>Ga0209119_1001928_pt1 | contig 19709 bp, 17 predicted proteins | sample COG_03_FD_184747 | JGI IMG/M metagenome (GOLD analysis project Ga0209119, IMG submission 184747) | Pelagic Microbial community sample from North Sea - COGITO 998_met_03 (SPAdes) (version 2) | ecosystem: Environmental > Aquatic > Marine > Neritic zone/Coastal water | place: Helgoland, sampling... | reverse complement strand
ACACACACACACACACACACACACACACACACACACACACACACACACACAACACAACACACACACACACACACACACACACACACACACACACACAGCTACCCGTTGTTTCATCAATCCAGCTGCTTTCTTTCGCTTGTGTTGATCACAAGGACTATCCTTATGGTTGCCGCATAGAACAGCGTTGCATGTCGGACACTGATTAACGTGTATAGCATTGTCGCAACCATGAAAATCACAGACTGGCAACTGGGGGAGCATTATCATTCAAGTGAGAGGAAAATTTGGCGCCAACACAGGCCCAACTTGACTAGCCTGGGTAACCCCACATGGCCCTGTCTTTTCTCCGAGAAAATTTGCAATTTCCTTGTCGAACGACCCTCGCGAGTGCTCGGAGCGGGTGGTATGGTTTTTCCAGACTACAACTTGACAGACTGGTCCGACTGTTCCCAGGTCCTAAAGTACTAAGCCTGAGTCACTGAGTTGCTCACTGAATCACTCCGAATAGTATCTCGCGGGCCCTCACATGAGACACCTCACAAGGAGACACCAAGTCTGTGTGTTATCGCTGTTATCGCCTCACATTAAGACACGAGTATGTGTGTCATCTTGTTACCGCCCCGCAAATATGTTGTTATGGCTTGTTATCGCATCGCCTATTAAGTCACCATTGTGTGTCTTATCGCTTGTTATCGCCTCACGTCGAGACAAGGGTAAAACAAATTACAGAGTATTCCGCTTGCGAATGAGGAAAGAGATCTTGAGTGGCACCAGTTGAGTCTGAACGAGGAAAGTTTGATTCAAAGCTGTTGAAATTGCTTTACACACTACTTGTTTTGGGCCCATATTCTCTGTAAACACTGTAAGAACACCCCGAGATAGAGTCCACAACTTGTCTCCCCTTTTGGGCAGCTATGACATCATTACAGCGTTGTCCAATATATGTCCCCAGCAGGCTTCCATGCCTGATCTAATGGTATTAAAATCGATTCCATAATGCAAATCCCATATAGTAAAACCACGTGTGTGTTTACATGTGCCTCTGAACGAGCCACAAAAACCAACCGGGGAGTGAAACATCCCGTAGCCCCTTGGTTGAGACACAAGTATGTGTGCTAATGGGACACACTTTATGTTGTCATCTGAGACACCAGTATTTGTGTTATCGCTTGTTATCGCTTCACGTTGCGACACAAGTATGTGTGTGTTATCGCTTGTTTATCGCATCGCATTAAGACCAACATCGCTTGTTATCGCATCGCATTAAGACATAATTATGCTGTTATCGCCACATAATGGGACACAGTATTGCCATCGCTTGTTATCGCATCATAGTGAGACACTATTCTGTGTATCGCTTGTTATCGCCTCAAAACGGGATGATACCATTATGTGTGCTATCGCTTGTTATCGCCTCGCATTGAAACCACAAGTGTTATCGCTTGTTATCGCCTCGCAATGGGACACAATATTTTTGTTATTGCTTGTTATCGCCTTACAATTGGACACAATTGTTATTGCTTGTTAACTTTAACGCATCACATTCAGACACAATGTTGTTATCGCCTCACATTCAGGCGCAATTATGTTGTTATCGCTTGTTCGATGGGACAGAAGTTATCGGTTGTCACCGCCTCACGTTGTTGTGCCATGTCAATTACCAGGTACTTGGAAAGAAACAAGTCGGCTAAAGACTGCTCTGACTTAGGCTCCGGACATGAGGTGTGATCGAGCCTTGCTTTATTTCTGTGTGGCCTTCAGTGCTATGTCCATTTGTGCTATGTCCATTTGCTCGTAGCGTTCAAATGCGTTAACTACCATATCAGCTCGCAATACCCGACAATCACGTGCTGACACACTAACGCTTTAACACGCCAGCCAGAACTTTTACAAGTGTTAATACACGATACCAAACGACACTCAACACATGTAGACACAGCGTTAACTCGCTAACACTAACACAATGTTATGGTAGGCTCTCCCAAACAAGAGCGTTAACAAGTGCACACATACAACCAACACATGAAGACAATCAAATGTTATTTATTGGTTTATGGAAAATTGAAATATAATTTCATTGTTCGCTCCCAGTGAGTATTTCATATTGCTCGTTCAGCCATGGGAATGAAAGCTTGAGTCTCTTTGACTTCCCACAAACATATTTATAACCAACCAGCCAACGAAACTGGACTTTTGAACCCTTATGGGCTTTCCGAACTACTTCTTCCAATACCCATTGTTTATCATTTTCATCTAGATTGTCCGGCTGAGATACCAATTTCAACATTGCAGTCAGTTTTTTCTTCTTTTTCAAGTCAGAAGTATAATAAATTTCATCAACAACAAAATCGAAGTTTTCTCGTGTCTTCCTCTTCTTTCGCATGTTCGTTTTCGTGACAACCTCCAAGGCGAGTTTTTTGCCATGAGATCGGAAATACTCGAGCTTTCGAGCATCATTCAAAAGCTCTAAAGTACAGTTGGACAAGTCAGGAGAAATATCAGTAAAAGCCTGCATTTTTTTTCTGTATATATTTCTAAACCTTTTTATTTAGAAACTTTTTATAATATTCATATATGTATATTTTCTCATATGTATTCATCTCTGTACGTATTTCCCGAACTGGTTTCAATTTTCAACATCACCTTGACGAAAAAGCTATGGATGTTGGCGTTTTGGAATATGTTCATTTGAAACACAATCCCGTTTCTGTTTTTTATGTTTCGCATACGCTTGCACGAACTTGTCCACTGTGATTTTATTTGCAACTACCAATGGCTTCAGTTCGTACACAGAGTATTTTTTTCGTTTTCGTTTGTATCTACCACGTGGTTTGGCAGTAAGGGTGCAGCAGGCATGTTTCAGTATTTGGTTTGACAAGTTGACGATCTGTCTGGTGTCGAGAACTCCCTTTCCATCACGTCCAACGATTTTCTTTATCCCTGGGGTCACCTTCAAACCGAATTTCCCCAACGCTTTTTCTTTCATGAATTGCGTGAGTGCTTTCCTGTTGTCCTCCACACAGTGCCCTTGGATTTTACGTTCGAACAGCTTTTCTAATGATATTGATGATGATGGTGGTGGTGGTGGTGATGGTGATAGTGACGTTGATGATGATGATGATGATGATGATGATGATGATGATGATGATGTTGATGTTGATGATGGTGGTGGTGATGGTGATAGTGATGATGATGATGGTGCTGACAACAAAGACAACATCTTCTTCATTAGCTGAGTGTTTGTAAAAGACATTTTGTCATCGTCAATGAGAAGTGTGAGAGGTGCGTTATCTGTATGCTCTCGGTGGCGAACTTCATCTGCCGGGATAGACAGTTTAAAAAGAGTGTCGATATTCTTTTTTTTTCTTTTCAGATTCTCAATATCTTGGAGTCGAAGTTTCAGACCGGGATACATTATGGAAAACCAGAGAAGTTGTTTTTGCTCGGACCACTTTTTGTGTTTTGGTGCCGAGAGCTCTCGGAATTCTATTAGTTTTTCTTCTCTAGACATTGCCGCAACTCGGGTCTCGAAGTCATCGTCTTCATTCTTTTCATCATTACATTCGCGATTCTCGTCTTCGGAAAATTCTGAATCTTCATCTGTGTTTCCTTTGATCCAGTCATATGTATCCTTTGGCAGGGGTGTGCGTTCATGATCCACCCATGCAGCATGACCACCTTGCTCTTTAATGAAATAAAACATAACTTGTAGCATCCTAGATTTGGATAAGTTCTCCTCGAGCTTGTTGTAGGCAATAAGTTTCATATACCATGCATCTGGATACTTCCATTCAACTTTTCCACTATCTTGGTTAAAATATGGTTGGCGCCTAAATTTTTCCTCTTCATCTAATACTGCTTCGTTCGAAGTTTTCAATCGGTGGTTGACATCATCAAGGGTTATCCCTGCTTCGGATATTGAGTATGGTTTGGATATGTAAGTATGCACCATAGGGGCGTGACGCACTCGACCTGACATCTGAAAATAATTTCTCACGGGCAGATCAAAATTCATTATCAGAAAAAATTCTTGAAAATGATCACGAACCGAAAAATCAGCTCCTACAGTCAGCACAGAGGTGAAGAGCACACAATCTAGTTTGCTCCATACTTCGTCCAGACCTTTCAGAAAATCACCGAGATCTGGACATTTTTCAGCCTTGTTCCCGTGGTAAAAAGTGTATTCCAAACCAGGTATCTTGTCCAGGTCCTTTACAAGTTCCTTGCCTTCCTTGTAAGTACCTACCCCAATTGCGATGCGTTTGCCTCGGGAAATCGACAGGCGAATTTGCCTCCGAATACTTTTCAACGACCTATGGAGCAGGTATTTCCGCTTCATGTGGTCGCGATAAATGTTGCGGTCTATCGTGACATTTTTGGTTATACTAAAGTTAGGGTGCTTGCCAACAATTTGTGTGATCACATCCATAGACTTTTGGCTAAGATGTGCGTCCAAAAGAAATATCAGCCCGGCATTCCTCATAAGATATGCGAACGTATCAATATTGAGCAGTCTCCTGTGCTTATTCAACCCAGCCGTGACTTGAACCAGAACACTCTCACTCTCGTCTAGAAAAACAATATCATAAGGTTGTACCTTTGTAGCCTTGTGTATACTTTCGAATTGGTATAACATAAATTGTTGTACGTCATCAGATTCTAGTGTTCGTGAATACAGCTCAACAGCAAGGTTGCGAAGATGAAAACGAAGTTCTAATGCATGTTCATGACTTATTCTAGGTCCTATGATTATTATTCTGCACTTCTTATTTTCGTTTATGAAACGGGCAAGTGCCTCGCATGATCCCTGCGTCATATCATCGAATTTGTTTGAGTGCATAATTACGCTACAATAGTTTATCATCTGTCTTGTTTTGCCAGCACCCATTGGATTTGAGTTGCCATGGACTCGTGTGATCGGTGTCAACTGGAATGGTTTTGCGTATCTCTGTGAGTAGGTACACGTCACGTTTTTATATTCTTCTGGGAGAAAGTTAACATCTAAGTCACGATTGTCAAACAAATCTGGACGATACATGTATCCCAGGTGAACCCCATTCTGATGCAGACATTTGCAGGTCGCCCAAAAGCCTGTCTTCTCGAGGACTATCTTCGTCTTTTTACATCCTTTTGCACACATTCCCTCTACCGAGAATGTGGCCTTTGTTTTTTTTGTTTTAGCTTTCGATTTAATCTGCTTCAAGTGCGACCATTTGGGAAGGCTTTTTCCTTCTTTGAGTACACCCTCTAACACCTTCAACTCAAATGACGGTAGCTGATCTAACTTTTCACAGAATTCGCCAATTTTCTCTTGCTCTGGTTGTTTATCTTCACTAGCTACCGCTGGTGTAGGTTCAAGCTCCTCCTTGCCTTCATCGGGTATTGAATTACCTTCACTATCTACCTTTTTATCTTTTTGCCTTTCGGCCGGTTGCTCCAGAATATAACCGATACGTTTTTTTGCACACTTGGAGTGACCTCTGCTTGAGAAACAATGGTACCACACAGACCTTCTTTCATCCCGGCCTATTGTAAAAAAACAGTTATTGCTTTTATGTTTCTCTTGTGACGGTACTATCAGGCACTTCCGACCGTTAACAGGATCGTTACATCCATACAAGCGCCCATTTTGCACAGATACATGGGTGTCTTCATCGCCATTGGCAACAAGAAGTTTCTTTATCTTCTTGCAAACTGGGTCTTGGTAATCATTTAGAAGTGTGTCTGGTATGTGTTGTCTACTGCGCGATTTTCGTTGTTTGATGTGAGTTATCATGTCCGAAGGCATAGCTTTATCGACCATCTCAGTAGTCACATACTGAGCACCCTGTGGGCAAGCCTTTCCCACAGTAATCATCTTCTCAAAGTCTTCCTCCGAAGGGAGCGGCAATCTTTGGTTGCTCCCATACTTATGCGACCCGGGGAGTCGAAATGGCCGGTGGGAGGTATATATACCATCGTCTACGATGCCGACTTCGGCTGTGTTATCAGCTGTTTTCTTCTTGTTAAGGTTGACATGAAAGTCATCATCGTCTTTTGAAATCAGCAACAACGGCTTGTCTAATGTAAGGATAAATTTGACAAATGACCCAATAAGCTTGTTATTTTCGAAGTATACGTCAGGGTAGTACAGATGGAAAGAGTTTTTGAAAAGACCTTTTTTCTTATTGTCTATCCTGGACAAGTCTTCGATTTTGGTCTCGAACTTACTTTCAAGCCCGATGGAACACAAACTGTCATTAATAGTTTCTGTTAAACATTTTAGCCTCAGCTGTGCTTTGAGGTCAGGAGTATCGCCTTTTGTGTACCATTCAATATCGAAATAAAGCATACAATCATCACTCGATTCCATGCTTCTGTCTATCGAGTACAAACACCTTTTTCCTGCCGGAATGCGTTTGAGCAGGTCATACAGCTCGCTGTCATTTGCTACGGAAAAATATAATCGATTTGCTCTCTTACTTTTGGAATTATTGGAATAAGATGCTTCTAAGTACAGCGCAATCTTGTGTTTGAGTCTATCTGCACGCTTAAAGGCGGCGGCTTGAGGAGATAGACCATTCTTTTCAGCTTTCATGTACATTTGACGGCCGTGTTTCTTTACACTTTTAGGTGTCCTTCCTTCTTTTCTGTGAGGAGGTTTTGCCATAATTGCGTCACGAAGCTGTTGCACACGGTTTGGGGCACTATTTGTAGATTTTTCCATCCTCTGCAGCAAAGCAAACAGCATGCGTGGTTCAGATACAATCGAGTTTACAAAACACAAATGAGATAACATGCAGTGACCTTACTTGACGCTCGATTTGTTGCAGAACGTCCTTGATGTTTACAAAGTTCTGCACCGAAAACCATGCAGGTGATTCATATATTTTTAAATATATATATATATATACAATATATAATATACATAATACAATCTACAAGAACCAAAAGTGGAAGATATCAGCCAAAAAGATGGAGACTTTGTCGTTTTCTTACATTTTAGACATCAATACATCCGAGGAAAACTATCCGAAACCGGTCAAAAAGTCAGAGAACTGGACCGTTTCCGAACAGAAAATCCGATGTTTTCGATCAGAATATCTCTTTTCTGTTTTTTGTATATGTGTATATATATTATTTATATACATGGACATTTTTTTGATATCAATATATCTGAGGAAAACTATCCGAAATCGGTCAAAAAGTCAGAGAATTTGACCGTTTCCGAACAGAAAATCCGATGTTTTCGATCAGAATATCTCTCTTTTCTTTTTTTGTATATATATGTATATATGTATATTTATTATTTATATACATGGACATTTTTTGTTATCAATATACCTGAGGAAAACTATCCGAAATCGGTCAAAAGTCAGAGAATTTGACCGTTTCCGAGCAGAAAATCCGATGTTTTCGATCAGAATATATCTTTTCTTTTTTTTTGTATATGTATGCATATGTATATTATATATTATTTATATACATGAACATTTTTTTGATATCAATATATCTGAGGAAAATTATCCGAAATCGGTCAAAAAGTCAGAGAATTTGACCGTTTCCGAGCAGAAAATCCGATGTTTTCGATCAGAATATCTCTTTTCTTTTTTTTGTATATGTATGTATATGTATATTTATTATTTATACATGGACATTTTTTGGGTATCAATATATCTGAAACACTGGCAAGCCAGATCCGCCTTTTCTGAGCGCGCGTACACAATGCATATACAATCAGAACTGACATGCAATGGTATGTATTGTGCACTACCGTTTCGCATCTTTCACATGTGTCGGCACAACAGACACCCCTGTCGGCCCACTATCTCGCCCAGGGCAGATAATAAGCGCAAGCGTGACGTCGTCGCTCAGCTGATTTGCCATTGATGACTTTTCCTTTGGTTCTAGCCCAGGTGCGGACTTCTATCACTCGCGGAAACGTTTTGAAGAACAAAGTAACTTAGTTTATCTGAAATATCTCTCAGACTGCTCATTCCGGTCAACTGATTTGTGCATTGTCACAGCCATCAAGTGTGTGTGTGTGTGTGTGTGTGTGTGTGTGTGTGTGTGTAACACACATACTCGTGTCTCAACGTGGGGTGATAACAAGCGATAACACATGTCCATGTGAGGCGATAACAAGCGATAACACATGTCCATGTGAGGCGATAACAAGCGATAACACATGCCCATGTGAGGTGATAACAAGCGATAACACATGCCCATGTGAGGTGTAACAAGCGATAACACATGTCCTTGTGAGGCGATAACAAGCGATAACACATGTCCATGTGAGGCGATAACAAGCGATAACACATGCCCATGTGAGGCGATAACAAGCGAACACACATACTTGTGTCTCAACGTGGGGTGACAAGCGATAACACATGTCCATGTGAGGCGATAACAAGCGATAACCGCGCAACAACATCGCGAAGACGGGTTAGCGAAGAGGAAAATCCTACAACCAAAAGGGCTGAGAGGTGCATGCCCTCTCATAACCCTGCGTTAACGGAACCTGCTCAGTCTGAGTTGAGTCATGCTTGAGCGGAATTTGTTAACACCCATGGTGGCTTGATGAGGGCTGGTGCTACTCCCTGATAAACCAGTGGATTCCCACGTGGCTCCCAAGAGGCAGTCATAGGCGCTGAGGTGTTAGCACTTTTAAGCCCACCAAACAAAGGCGGGCTTACCTCTCCTTCTCTGGACGGTGGTGGCGTTCTTGACGTGAGCTGGGGGGGCCATATCCTTATCTTATATTATGCGTGGCCGGAAGGCGTTGCGTGTGTCTGCAAGCTGGCTTGTTGCGGCGGAAATGAGGCTCTTAGTTACGCTAATTCTACCTCCTTGAACTATGTTCAAATTCCAAGTCAGGTGAATAAATGTGTCACTTAAAAAAAAGAAGGTGATGCTGGAACAGTGGGCACAATTGATGGTTGACAGTACAGAACCACACACTTTTTGTTGAAGACAGTTCAGATTTATTTTTGCTGTGGATAACCTTGTCCAACCAGTGAAGCTGAGCAGCAAAATAAACGTGCTGCTCTTCACTTAACATCGTGTGCGAATAGCCCGAATGGTGTCTGCAGGAAGTACTTCTGGTCTTCCAGATTGAAGCCAGCATGCACCAAGTTTTCAAGAGGGACCCAAGCCACATCGGGAGCCCAGTTGCGCTCCACGACCTTATCTGCCCCGTAGCGGACGTAACGATAACGTAGTGATAGAAACCATGCCCATACACACAACAGGACTTCAAAGTACTGGGGCTTTTCCTTCGGACAAATTTTAATTTTATCGATGAAAACAAAATACAAAATACCAGATACCAAAACTCATTTCACAGGAAACCTGATCATAAGTTTCCGTCAATACCTTCTTATCTTTCACCACAATATCATGCATGAAATATCATACGACATTGTTGAATGGGAACCATTCATGTTTCTTGATAGACACTTCGCTCCACCAATATGGCAAAGTAGCACTCGTCACTAACTCAGACGAAAATGACACAAAAAAACAAGGATGTTACATATATTCTCAGAAAAGCAGAATACTGGAAATAACATGTTATATTCATTTTTTTCTTCCGTGAAAAGGTTTTGAATGTAGGCCCGACATTGATTTCAGACGGCCATTTTCGTGCCTTCTACTCATCAGATGTCTCGCATGTCCGGAGGCGTGTGCAATCGAATGGCGGCATCAAATAGCCGCGGGTCGATAGAATCCTGGTTACCAAAATCGAAATGCAAAGGCCTTTGTTCCATCGACCAGTTGCCTTTGGGTGCCCAGCGTTCGTAGATGGCCATCATTGCCTTGAACACGATGTTTTCGGTTGACTTAAAACCTAGCAGCCACAAAACTTAAAGCCGATATTCAAGGAAAATTGAGCTTACCAATGCGCTCTCTCTGCGAGTATGGGGGCAACTCAGCCTGCACTTCGCGCAAAAAACGACCCGCGTTATCCAGGTCCTTGAATCCTCGCACGCTCGCGACCCACAACCAGTTTTCGCCATGGTTTTTGACCTCACAACCGGCACAATGGGTGGGGACGATCGATATGGGAGGGAGTCCTTGTCTTTCATCATGAAGCACCAAAAATGCCAGAGATATGCACATTTGGAAAGGTATTCGGTTCTGCTCGATCTTCTTTACATATACGTATTTCTTTAACATATATATATATCATATATATATATATATATATATATATATATATATATATATACACACAGATATATTTCTGTATATCTGTATATTATTGTATATATTATATTATTCTCTAATGTTGAACATAGGTGATATTCGATTTATTTGAAGTCTTCTTCAACCAGTCAAGCAAGCTCATCATCGTGTGCGAATAGCTCGAATGGCGTCTGCGGGAAGTTTCTGGTCTTCCAGATTGAAGCCTGCATGCACCAAGTTTTGAAGAGGGGCCCAAGCCACATCGGGAGTCCAGTTGCGCTTGGGTCGGGCCGTGTAGACAGTCTTCTCGTCCTTAGGATCGAGGTATCCGGGAAAAAAGGACCTCTCCGCCAAAGGCCGCCTTTTGTGGTTGGTGCTGCGGTAGTTGAACGACTCAGTTCATGGACAAAGCTTAAGACAACAACACGTACAATAAAACGAATGGATAAAGTGCAGTACCCGTAGAATTGCACAGGAACACAGCCCTCTTCCTCAGCTTCCTCTAGGCTCACCGCCTCCGCGACGACGATCGAGGCAGGCGACTGGGGATTGGAGAACACCATCATGTCGCCCCACACCAATACTCTCTCCATCCAGGCGCCCAATGATTCGCTGGTGCGTGGGGAATGGCTGTTTGGTGGTAGCTCCTTCTGCTTTTCCTTCCTGCCCTTGTCCTTGTTGAATTTTTTCTTCTTCGGTTTTGCCTGTTCTGGCTCCTCGTCGCTGAGAAATTCTGTCATATCCAGGTCAGGGAACTCTCCTTCGTCCTCATCCGACGTGTTATTCCTGGGTTTGTGACTATCGACAGTGAAGTCCAGATCAGAGGATTCTCCTTCGTGCTCATCAGGCACACGGTAGTTCGAGCGAAACTTACGAGGCAGCCAAGCAGCCATCTTGTGCAGATCACTGACTTTTTTCGCGTCCAAGCGAAGGGGTGCGTGGTACAAGTCGAACTTGGGGTCTGAGATCTTACCGACGTTTCGAACAACGCGATTGAGGTCGATCTTGACCCACGGGTCCTTTCGTTTCAGCGAGAACTTGAGCCACACTTGGTTGGGGTGGTCCACGACTTGGTAGGACCCGTCCGCTCCCCGTTCCTTGCTGCTGCCGTATGAGAACCAAGCGGCCTTAGAGATGAGCACACGGTCGCCGTTCTCATCAAACCACTTCTTAGGTAGTCGGCCCCACGTTGCACCGAGGAACTTGGCCCAGTCACGATGGTCCTGTTGGCCCAACCACTCGGTTTGAAAAGGATTGCTCTTAGCAGCTGTACTCGCCAGTTGCATCCAGCAATTGGAGGTCGCAACGATCTTTTTCTTCTTCGCCACTCGGGAGATGAGACCGAATGCGGGGTCGTTTTTTAACACAGGGAACGTGTGGCCTGCACAAACACACGAGAAAAGTGTGAAAAAGATAAGAGACTAAACACAGTGAACATACCCTTGGGTGGGAATTTCACGTCGATATGGTCGTATCTCCTCACAGGTGATTCAGGGTGTGTCAACTCGGCACAAAAGTGGATTTGGAGACCGCATTTGACCTGGGATGTTGTGTTGTCAGCCCACCTGCGCACAAGTATATATTTCTGTCAAATGAAGGACCAAACAATATTTACTTTGTTACCAGCTCAGGGCTTTTTTCCCCACGCCGAATAGGTTGATGTGGCGCCAAATGGCACTGAAAATGTTTTTGGGTCCCTACGCACATGGGCATGATGAACATGTTACTATGACGGTGCATGTTTGTGTGTTCACCTTGTGTCCCGTTTTTTCGTCCCAAAAAACCATCGTATGCTTGTTCCTCGTTCCAGAGTATATGCCGTAGTTGTACGTCTTCAGTTTGCGCATATAGAAGGCCTCGCCGACAGTCAGTTTGGGCGTCATGAGATTGGCTTGGAAGTCGCTGGTAATTACCTCAGTTCCCGGCTGGGAGCGTGCTTTCAGTGGAAGTCTCATAAGCGCCGGCTCATCCGAATCCGTCGCGTCTGAATCACTTTCTTCTTCAGAATCTGTCTTGGGTTGCTGGCGTTGAGCACGAGTCAGCTCCTTGCGGATCATGCGCAGAGCCCTTTCAGCATCGCCCAGGTGATTTTGGTGTTTGACCTTTGCTTCCTCTAGCCCTTCTCCTCCCATTTGGATGGCCAAGTTCAGCTCGTCACAAACGCCACAGGTGTCTGAGGTGCATGATGTATGCTTTGGCATGTGAGTGCTTCGATATGCCTAAAGTGACCTGTTTTGGGTGTTCCAAATGCGAAGCCAGTCATCTCAAAACGCTCGAGGTACTTTTGGTATTTGAGCACTGGTTTCTCCTTCTCAGGGTCGCAATCGGGCTCGTACTTCTTCAAATACAGTCGCCACATCGATCGCACAGAGAGCTCCGAGTCCAGGTATCGCTCACCATTGTCCGTGTAGTGAGAAGCAGTCCTATGCATGCCAACAAATATAGCATCAGGTCATGGAAAAGGTCAACTTTATGGAACCTCACCTGGGAAAACTCTCGATGTGGTCGTCGACTTGGTCGATGATCTCTTTGGCAATGCGCGGTTGATGGGAGTGCTTGCCACGACCATCTGGTGAGACTGCACACGATCACGACATTGTGAGTTTGTTCTAAGTGTTGCAAAGTCTACCTTCGCCCTTATTGCCGTGGTTGAAGTTGAACTGATTCAGGTTTTTCAACCTCTTCGAACCAATCCCCAGAACCGATTGGAAGGCAAAACAGCATACCCTCTGGAGTTCCCCTTTATCAGAGCCGTGCTTGAGGTAGTACTTCGCGGTGAACAATCGTTGTTTTCGAGATCGCCGACGTGATTCGAGTCCTGTTCCCACGAACTTGCGTCGTTGTATCTTGATCAGGCTCGATAGAAACAACCTTTCTTCTCGGGTAGATTGAAGGCGGCGAAACTCGGTTCTGATTCGCGATCGTGCCGCTGCTGGAATGGATGCCACACACCGCCGAGCACAATTGCATGGTCCCTTCTCACGGAGAACCCGCTTTTTGCGGTTGTTCCTCTTCCATTTCGAGGGCTCAGAACACAAGAAAAAATTAATGATTTCTTTTTTAAATTCAATTATTTAGTACCTCTGCCTTTTTCCTCTTTCGCTTTCGGGCCGCTGGGCGTTCAACATCGTCTGGGCTACACTTGTCTTCGCTTTCGTTTTCAGATTCGCTCATGTCGAACACGCTGGAGTGTTTTGGGCTTCTAGCCATTTTGGCTTTTGAATAATGAGGTGTATGTTCGGGCGAAAGAGACATGACTTTGTCCCGGTATCGGTAGCCAGTTAGCTCCGGGTCCTATATTCTGTGGCCAGTTAGCTCTGAGTCTTGTTTCGGGGATGGCGTATGAGGTACAAGCTGGAGTTGCTCTACTTTTTCAACCGTGGGCTCTGTTTTGACGGTTTCCTTGACTGATAAACCTTTGTAGTACACCACACCCTTTCCTTGTCTCGGGAAAAAAGTGGCAAAGGTCTTGGCAAAAGAATTCTTGTTGTACAGTGTCGCAAACCGCATGCCTTCGCTAGTGGTTGTGTAAGCTTTCCACATGTCACGGACCTTGCCGGTACGAACCCTGCCATCAGTGACGAGAGCGAAGTTTTTCTTTACAAAATCGTGAAATGGGTGGTTAATTGGCACTGGTCCGAGGTCAGTGAGAAGAGTCGTGCATTCATTATGTCCGCTAAACTCACGTACCTTGTGACACAACTTGCCAACCACATCGGCCAAGCGGACTAGTTTGTCAGAACCTCTCCGCGTCTGTTGGAACTGGCTTTGAAGTTGATGTTCTATTCTAGTCAGTTGACGGCCGCGGATGCGTTGTTTCTTGCAATTGGGCCCATACGAAGACTCTTCTGTCTCGCGTGACCTCTTCAACAGTATCGTGCGAACTTCACTCCTGTTTTCCTTCCATATTTGTTGTTCTACTGGGGTTAAGCTGGTCGGTGGGGTGTCGCTATGTAATGTCCTGTTGTTTATGTGTTGCTCCAAGAAGATGCGGCGTAATGGTTCAAAATTGGTCCACATCTCTTTTTCCACCGGCGAAAGGAAGCTTGGGCAGTCCGGGCTCAATTTCGCCGAGACGATTAGTTCACATGACTGAGCCATCCTCTTTCAGAATTCAAATCAGGATAGAATGTTACAACTTTTTTTTTAATGAACTGGGAATTTTGAAGATCCGGAGATGACGTTGAGATTATTCGGGGGGTACAAAGTCTTATTTGCCATGTTTATGCAATGTTGTCAAAGGTTAAAACAAACTGTCTTTGTCTCGACATGTCATCAATAATGTGTCGTCATTTAAATCCTATCTCATACCAACACTCGCCTGTAGAGCTAGGCACCATAAGAATATCGCCGCCGTAGTGTGAATGTACAATTAGATAATCTCGGTGCTCGTCGATAAAATATTCGAGTTGCATGCCCTCATTAATCCATGATGATTTATGGGGAAATTTGAAGGGCTCTGAATTCGGCTCAGCTGCATAAAGTGATGGACAATATATTGGCCGTTCATCGTTTTGTAACCGACTGACCGGATCTTCACAGTCGCAAAGGTTATTGCGAAAATCAAGTACGAGCAGATCCCACCTCCGTTGCTCGGACTCAAATTCACTTTCACACTGTTGCATTTTTTTTCAATATTCTGCCTTTTTTCTATACCTAGCCAGAAAACAGTGACTACTTTTGGGGGTGGCCAATCCTATTTTTTACACCAGTTTAATTCTGTGCGAAAAAAGCGCGGATTTGTGCAACATTTGCCAACGTTACTCAAAGTTGACATTTGTTAAAGGATCGCACCCTATATCACGTCGTGGAATTGTCCATTGATTGCCTGAAATCAGTCTTACATTTATTCAAAAACGAGACCAAGAACACAGATGAATCGAAAATCGAACATCAATGCTTTTGACGGACAAATCACCATGAAATGGGGGTGAGATCCCTCCAAAATCATCGAAAAATCGGTACATTTGACACGTCGAACTTCTCAAAACTACAATAATCGAACATCAGTACTTTTGACGGACAAATAACCGTAAAATGTGGGTAAAATGCGGGTAAAAACCCTCAAAATCATCAAAAACTGCACTGTCTGGAACCAAAAAATCTGGCTGTCCGCTAGCGCTGTTTTTCGAGTTCGTTTTTCGTGTGGTTCTTGGGTGGTTTTGCCTTGTTTCGTGATTTCAGCACTCCCTACCATCGATGTTCGGACTCTTAATTTGACTGTTTTTCGCTTCAAAACTTTTGCATTTGGTTGCTTTTTTGACACCAAAATAGCCTTTTCTGTATCTGGCGAAGAAAAAAGGTACTCTTTTGGGGGGGGCAAAATCCTTATCTTTCGCCATTTTATGTGCAACATTTACTAACGTTACTCAAAGTTGGCATTTGTTAAAGGATCGCACCCTATAAGGTCATGGAATTGTTGGTTAATTTCATGAAATCAGACTTCCATTTATTGAAAAACGAGACCAGAACACAGATGAATCTAAAATCGAACATCAAAACTTCTGATGAATAAATTACCATAAAATGGCAGTAAAATCCCTCCAAACTCATCGAAAATCGGCACACTGAACCAAATATCTGACATTTTGATTTGTTCAAAAACGAGATTTATTTACAAAAAAACTGGAAATATCCCATAAATGTTCGCTGTTTACCTACTTTCTACGAAGACGGGCAACCACACGTATGTTGGTTCCACACGATGTGTGCCAAGTCGATTAAAACGCCACAACTCAGGTAGAGGGGGGAGAACCACGAAAGGCAAGCAATGGGTTCTTGTCGCATGTGTACATGGTTTTCAATCACGTGCGCGTGCGTGTCAATTTGAAAGGTACATCAAGAAAAAAGCAAGGGGTTCACAGAGGGGTCACACTGCTGTTCAAAATCGTTTCATGAAGCTCATGAACACATTTGAACATTTTCGTGAGCAGTGGAATGGTGCCCTCAGACTTCGTTGTGTTGATCACTCCATGATTGGCCCCAAGCTGTTGAATTTTGAACACTTGTTCACGCAAGATCAGGAGTAGCATTTGCTTAGGAGGCTGTTTTGGTCCATATTAAAGGCCTAACGCATTAGTCCTTTCTTGCACACTGTTTTGGTCCCTTCCCTTGCGTGCGGAGTGCTATCAACGTGTCCGAGCCAGAAAGGCCTAACTCTAATTGACCCCCCTTTTATTGTATAACGCACTCTAAAAAGCAAGAATGACGTGATGCGTGCAGTCATAATTATGCACATATTCTCTGTTGTTGTTTTGTCTCAGTATGCCCGATTTGAAAGTACAAGTGCATGTAAAACTCAGTCGACGTGATCTGAACGAAAAAGTCCCACGTTGTATCAGTGACCTGTTCGACCTCAACCCTGTTGTTGCGAAGGATCAATTGAGGATTCTCCGCGTGTGTAGGAATATTGGCATGTCGATGATGTCCACCAATAAGGATATTAGATATACATATGACGGTTGGGAGTGCGATTACAATCCCAAGGACGGCACAGCAAAGATCGCTGCTTTTTATTGGTTCTGGACATGTGATCGATCGGTCATGATGCGTGTTGCTGGTGAACTTGCTCCTCTCGCTCGCAAACATATCAACTGTGAACACAGTTTTGAGACGTACTGGGATGAGTTTGGACGTCTTGGTGTTTCGTAAGGCCATATGTACTTATTGCACATGCATACATTGCAAATTGGATAACAATTCTCGCATTGCGTGCACGCATATGCATGTGGATATGCAATGCATTATACGCTGAAAGTCTAACATTGTTAATATGATCCCTTGTGCATATTTGGGCCCGTATGTTTCATGCACTTTTTTTAATATATTTAAGGTAGCAACGTTATTAAAAGTAAATCGATATTGAATATCTGTGACACACGTGATCAATTGCATGCGTGGCAATATAATATGCCATGGTTGAATAACCCGCTCACAATATTGTTGCTTAACCGGTCACTAAAAAGCTAGGGCGTGGCTCATAATATTGCATGATGTCTGCATGGCAGGCCAGGTGGGGAGGCCAATGTTTGACAACATACAAAAAGCAAAAAAATGTACCGAAGAATATATGAGTATCACACGCGTTGTCACTCAACAAATTTCGACTCCGTGATTCACCTGAAATCACCTCCCCGAACGCAAGGTAATTATGAACAGTTTATAACCACTAAAACGAGATGTGATTAGCTATACCTCAATGTTTGCATGCATCACAGATTTTTACAGGATAGATGACCTATGCACATATAGAATTTGAAATTTGTAAACTCAAAATCATCATGACCCCACGTGCCAAAAATCCACGTGGGGGGGACTCAGCAAAAAAGTCAAAAAATCTCTCCCTTAAGAAATGATATGTTGCTGAGTCCCCCCCACGTGTCAAAATCCACGTGCCTGCACGTGCCAAAAGTCGAAATGCACGTGCCAAAAGTCGAAATGCACGTGCCAAAAGTCGAAATGCACGTGACAAAAATCGAAATGCACGTGACAAAAATCGAAACGCACGTGCAAAAAATCCACATACACGTGCATGCATGCGTGTAATATTTGTGCGCTTCGTCGGAGTATGAGTCCCTTCGATAAAGAATGCGCGCGATACCACCTCGCAGCGAACAATATATTATAGTCGATCACCATAGCGACAACACACAATAACACACGATAATATACGATAACAAAAATGTAATGAACGATAACACGCGATCACAGTCGACAGAGCGATCATAACAAGATAAAACGATATTCGTTCTGTCACACACACACATAAACACGATAACCAATGCATTATTGATCATAACGAGAAACACACGGTAGTGATGGTAACATATCAATGGGACTAAGTATGAGTCCCTTCTTGCTCCGACACATTGATACTAATTCGTTTCTGGACTTAGACCCTTTTGCCCAATAAAGGAGCCTTCTACAGTCCAAAGTTCTTCTCAACATTGGTTGATTTTTGCAGCTGCGAGGACCCACCTTGCACGAGTGTTCTACAATAAAAGAGGACTCCCATCAAACACTGAGCGTTCAAATGGATGCATCTGGTGTTCAGGTGATACTGCAATTCGTCCTTCCAATGAAAATGTATTGCGTTTCAACAAATTCCATTTTGTCATATCATTCTTTGCATCATCATTATCGTCTTTGAGTTTTGTCAGCTCTTGTAGTCGATGTTGTACTTGTTGGTCTTTGTGTTGTAGTTGTTGCTGGTTTTCTTGGTGTCGTTATTGTATTTGTTGGTCTTTATGTTGTAGTTGTTGTAATATGTGTCGTAGTTGTTGTATTTGTTGGTCTTTGAATTGTATTTGTTGTTGTAACTGGTCTCTTGGTATCTGTTGTTCATATGCAACAAGTGTTTCTCTAGCCGACCGCTCTAGTTCAGCACGAGGCGTCCACTGACCCTCCACAACACCAACACCTGTAAACTTGACATACAACTGGGAATTATCCTCATTGGACATGACAATGCCGTCTATATCATATTCAACATTCGCTCTGACTTCTTCTTCTTCCCTACGCTTTTTTTCTTCTTCGATTCTTTTCTCAGCTTCGGCTTCTCGGTGTGCTCGCTTTCTGTTTGCGATCGCTGAGAAACACGGGTTGGATTGAAACATAACTTGATGCAATGAGTGTAAGTCTTTGTTGTCCAGGTAGGGAGGGACAAAACTCATATACACCTTCTCTACGTCGAGCGCTGGATTATTGTGATATTCCCAGCTTTTTTCTATCGATTGTATCTCTCGATTTATGCAGTCAAGACTTGATTGGATTTTTTTGATTTCGCTCTTAGCTTCCTGAATTTTTATCCCGTTTTCTTGTGCTTTCACAGATTCACGGGCATTGCGACTCCTAAAAGTTGCCTTTTCGGCGCGGTACTCTTGGAGTGCTCCTGTCGATTTCGCATGTTTTTTTCTCATCCGGGATCTTCTGTTTTTAACGCTTATAATTTGGTTGTAGTGTGTCTTACATAACGATTGGAGTTTTGCAAGACACGAACACGCTTTACACGCCTTCCTATTTTCTCTTTCTGTCAGGATTTTCAGGATAGCCTGTTGGAGTGGTCCTATAGATGTTCTAGATGTCCCATACAACTTCTCATATATCTGCCTGGTGTTCTTTACATCTATGGCAGTTACCCGAACTTCGTGAGTAAGAGCCCGTGTAACAAACTCTTCCTTGTTCTTGTCCACTTCAACGCCAGCGCGACGGGCCTCCTCCAGAAATTCCTGGAAACACACAAACAGGGAGATCAACGGAGTGTGATTCACTCATACACAATGAATAGACATCGGACCTCCTTTTGGTCGGGCGTAACAAGTGACACTATTGGCTTGGCCGTTTTCTTAGCCCTTTTGGCACCTTTTGTCTTGGCTTCCTGTTTGCGTTTGTGCTGTGCACAACATACAGACTTTCGAGCTGGTACACAGGTAGACCATGAAGGCCGTGTGGTCAAACACACACACACACACACACACACACACACACACACACACACACACACACACACACACACACACACACACACACACACACACACACAC
>Ga0209119_1001924_pt1 | contig 19727 bp, 26 predicted proteins | sample COG_03_FD_184747 | JGI IMG/M metagenome (GOLD analysis project Ga0209119, IMG submission 184747) | Pelagic Microbial community sample from North Sea - COGITO 998_met_03 (SPAdes) (version 2) | ecosystem: Environmental > Aquatic > Marine > Neritic zone/Coastal water | place: Helgoland, sampling... | reverse complement strand
GACGTAGTAGTGTGTAGCTGACGTTTAAAAACACCCCCATGATAGGGGGTGTTTTTGTGTTTGGAGGTGGTCTTTTTTGGGATTATACAGAGTGGTGTGATGGTGTTTTGTATTTATTGTAATTGGTGCTATTTTCCAGTATTCATAGATAACTAATGAAGTGCTATAACACTTGCTTTCTTAGGGGCGTTAGGTTATAGTTTTGGCCACATAAAGATATATATATGCCAATTACTAAAGGAGCAGAAAAAGCACATCGTGCATCACTTCGAAAACGAGTATTTAACATGCGACGTTCTCGAGAAATGAACGAAGTTGTCAAAGATTTACGAAAGCATGTTGTTGCTGGAGAAACAAAAGAAGCAGAAGCAATGCTTCCAAAAGCTCAGAAAGCAATCGATAAGGCTGCAAAGCGAGGTATCATCAAAGGTAATACCGCTGATCGGAAGAAATCACGACTTGTTGCTGCAATATTGCGAACAAAGAAATAAGACAAAAAACAGCTACCGGCCGGTAGCTGTTTTTTGTTGTATTCCAATAGTGAACATCAATATTGATACTTACATAAGCGTGGCTGTTGGTGCTTAGTACTAGAATCCAAAAAATTCAAATAGCTTTGTTGCAATAGGTTCTTCTAAGTGTTCTTCAGGAAGGCGTGAGGCAAGAATGTCTTCAATGTCATCAATATACTCTTCAGGGAGTGGGAGAATCAGTAGTGGCATAAAAAGTTTTTCTGACTTCACTAAGAGCTGTGGTCCAACAGGATCCTCTTCGTCAATATAGAATGATTCAAGTGTGCTGTACGGATAGAGTTTATCCTCAATTCGCAGTCCACGTTGTGTAACAGAAAAAGGGATTATTTTAGGCTCTTGTGTTGCATGGAGTGCAGTGACAAGTCCTGCAATAAGAAGGAGAATACCAAAAAGAGTATTACCTAAAAGTATTGCCGTTACCGTTGTTGCAAGGGTAATGATACCAAGCACCCAAAACCAGTCACTTCCTTTTTTGGTGTGATTGTGACTGTATGCTTCCCAGGTGATGCTATTGGCTTGTTCTGACATAGAGAAATTGTAGCATGGGGAGGGTGGTGACTGGTTGGTTTATAAGCTTGCTTCTACCGGTATGAACAAATTTATTTTTTGGTATTCTTGAATAAGAATTTTTTACCAAAAGCATTCCACGGAAGACGTGTTGTTACTTGGGGGAATTGGTTGAGTACCCACTGTGTGTATGTGTTGCTGTTTGGCCCAGGAAGCGAATACGTTTCCGTAAAAGGGTATTCTTCAGATGAGCGTTCTATGCAGTTAATCATCTTAGCAGCAACAGAATGCTCGTCACCAGTAATAATGTCGAGCACGGTTCCTTTCCAATGGTATTTTGTATAGTGCTGCCATATCTCTATTCCTGTAAATGGTTCAAAATAATCTGTATGGAGATATCCAGTACTTAGTGCTCTATCCTTTTTAAAGTGGAGGACTTCCCGTCGAGTGAGTTTCCCTTTTTGATTTATAAGAAACCAGGTATGGGCAGCAAAACCAACCATGATGTTTGCTGGGGAAGAACAGACCAGTACCTGGTACGTATCCTTCTCTATGAGTTTTTCTGAAAGGGGAAGTTTCTTCATATGTGTAGTGTAGCAAAATAAATTTGGAAGTACCTGCTCCAGTTTTAGTTGTTTTGTAAAATGCACTGAGTCCGACACTGGTGTGGTGGGATTTGTATTTGATCCTTGTAGGATTAGTAGAACTTTCGATATATTCTCTCTTTAGCTGAATCTGTCTCAAAAGTTTTTTGAATTCCTACGTAAAGTAATGAAGAACCCTAGAGAGGGAATTTCTTTCATTACATGAACGGTACAGGTTGTCACGATTTTTCCAAAATCGCTGGCAACCTTTTCGAATCGCGTTACGCTTTGCATGCGCAAAGCTACGCCCTCTCTCTCCGCCCAAGAAAATAACCACCCTTGCGGGTGGCATTTTCTACGGGCGGAGAGAGAGGGATTCGAACCCTCGGTAACTTTCGCTACGCTTGTTTTCAAGACAAGTCCATTCGACCACTCTGGCATCTCTCCAGTAAATGTCAGGTACGTTTATTAGTCTTTAAACGTGACAGGATAGTACCAGAAAATGAATAATTTTCCAACTATGCTACTCTATACGATATGAGAAAAATGGGAATTGACTACGGAAGTAAGCGGGTGGGCATTGCTTTTACTGATGAGGGGGGAAGAATGGCATTCCCTCATGGGGTGTTGCCAAATGATCAAAACCTTCAAAAGGAAATAGAGAAACTTATTGCAGAAAAGGAAGTTTTAGAAATAGTCATCGGACATTCGCTTAACAGAGAAGGGGAGCCAAATCCTATTCACACACAAGTAGAAGAGCTAATGATGGATCTTACGCTTTTAGTAGGGCTTCCTATTCACCTACAACCTGAGCAATATACGACACAAGAAGCAGTGCGGTTACAAGGGAAGAATGACCAAGTAGATGCGTCAGCAGCAGCAATTATTTTAAATAGTCATCTAACACAACAATAGACATGGAAAAAGAAATTATTACATACGACGATTTTGCAAAACTCGATATTACCATTGGTACTATTGTGTCAGTGGAAGTTGTTGAAGGTGCTGACAAACTTTTGAAACTAGAAGTGGATGTTCAAGAGGAAAAGCCGCGTCAGATTATTTCTGGTATACGTGAGTATTTTGAAGATATTCAGTTTTTAGTAGGCAAGCAGTGTCCATTTCTTATAAACCTAGAACCACGAACGATTCGAGGTTTTGAAAGTCAGGGTATGATTTTGGCTTCGGAGAATGACGGGGTATTTGCGTTACTCATCCCACACAATGAATTACCAGCTGGAACTCGTGTAAACTAAGTACATAATGTTTGGAGTAAATACACATAAAAAAGTAACCGATGCAGTAGCTGAGCGCGGAGCTAAGTGGCTGAAGTCTAAGAATGCAGTTTGGGTGCTTGCGGCAATTTCGTTTGCGGAGTCATTGTTCGCACCAATTATTATTGACCCGTTTTTAGTTGCGCTTGTTATGGCGTCTCCAAAGAGATGGAAAGTGTATATCGTTGTTTCTATTGTTGCTTCAACAATAGGAGGGGTGTGCGCGTATATTCTTGGGGCACTCTTTTTTGACACTTTTGGTGTAAAGGTAGTGGAGTTCTACTCACTACAGGGCACCTTTGATTCCATTGCCGCGAGTCTTGATCAGAATGGTTTTGTATTTGTACTCATAGGTGCATTCACACCAATTCCATATAAATTAGTAGCACTTGCTTCTGGGTTGCTGCATATTAGTTTTTTAACATTTATCGTTGCATCCATTTTTGGAAGAACGTTACGTTTAGGTCTGGTGGGCTTAGCTGCTCATTCTGTAGGACCTACGGCACTTCCTCTGGTTCGACGTAATCTATACGCACTAGCCGCAATAGTTGGTGTCCTTCTGTTGGTGTATGTCGCTATCAGAATGTTCTAATGTGTGGGTTGCTCGATAAATTCTTCCACGCACGTCGTATACTATAGATATGTCAGTTCTTGGTTTTTTAGGAAAAATTATTCCACCACCTTCATACATGCAACTTCCAAGTGCAGGTGTCGATATTTCTGATACGTCATTGAAGTATATTCAGTTTCAGCCAGATAAACGCATCGGAACACAGCTTGAACTTTTATATTGGGGAGATATTGATATCCCAGAAGGGGTACTTGAAAGAGGTACAGTACACGATGTAAAAAAACTTTCAGAATCTATTCGTCAAGTGAAAGAACGAATCAATGCAGAAACAGTACGGGTGTCTTTACCAGAAGAACGTGCGTATCTATTTGAAACAGAAATTAAAAAAGGGACCCCCGCTAAAGAAATTCGCGGGTTACTTGAATTTCGCTTAGAAGAGAATGTCCCATTGTCTCCCCGGGATGCATTTTTTGATTACGATATTATAGCGAGCGATACAAAAAGCGATTCATTGCGCGTGTCTGTTACGGCATATGCACGAGAGACTATCATGAGCTACTACCAGGCATGTGTTGGCGCAGGTGTTACGCCCATTTCGTTTGAGGTTGAGGCTCAAGCAACAGCACGAGCTACCATAGCCCGTGAGGATAAGGGTACTCACATGATTGTTGATTTTGGTAAAACACGAACAGGTATTGGTATCGTGCACCAAGGGATTCTTATGTACACATCGACAGTTGATATTGGTGGCGCTGAACTTTCAACAGCATTACGAAGACAGCTTGGCGAGACTCCAGAGGCAGAATTAACGCAGATAAAAAATACCCAAGGCTTAGTTCGTGGAGTAGAAAATACCGACGTATACGATGCACTCTTGCCAACGATGTCAGCAATTATTGAAGAAGTGAGTACGAGAGTTCAGTATTGGAATACTCGTGACATCTCACGAGAGGATCGTCAAATTCAGTCAATCATTCTGTGTGGGGGAAGTGTCAATATGAAAGGTTTGCCTGAGCACTTCTCAGAGGTGCTGGGTATCTCATCAAAGCGAGCAGACGTATGGCAAAATGCCTTTCCCGCGTTTGATCAAGTGCCGGAAATCGGAAGTCGCTATTCGTATGGATATTCAACAGCAATTGGCTTAGCATTAACTCCCTTTGCATAAGTATGATTAATTTACTTCCACCAAATGCACGAAAGCAAGTACAAATTGAATATTGGATTCGAGTATCTTCAGTCTGGATACTTCTTTTAGGCTTAGCCTTTATTATGATTAGTTTCTTGCTGGTTCCTTCGCTGATTCTTGTGCAGTCCCAATTGGCTGTATATGATGGAGAGTATCAAAATGCTAGTAGCCAAAATGATGTATACGAAAAACTTGAACAAGAGGTTCGTATTGCTAACGGTATTGCGGCACAATTAATAAACTCTTATACTGACGCTTTATTTTCTGCACTGCTTTCAGAAGTTGAGAATATCGCAGGAACTAGCGTTGTGCTTGAGGCAATTTCATTTAGCCGTGTAGAAGGGAAGGTTGAGTCAATACAAATTACTGGTGATGCTCCTTCGCGAGCCACGCTCGTACAGTTTCGGGACAGTCTTGAAGAAAGCTCTCTGTTTGAATCTGCAGCACTTCCGCTTTCTAATTTAGCAAAAGACAAAGATGTGCCATTTAGTATCACTATTCTTGTCAGTAACCAATTACAGGAATAGCGTATGATTACAAGGAAAACAAAAGTCTATGGATTTGTGTCGGTACTATTTTTTATAGTCATGGGTGCTGTGCTGGTAAGTATGCTGCAGTACATAGAAGCCAAAGGAGGTGAATTGGTACAACATTCAAAAGAAATTGCTGATTATAAAGCACGCGAACAAGCGTACAATGAGCTGGAGCAACTCATTGTGTCAACAAAAGATGACCGTGATGAGCTAGCGACATATATTCTCACCGAAAATGTAACGATTGATTTTCTTGCAACAATTGAAGAAATCGCAATAGAACAGGGGATAGAACTCACCACAAACTCATTGCATGTTGAGGAGCAGGAGGGATTATTTGATACATTAGTTATTTCTTTTTCTGTTGATGGCCCACAAACACGTGTGTACTCGATGCTTCAAATTCTTGAGACACTTCCGTACCATGCCTTTGTCTCTGGAGTTTCGTTTACAAATGATCAAAAGGCGGTGGGGGCAGTAGTAGAAGGAACTATTGAATTGAACGTTAGTCTTTTAGATTATGATTGATAAAAAAAGTATTATAAAAATGGCTGATGATGTGTTTCATCGAAGTCAGGGATATCCAGATAGACGATTAGTACATCCTCAAAGGGAGTGGGGTATTGGACTGTTTGTGTTTGCGGTACTTGTTATCTCTGGAAGTATTTTGGTGGGTACGACGTTTGTGCAGTATAGAAGTGCCGATAGTGTCAAAGGATCTTCAGAAGCATCTATTCCACAGTACCGAGAGGTGATTACACAAGATGCTTTAGAGTTGTATCGTGCGCGGTCTTCAGAGTATCGGCAGTTACGAGGTGACATTGTGGTTGTTCCTGTAGAGTTACCTAGAGATGCAAGTAGTACGGTGTCAGATAATGCTCCTGCACTAGAGAGTGAAGAAGATGTAATAGGGACACTGGAGATAGAGTAGGGGAAGCTGTGAATAAAAAACCACTGCATTAGGCAGCGGTTTTTTTATATTAAAAATTTTCGTGTGCCCCCGGGAGGTGAGACAGTCTGGGAGACTGTCGCAAGACCTTGTCTTATATTTTGAGTTTACGAGAAATATAGACAAGGTGTACAGTTCCTGTAAGGAATCGTTCAGGAGTCAGTTATTTCTATATTCGTTTTACTCATTAAAAATATACTGCTCACGACCCTGACTCACTCTTTATCTTGCTCCAGGTATTCACAAGGAGCTCCGTCTTTCGATTCCCTCTGGGGGCACGAACAAAAATAGCACACCCAAAGGTGTGCTCATTTTTGTACTCGTGCCCCCAGAGGGAATCGAACCCCCATCCAAAGCTTAGAAGTCTCTTGTTTTATCCATTAAACTATGGGGACGGTACTGTCAGGTAACTCAGATACAATAGCAGATTTTCAATAATATAGAAATAAACAAGGGCGCCCACAATATATAGAAATTGTATGGGGCGCCCGTGGGAGGTTTCTGCGTGAGTACTTATGCTCATGTATTCTACTGACTCACTTTAAGAAAACGAATGAATGCCGCAAGATGGTTGATAAAATCCTCAACCGTGGTCGACTCCATAAAAGTTTTCCTCTCGATATTCAGAGGCATCATGTTTTCTGCACGTTGTTCTGCAGTATCCATCAATGCATCCAATCCTTTAGGCTTGAATCCGGCAAGCCGTGAAAGAATTATGCTGCGAGTATTCGGACTCATCTCTCCTCACTTTCCGGCCATTTGGGCCTACTTCCACTATACTCCTGTACAAATAAAAAATCTGTGGTGGAAGTGGATAACTAAAAGTGTGAGGAGTACAATAAAAGGAGTCTTAAAAGATAATTTTAAACATATATGGAATTATTATATTTTGTACTTGTAGGAGCTGTCGCAGGTTTCCTTGCAGGTAAGGTCATGAAGATGGAATCAAGTCTTGTGATGACCATTGTGCTGGGAGTAGTGGGAGGTCTTGTAGGAGGATGGGGTCTTGGCTTTTTAGGGATTTCTCTAGGAGGTGGAATGGTTGGGGAAATTATTGTCGCAGGTATAGGGGCAGTAGTGCTTATCTGGGTATATAAAATGATGACCCAATAGGGAAGGAGTGAAGAAGAAAAACCACTGGAATTAATTCCAGTGGTTTTTCTTGTGCCTTGGTTCGCGATGTGGGACGACGTTAGAACTTTTATATAAGAGAAAACACCTACCGAAGTGGGTGTTGACCCTTGTTTCGTGTAGGTGTTGCTAGGTGACTGTCACAACAGTGCGTGTTGATAGTCAACGGACAGGCCACCTCGTGGAATACCGCTTAGTTTAAAAGTCACTTTTTCTGGAATTTTGATCGAAATGTCAGAAAGGCCAGGTTTAATAAAACTTCGCATCGTCTCGAGTGGCAACATGAGCCAAATCGCTTCCACGATTTCGTCGTGAGTGAGCTGTGTCTCAACATCACCCCCTTGAGGATTCTGAGTACCTGGAAGAGGTTCAGTATACAGTGTTTGTTTTTCAGGATTTAGTTGAAGTGAAATGCGAATCGGCAATTCAGGTTTCCAGTCGGATTCCTTGATGTGGTATGGAAAGAATTTAGAGTTTGCCTGCTTCATTCCGATGTAACGGACTATGGCATCGCCCAATTGTTCCATGCCAAACACAACTATTTGTTCCATGATGAGTTTCCTTGTTGCTGAACTTATAGAGCACGTTGCTCCTTGGGATGTACTATGCAATATTGTAACCATTATTGCAATAACCAAAGTCAAACTCTAGAATTAATTTAGCCCCTACCAAGGGGCTAAATGAATTGTGAGCGATGAGAGACTTGATTCCTGCAGAATCAGTATAGGTCGTCACTATTTTCTAAAGAAAATACCAGGCAACCTTTTCAAGTCTCTGGCTTAAAAAGGAAATACTCTTCAACATAAAGTTGAAGAGTATTTCCTTTTGTGCACCATGTGGGACGACGTTAGAACTTTTGTGAAAGAAAATACTGCCCAAAGTGGGGCAGTATTGTAAGTTCTGGTGATAGAAGACGAATCTGGGAATTGCTTATTTTGGTGTGGGACGTTCGTATGAAGGGTTATATCTCTTGACTATGATGTCTCCATATTTTTCGACAATCTCCCAGACACCACTCCCGCCATAGTCAGTCATTCTTATGTGACCGTTACGGTAGCTGAAGTTTGATGGATTTGAGAAGTGGTGCCCATCCCCAAAAACTTCTTCGTTTGTGAGTTCACAAAGTTGCCACCATAATGAGTCTTGAAAACTCTCTGTTAATTCATTTCCGAAACGTTGAATGTTTACTAAACCAAAAAATGAAAAGTATGTTGGTTCAAGGAAAGATGAGCTGGTCGACCTCCACATACGACGCTCTAGTCTATTCTGCCAAATACCGTTAAGTAGTGTATAGACAAGAATGTCGTCTTCTTTCTGGCAGAAAAAAAGTCTGCGTAGACGTCTCCATTTGCGAACACGGTATGAGAATTTTAGTTCGCACCATACCTCGCTCAATAAGGAGAAAGGTTTTGGTTTTGCTATTTTGATAACGAGCGCTATTTCTGGAAAGCAAACAACAACCCGGGTGGTTCCTTTTGCAATGTGCATTAACACCTCCGTAATGTACTATGTGAAGCTTTCACATAAAGGTTCATTTAAACATAAAATACCTGAAAGTTCGATAATAGCAAGTATTTTGAGAGACTTGAAGCTTACGGCTTCAGTAGACCTTCTGGATATATTTTCCTTTCAGTCAATCTATCTCAAAAGCTTTTCAAGTCTCGTGTAACAGTGCGCAAGCACTGTTACTTCATCGCGCACAAGAAAAACCGCCAGAGGCGGTTTTCTAATTGCGCGCGATGAGAGACTTGATTCCTACAGAATCAGTATAGGTTGTCACTATTTTCTAAAGAAAATACCGGGCAACCTTTTCAAGTCTCTGGCTTAAAAAGAAAATACCCCTCAACATAAAGTTGAAGAGTATTTCCTGTTGTGCACCAAGTATCACCCTATTTGAACTTTTTGATAATATAGCTAAGAATAGGGATTTGTTAGAAAAGTGGAATAATGAGGTAACTTTGCTTTTGAAGCAAGAAAGGGTGGAAAATACTGAAAATATAACGCTATAGCTTATAAATGCTAATATATAAGTATGGATAAAGAAGAAAAAGATAATCTAACGGAAGCGACTGAAGAGTTAGAAAAGGCCGTAAATCCCGAAAAGGAACTTGAAGAGGATGCAGAACAAACTGTTGCAGACTCTGATGGTGAAACTGTAACATTAGACCAAGAAGAAAGTGACAGTAAATAAGGGTAATTCACTTGAACTATAAGGTATATATTAATTACATTATGAAAAAAATCTTCTTAATAATCTTGGTAACAGCTTTAGTGGCTATAGGTGCTACTTGGTTTTTTCTGAGTCAACCAGTAGATGAACCTATTGTTACTTCAGAAGCTATAAATGAACAAGTTGTTACAGCTAGTCCAGAGCGTGACGAGGATTATTTCGATGAAGAAGAATTAGTTGAGTTCACTAAAGATTATATTAGTGTCTTACAACGTTTGTACTACATAAATCAAGATGATAGTGCAGATGCTGATAGTGTTTCTGGACTAATTATTTCAATGTTGATTGAAGCAATGAAAGACCGTGACAACTTAGAGAAGTTACTGCTTACAACTTCTGATATGAAGGAAAATAAGATTATGGGAGCAGGTGTCACAGGTCTTGTCCTTGATTTGTCAGTACGGCAATTAATTGATGCACACAGTGACTATATAGATTTCCTTAGGGGTGTAGACGAATACACGGCTGACATTGCTGAATTTCAATATCAAATTGCTCAGTTTCAATCATCAACAAAAACAGTCTATCTTTCTATGGCTGAGAACACTGGATTGCTCCCAGTAACTTTCTTTAAGCTCAATGATGACCCCAACGTAAGTGGGGAGTGGCGAGTTAGTAAGGAGTCAAGACAAGAGATATTAGATGAAATTGAACTGAGGTATGCAGACATTTTTATAGAGACAGAAAAGCAGTATCTTGAAACACGAACAAGAGACACAACGGTGTTTATTGTTCAGCAACTTCAAGAAGTGTTTGAAAACGTGGAATAGAGTATGGAAAAAATAAATTTACAAAACAGAAAAGGACAGAATATAGTGGGTCTTTTAGAAAAACCCGAAGGAGAGATTAAAGGTACTGCTGTACTTCAGCACGGATGGGGAGGCAACAAGGAGAAACCAACAATGCAAGCCATTAAAGAAGGTTTCCATAAAGCTGGTTTTCAAACCTTTAATTTTGATAGCACTAACTCTTTTGGTGAGAGTGATGGTGACTATGAGAAGTCCACTCTCGGTTTACATTGGGAGGATTTAGAGGATGTTGTTAGATGGGCACAAGAGCAAGATTGGTTCAGTAAACCATTAGCGTTATCAGGGCATTCAAAGGGAGGTTATGCGGTTGTGAGATATGCAGAAGAATATCCTAATGAGATAGATTATCTCGTTCCTGTTGCTCCAGTTGTTTCAGGAAAGCTTTCTTTTGAAGCTTCTAACAAACGTGACCCAGAAGCTCTTAGAAAGTGGAAAGAAGAGGGAGTGAAGGTGTCAGAGCGGGATGAAAATATGAAGCGAAAACATTGGTTTCAGATGGAGGAGCGACTACAGCACGACCTGATGCCAAATGCTGACAAGGTAATGATGCCAACATTGTTTATAGTTGGGTCGGAAGATGAATCCTGCCCAGCAGGTCATATTCAGCAGTTGTGTGATGTGCTTGGTGCGGAAGACAAAAGTTTATATATCATTGAAGGGGCACCTCATTCGTACTATGAGAAGTCAGAGCAAGATGAATGCACAAAGATAATAGCCGACTGGTTAGTAACTAGGTAGGAATAAAGAATATGACAGTTTTCAAAGTATCAAAACAAGCAAAGGAATTATTTGATGAATTAATCAAAGAGGGGATTTTTGCTGAATTGGAGCACTGGGATGGTCATAAACACGTTGATATTCGTATTCCTGATGCTTGTTTATATATTGAGGTTGATGGGATGCACCACTTCACTCAACCAAAGCAAATTGCCAGCGACTTTATGCGTGACCATTATTCAGATGGAGATGGATACAATACACTCCGTGTACCAAATAAGGTTGTGGAGGAACATCTAGATGAAGTTGTGAAGGCAGTTTCAGAGATTGTAAAAAAAAGAAAAAAGTAGGAGAAGAATCAATTGAACACTCAAGAATTATTGTAAAACAAGGCTATTCTCCTAATATTGCATTTACATAGTGTTCAGCTGAGTGATTCATCTGCATTTCTTGTTTGTCTCTAAAAAAGAAATAGAACCATTCTGGTACAAATAAAGCTGTTGAGCGGTTACGAAAGATTTGGTCTTGAATAGAACGCAGTTCTTCCGATGTCGGTTCTACACCGTCTAAAACATTTTCAATTTTACCCTCGGTTTTTGTTTTCAGCTCAGAGATATTCTGTATTGAAGTAATTTGTGAGCGTATATAATCAAGAGCTATTTCATACAGTGGTAGCAAAGAAAATAAAACAGTGAAAAGAATATTGGAATCTTTACTAAACAGATAAAATACAGCTATGGTAAGTGTGGTCAGACATATTCCTGTAAACCAACCCATACTTTTTCGTAGAGCTGAGTCCCACCAAGTGTTTGTCCTTTGGCAAATTATTATCGCTTGTTTGAGTGTTAATTGTGACAAGGCTTGAGGATACCAGTTTAGTAGTGTTTCATCTGAATACATAGCCTTGTATTTATTGCTGTAATCACAGATTAATTCTTGGTCAATACGATTGCCTGTACATATTTCATTCCAACCAAGTTCAAACAAACCAGTATCAAATTCCTCTTGTATTTTTGCACCATTTGTACGGAAATTATTTTCAATATTTCTAAGTACTAAGACATCAACAAGTAAGTAGGCAACGGCTGTTATGGCAACATATGTGCTTAGCTCGGCGAAATTAAGAATTAACAAGGGGCCGATAATTGCGAAAAGTAAAGAGAGGGAAAAGCGAATAATAAGAATCTTTTTTGCCTGATGGTAGGAGTATCGTTGAGCAGACAATAGTCTAAGAAATGGTTCAGTATTCTGTTTTTGCTGGATATTATTCATAATGTTTTATTATAGATAGTAAGAAGGAAATTGGTCGTTGAATAAAAGATTCCACCAGTAGAAAGCATCGGATATTTTTCCGGCTTCTTCTGCTTCTCGAGCCTTGTTGGCTCGGCTAAGTGCAGTACTTAATTTTGAAAGTGCGTCTGCATAGTTAGCGTCTGACTTGCAGGCAGTGACAGAGCCTACGATGCCAGCAGGAGTATCCATTCTTGCTAATTGCACGTCGTGAAGATGTTTGAATACCTTTCGTATATCTATGGAGTATAAAATACTAGTTTCAGTTGATGCGTACTTAGCAGTTCGCATTTCAAGATAAAATGAGGATACGGGGACGTTATTATAGAATTTCCAAGCTTTTATGAATCTGATAAGTGGCTTTAGTTCGTAGCCCAAACGTTTATTGTGTTCAGATACGTACGCATTGTGTGCAAGGGGGCTAGATTTCATCCAGCCTCCGTTGCTGTCTGGAATATCGTAAACATTGTATCCGTTTTCAGTTCTTACAAAGTCTACCGGAATTATTTCTGTTGTTTCAGAAGGTGCTGTCCCGAAAGGAATGACAACTGCAGGATTATCAATATGTATATTCGTGGTGCTGGGGAAACGAGCCTGCATATCCTCTTTTATTTGTCTGAGTGTAAGAAGGGAGTTGTCTTTCAGGTTTGATGTAGGGATTCCTGCAAAGTAGTCCGTGTCACTATATCCGCTCACATTTGTACCATTGCCCATTGAGCCTGTCCGGAAAAACCTATTGACCCCGAAGCTACTTTTTAAACGTGAATGTATAGATGCTCTGTGGTTAATTACAGCTTGAGACTCAGTTTTAAAAGGTTTAATTTTCTTGTGAAAATCTTGAAACCCTTGGTCAATTGTTCGAGGCATATTCTTGTTTACTTATTCAATAATAATTCATCTGACTGTGCAGGTGGGGAGGAGTCCTCAGGTGCGTAAACCAGCTATTACTAGAAATTTTACTAAATCGGTTATCAACTGTCAACGGTTCGTTGACGCTTGTGCCTTTGTCAAGTAAACGTTATTATAAAAATATGGCTATGTTAAAGGATACACAACAAAAAATATTTGAGTTCATTGATTCTAAAAAAGGTGATTTATCGGACCTTTCACTTCGTGATATTGGAGAGGAAGCAGGAGTAGGGAAACGTCCTCAGATTGTCGCACATCATATTGCACAACTCGAAAAGAAAGGTTACTTGCGTAAGTTAAGCAGTAAACCTCTGAAATACATTGTTCTCAAAGTTCCTATTGAGAATGTTGTAATGATAAAAAGATATCAGTTTGCTGAATGTGGTCCAGATGGTTTGTTTGGAGATGACAACGTAGTGGGTGAAGTCCCTTTACCGTCTTTACCTTTTGGAATTACTTCACCAGAAAGCTATTTCTTAATTGATGCAAGAGGGGACTCTATGAAACCAATGATTGAAAATGGCGATTTAGTATTAGCTTATATCACTCAAGATATACAAGAAAAAGATATTGCTGTGATAGTTCATAATGAAGTGCCAAAAATAAAAAGAATTTCATTTAAGGAAACTAGTAAAGGAAATTTTTGTGCCCTTGAGTCTGTAAACTCAGGTGAGTACCAGACTGAGTTTGTTGACCCTGAAGTTGAGAATTTTCGATTTGTAGGTAAAGTAAAAAATGTAATTAAAAGCTATCACTAACATTCTCCAACACTGTTATGGAATCTTTAAGCAAAGGCACGATTCAACACAAAAAGACACGTATTCAACAAAGACTCTCATCTCAACAGATGAAAGCAATAGTAATGCGAGTTGATGGGTCAAAATTTCGCGATATAGGTGAACATATACAAGTACCAGAGAATACAGTTAAAAACTGGTTCAGAGTTGGCACAGACGTTTATGGAGTCTTTAAAGAGTATTCTAGCAATGTTGCTTACTCTATCGGAGTTGATGCTGAAGTAAGGTTGAGGGTAATGGCGGATGATGCGACTGATACTCTAAAGGAGTTAATGAGCAAAGATATGCCTCCCGCTGTGAGGCTAAGAGCTTCGTTGTATGTTTTAGACAAGACTTCAAGTCTGACTCATATTGACCGACAAGAAAGGAAGTTTATGCCAGAAAAGATGATGCTTATATATAAGATGGCCAATAAAAATTTAGGTGCTGGAGAACATAGTATAGAAGCTGGAGAAAGAGAAGTTGAAAGGTTGATGGATATGCAAGATGAAATAAACAAATCAACTTGATGAGTTAAGTGCTGAAAAGTGTACTCAATAGTAATACAATGATTAGTAATGCAGGAAATTAAAACAACCACTGATTTAAAGAACGTTTTTAGTTCAAAGTTTAATAATGATAAGACTGAAAACCAAGAGGAGTTTTACCGTTATGCTATTTACGTAAGAAAATCTTCAAGCAGTGAGGATAAACAAGAGCGTTCTCTAGATGACCAACTAGCTGATTGTGAAGAGCTTGTAGTAAGACTAGGGCTTAGAGTGGTGAAAGTTTTTAAAGAATCTATGTCAGCGAAAGAGCCGGGTATTCGACCTATGTATAAAGAGATGTTGGATGACCTTCAGTCAGGTAAGTACGATGGGATTATAGCTTGGCATCCCAATAGAATTTCGAGAAATATGCGAGAGGCAGGTGAGATTATTGACCTCTTAGATAAGAATATAATCAAGGACTTAAAGTTTTTTTCATACACACATACCAACGATGCGAGTGGGAAAATGTTGCTGGGAATAACTTTTGTGATGTCAAAACAGTTTTCAGATAATCTTAGCGATAGTGTGACTCGTGGTAATAGGAGGAGTATTGAAGAGGGTAAATATGTTAACAAAGCTAAGCACGGCTATAAAAAAGACCGTAATGGATACCTTCGTCCTGATGGTGATAATTTCATTCTAATTACAGAAGCTTTTCAGATGAGATTGCAAGGAAAAACAATTGATGAGATTGCTGATTTTCTTAATGAGAATGGCTATTCACGACAAAATTCGCAGTCAGGAAAAAAATATACTGCACATATGAACAAGTCTATGGCAGGTAAGTTTATGAGAGACCCTGTTTATACAGGTGTGATGGTTTACGGGGAAACGGTAGTTGACCTAAATGAATTATACGACTTTGTTCCTGCTGTTAGTGTTGAGGATTTTATGAAGATAAACAAACTTCAGAAAAACTCTGACGTCGTAAAGTTAGCTAAATCATTCAAACGAACTGGTGGAGTGAAGTCTGATTTATTAAGAGGTAAAGTACTTTGTTCGGAATGTGGTGAGTCACGTATGACTGGTATAACCGCTAAAACATTGAAGAGTGAAACAAAGAAGTATTTTTATTACCGTTGTGACACAGAAGGGTGCAGGTTTGAGAATAAATCAACGCGAGCAAAAGTAATAATGGACTTTGCTATTGATTACTTTAAAAAGAAACCCTTCTCAAATGTAGATGCATACCAACACTATAAAGAAGAGATGATAAGGATAATGCACCAACGCTTGCAAGAGAGCCAGAGTTTGGTTCGTGTTAAAAAATCAGAACTATCAAAATTACAAAGTCGAGTAATAGATTTAAAATCCGCAATGGTTTTAGAGAAAGATGAAGAAGTGAAAGGATATCAGAAAGAAGATTTTCAAGTAACTACTGACAAGGTGATTAAGGTCAGTGCTGAGCTCGAGATGTTAGAGAAGAAAATGGTGGCAATAAAAGGCACTCCCTTAACGTATGAGGAGTTCCTTGAACTTTTTGATAATACGGCTCTAATACTAAAGAAAACTACTAAAATGTCTGATTTAGACACTTTGTTGCAAAAGTTCTTCTTGAACTTTACAGTCAACAGAAAAAACGTTGTAGATTATACACTCTGTGAACCGTTTGATGTGTTGGAACGTCTTGAAACATCGAATGTTTCTCTTGGTGCGCGATGAGAGACTTGAACTCCCGACCTTCGCAGTGTAAATGCGCTGCTCTACCAGCTGAGCTAATCGCGCAAACGTATTGTTTGCGTCTTGTTTGAGTGCAGTGTAAATGCGCCTCCTTACAGGAGCTGTTCAGGCTATCAACATTTTTCGTAAACTCAAAATATTAGTTAGCCTCTTGCAAAGTGACGTTGTGTCACTTCTCACTCCACCACCTTCGCTAATCGCGCGAACGATTATGTCTGAATGGCACTAATGTCTATTCAGGTAGGGGATATAGTACCTTTTTTCAAAAATAATTCAATACCTCTTGTGTACGTTACGTATAAGTAGACGAAACTTCCTTGAGCTGTATACTTGTCTGCAATGATAGAAATCTATTGTGTTGCTACAGGAAAAGTACAAAATGTTGCATATCGTGACTATGTACAAACTTCAGCCGGGGAATTGAATCTTCCTGGGTGGGTTAGAAATTTACCTGATGGGTCTGTTGAAATATGTGCACAGGGGTTGCCAGATACATTAAAAGACTTTGTAGAATATTTATACGAAGGCTCTTTGCATGCAAAGGTGGAGGCGGTCTCCATTGATTGGCGTACGGCGAAACAATTGTATGATGACTTTAGTATAAATCACTAAGATGCTAGTCTCATGTAAATACGAGAAACCATTTGTAATGTAGTGCAATCGTATCGATGTTAAGCGCTGATACATGAGTAGCAAAACACCACAAGATAGTATTACCAGTTACCCCTGATATATAAAAGATATGAATATTGAGATTTTATTTGAAAATGATGATGTAGTGGTTATTAATAAACCTGTAGGGGTTATGGTGCATCCTGATGGTTTTCATAAAGAAGAAACTATTGCGGATTGGTTCTTGGAAAAATATCCAGACGCAAAAGGTGTAGGTGAAACCCAGCAGACAAATGATGGGGAAGAGATGGAGCGTTCAGGCATCGTACACCGTCTAGATAAGGATACTTCTGGAGTACTTATCTTGGCTAAAAATCAGGATGCATATGAGCATTTAAAAACCCAGTTTCATGATCGTCTTGCGAAAAAGGAATACCGAGCATTTGTATATGGAGCAATCCGTGAGAAGTGGGGACTGATTGATCGTCCAATTGGACGAAGTGCGAAAAATTTCCGTATGCGTTCTGCGCAACGAGGAGCACGAGGTACTATGCGAGAAGCTCAGACAGAGTGGGAGCTTATAGGAAGTGGTCGATATCAGGATGAGGATTTTTCATATTTGAAGCTGATGCCAAAAACAGGACGTACACACCAAATCCGTGTGCACTTACGGGCTATTGAACGTCCAGTAGTAGGGGATGCTCTGTATTCTGCTCATAAGATTGAGGGGTCTAATAATTTAGGTCTTGACCGTATGGCGTTACATGCACATAAGTTAGAGATAGTATTACCCGATGGTGAACTTGAACGACTTATTGCACCTGTGCCTCAAACCTTTGACGATGCAGCAGAGCGCATTGTGGGTGAATAGTTGACATATGGATTCGTTGTGGTACTTTTTTCAGGTAACGAAACAGGAGTTGATATCAAAATGATTGATTTTATAGCTGACCTTCCATGGATTCTTCTGACTCTATTGATTGCCTGGTGTATAGGCAATATGATTGCAAGTTGCTTTAGGGGTTATTGTTCCCATTGCAACAAGTGGTTCACTGTCACACCAAGGTGGTCAGCTTGGAAAAAGTGGAGAAACGCAGACCATGGGACGATACAAACTACCTTGAGTAGATGCAAGGGTTGCGCGTATCGATCGCATAAAGCGAGACATCCAGTTACTGGACTTACAATTAGCACGTAAGCCTATCCCAGCGTTACAGAGGGCGGCAAAATAAGCCGCCCTTTACTATTGATATACTATTAGGCTTATGGTAGTGTAGGGCACGTTTTAAAGGATATTTTCTTAATTAATAATAATTATTATGAACACAGTAACAACAGGTGTAGCAGTCTCTCCAGTGAATATGGAAGACCGAAAAACAATCGGGATTCGAGCAGGAGATACAGTAAAAGTACACCAACGAATTCAGGACAAAGGTAAGACACGAATCCAGATTTTTGAAGGAATCGTACTTGCACGTAAACACGGTAATGAACCAGGAGCTACTTTTACCGTACGTAAAATGGCTAGTGGTGTAGGAGTTGAGAAAATTTTCCCACTATACTCTCCAAATATTGATAAAATTGAGATTGTGAAGCGATCAAAGGTACGTCGAGCGAAACTATACTTTATTCGAGATAAGGTAGCGCGAGAAATTAAGCGACAGATGCGACGTATGAACCTCGTATCTATGGCTACAGAATCTGCAGTAGAAGCTGAGCAACGAGCAGCTGAAGCAGCTAAGAAGGCTGAGGAAGAGGCTGTAGCAGCAGAAGCGAAGGCAGCTGAGGACGCAGCAAAGAAGGCTGAAGAGGAGACAGCAGCAGCTGTAGCAGAGGAAGCTGAAACAGCAGAAGAAGTTGTTGAAGAAGCTCCAGCAGAAGAAACTACTGAGGAAAAAAAGGAAGAAGCTGAAGAAGAGAAGAAGGCGTAGTCCAAAAGACTTACAAAACAAAAACCTAGCGATATTTCGCTAGGTTTTTGTTTTGTAATTTGCATAAGTTATAAAAATCTTTAAAATAAACGGACTCTAGTAGTTAGAGTGTACGCCTAGGTGGAGAAATTGGTAGACTCGCATCCTTGAGGGGGATGTGCTCGCAAGGGCGTGCTGGTTCAAGTCCAGTCCTAGGCACCAAATAAAAACAAGCTAGCTTTGCTAGCTTGTTTTTATTTGGTGGTATACTCACCATATGCACTATTATCCGTATTCAGTTTTTTTACTCACCGATAGTATAGACAATATACGTAACGTACCCTTGATTTACGATTATGGAAACTATTAAAGATTATTCATATGGAGTAATTCCACTACGTAAAGAAGGGGAGCAGTGGATGGTTTTTTTAATTAACCAAATCCCACGCCGAGGAGATATTTTCTGGACGTATCCAAAGGGTCACCCTGAAGAAGGCGAAACAAATGAAGAAACTGCGTTACGAGAATTGTTTGAAGAGACAGGGATTGTTCCTGACGAGTTTATTACTGATAAAACATTCATCCAGGAGTATACGTTTATGCATGGTAAACAGCGTATTAATAAACGCGTTGTGTACTATCCGGGGTTTGTGCTGTCTGATAAATTCACTATTCAGATTGACGAAATACATGAAGCTAAGTGGTGCACGTTTGCCGAGGCACAGAATCTACTTACTCATGATATCGCCAAAAAACTTTTGGATGATGTAGCAGTATATTTAGAAAATAAATAATTCAAATTATGAAAACAATTAGATGTCAGCACTGTGAAGGTACATTCCAGGCTGTTGAACGAGAAGAGATTTTAAAAACACTATACGACCATTACATGGAAGCGCATCCAGGTGTTATTCCCAATGCATCTGACGAAGAAAAAAAAGCATGGATGGTGCAGTTTGAGAAAGATTGGGTTGA
>Ga0209119_1001917_pt1 | contig 19773 bp, 13 predicted proteins | sample COG_03_FD_184747 | JGI IMG/M metagenome (GOLD analysis project Ga0209119, IMG submission 184747) | Pelagic Microbial community sample from North Sea - COGITO 998_met_03 (SPAdes) (version 2) | ecosystem: Environmental > Aquatic > Marine > Neritic zone/Coastal water | place: Helgoland, sampling... | reverse complement strand
ACTACTTCTTGCGATAGTGCAAGCGTAAATGACGACTGGTATTATACAAGTCAAACGGTAACCTATAACTTTACTACCTCTTTAGGATGTGATAGTATTGTTCTTACAGCTTTGACGATAAACAACGCAGCAACTACTAATGTAGCAACTACCTCTTGCGATAGTTCAAGCGTAAATGGGACTTGGTATTATACAAGTCAAACGGTAACAGATAGCTTTACTACCTCTTTAGGGTGTGATAGTATAGTAATCACAGCTTTGACAATAAACAACGCAGTAACTACTAATGTAGCAACTACCTCTTGCGATAGTTCAAGCGTAAATGGCAACTGGTATTTTGCGAGTCAGACAGTAACAGATAGCTTTACGACCAGTCTTGGATGCGATAGTATAGTGGTTACAGCTTTGACAATAAACAATGCAGTAACTACTAATGTAGCAACTACCTCTTGCGATAGTGCAAGCGTAAATGGGACTTGGTATTATACAAGTCAAACGGTAACAGATAGCTTTACGACCAGTCTTGGATGCGATAGTATAGTGGTTACAGCTCTTACAATAAACAATGCAGTAACTACTAATGTAGGAACTACCTCTTGCGATAGTTCAAGGGTAAATGGGACTTGGTATTATACAAGTCAAACGGTAACAGATAGCTTTACGACCAGTCTTGGATGCGATAGTATAGTGGTTACAGCTCTTACAATAAACAATGCAGTAACTACTAATGTAGCAACTACCTCTTGCGATAGTTCAAGGGTAAATGGGACTTGGTATTATACAAGTCAGACAGTAACCGATAGCTTCACGACTTCTTTAGGATGTGATAGTATAGTGGTTACAGCTTTGACAATAAACAATGCAGTAACTACTAATGTAGCAACTACCTCTTGCGATAGTTCCAGGGTAAATGGGACTTGGTATTATACAAGTCAAACAGTAACAGATAGCTTCACAACTTCTTTAGGATGTGATAGTATAGTAATCACAGCATTGACGATAAACTATATGACTACTACCAACTTGGCAACTACCTCTTGTGATAGTGCAAGGGTAAATGGCAACTGGTATTTCACGAGTCAAACAGTAACCGATAGCTTTACGACTTCTTTAGGATGTGATAGTATAGTAATTACAGATTTGACTATCAATTATATGACTACTACCAATGTAGCTACTACCTCTTGTGATAGTGCAAGTGTAAATGGGACTTGGCATTATACAAGTCAGACTGTAACCGATAGCTTTACGACTTCTTTAGGATGTGATAGTATTGTTCTTACAGCTTTGACTATCAATTATATGACTACAACCAACTTGGCAACTACCTCTTGTGATAGTGCAAGTGTAAATGGCAACTGGTATTTTGTGAGTCAAACGGTAACGGATAGCTTTACGACCAGTCTTGGATGCGATAGTATAGTGGTTACAGCTCTTACCATAAACAATGCAGTAACAACCAATGTAGCAACTACCTCTTGCGATAGTTCAAGCGTAAATGGGACTTGGTATTATACAAGTCAAACGGTAACAGATAGCTTTACGACCAGTCTTGGATGCGATAGTATAGTTCTTACAGATTTGACTATCAATTATATGACTATAACCAACTTGGCAACTACCTCTTGCGATAGTTCAAGCGTAAATGGGACTTGGTATTTTGTGAGTCAGACAGTAACCGATAGCTTCACGACTTCTTTAGGATGTGATAGTATTGTTCTTACAGCTTTGACTATCAATTATATGACTACTACCAATTTGGCAACTACCTCTTGCGATAGTTCAAGGGTAAATGGCAACTGGTATTATACAAGTCAAACGGTAACCGATAGCTTCACGACTTCTTTAGGATGCGATAGTATAGTGGTTACAGCTTTGACTATCAATTATATGACTACTACCAATTTGGCAACTACATCTTGCGATAGTTCAAGGGTAAATGGGACTTGGTATTATACAAGTCAGACAGTAACAGATAGCTTTACGACCAGTCTTGGATGCGATAGTATAGTGGTTACAGCTTTGACTATCAATTATATGACTACTACCAACTTGGCAACTACATCTTGCGATAGTTCAAGGGTAAATGGGACTTGGTATTATACAAGTCAAACGGTAACAGATAGCTTTACGACCTCTTTAGGATGTGATAGTATAGTGGTGTATTACATAACGATATCCAATACACTTTATTCATCAGAGGATCTGTTTGGTTGTGAATCTATGGTATACAAAAGTGCTACATACACTTCGTCAACCCAAGTTATTGATTCATTAGTGTCTGCAAAAGGCTGTGATTCAATACACGCCGCCAATTTATTCATTACACAACCCATTATTCAAAAACAAAAATTGACTACTTGTCCAGGGGAAGAATATGAACTTGCAAGTGGCGAGTTGATTTCTGACAGTGGGATATATTTCTCTACATTGATTTCTGTGAGTGGATGTGATAGTATAATTATTGAGGAAATCGGGTACTATGACATTAAGGAATCTTTGGTACCTGATATAGAAAAATGCGTAGGAGATGAAGTGACGTTTGACATTAGTGTTTGGGATTCATATGAACATATCCAATGGAGTACTGGGGAAGAAAATACAAATATATTACTTGATAATTTCGGGCTCTATGCTGTTAATTTAACAGATAAGAATGGTTGTATTGTGCGGGACACCTTTAGGGTAATTGACGCAAAATGTCCTCATTGTCCTGTATACGTTCCAAATGCATTTACACCAAATCAAAGTTGGATAAATGAAAATTTCAAACCTATTCATAAGTGCACCTTTAGTGAATACAAACTTCAGATATATAATAGGTGGGGTGAGCTGATATTTGAAACTTTTGACCCCGAAGAATCTTGGGATGGTGTTTATTTGGGTAAAGATGTCCAGCAAGGCGTATATGTTTGGATCTTATTTTATGTTGACAAAAAGACAAAAAGAGCAATACCTCAGCGAGGCACTATAACCTTGTTAAGGTGAAGTGTATTTTCATTAAAATGCAGCATTTACTAATGCGATGTTCTCTCCTTTTTCTTGCTGCTTTTTTGTCTTTTAAAACCAGCACCTTAATAGCATTGTTTCTGAGAAAGCTTACAACACCTGCAGAGATACGTCGCACACCAAAAAGCCCAGACAATAATCTGGGCTTTTTAACGCTAAGTTGTTCTGGCATAGAACACTTGACATTCTAAAAAAAAAGAGGTGCCCTCTTTAATCTCAAGTTAATTAAAAAAATAGGAGTGTTGAGGTTGCTTCTTATAGCGTACCTCTTATCTCTTGCTCTCTTTCGATAGCTTCGAATAGGGCTTGGAAATTCCCCTTACCAAATGAAGTAGCTCCTTTTCTTTGTATAATCTCGAAGAACATAGTAGGCCTTGGCTCTATAGGTCTAGTGAAGATCTGCAATAAATATCCCTCATCATCTCTATCTACCAAGATGCCAAGCTCACGCAGTGGAGCTAGATCTTCGTCTATCTTACCTACACGGTCTAGTACTGCATCGTAGTACGTATCTGGTACCCGTAGAAACTCTACACCACGAGATATCAAATCTCGCACAGTAGTGATAATATCGTCTGTGGCCACAGCTATATGCTGTACGCCTGGTCCTTCATAAAAATCTAAGTATTCTTCTATCTGAGATTTTTTCTTGCCATCTGCAGGCTCGTTGATAGGGAATTTTATTCTGCCATTTCCGTTACTCATTACCTTACTCATTAGAGCAGTGTATTCTGTAGAAATATCCTTATCATCAAATGATACTATCTGAGCAAAACCAAGTACGTCTCTATAAAAATTACACCAAGTCATCATTTCACCTAACTCTACATTGCCCACCATGTGGTCTACGTATTGCAGGCCTACATCAGTAGGGTGGTAGGTAGATTGCCATGCCTTATAGCCTGGCAAGAAGATGCCTTTATACTCACTGCGTTCTACGAATATGTGTACCGTTTCACCGTAGGTATATATGCCGGAGCGAGTTACTTTGCCATTCTCGTCTTCTTCTACAGTAGGAGACATATAGTGTTTTGCTCCTCGTTTTACAGCTTCATTATATGCGTGTGTAGCGTCTGGTACCCATAGGGCTACTACCTTCACTCCATCTCCGTGCTTTTCTATATGCTCGCCTATTTCTGTACCACTTTTTAGCGGAGAGGTAAGTACTATGCGTATCTTATCTTGCATAAGCACGTAGCTCTCTCGGTCTTTTACTCCTGTTTCTAAACCAGAATAAGCTAGGTCTTGAAAACCGAATGCCGTTTTGTAATAATGTGCAGCTTGCTTGCTATTGCTTACATATAATTCTATGTAGTCTGTGCCAAGCAATGGCATAAAATCTTGAGCTTCGTCGTATATTTTTGGGAGATCTACTGTGTTTGGTTGCATAACTATTGTGTCTATATTGAGTGCAAATTTAAACCATACGCACCTTTTTTACTAAAGACTGAAATATGAAATAAATCAGATGCTGCCAGAGCAAGAAGAAGTGGAGAAAGAGGAGGTTATAATAATTTGTCAATTTGCGGATTGGCTATACGCTCACATAGACTTATGCTACTACTCGTAAGTTAAGAGGCGGAGCCTGCTGGTACATACTCGTATGCACAAAAACTGCATCTTTATTGAGATGGAAAGCTAGTTGCATCGCATCTTCTCGTTCTTGGCGGGAGGCAAACCACATACTGCTACCTATAAGCTCGTCCCAGCACGTGCGTATCTCAAAACCAAACTGCCCACTCATGTTTTTGGAGCGAGAAAAGTTGGTTTGAAAACATAAATGAAGACGCAATGTGGCCAAGAATTTTTCGCATAATTGGAAAGTTTCGAAAGACTTACTCTTTAAAATTAAATTCTCTTTTTCATCAAATAATTGAAGGAAAAACTGATCGTTTTTTTCTGTGATGGTGTAAATGGATCTTTTCATGTTGTTTCTTTCTTAATATGCTCTTAATGATAGGCCCTGCAACGTGCTGATAGATAGTATAATTATCATTATGTTGATAATAATAATATCAATTGCCTCTTAATTAAAGTTACTAAAAATTATTTATCCACCAAATTTTTCAAAAATTAATACGCATGTCACTTGGGTGTTTACATCTTAACAACTTGGCTAAAAGGAGTGAGTACTTTTGTACATAGTTAATAGTAATTCAAGTCCATTGAGAAAATCATCCGTTTTATATTTTACCTTATTGGTAGGTTTGGTGTCTTTATTCGCTACGTGTAAAAACTCGAACACTGTAGAAGATCAAGCTACGGATGCTGTTGCAGAAGCTGCAGACTCAGCAGAAATAGTATTGAAAGAGGTAGACGACTACTCAGAGCCTATACCGGCTAGGATAAGTTTGTCTGATAAGGAACATTATGTGTTTCAGCGAAATTCAAATAAGTATAGTCAATCGTATTTTCAAAATCCATTTGATAGTGCCATCTATGTGTCGGGTACTTTTTGTGAGCTGAGAGGAAATCATTTTCACGGAGGGTTAGACATACGTACGGGTGGGGTAGAAGGATGGAAAGTGCTGGCTGTAGCAGATGGATATGTTTCTAGAGTAAAGGTAAGTACTACAGGCTACGGTAGAGTGGTGTACATACAACATCCCAATGGATATACTTCTGTATACGGTCACTTAAAAGAGTTTAAAGGGGAACTGGCTAACTATGTGAAAGAGGCACAATACCAGCAACGCAAGTTTGAGATAGAACTATATCCTAAAGCTGGAGAGATAAAGGTGACCAAAGGCCAAAACTTTGCCCTAAGCGGTAATACTGGGGGCAGCGGTGGCCCGCATTTACATTTCGAGATACGCAACTCCCGAGGAGAAAGTACTAATCCGCTACTGCACGGTTTGCAAGTGACAGATAAAATAAACCCTGAGGTGAAACGGATAAGTATTTACCAAAAAGACAAAGAAATGCTCTACTCCGAAGGGGAGTATCCCTATACTACGGTGAGTAAGTGGAGCGAGTACCTTAAAAATACTAAAGCACTAAATCTGCCACCCGGACCTTATAGTTTTGGGCTGTACACGGACGATTATTTTACCGATAAAAAGAATGTGCTGGGCATAAATTACTGCTGGCTTACTGCCAACGGGAAAATGCTCTACCAGTACCAGATAGAAAAATTCAATTTTGACCAAGGGAGATATATCTATACTCATACAGATCCGTACCTCAAGTGGAAGGAGAACAAAACGTATATCCGACTTTTCAAAGAATCCTATAATCCACTGCCATACTACAAGCAAAACCAAAATGGAGAAATAAACCTGCAACACGGAGACTCAATACAGATGAAAGTATACATACAAGACTATGCTGGGCTTATGGACTCTGCTACGTGGATAGTAGTGGGAGATACGAGTGCCAAAGCTCTGCAAGTAGCCAGCACATCCTACGAAGAAAAGCAAAGGGTGACTGGGAGCAAATCCTTTAATTTTTACGAATGGAATATAAATGTGCCGAGCAAAGCGGTGTATCATCCATTTGATTTTAAAATGAGTATAAAACCTAAAAAGGAAAAGATGCTGAGCAAAACCCTACAGATGCACTATGCCTACACGCCACTGCATACTTACATTAATATACAATACAGCGTACCTGCTGAGTGGCTCCAGTATGGAGATAAGCTATGCGGAGTAAGTTTTGATGGTAGGCGAACCTACTACGAAGGAGGATCACTAAACGGCAATACACTTAGTTTTAGAACCCGCTCACTAGGCGAGTATGCTATCACTTATGATAATGTGTCGCCGGTGGCAAAGACTATTAGTTTTGGTAAAAAATATAGATTCCGTGTTACGGATAATCTAAGCGGAGTAAGTAGCGTAACGTGCTCTATAGATGACAAGTGGATACTAGCAGAGTACGAGCCCAAGACAGGAGCTGTATGGGGCGAGATTCCAAGTTGGATAAAACCTGGGACCTACGAGTTTAAACTAGTAGCTCGAGATGATAAGGGGAATAAAACCGAAATAAAAAAGTCTATTACATTGTAATAACCTGATTTCGACTATTCTTTTGAGATGCAGATTTTATGGACAAAACAGGTCGATTACACATTTAAACAGCCATTTTCTTCCTAAAACTGTCTTGGAATAGCTCGCTATTCCTTCACCACTTTCACTCGAAACTCACTATTTAAAAATGTTCTGAATCCAAAATAATAATCAAAATCAGGTTAATAGACTTTTCTCTGGTAGTTAAAGACCTATTCTTATCTTAGTGTAATAAATAAATTTCTTGTATTATTCCCAGACTATGTGCCCTTCTGTAGTGCTAATATCTTTTCCATTTCCTTCTCTACATTCCATCTGTATTGCACTAAATTCTGAAACTAACTTACCCTCTACCATCTTCAGTACATACTTGCCTTGTGGTGCTAGATTGATATAGTGCAAAGAAAAAAGACTATAGATTATTTATAATCTAATTCTACAATGTATTGTTGTAGCTATATGGCAATACCACAAATAGGAGAGAAGGCTCCAGCATTCAGCGGAATAAATCAAAAAGGCAAAAAAGTATCTCTAGCAGATTATGCTGGTAAAAAACTAGTACTCTACTTTTATCCAAAGGATGATACCCCAGGATGTACAGCACAAGCGTGTAATCTAACAGAAAATCACAGAGCTTTACAGAAGCAAGGATACGCAGTGCTAGGAGTAAGCCCAGACACAGAAAAGAAGCACATCAAATTCATAGATAAGTACAAGTTAAGTTTTGACTTGCTAGCAGATACAGAGAAAGAAACCATACAAGCTTATGGCGTATGGGTAGAGAAAAGTATGTATGGCAAACAGTACATGGGCGTGGCTCGCACTACGTTCATCATAGACGAGGATGGTGTGATAGAAGATGTGATAGAAAAGGTAAAAACCAAAGAGCACACTTCTCAGATATTGAAGGAGGAATAAGGTAACAAAAAATAGGACCCAGTGCGGTTGCACTAGGTCCCATTGATAAACTGAAAAATACTTAACTACTAAAATTCTTACAGCTTCATAACGGTCCTAAGCGACTAAGGTTACGCTCCATTTACCAACGACCGTTTTTGCTTGATAAATGGATTTTAGAAAGGGAGATCGCCTTCTTTTTTAGCACCTTCTTTTGGTGTCATAAGTAAGAAATCATTGGCTACCACTTCTGTAATATATCGCTTGTTCCCATCTTTATCGTCCCATGTGCGGTTGGTTAGTTTGCCTTCTAGCATCACTTCTTTTCCCTTGTCTAGGAGTTGCTCCATGAGTTCTGCAGTTTTGCCCCAGGCTACGATATTGTGCCATTGTGTTTCTTGCACTTTCTCACCTTTTTTGTTGTTGTAATACTCGTTGGTAGCTAGGGTAAATTTGGCCACCTTGCGTCCACCTTCTAGTTCTTTTACTTCTGGGTTCATACCTAGGTTACCGATCAATTGTACTTTGTTTCTTAATGCGTTCATAATAATTTTTAATTTAAATGTTTGTGTGTTTAATAAATGTTTTTCGTGTGCTAGTCTAACTAGCGATTATTACTTTATTTTAATTCTCTATGTTTTGTGAGGCTGAGTATTCGCCGATAAGACGAGTGTACCGAGGTCCCTTTCAAAACAACACTGCAAATAGAATGGAGGTAGCAAGTGGCAAGTGAAGATTAAGCACTTACTTACGTTTATAAGTGCTTGTAATCGTTTACAAACGGATAATGTATTTGACAATCAAGTAATTATGCAAATAAGTAAGTTTTGAGCTAAAATGCTATTTATTCTTAAAATTGGCATTATTGCCTAATTTGATGGCATTATATGATGCTATCAGGAGTCATTTTGGTATCTATGCTGGAATAATAAAAGTAGAGGAGATTACTTCTTTTCAAAAACAGGATTAGCCTTAGCATCCCCTTTTATCTTCAGAGATTCGATGGTGTAGTTGGATACATCATCTAATACTATGGCAGGTCTATAGTCTGGATTCTCAATTTTCATTTTTATGTTTTTGAGTGTGATTCCTTCCACGTGTCGCATGTATAGCCCCCATGCTGGCAACTCCCCAAACATAGAAAACTCAGGATATGCTGTGGGTAGTTCTGGGACTTCATTTAGCCTGTCGGTTGGCATATAGGCAAAAGCAGGATTGCCTCTTCCTGGATAAATGATGGTGATGTTTTCTAGTGTGACATTCTGTATAGGATGGCCTGGAATACCTGTGATAGAAGAAGGGAAAATATTATGAAACTGAGGAAGAGCAGGGCCACGTATTTCGTATTTATAATCTGGCCTTTCGAAAGGGACCGTTACTTTGATATTTCGCAGAGTTACATTTCTCAATACTCCAGGATTTTCGGCATTCCTTATTTGGCCTATTCGCAAGAAAAGAGCGTTACCCGTATTGGTGGCTGTTATATTTTCTACCAATATATTTTCTAGCACACCGCCTTGCATGGCTTCTATGGCTATAGCAGAGCGGTAGGTGTCGTACACTCTTATATTGCGTATGATTACATTCTTAATATCATTTACAGACGATGTGCCAAATTTTACTGCACTAGCACTGGATCGTACAGTACAATCTGCTATGTATATGCTATCGCAGGAGTAGGTATGCGACCAATCTTCAGATTTTATGCAAATTCCGTCATCTGCTGCATTTATGTTGCAATTGGTAATTCGTACGTTTTTAGAATCTACTATATCTAGCCCATCATTATTCCAGTAGGCATCACTTCTTACTTTAATTTTATCTATAATCAGTCTGTTGCACTGCTCGTAGGTTTGCACCCAGCAGGCAGAGTTTTGTAGGGTCACGCCTGTTACGCGGATATTTTCGCACCCTACGAAATAGATTATTTGCGGTCTGGTGTACCACATCGGTCGTTTTTCTACCAAGTTGTATCGTATACTATCTATAGCCCCAGCATGAAATAGACTGTCTAAATATAGGGCTATCTGAGCTCCTCGACCATCTATGGTTCCGTTGCCGCTTATTGCGATTCCTTTAGCAGTATCTGCTAGTATCAATCCTTTCCATTTGCCTAGTTTTTTATAGTCAGCAGGGTTGGTGCTACCTAGTAGTGTAGCTCCTTTGCTGAGATGCAGTTCTACTCCAGATTTTAAGAATATACTACCACTTGTAAATTCACCTTTGGGCACTACTACTCTTCCGCCACCAGCACTACTGGCTTGGTCTATGGCTTTTTGAATGGCTACTGTGGTTAGCTTGTTGCTTCCAGATTGTGCCCCATAACTCACTATATTATAATCTTGGGCTGTAGCTGCTACACCCAAAAAAGTGCAAAAGCAGATGAATAAGATGTATTTCATTGGTTGTAAATGGATTGTTTTTTAGCAAGTGCAATGTACTATTTTATTGTTTCTTGAGATTCTAATTAGGGGTATAGAAGTTATGACAGAGGCAGATTTTTATCAAGTATACTTATGTCGTAACTTTGCCAAACCAAAGAATGTTTACCGATAAACTGTATGTGTTTCTAGCTTTGAGTATCACGCTTATTTTGGGTTGTGATACTAATCAAGCGGCAGAGGATAGTCCTCTAGCGACTCAAAATATACCTAAAGCACTATTGGCTACCCGATTTCAAAGCTTGGATGATTTTAAATCTACTGTTCAGATTGAGTATTTTAATGCCTGTGACCCGGCAGATACGTGTATAGAATCTAGAGTAATACTGCACTACCAAGATGCAGGTAAAAGCATAGCTAGTGAGCTTTGTAGTGGTATAAGCCAAAGAGATATTACAGCTACTAAGGAGGGTGATTTTTGGGATAAGGCTAATTTAGTATGGCAAAGTCCATACGGAGTGAGAAGCAGAAAGGAATTGAGTAAAATATTCATTCTTGCACGCATACGGCCACATATTTTTGGATACGGAGATGTAGCTTTTTACAATTTAGCGGAAGCTTCGTTAGCTAACATTACCACTCCTGATTTGGCTTTTAAGACACCTAAGGATGCCTCAGAGAAAGGGTATATCAATACCTTTAACCATGTGACTGCTCAGGTGTTGATAACAGCCTTGTTTAGCAAAGAAGTAGCAGATTATATAGCAGATGTGCATGAGCTCATGAGTATGCCAGAGCTTACTACTGGAAGATTTTCGGACAAGCAGCTACACGATACGCTTAACTACCCAGTAGATAATTATGTAGATATGCTGAACAATGAAATAGGACAAGAGATAGGACTAAGGTTAAAAGAAAAATACAATCTTACATCCAAGACAACTTGGACTCCCGAGCTCACTGCAAGTTTTTTGAATGACATTCAAAGCTTTTATATGTGGTCATTTGGTTTTGCTATGAAACCTTATGAAGCCGAGCAGAAACTTGTTGTTAGGTTTACTAGTAAAATAAATAGGGTGTTGCGAGAGGATAAATTTTACTAAAGAGCAGTTAAAGATTTTTTATGTGTTATGCGAAAAAATTGAGTCGAATCAGAGTCTGAGACAGTAAAATCATACTTGTCTAATAAGTAGCTTGATCCCTCGGTATTAGATTCGTGAAGTGTTTTATACCACTTTGCATCAACAAGTACATTTTCCAAATTTGAGTTATAAAACTCAACTCTTGTCATTTTAGCTTGTACTAAATTAGCATTATAAAGATTAGCTTTAGTTAAGTCAACAATATTAAACGTAGAATTCGTGAAATTAGCATCCTTTAAAATCGCATTATGCAGATTGCTATATTTTGCTTGGACTGAACTTAAGTTAGCAGCATATAAATTGACTGAAATCATGGAAGTCCCATCGAGTCTTGCGTTCGACAAGTTACAAGAAGTCATATCTGCCCAATCGAAGTTTGCCCTCATTAAATCCGCCCCAATAAGACTACCGTTAACTAACTTGGCTCTGGATAAATTAGTTTCCAAAAGAACGGCAGAATCGAGTCTTGTTCCAGTAAGATTCGCACTTTTAAGATTGGCTCTCATCAAATCTATTCCACTTAAATTTATCCCAACTAATCTTCCCTCCTCTAACTCTGCATAAGCAAAAGTAGATTGTTGCCTAATTTTCCTAAAAGAAAGTTCATTTATCCTCATCTTGGAAAGGGAAAGTAAAAGTTGCCCTCTTTCCCTGCTCAGTTCTCGGTTTACTATACTATCCTTGGTCACCTGTCTATATGGTTTTAGAGAATGGCTAAGGTCCGCTATGCGGTCTATGATAGCTTGACTAAGTGAGCGAGTAGAGCTTTGGGCTAGTTCTGTGTCTGCTGCAGCAAGAACCGTAGCTACTAGAGCCATAAGGTTTCTTTGTTCTAGTGCTATTATGGCTTCAGATTGTGCTACAATAAGATTGCTTTGAGTTTCTATCTTGTTTTGTTGTGTATCGTTTTTTTGATAGAGAAAGATGCAAACGGCCGCTGTTGTGACGCATGTCAGTATCAACCAAAATGATTTTTTAGAATACTCGCTTGAGCTAATTATTTTTTTTGTTTTAAGTAAAAAAGTGAGCAAAGCAGTCAAGCCGATAATAGCTATAGCTGTCAAAACTCCTACCCCAAACGAATACTCTTCGGCTATGTATGGCAAGCGAATATAACCAAGTCCCCAGCCAAATATAGCTGCTAGAAATATTGAAATAAGTACGTATGCCTTTCTATTCACGGGGTAAAAATAAGGTTATGACTCGGAATTAATAAAATATTGAATCGGGTTGCTTCAAAGTAGTAGCTTTTAGGATTGCACTAGCTGCTTTGCATACACTGCCAATATTATGTACTTTTACTTCGTGAAATGGAAAAATATTGGGTTACTCCTATTACTTGCTGCTACCATAAACAGTTGCTCTACCCGCACACAAGTAAAAAGTGAGGATGGGGTAAATTCATTTTATCCGAGTACTAAACCATGCACACGGTGGTGGTGGTTTGCTACGGAAATAAAAAAGAGTGATATAAAATATCAGTTAGATTGGGCTAAGACCAATAATTTTGGCGGGGTAGAAATAGCTTGGGTATATCCACTATATCGCTACCAGAGTATGTATGCTAGAGGGTACGGCAGACATTATCCTAAAGATACAACTGCACAAAAGTGGCTAAGTCCAGCGTGGTCAGACGTAGTAGCGTATACCAAACTATATTCAGATTCTATAGGTCTAGCATGTGATTTTAGTTTTGGGAGTGCGTGGCCCGTTGCAGGAGAAAACATAGACAAGGGGCACAGTTCTCAGATTTATGGAGATTCTACTTTCAGACAGTTGCTTACATTTTCTTGGGCATGGCCGGACACGATGTATGTTATCAATCATTTAGACAAAGAAGCATTTGAGCTATTTTCTGAGCCCATAGGTGCGGCTCTTCAAGATGCTTTGCAAGGTTCTAAGTCAGCCCTATTTACAGACTCTTGGGAGATTAAACTCAATGGTACTAATAAGATTTGGACAGCAGGTTTTGATGGTACTTTTAAAGAAAAATTCGGGTATGATATAATACCGTATATGGATGCAGGATTAGATTCTTTTCCTGATGTACGCTATGACTATATGCTACTCCTAGATGAGTATGTTACCGATGGGTTTTATAAGCCATATGTACAAAAGTGCAAAGAGTTGGGAGCTTGGTCTAGGGTGCAGTGTCTAGCGGCCCCTACAGATGTGATGACTACCTATTCTCTAGTAGATATACCAGAAACCGAGAGTATGCTTAATAATCCAAATTACTCACGAGTAGTTAGTTCTGCTGCTTGCCTCTCTTCTAAGAAAGTGGTTTCTAGTGAAACATTTACCTGTATGTACGGATTCCCAAGTACCTATATAGGACAGGAGCAGACCGCAGATCTCAAGATGGTGGCAGATGCTATGTTCGCTCATGGTGTAAATCAGCACTTCTATCACGGCATGCCATATAACCCTGAGGGTTCCGATACCAATACCTTTTTTGCTACTACGTATTTCGGTCCGGGCGGTAGTCTAGAACCAGAATTGCCAGTTTTTAATGCCTATATGGAGAAAGTGTCTGGTATCATGCAGCAAGGCAAAACGTACAGTGATATAGCAGTGTACGTGCCATATGAGGATGGGGTGATGCAAGGAGCATATCCGCCAGAGAGACAGCGAGTATGGGTGTGGGGAGAGTATGAGCTTAGGTACATAGACCCTGCACCAGAGCTAGAAGGGTATCACCCACTTTGGATTAATAGACATTTTCTAGAGCAGGCAGTGTACCGCGATGGCAAGTTGAGAGTAGGAGATGCCGCTTTTACTACCTTGTATATAGATGTACAATATATGGATATAAGAGCTCTGAAAAGAATAGCTGAACTAGCTAAACAAGGGTTGCCTATATGCATAAAACAAGACGTGAAACAACCCGGGAGAGCAAAGAGTAAGTCTTATGATAATGAGTGGCAAGAGCTGAAAAAAATGCCCAATGTATCTGAAAAACTAGCAGAAGTCGCAGTGAATAAACCGCTGATACTAAGTGATAGCTTACCCGAGTATTGGTGTAAAGTAGCAGATGATGGCACTGCCTATTTGTTTCTGGCTCAGTGGCCTTCTAAGAAATTACTATACCCTATATACTCAGGACAAAGTTTGGCTATAGAAACGATAACTTCAGATTTTACTATAAATTACAATGGGCATGAAAACCAAGTCGCCGTGAATTTTAAACCCTATCAATCCGTAGTGCTGAAAATATCGCCAGATGGCAAGGTAAAAGAACTAGATATTACCTTTGAGCCTAAGCGTCCTATAGTAAGGCCAAGAGTGAAGCAGCGAATGAATTTTTAGACGAGATTATATTGAAAGAAAAGGAAAGTAAAAAGAAGGTGACGGGAGAGTCTAGAAGAGATTTTTTAAAAACGAAGATTTTAGGAGGTATGGTGGGCATGCTAGGGGTGCCTTTGTTATCTTGGGGTGCCATTAATAACCAAGATTTAAGTGCACCAAAAAACCCACCTTTTATGCAAGGCGATACAGTTGATTGGATGGCTGTGAAGCAACAGTTTACGCTGGAGCAAGGCAGATATCATTTTAGAACAGCTAGTGTGGGGCCGTCTCCCAAAGTAGTAGTAGATACAGTAGTAGATGCTATGAGAGATCTAGAGAGCAAAGGCCAAAACAGACACGATTTTATTAAACCTGTAAGAAATAAAATTGCAACATTTCTGAATACCAGTGCTGACCAAATAGGTATGATAACCAATACCACAGAAGGTATGAATATCGTGGCTCAAACTGTAAAATTACAAGCTGGAGATGAGGTGATACTATCCAAAGATGAACATATAGGTGGAGCTGCTCCGTGGCTTGCATTGCAAAAAGAATCGGGGATAGTAATTAAGCTAGTAGAGCTCGATCCTTCGGGTCAAAAAAACTTAGATAAAGTAAAGGAAGCGATAACTGATAGGACTAAAATAGTAGTTCTATCTCACGTGACGTGCACTACTGGGTTGGTACTTCCTGTAAGAGATATTGCAGCATATTGTCGCAAGAAAGGAGTGCTCTCTTGCATAGATGGGGCACAGGCTATGGGTATGATAGCTGTAGACCTGCAGGAAATAAATCCTGATTTTTATGTCACTAGCGGGCATAAGTGGCTCTTTGGTCCCAAAGGAACAGGAGTGATTTATATGCATAAAGAAATACTAGCTCAAAGTGATCCTGTGTATGCAGGAGCGTATACAGATAGTAATTTCAACCTCAATACTTTAACCCTAGAGTACAAGCATACTGCAGATAGATATGAGTATGGTACCAGAAATACTCCGATAACATTAGGGTTTGGAGCTGCCATTGATTTTATGTCCACTATTGGTATGCAAAACATTGAAAAAAGAGGTAAAGAACTAGCTCGGTATTTCAAAAGTGAAATAACAAAATATCCTAAAATAGAATTGCTCACGCCTAAAGGTGAAGACTGCACTGCTGCCATAGTAACGGTGAGAATAAAGGGAATAGATGTGGTAAAAAGGTGTTCACATATAGCTTATCATGATAATGTACATATGCGAGGTATCTATGAAAATGACTTAAATGGTATTCGATTAGCATTTGCTATTTTCAATACCACAGAAGAGATAGATCACGCAGTACAAATACTAAAAAGAGAAATAGATAAAAAATGAAACGTCAAATGAATAAATTAATTGCAGTTCTTTTTATAATTTCAATGTGGGCTTGCGGTGATGTAGCCAAGCAGGTTTCATCTGATTACCATAATAATGATGGACGATCAGATGTGATGAGTGGCGGTGTACGCATGATTCCTATAGAAACTCCTAATGGGGAGTTTAAAGTTTGGACGAAGCGTACAGGCAATAATCCTACGATTAAAGTATTGCTCCTGCATGGTGGCCCGGGAATTACACATGAATATTTCGAAGCTTGCGATAGCTACTTCCCCGGGGCAGAGATAGAATATTATTACTACGACCAGTTAGGGAGTCACTACAGCGAAAAACCTAATGATACTAGCTTGTGGAATATTCCGCATTTTGTAGAGGAAGTAGAACAAGTACGAGTTGCTCTAGGATTAGACTCTACCAATTTTTATCTGTATGGCAATTCTTGGGGAGGTATCTTAGGAATAGAATACGCTCTTAAATATCAAGAAAACTTAAAGGGCCTAGTGGTGGCTAATATGGTGAGCTCCATACCTCATTATAACCAGTATGCCAATGAGGTGCTGGCACCTCAGTTGCCGGAAGATGTGCTCAAAGAAATAAAGGAATTAGAAGCTCTGAAAGACTATTTGAATCCACGATATAGCGAATTGCTTACGCAGCATTACTACACGGCTCATATCTTACGCAAGCCACTAAACCAATGGCCAGATGGAGTAAATAGAGCTATGGAGCATATTAACTATCCTCTGTATCTAGCGATGCAAGGGCCTAGCGAGTTTGGAATAGTAGGGGATGCTAAGTTAAGAAATTGGGATAGAAGCCAAGACCTAAAAAGAATAAAAGTACCTACTTTAGTTATCGGGGCTAGGTATGATACGATGGATCCAGAGCATATGGAGTGGATGAGCCGTGAGTTTCCTAATGGAGAATATCTGTACTGTGCTAATGGAAGCCATTTAGCAATGTACGATGACCAAGAAGTATTTTTTGAGGGACTTATAAGCTGGATTAACAAAATAGATATAGCTAAGTAGAGGCAAAATTTTACATTTATAATTAATTACTGAATATAATGGAAGAAAATAATCAATTGGAGCCTTCGCAACCTGCAGAAAATCAGACCACTAATCAACAAGAGTTTAGACCCTGGGGGATGGAGTATAATCAGTTTTGTACGTTTCTGCACTTATCTCAGTTTGCAGGGATGGTCGTTCCTATGGCAGGTATAGTATTGCCTATTGTCATGTGGACTTCTTTCAAAGACCAAAGTGAAGCGATAAATCAGATTGGCAAGAATGTCCTTAATTGGATGATTAGCAGTATAATATATATCTTTATAAGTATCGTTTTATGCTTCCTTGTTGTAGGGTTTTTTACACTTTTTGCTGTGGTTATTTGTTCAATAGTTTTTACTATTCAAGGTGCTATAAAGGCTAGTAGAGGAGAAGTCTATTTCTATCCTATGACTATTACTTTTATCAAATAAATAAGGAAGACTGCTAAGTAGTTTGCAAGAATATAATGAACCTAAAGCCCTCCTCATTTCGATATAAGCTAAGCATTTGGCTAGATATACGTTTTTGGCTACTTTTCTTCTTTGTGATTAGACTATTTGGTATTACCAATGCACCACTAGAGATGGGGCATAACTGGCGGCAGAGTCTTACCAATATGGTTGCCCGAAATTTCTTAGAAGGACGAGCAAATCTATTTTATCCTGTAATAGATATAGCTGGCGAAAAGACAGGCATTATCGGCACAGAGTTTCCTTTTTTTAATTATCTCATCTATATAGTATCGTCGGTATTTGGGTATGCCCACTGGTATGGTAGAGGGATTAATTTAGTGGTGACCACCATTGGCGTTTATTACTTCTACAAGCTCATCAAAAGTTTATTTAATGAGCGTTTAGCTTTCTTTTCTGCCTTTATCTTATGTATCTCTGTTTGGTTTGGTTTTGGCCGTAAGATGATGCCAGACACCTTTAGTGTAGCACTTGTCATTATAGGAATATACTACGGATATAGATATTTGGTAGAAGCTAAACTAGGGTCTCTCATTGGGTTTTTTGTGTTTTGTACTTTAGGTATATTATGTAAAATCCCTGCACTTAGCTTATTCTCAATTTTTGGGATTGTGGCTTTTAGTAAATCGGTGCCCATTAAAAGAACTATACTACTGTACTCGGCAGGTACTGTCTCATTTGCTATAGTGAGTTTGTGGTATTTCTACTGGGTGCCGCACCTTGTAGGTACGTATGATTTTGAATTGTATTTTCCAAGGAGTTTTTCGCAGGGACTCAAGGAAGTCTTAGATTTATGGCCTCAGCTTATTGAGAAGTTTTACTTTGTGGCATTCAGTTCCTTTATAGCTTTTGCAACCTTTCTTGGCGGGGTATTCTATGTGCTAAGAGATAGGAAAAAGCTTAAAATGCCTTTGTTTGCTCTGGGAATAGTATTCGTAGTCTTTGTATTGTTTATTATTAAAACGGGGCTCGTTTTCCCATTGCATAGTTACTATGTAGTGCCTTTTGTACCTGTGATGGCTTTTGTCGCGGCCTACTTTTTTACGTGTATTAAGTCGAGATATGCATATGTTATTTTAGCTCTGATAACTATTGAATCTATTGCCAATCAACATGATGATATGCTACTGAAAGAGAGTGAAATGTACAAGCTGAGCTTAGAAAGCATAGTAGATAAGTATGTGCCAGAAGGGGATTTGATAATAGTAAACGGCACGCCGTCACCACAGCTTATGTATTTTGCTCATCGCAAAGGATGGACCGAAGACTCCGAGGTTATACAAGAGGGCGATTATGTAAAAGAACAAGTGCAAAAAGGTGCCAAATATTTGCTTTGGGATCTAGTAAAGGGAGACCTGCCTGCAGCTTATGGTAAGACGGTTTATACAGATGAAAACATCGCTATAGTGAAGCTGCATCAGAAACTAGAATAAGGCGAAAGACCAACTAATTATATGGTCTTTTTTACTATAAGTTGATGAAAGACTTAGTCTAATTCTTCCTTTGCTAAGTAGTGAAAAAGCTAGACATAAAGAAGAGAGACTATTGTAGTAAATAATAGTCAAATAAATGAGCAGAAAAAGAGCAAGTAGATATGAGTAAAACTATTCGCCTCTATGTTCTATTCTCTGTTCATCGAGGAATATAAGAGGATATGGTGTGATAATCAGGCCAAGCTAAGCACTCGAAAAGCAAAAAAAGACCTGCATCGTAGATATGATGCAGGCCTTAAATTTCATTAAAGATGTGTTTAGAATATTTGGAATTTCACCGGGATTCTAAAACGCATATTTACAGGTTTGTCTCTTTGCTTAGCAGGAGACCAGCTTCCAGATGTTAATTTTAACACACGTATGGCTTCACGCTCTAGTCCGAAACCTTTTTTGTTTCCTAAGATTTGAATATCCTTTACTCTACCTTGCTTATCTACTACAAACATTAGGTTTATAGTACCTTGCATGTCATTTTCTAATGCCATAGGAGGGTAGGTTATGTTTTCTGCTATGAACCGCTGTAACGCATCGTCACTACCTCGGAAACTAGCTTTCTCTGCAACGTCGAACATTTCAAAGATCTCATTCGTTTCTTCGGGCTCTTCTTCCTCTTGCACATAATCTTCAATAGCGTCATCTTGATCAACCTCATTTTCTTCTATTTCAGGTTGCA
>Ga0209119_1001914_pt1 | contig 19793 bp, 16 predicted proteins | sample COG_03_FD_184747 | JGI IMG/M metagenome (GOLD analysis project Ga0209119, IMG submission 184747) | Pelagic Microbial community sample from North Sea - COGITO 998_met_03 (SPAdes) (version 2) | ecosystem: Environmental > Aquatic > Marine > Neritic zone/Coastal water | place: Helgoland, sampling... | reverse complement strand
ACAAGGCCTACCAGTATAATTTTATTGCAGATTTGTGATGTCATATAAACATGTCCTAGTAAAAACGCAGATTAATTTATTCTGAAACTCTTCAATCCCTTAATAATAAACCGCTGCAACCAATACTGTGGTTACAGCGGTCAGGGTGGGAAAGACAGCATCGCACTTTCCCGGGGGAGAGCTAGAACTTGTAGGTGAAACCTACTGAGTAATTTCTTCCAAAGAGATCATATTGAGACAGCTGACATTCATCGCCCCAATAGTAATACTCTTCCTCGTTACCCATATTTACTGCTTCGAATTTTATTTCTATCGAGTCAGTCACTTTATATTTTGCTGTTAAATCAACTTGCATATAGGCATCAACGAATCTAGAGTTATTGACAGAAACATTATCAATGTCGTCGCCTTCATCAGACAGCCAATCCAGATAGTCACTTCTATAATTGGCAGCCAATCGAACATCCCAAGGACCTTTGTCATAGCCTATGCTGATATTGGCAGCTTCATCGGCAAGCTTTCTAAAAGGCGTCGTAAACGATGTGTCATCAGTAGGAGAAAAGGTGCTTTCACCGTCGGTTAATGTGATATTACCCGCGAAATACATTCCGTTTTCCCAGCCATATTGAAGGCTGAGCTCAAGACCATCGATCGTAGAATCATCCGCATTTTCCCAAGTCTTTACATCATCATTAAAGGTAACGCCCATAAAGGTCGCTGTCTTATAGATTTTGGGGTATATGGCGTTCTTAATATCCTTTCTGAATAATCCGACACTGACAAAGGTCATATCATCGCCATAGAATTCCAGCGACACATCGAAGTTGGTGGCCTCATAGGGCTTTAAGTTAGGGTTACCTGCGCTGCCACTGATATCCCCACCATCATTGTTATAATTCAGTTTCGGAGCAGTCTTTTGAAATCCTGGTCGCGACAATCCCTTCCATATGGCACCTCGTAACGTCCACTGGTCGGTCAAGAAATACTTAACATTAATACTGGGGGCAAAGAAAGAATGATCACTGCTAGCCAGCACAACGTTTCCATCTTGATCAAATGCACTTGAATCCGTTGATGTATCTTCGTACCTAAAGCCTGTAACCAGAACCCCTTTATCCCAGGAATATGTGTTTTGGATAAAGACTGCGTTTACTTTTTCTTCGGTTACAAAATCTCTGGAGACTGCGTCGCTAAAGTCAACATCCAAAGCGTCAACTTGATCACGCAACCCATAAATGAGATCCGGATTAGCCTGTGGGCTAAAGGTTTGACCCGGTATTCTCCAGTCCAGCGTCTGGGGATCAAAGTCAGCCAGTGTCGAATCAGCTTCGTAAACTATGATGTAATCATCAACATCTTTTTCACGATCCTTCCTTTTGAAGCCCATCTTAACAACACCAAAATCAAATTCTTTTTCTGCGTTGATAGAAAATGCCAACTCCGAATCCTTGGAAACATTCTCAGTGATCTCGAGCTCTTTGAATCCTAGCTGTGCAGGATCATAAATACTTAAGTCAGTTGGTGTAATAATAACTTGCTGCGGATTACTCCAATCAATATGTCCGACTGTATCTTTTTGATCCATTCTGAAGGTTACATCAGCATTGTCGCTATCATCTTCCTCTGCGAAAGAATAACTCAGCATCGGGTCTATACCCCAGTCACCCACATTGCCCTCGAACCCAAAGGTAACGGCAGATAATGTTCGGGTTTCATAACGGACGCGGGTTTCTGCATCATGGCGCATGCGATCAGTTTGCATGCCTGTTGCTGTGCCCGTGCCATCTATCAGCCCCAACTTGCCATATTCATCTTTCCAGCGAAGCTCCTCATCGTCATACTGATTGTAGAAAGCACTCAAATACAGTCTTCCACTGTCAACCAGCATATCGACGTCATAACTCAAGCCAAACCGCTCACGGGTTAATTCATAATAACGCATCTCGTAGTCATCATTCATATAACCATCTTCCCAACCAAAGCCGGTTTCATTGTTGTAGGCAACAATATCCTTGCTGGAGTAGGTAAGACCTAATATATGGCCCGAGGACTCATTGAGCTTATCGCCATAGGTTATGGCAAGTTTTGGATTTGCTTTTTCATCTGCATACTGGCTGAAGTTGTTCTGAATTTTAACTTTTAGCAGCTGTCGCTCTAGCTCAGCTGGCTTCTTGGTCCTAAAATCGATACGTCCACCAATGGAATCTGCATCCATCTCTGGCGTCAAGGTCTTGGCGACAGTAATAGAATCCAGCAACTCAGTGGGCAACCCGTCTAACATGACACTTCTGCCATTTTCAGGCGCCACCATAGAGGCGCCATTAACTGCAATGCTATTGAGATCAGAGGATAAACCCCTAATAGTGACATAGCGGCCCTCACCCTGGTCATTTTCAACAGAGATGCCTGAGAGTCTTCTTATCGCTTCAGCAGCAGTAGTGTCAGCAAATCCTCCAAGTGCATCAGAATCTACTACCGATATAATGCTGTCGGACTCTCTTTGTTTTTCTACTGCAGACAATAGGCTTGCCTTTGAACCAACTACAGTAATTTCTTCGAGCCCTCCGGCATTTTGCGCCTGAGCACCCATAATGGTTGATAATGCAGTGATTGATACTATTGCCTGATACAAATTTGTGCGTTTCATGATAAATCCCCAAAAAGTGTTAAGCGGCGAGGATAATGAGGCTGTATTAAATTTATTGGTCATTAAGATTAGGGTTTTGTGACAAAGCCGCGACACAACCTTCGAGAGATAGTCATAAAAATTTAATATTTCTGTCATAGGCTATTCAGGATCAATGGCAGCGATTGGAAATTATTGTGAAACGTAAAGACATCCGAATAATTGAGAATCCTTACCAAAATGTTAGTGAAAGCGAATACCAGATTGAAAAACGCCGACTGCAGGTTGAACTGTTAAAGATTCAGCAATGGTTGGTCCAGCAAAAGCTCTCTCTTGTCGTAGTTTTTGAAGGAAGGGACGCAGCTGGAAAAGGGTCAACCATTAAGCGTTTTACAGAAAATCTTATGCCTGCGCATTTTTCAATCAATGCACTGGGCGTTCCAACTGAGTCAGAATCCAAGTATTGGTTTAGACGATACGAGTCACTGTTTCCTGAACCGGGCAACATCACATTTTTTGATCGATCTTGGTATTCAAGGGCATTGATAGAGCCCACGATGGGTTATTGCTCAGAAAAGAGATATAAACGTTTTATAAGAAAGGTGCTGAACTGGGAGCACAATCATATAGACAAAGGCCTGTTAATGGTTAAATTCTACCTCTCTGTAGACCAAGATACCCAGTTAATAAGGTTCGAGAATCGATTAAGCAACCCACTGACCTACTGGAAGTTTTCGGAAAATGATCTCAATGCCCGAAAAAAATGGGCACTGTTTACCAAGTATAAAAATCAAATGTTTGAGCATACCTCATCAACAAGATCGCCCTGGGTGGTAGTGAATGCCAACTCAAAGAAACAAGCCAGATTAACCAGTATGCTATACTTGGTGCGTTTTTTTGGTCGACGAAAGTTTGAGCCACTGACGGGGGAAGATGTACGAGTCAGCCATAGCATTTCTGTCGGCGGTGTAAAGTTTGGCGATCTTACGCTCCAACAACTAGCCGTGCTAAAAGAACTAAAAGATCAGGAGTAACAGACATTATTTATGGAATCCGCCATGTATAAAAATCAAAATATAACGAGTTTTCCGGACTCATTACGTCAAACCATCGATTTGCCCGTTATCGAATCTGCAGGCGGGCTGGTGTGTAATCATCAGAACCATATACTGCTGATGTTTAAACGTGGGCGATGGGATATGCCTAAGGGGCGTGTCGACGAAGATGGAAAAAAACTGTCTGCTATTCGGGAAGTCAATGAGGAAACTGGACTCGAATCCTCCAAGTTATCTATAGAGGGCAAGCTAGTCTCAACATGGCATACAACACGACATCAAAACATTAGATACATGAAGAAAACACATTGGTATTTAATGCGTTATGACGGATTTGATGCAGATACCACTCCCCAGATTGAAGAGGGCATTATTGAGTGCAGATGGATTCATTTAAGTGAGCTACCTAAATACAGAGATCTAATGAGAGCTCGCATTGAGTATGTTGTCGACTTTTGGCATGAAAATCTTGCCTATACCGCGCGGCCCTAAAGCTCTGCCCCATGCGAATAACCACTAATTGCCGTGACGGAATAATAAAAGTCGACTGACCATAAGGTCCCCGAGCAGCCTAGGCATCCTCGGGGACTCTAGGCATCATTGTGTGATCAATTGTTCTCTTCACTCGACAAACTCCACATTATGAAACCATGCGTCTGACAGAGTCGACATCGCCGTCTATGTAGTGATGCTTCAACGCACCAATAACATGCGCAAATATTATTAGGTAGAACAAGTACGGCAGTAAAACTTTGTGCAATAGCCCAAAGGGCCTAACAATATCCATACTAGGCTCAAACAACAGCGGTGTGTCCACAAAAAAGAAATGAGACCATTTCCCGGCACCGGTAGACATCATGTAGCCGCTGATCGGGAAAGCGAATAACACTACATATAGCGAGATATGAACAATATGCGCCAGCTTCGACTCCCAGGGATTAAGCGAACGCGAGAGCGCTGGCCTGGGGCTGACGCGATTCCAGATAAGGCGTACAAAAACCAGGATCAATAAGGTGAAGCCCAGGGCTTTGTGTATTACGTAAATGTATTGCAGCAAGACAATATCGTGGGATAACGCCGACATTAGTACACCCATGGGCATGAGCAAAAGGAAGACAAACGCTGTCACCCAATGTAGATAGCGAGAATACTGTCCGTAACGCGCCTCTTCATAGCGCCGTCGCCTTCATAAGCTTTTTGTAATCGCTGGGATCAGTGCCTGCGGCGAGTTGTGCTCTCGCTGCATCGCGAGCAGCACGCGCATCCTTCAATGAGATTTCGGGGTAGGGGCCGATGGCTAGTCGTTTCTCTTTTCCACCGAATCGATACTTCAATCGCCAGAGTTTGCCACCCGCTTTGGTGACCTCGAGGTAGAGTCCTTTCTCGTCGTAGAGCCGGTAAGTCTTGCCCTTGGGCTTGGCGTGATTAATGGTAACGATGGTGAGCGACATGTGGGGGCATTTTCATGAGTTTAATTGGATATGCCCCCAATTATGCCCTCAGATGTCACGAGACAGCATTGGATTTAGTCGGATCATTGAAGTATAAAAAGCCCCGTAGATACTGGGCTTTAGAGATGTAGCTGGACGCCACGAGATTTTAATTTGGTAGAGGCAGCGGGAGTTTGAGTCTTCGCTGTCGCTCGACAGACCTTCGCTTTGCTTCGGCCACCCCCGCCGTACCGGCGCGTGTTCAGCTGTCACAGCCACTAAAAACAAAAAAGGGCCACCTAGCGGCGACCCTTTTCTGTTTTTGGTGGAGGCGGCGGGAACTGTATTTAGACTATAAGTTACTGATTAGTAATGGCATATTTATATAATCTATCCTTCTGTGTTACTTCCTGTGTTACTTTAGCCGTCTTGAATGTAATACATGAGCTTGCCAACACAGCATTCAGTAAAAGTTTAGGGGCCACTGAATAAGTGGCGGGTGATTTTTAGGGTTGGTGACTGTCCTATTTGTTGTGATTATTCGCTCACCGGCTGATGCGCTTTTCTCCACTCGCTGGCTGATATTCCATATTTCTTTTTAAAGGTTTTTGAAAACGTGCTTAAGTCCTGAAAACAGAGACGCTGGGCGATATAGGTAAGTGGGTTATCGCTATTAATCAGTAGATTCTCCGCTAGTTCAAAGCGAGTCTCGTTAAGTATTTCGCTATAACTTGATCCCACTTTCTGGAGTTTGCGTTGAATGGTGCGTGTTGTATGGGGAAGACGTAGGGCCAAAGCTTCAATGTCAGACCTCCCCAATAAGAGATTTTTCTGAATCATCGTTTTAACCATTTCTCGGAAATCGGGTTTATCTTCGAGGTGTAAACTTGTGAGGTATTCCGACAGTAGCGCATGAGCGTTGTCGTCCCGGGCGGGCAGTTCGAAGTTAAGAAATTGGCTGGGGAAAAAAATCGCATCCTGTTCTGCGTTAAATTGAATCGAGCATCCAAAGTAATTTCTCAAAGACACATTATTGTCGGCGTCCTTAAATGTAAATGAGAGGCTTGAAGGCTGCCATTTATTATCGGTCACTTCCTTTAGCATATTGTGCAGCGATGCAAAAAAAAGAATATTTCCCTGAGGGTAGCGGGTGCTCTCTTGTCCATCCAGCAACCGCGAGAAGGAAGATACATTAGGCCAGGTTTCCAGTGAATAATAGACTCCAAGAGAACGTCCTCGTAAGTGATTTTGTATCCCCTTAATCGCCTGTTCAAAGGTTTTTGCCACACGACCGTAAAGAACGGCTTCACGTGCGTAACCAATTTCCCTGCGCTTCTCGGCAAGACGAAGGGCAAAATCAGCACGGCCTAGCTGTCGTGCTGCGACCTCTAAAAGGTAGCCACCATAGCTGTAGGGGATGAGCTCTGAAGTACCATAAAGTATTTGCCCTGGGCACCCGGTTTCTGCAAGTAACTGATTGACATCTCCACCTAGCTCTTCATAGAGTTCGGCTGTACCAGCCAAATATTTTCCCCACATGCGTGCTCTCAAATTGGTCACCTTAGTTCATGTTCCACGAAGCCTAACCGCCTAGCTTATTGACGCAATTAAACTATTAGGTGTCGTATAATACCAAATAGAATATGGTCTTTCTAGCTACTCTTTCAGTGGCAGTATGGGTATGTTACATACCCAAATAGTTATTCACTCACTGGGGCACCACTAGGTTAACCCTGTAACGATAGGTAGTATTAATGTCCAAGTTGCTTGACGGTATAAAAGTAGTCGATCTGACCCATGTGTTGGCTGGACCCTATTGTGCCTATCAGTTGGGTTTACTAGGGGCAGATATTACTCGCATCGAAAACCCGGCTTCAGTTGACTTGCCACGAATAATTGACCCGGATCCTGAGCGTCTGGCCAAAGGTATGGGGGCGGGTTTTATAACTTCCAATGCCAATAAGCGCTCCGTTGCAATAGATCTGAGCAGTAAAGAAGGCCAGGATCTTGCCCGCAAGCTCATCGCAGATGCTGATGTGGTGATCGAGAACTTCCGTCCCGGCGTTCTAGAAAAGTATGGCCTAGATGCAAAGACATTAACCCAGAAAAATCCACGCCTTATTTATTGCTCGATCAGCGGCTTCGGCCAGGAAAGTAGCTGGAAGGATCGACCTGCCTATGACGACATTATTCAGGCGATGTCAGGCCTTATGGCTATCACGGGTACTTTGGAAAGTGGGCCGGTCATGGCCGGATTCCCGATCATCGACTATATAACAGGATTGATGGCTGCCTTTGCTATCTCAGCCGCCGTTGCCAAACAGGCTCGTACCGGAGAAGGCGAGGTGCTGGATGTTGCGATGCTGGATTCGGCTATGTCCATAATGGGGCCGGTATTTGCCTTGCAGCACATTGCTGACATGCCCATCGCGCTACGTGGCAACACCTCTTTCTCGGGAAGTCCATTTTCGGGCACGTACACTACTGCAGAAGGGGCAATTGTCGTCACGGCCAATACCCCGGCGCAGGCAAAACAACTTTTGAGCGCTCTCCAGTTAGACGGTCTTTGGGAGAACCCTAAAGTACGCAATTGGCGAGAGAATCCTGATGTGTCGGAATTGATTTCCGGCCCCATCAAAGCGGCGTTCGCGGCGAAGTCAGCTGACGAGTGGGAGGTGTTACTAAACCAGGCTCATGTGCCGTCTGCCAAGCTTCGGAGTATGCCAGAGATGCTTGAGCTGCCTTATTCCAACGAAAGAGGTTTTGTTCACAAAGTGGATATTCCGGAACTAGGTCGAGAATACCCAGTTCCCGGAGTTGGTTTTCTTGCCGGTGGAAAAAACGGTTATGTTGCGTCACCCCCGCCTGTGTTGGGAGAACACACACTAGAGGTCCTCCGGGAAGCGGGCTTGCCCGATCAGGAAATTACGGATCTCCAGGATGCGGGAATAGTCAGAATCTATGAGAAAACTGGCCAGAGTGACAAATAATGACTGCGGTCCTTCATTCGTCACACATTTTTATTCGCTAATCCGGGAGAGATATAATGTCAGATCCAAAATATGTCACGCTAGAAATGTCCGAAAATGTTGGAGTGGTGACCTTCAGCAATCCGCCTAACAATTTTATTACGCTGCAGGCGTTAGAGGAATTCCAGCGGGCCTTCAGGACGTTGGACGCCGATGAAAACTGCCGCGCAATTGTTTTAGCAACTGAAGGAAAGGCGTTCTGCGCGGGTGCGGATTTTACTACGGGTCTGGCAGAAGGCATTGATTTCAATGAGGGTATAGCGAAATTCTATAGTCGTGCCATGACATTTTTCGATATCAAAAAGCCAATGGTGGCAGCAGTTCAAGGCGCGGCAATCGGCGCTGGTTTTGGCTTGAGCCTGGTTGCAGATTTTCGCATCGGCTGCCCTGGAACAACTTTCAGTGCAAACTTTACCCGTCTCGGAATTCATCCTGGGTTTGGTATGTCATTTACTCTCCCTCGTATCATCGGGGCCAGTAATGCTGAATTGCTGTTTTACACAGGCCGGCGTATTAAAGGCAGTGAGGCTTTAAATTTGGGTCTTCTCACCGAGCTAGTCGAGCGGGATGATGTCATGCCGTCGGCAATGAAGTTGGCCAAGGAGGTTGCTACTTGTGCGCCGCTGGCCGTGCAGGATACCAAAGCCACGATGAGAATGGGTTTGGCAGAGCAGGTTCGAGCGGCCAATAAACGTGAACAAGCGCTGCAGATGGCGCAGATGGCAACCAAGGATTTTCGTGAAGGGATAAAAGCAACTCACGAAAGGCGAGAGCCAGAATTTACAGGAAACTGATAGAAGGTTAGGAACTAGAGTTGACGATCAACCCGAGGAAAACATGAATAACATGCCTGTATCTGAATCAGTCAATGATACTAGAAACAACGTCCGAACCGATGAATACCCGAGCTCCTGGGAAGCGAATTATGTTCTGGGTTTGCTGTTTTTGGCTTACGCCTTTTCATTTATTGATCGGAATGTTCTTGGGGTGATGGTAGGCCCAATTAAGGCAGATCTTGAGTTGAGCGACTTTCAATTCAGTTTACTTCAGGGCGCTGCATTCGCAATTCTTTATAGCGTAATGTCTATCCCTTTTGGACGGTTGGCAGATGCCAAGAGCCGAAAACTCATCATGGCATTAGGGCTCTTTAGCTGGAGTCTGATGACAATCGGTTGCGGCTTGGCGAAGAATTTTTGGCAGCTGTTTGTAATGAGAATGGGGGTTGGTGTAGGCGAAGCCACGCTATCTCCAGCAGCATATTCAACGATTAGCGATAGCTTTACCAGAGAAAAACTGACCAGAGCCCTGGCAATTTATAAAGCTGGCATGTATGTGGGCGGAGGGCTGGCATTAGCGCTGGGTGGCTTCTTGTACGACTACTATGCGTCGATACCCGATTTGTCTTTTCCGGTATTGGGCGCCATAAATGCCTGGCAGGCAACCTTCGTTACAGTGGGGCTGCCCGGTTTTTTACTGGCCTTAATGATTTTCTTTACCAAAGAGCCCACGCGTAAAGGTATGCTGCGATCCAATGACGCTAATTCTCCAGCATCACTGAAAATCGGAGAGGTTTTTTCCTTTATGTTTGTTCAACACCGCCGCCTATATTTCAGTCTATTTATGGGGTGTTCGATACTTGCCATTGTGAGCTATGGCTATTCGTCGTGGTTCACAGAAATGCTGATTCGCAATTTTTCACTGGATCGCTCCCATGCCGGTTCGCTTGTGGGGACTGTCATAATTGTCGGAGGACTTCTGGGTATCCTTTCAGGGCCACTGATTGTTGGGTTTTTACAGAAACGTGGCTTCGCGGACTCGCATATGCGCGCCTTAATGCTTTTAAGCATTGCCCTTATTCCAGCGGCAGTTAGCGCACCACAAATGCCAAATCATATTCTGGCATTGGCTCTAGTGAGTGTAACGTTTTTTTTCCAGGCGGCCTATATAGGTGTTGCCGCCGCTGGGGTTCAATTGGTGACGCCCAACCAGATGCGCGGTCAAGCTACTGCGATCTATCTCTTTGCTACCAACATGCTTGGACTGGCATTGGGATCAACTCTGGTGGCTGGGTTCACCGATTTTGTTTTTGCTGATGAAGGCGCGCTTATGCATTCCCTGTCGCTGAATTCGGCTGTCCTATTGCCTATCGCCGCATGGATTTTTTGGAAGGGGCTGGATTCATTTTCTACTGCAATTAAACAATCTGAAGAATGGTGTTAAAAGTAGAAAGCTGTCAACGATGGCAGTCAAAGTGTGCGACAAGCAAAGATGGTGCAGCGACGTCGTGTTTCATTTGGAAAGGCTTAAGGAGAGAAGTATGAGTGATTTAGTGCAATTACTACCGCCCAAAGATGGGGTTCAAATTGTGCAACTCAATAGCCCGGAAACAAAAAATGCTCTTACGCTCGAAATGCGAAAAGCGATTAGTACATGTTTTGAAGAAGCTGCGCTAAACGGTGCTGTAAATTGTGTAGTCATTACGGGCGGGGAAAAGTGCTTTTCCGCAGGGGCTGATGTTAAGGCCGTGGTCGATTACAGTCCCACTGAGGTTATGCGGGAGCAGGTTGAACAGTACTGGCTTCCCCTGAAGAATTTCCCCAAACCTCTTATTGCCGCAGTCAGTGGTTATGCCATGGGAGGGGGTTGTGAATTGGCAATGCATGCGGACATTATTGTCGCTGGCGAAACTGCCACCTTTGCACAGCCTGAAGTTCGTCTGGGTATCATGCCTGGCTCCGGCGGTACGCAGCGACTGCCGAGAGCGGTGGGTAAATTCAAAGCAATGAGATTGCTGCTAACCGGTGCATCATTTTCTGCACGGGAAGCGCTTGAGATGGGTATGGTGTCTGAGGTAGTGGCCGACAGTGAAGTGCAAAGCGTGGCTATCAAAACAGCCGAACTGATAGCCAGGCAACCGCAAGTGGCTATACGAAAAATAAAGGAAGTGGTGCTTGCCGGATTGGATGTTTCACTGGACACGGGCCTCTTGATGGAGAGACAGGCCCTGCATCTGCTGTTCGATACTGAGGATCAAAAAGAGGGAATGCGCTCCTTTATAGAGAAGCGTAAGCCCAACTACACAAGGTCTTGATACTAGCTCGAGGCCCGATAGTGGGTGTCTAGATAAACTCCAATGATCCAGTAGCACTGGCTTTGCAGCCCATTCAATTGTTAGAAACTCTGAGAGAAAGATGAACACATTCCTGGAATTTGACGCAGTTGAGCTACCGGGTTACCTGCAAGATACCCGCATGCGAGTGCGAGAGTTTCTGCAAAGGGAATACCTCTCCAGGAAGCACCTATTCTCTAACTCCTTTAATCCAGAGTTCAGCAGGATCTGTGGCAAGGCAGGTTATATTGGTATGACCTGGCCCAGGCAATACGGCGGTGCTGAGAAAAGCTATCTCGAGCGCTATGTGGTTTGCGAGGAAATGTTGGCAGCAGGTGCGCCGGTCTGGGCACACTGGGTTGCCGATCGGCAGTCCGGCTCGGTGTTGTTGAACTATGCTTCAGAAGAAATCAAACAGAACCTGATTCCCAAAATTGTTGCCGGACAATGCTACTTCTGTATTGGATTAAGTGAACCCGATTCTGGGTCGGATCTGTTCTCCGCCAAAGCCTCGGCGAAAAAAAGTAGTGAAGGTTGGGTATTGAACGGCACCAAGCTGTGGACCAGTGGCGCGCAAATATCCCACTACATCATCGCCCTGATGCGTACAGATAAACCTAGCAAGGACAACCGTCGTCATGGGCTCACCCAGTTTTTGGTGTCTATGGATACGCCGGGAATTAGCACTCGGCCAGTGAAAAGCTTAGCTGGGGGATCCGAATTCAACGAGGTGCATTTCGATAATGTGGTTATCCCCTCGGGCAATGTGTTAGGTGAAATTAATGGTGCCTGGAAGCAGACTAGCGAAGAGCTCGCCTATGAACGCAGTGGGTCGGACCGATTTCTGGAAATATTTAGTTTGTTTCAGGAGTTGGCTAACTATGTACATAGGAATCCCAAGGTTCATTTGCAGGAAGCTTTGGGAACCTTGGTAGCCGACTTGTATAGCTTACGTCAAATGTCCCTGTCAGTAGCACTGATGCTTGAACAGGGTAAAACACCCATGGTAGAGGCAGCACTGGTAAAAGATGTGGGCACCCTCTGGCAGCAGGCACTGCCGGAGCGAGTCAGAAGCATTGTGGGTGGTGAGAATGATTTTGGCGATCAGCATCAGCTTCGCCGTGAAATCGATAGCATGTTGAAGATTGCTCCCAAGCTCACTATTCAAGGCGGCACGACGGAAATCTTACGCGGAATTATCGCCAGAGGACTGGGCTTGCGTTAGCAACTGAATACAGTGGTTGATTGAAGCTCTAAATTATATTGAAAAGGTTCTGCACATCAACGACGTTTGAGATGATTGGTTTAGGAGTAAAAGATGGGACTTTCGGGTACAGATGCCTTACTTGCAGATGCTGTATCAAAATTATTGGGGAACATCTCCACCAATAAATTATGCTTGGACGTTGAGAAAGGTTACTGGCCCTCTTCTGAATGGGCGCAGGTGGTAGAAATGGGACTGCCGATGGCATGGTTGCCAGAGGATTTGGGGGGAGTAGAATTGCCCCCGGAAGAGGGGTTTGCGATCGCCAGACTTGTCGGCCGCTATGCCACGCCGTTACCGATAGCGGACGCCCTGATAGCGTCAGCTATTGCAGCTAGAGCTCAGATTAGACTGCCGGACGCTTTGGTGCTATTAGGCAATACTCCACCGAACGAAACGCTTGTCATGAATAGTGACGGGACAATCAGAGGAAGATGCCGTGCCACCATCTTTGCACAGTATGCTCAGTACCTGCTGATACCAGTAGAAACCTCGACAGGCTCGCGAATTGCGTTGATTGAAAATTCGGGAAATCAGTCAACCGTCGAAAATACAATGGCGGGCGAACCCGGTTGTGAACTTGTTTTTGAAAAGGCCAAATTGGTCGCCATGTCCGCTGAGGATTTTCCTGATGTACAGGATATTATCAACGATATTGGCGCTGTCGTGCGCTGTCAGCAAATCGCTGGAGCGTCTGAAGCGATCCTGGATATTTGTATCAATTACGTCAATGAACGCGAACAGTTTGGTCGTCCAATAGCGAAATTTCAAGCAATCCAGCATCACCTGGCGGCCATGGCTGGGGAGGTGGCGGGTATAGCCTGTTCTGCAGATGTGGCTAGTCGCACATTGATCAAGAACAACTTTAACTCCAGCGGTGTAGATATCGCTATTGCATCAGCAAAGGTGCGAGCCGGTACCTCGGGGGCGAAGGTGATACGAATTGCACATCAGGTACATGGTGCGATCGGTTTCACCGAAGAATACAACCTGCACCGATTTACGCGAAGAATCTGGTCTTGGCGTGAGGAATTTGGCAACGAAATGATTTGGTCTCGTCGCCTTGGGCAGTTGGTCACTAACCGCGAAAACCCCCAGCTTTGGCCTCTTGTTTGTGAGTAAATCACAGGCTCCGTCTCTACCACGCCGCCTGCAAGAGTTTTAGCGCATCCGCCACCTGCTTGTCCGGCGAGCGAGCACCGGCATTGGCGTTGAAGTTCTTAATAGTCTCCCGCGCGATGCCGATCAGGTCATCCTCTGGAATATCCAGCTGACGCACCTGAGTCGGTACGCCCTGGGCCGCATACACTTCCTCCAGCCGGTCCGCGACAGCCATTGCGGCGGCCTCCGCACCCATGCCATTGCTCCAGACCCCCATTGCAGAGGCAACTTGCTGGGCCTGGGCCTCCTCCACTCCAGCCGCGGCGAGTCGCAGAGCAGGGGCGTGCACCACCGATGTGCTCTCCCCCTGGCCTACTCTCGGATAGCGCACATGCAGGGCCGTCGAGATGGCATAGCTGCCACTGAACGGGCCGGCGGTGAAGCGGCCGCGTCCATCATCCTCCGCTCGGGTGGTCAAGAAAGCTGCCAGCGACAGGTCGATGCGCAGGGCCGGATTATCCAGTTCCTCCATCAGGCGCAGATAGGCATCATGGGCCAGCCGGAAGCTATGCTGTAGATCGCCTGCAACTAGCGGATTGACCCCCATCTGGCTGATCGAAGAGATCGCGCCCGCGAAGACCGTCGTCGCTGTGGAGCGGATCACGTCCGGTGGTGAGGACAACAGGACACCCTCATCCAGAAATATTGAGTGAGGCCGGGTTTTAGGGTCGAAATACTCCATCCGGTGGTCGAGGTCGGGGTTCTTCAGTCCCGTGCCCGCCCGGTTCATGGCGTTGGTCGGCGTGGTCGGTACGTTGACGATAGGTAGCTTTGGCGCCATCAGCCGCGGGCTGTAAGCGGTCTTGCCCTCCGGGTATTGGGTCATCAACTCGAAGGGGCTGGCATCCTCCGCCAAATAGATCGCAATCGCACGCACCGCCACAATGACACTGCCTCCGCCCGCCGCGATAAGCATGTCCGCTCCTGCCTCTCTGGCCGCATTGGTGGCCGCCTGGACCGAGGAATAGGTTGAGTCCTTTTCAATGCCATCATAGACCCCGGCGAATCGCTCCCCCAATGCTACCCGGATGCGCTCGACCGTGTCTGTCCGCCGGTTGATGGAGGGCGAGCAGATGACGAACGCCCTTTGGGCTTTGGCGCGGACAGCGGCTTCGGGCAGGTATCGCTCCAACACCTCTGTCCCACAATACAGCCGCCAGTCATGCCCTGCGGCGCGGAAAGATTGAGTCATTTCTTACCTCCATTGTCAACCGCATCCTGAGTATCCCGAACTTGATGCGGGACAAGTTGGGGGCATGATCGCGCCAGGTTCCAACTCAGTTGAAGTTAAACTCAACCTGAAGGCCAACCACACGGCCCTTTTGCAGCGGGGAAAAGGTACCGCCCAATGGAACCCCACCCAGCTTGCTAGGCATCTGGGAATCACCGCCGAAGTTTACTTCGTCCAACAAATTCCTTCCGTATGCGCTGAGTACCCACTTACCATCGTTGGATGATAAATCAACTCCCGCTGTAACATTGACCCAATCATCAATAAAACCGAGGTTATTGTCAGTTGAATATATCTTGTCACGATAGGCATAGCTGATTCTGGAGGATAGGTTCCAGTCACCCAGCTCCATATCGTGCACAAGGCCAACTGAGTAAGTCAATTCCGGTACAGAGGTGGATTTCAGCGCTTTATCGTCGCCATCAGAGACACCGTCTCCATTTAGATCGCCAGTTAAGGAACTCCATTTTGCATCAATGTAGCCTACGCTAATGTTCAGCAGCAGCGTGTCAATCAATGCGATCTGCGCATCGACTTCGGCACCGAAAACTTCCAAATCGCCCGCGTTACGGAATGTTTGGACAACACCCGAGTTAGGGTCGGACTCAAGTATGGCGCGTTGCGCGTCCCTCAGCTCCGTATAATACACAGCGCCATTGATTCGACCGATGCCATTCAGGTTTTTTTTGAAACCAGTTTCGAAGCTATCCACTTCTTCTTCGTCAGTTGGCCCGGGTCCGAAATTGATCGCGTCTACGTTGGTATTACGCAAGTTGTAAATACCCGAACGATAGCCACGGGACAAGTGTCCGTATATCAATGTGTCGTCTTCCAAGGAGTAGCTTACGCCCAGGCGTGGTGAAACGTTGGTCCAGGTTTTGTCGTCGGCGAAATCAAATGGACAAGCTCCTTCGACAATACTGCACGGGGAGTTAACATTAAAAACCAGAGAGGCCACTTTGGCATCCTTCTCTTCACGGGTGACGTTAATCCCGGCGTTTAAGGTCAGCTGGTCAGTCAGCGCATAGTCGAGCGAGCCGAACCAGGCAATAGAATCAACGTCCTGCACACCACCGCCATGTTGAGTCCGCGCCGGGGCCACGCCACCTGTCGCTACACCCAACAGTTCTCGCGCTTCGCCGTAGGCCAATTCATTAGAAAGTTGTGCCAGGCCGGTCGTTACACGCAGCTGGTCGAAAGTGCCTGAGTAGCGAATCTCATTAGTGAATTGCTCGTACTCAATCTCGGTTGTACTGTGAAAGAGCCAGATTGGTTGCGAATCAACATCTACTAGCAAAGCGGAACTGAATTCTCTCCAACCCATAATGTAGGTGATGGTTCCCTCGCCAAAATCTACGTCCCAGTTAGCTTCGGCAGTAACAAAGTCTAGCTTGGCGTCATCGAACCCCCGTTCATCGATTGAAAACTTGTGGCTGTCCCTGTCCCAACTAAAAGGTGTTCCGGGTACGCCACTGCCAGCGCTGTGGCTCTGGCTCACGGCACCATCACCCTCCGTGTCTTGATATTCGTAGCGGAGAGTCAGGTCGAATTCATCCGTCGGCGCCCACAGCAATGAAGCTTTCAGCATTTGGGTTTCTGATGCGCCAGCATCTTGCCCATCAAATTCGTTGATGAACCAGCCATCATCTTCGTTGCGGTAACCAACCAGTCTTGCAGACAGTGTGTCGGTCAGTGGCCCAGAGACAGCACCCATGACATAAGTATTCAGGCCGCCGTCTCCATTCGGATTGCCGTCTGTGGCAACCCTGAAGTTAGCTTCGAACTCATCACTGGGTGATTTCGAGTTGATCAATACGGCACCACCTGTGGTGTTACGCCCGAACAGAGTGCCCTGGGGCCCTCGCAACACTTCAACACTTTGCAGGTCGAAGGTGTCCAGCATGACGCCATTATTCATTCCCATATAGACACCATCAACAAAAAGGCCGACAGCTGGATCAAAGGAGGGGATCGACCCTCTCATGCCGATACCGCGAACCGAGAAGTTGGCGGTATTTTTCTGAGTGCCAATATCTTCCAGCATCACACCTGGCATGCCGATCGACAAGTCGTGGACATTGCGAATTTTAAGTGCATCGATCTGCTTGGAGTCCATGGCGCTTACGGCCACGGGAATATCCTGCATCGATTCCTCAGTTTTCCGTGCTGTTACTACAACCTCCTCCAAAAGCATTGAGACGTTCGACTGACGCTGCCCCTCCTGTGCACTGATGCTGGACGCTGCGGCCAACGTCAGGGCAGCAGTCGCTGCGCTGACTGCGAGTGATACTTTTCGATTCTTTAGCATTGTTTAACTCCTCCGTAACCTATTGGTTGGTAGATACATTCGCGATTGAGCACTTCCCTTTGTTTCGGCCGGCTTTGACAAAATGCTTCAGGCCTCCGGTTATTTGAAGTACTGAGAATTGCTGGCGTTTTTTACCCTTCAAAACTGTTCCCTTCAGTGATCAAAAATTATCAGCCTGAACATCTTTGGGTTTAGTGTATTGCGTCGCATGCTTGTCATATCGCGTCTATGCATATTCAAGTATCTAACCCGCGCCCACTGACGACAGAGACCGTCTGCCCAGGCAGGGGTTTTGGAATGTGGGGTTCGACAGGATGAGTAGCGCGCCACCAAAGGTATCCCAGGCCGAACTGAACGATGCGATCAAGAAGCGATACAGCGGCTCCTTGATCGCCTGGGACCCGTTAAAAGGCGAGGCTCGCTGGGTCAGCAAGCCCGGGCGCCCCGACACCGGTGGCACCTTAAGCACGGCGGGAGGATTGGTGTTTAACGGCGGTGGTGGAGGTCATTTGATCGCCAGCGACGCTGCCAGCGGCGAAAAACTCTGGTCCAGGGATACCCAGACCGGCGCTTGGGGGGCTCCGATTACCTATGCCCTGGATGGCGAGCAGTACATCGCCGTCGCTGTTGGTCACATTGGCACGCTCGGCGCCGCGGCCCACGGGTGGAAGATGCCCAATCTATCGCGCGTATTGGTTTATAAGCTCGGCGGCACCCACAGCCTGCCACCGGTTCCCGCCGACAACCGCCAGATGCCAAAGCCAGGCCCCGTGACCGCCGATGCTGAGACCCAGCAACTCGGCCAGGCGCTGTATCAACGGCAGTGCGGCGTTTGCCACGGCGATGGTCTACGCACCGCTGGGATCAACCCGGACTTGCGTTGGTCATCCGAGGGCATACACGCGATCTGGCAGGAGATCGTTCGCGGCGGCATCCTGAAAGCGCGGGGTATGGTGAGCTTCAGCGAGTTTCTCAGTGCGGAGGAAGCCGAGGCCATTCGTCAATATGTGCTGGCTGAGGCTAATCGCTTGCATCTGGAAATTTCCGCAGGGACTAACGACGACGGAGGGTAATGTTCCCGGATGTCCTGTGTGTTTAAAGGGAAAGGCTCGCTCGTCGAAAGCAGGTTTTTACAGCGCAAAAATTACAACGGCAGATTTTTATTTCAAGCGGGTTCTAGCCAAGTCTCGCGGCCATTTGGCTGCCATCGAAGGAGGGGCAGAATCCATGATGGTATTGGATGCGGAGCATTTTGCTTTTTAACTCAATAATACTTTAAAGCCCCTTGCGGGGCTACTGTTTGGTGGAGGCAGCGGGAACTGTACTTAGACTGTAAGCTACTGATTAATATAGGTTTAATGGGTTAGAAAATCCGATTTTGTTACATCTTTTGTTACTTTAAATTATCCATCTAAAACCCAATAATATAGCTCAATGGCCTCACCTTACCGATCATCGGTTTCTCAAATATGTCCCTCAGACAACTTTCCTGGTACTACACGCACCTTGTTCATACCCTCTATGTAAATAACGTCTAGGGGTTCATCACCACAGTAGTTGCTTAAAAAGCGTTCTGGGTTAGCCGCATGATCAAACTCGTGAAGACCTAGATTACTTGGCTGAAGGACCACGCCGGCCAAAAAAATGTTAGCAAATATAATTTTCATGACTTAGTTCCTCTATTAATACTAACTCAGTTTCACTATCACCTAGAAGCCATAGTCATCAGCGCTGCTTTGCGAAAAATATGTTTGTCCAAACATGGCGTATGAAATCAATGGCGATCAAGCAAAAGCCATTGACCATAAACACGTTGTAATAAAAGAAACTTGGGTTATAGCTTGGTTCAGACAAAAAGCCCCAAAACCCAGTGTTTGGCTCAAACACTTCACCAAAGGTACCGATTGCTATTCCCAATAGGCCGATCCATCCAATAAACGACGGTGGCGCTTTTGGCACCTTTCCATGGTTTATGCATAGCAGGACACCACTGATAACTGCTAACGAGAGGGACCACTTAATTATCAACAAGAATATATCTTCGGACAAAACTCAAATTCCCTGCATTCACTGTTATTCACAATTTTATAGGACAGGCCCCAATGCGCTAAGTTCGCCATATCGGGCAGTAAGAATATTAAGAATCGTACAGCAAGCGTGGTTATCATCAATTTACGCCTAGTGATGGATAGTAATGAGGTCCCAAGAGGCTTTGGCATTGAATCGCAGAGGTATAACGCTAGTTCCGATGCCTGCACTCACAAAGACCTGTCTCTGTTCGTCTTTGTATAGGCCGCAATGAGCTTCTTTGGGCGCCTTAGTAGGCACATACAAAGGCCCAAGAAAAGGTATAGATATTTGACCGCAGTGGGTATGGCCCGCTAATACAAGCCCTCCCACCTTAGGGTTGAATGCTCCGGCGGGGTCATGCGTTAGAGTGATCTTAAGACGATCGGCGCAGGTGCCAGGAAAGTCTACATATTCGAAGTGATCAGTGAAGGCGTCACCAAATCCGCGTATACAGGTACCTATGGCATCTAGCACAACCGTCTCATTCTCCAGCACCGTCACTCCAGCTTC
>Ga0209119_1001911_pt1 | contig 19831 bp, 15 predicted proteins | sample COG_03_FD_184747 | JGI IMG/M metagenome (GOLD analysis project Ga0209119, IMG submission 184747) | Pelagic Microbial community sample from North Sea - COGITO 998_met_03 (SPAdes) (version 2) | ecosystem: Environmental > Aquatic > Marine > Neritic zone/Coastal water | place: Helgoland, sampling... | reverse complement strand
AGGCAGTGCTGTAAATGCAGGTCAAATCATTGCAACGATTAATCCCATTGAAGCTGAAGGTGTCTTAGAGGAATTAGAAGCACGCTTGAGCAATCTGAGACTAAAAATGATCCGATTGGATGCTGAATTAAATGGAGGTACAATTGCAAGTGTTCGCAATAATGCATCTAGTTATCAAGAAACACTTTTAGATGCAGAGATTGAACTCATGACGTCTCGTCGTGAAAGTTTAAATGCAGAATTAAAAACCCTTAACCAAGATAAAGAGCGTAAAGGTAAAGTCCTTCTAGGTTTAGGCGCTGAAATTGAGGGACAAAATATTCTCAAAGCACTCTTAAACAAAGAAATGCTTGAAGTATTGCCTTTGGTTGATGCTGGCGTTTTAGGAAGCTCAGAGCGCTTTCGATTAGAACGTGAAGATGCATCAATTAAGACGCAACTTCAGGTGCTCTCTGAAAAAGTTGCTCAAACTGAGTTGGAGATTGAACAAGTTGGAAGCCAATTAGACGCAGTACAAATCAACTACAATACTGAAATCTACCAAGAACGCTCTCAAGTAACGGGTGAAATTGCAGAATTAGAAGTACGTCTTCCTGCCATACGTCAACGCCTCAAGAAAACTGAAATACGCTCTCCCATAGATGGGATTGTAAATCGTGTATTCTTTAACTCCTTGGGAGCTGTTGTTTCTAGTGGAGAGGTGATTGCAGAAATTGTGCCAACTCAGGGTAAATTACTAGTTGAGGCCTTCATCGATCCCAAAGACATTGCAACAATTGAGCCAGGCCAAGCGGCTAAAATAAGCCTCACTGCATATGACCCATCCAAATATGGATATTTGCTAGGCACTTTAACCAAAGTCTCTGCTGACACAGTGTTTAGAGAGGAAACCAAATCATCGGCTTATGCGGTCAATCTCTCCATTGATACGGAAATATATGAAAGTGACGACGTTCCAGTCTCAATTGTTCCTGGCATGATTGCTCAAGTTGATATTATTCGGGGTGAGCGCACAATCCTTGAATACTTCTGGCAACCCGTAGCTAAGATGAAAGATACAGCGTTTAGGGAATAAAAGACTCTTGTTATTCAAGCCAATAAAAATTCTAACGTTATCCATGTCATTTTAATAAAAATATAAATTTATTTTAACGATAGTATTAATATTAAATGTTTTTATATTAGGCATTATTCATACTTATTTAAAATCATATACAATAAATATTCATGCCAATTAAATGTCTTTAAATTGTTTATCATCAATGCCGTTTAAACCACCAGCCCTTACATACCAAAGCCGCAGAAAGCGCGCAGTAATCATACCCAGAATTACACCAATCCCATTTGCTAAAAAATCTGCCCATTCGGCCCGCCGACCAAATAAATGTTGTGCCAATTCAATTGCACCGCCAAAAAATATAGCGCCAAAAAATAACCACAATATTGATCTAGGCGATGCAAAAGAAAGAGGAAAAACAAGGCAAAAGAACGCTATAGAATGGTATACTTTATCTGCATTAAAAGGTCCAATAGATCCAAGATCTTGCATGGGTACAAAAAATAGAATTGTCATAATCATCACGAATACAATCATCAACATGATTAAGAAAGTTTTTAGTCTAAACTTGTAATACCCTGTTGTCATAGATTAACCTACAAATCTTCGAAGCTGATCTGCCTCAACCACAACTCGAACCTGAGAACCCATAATCTCCATTAGAACCCAGACGCGTTCGTTTGGTGGGATGAATTCGACTTCTGCCAAAAAATTTGAAAATGGCCCCTTTGTAAGAACCACCTGATCTCCAGAGGTCAAATCTTCAATTGGCAAAGATTTAGCTGTTTCATCGCAGAGCAGCATTAATTGTGCGATCACATCATTCGGTACAACGGCAGGAAATCTATCAAAACTGACCAGTTGCGAAATACCATAAGTGGAATTTACACTACGCCAAAGCCCTTTGGATATATCAAATCTAATAAAAATATAACCCGGGAACAGCGGTCGCTTTGCATTAACAAATTTACCTTTAAACTCACACGTCTTTTCTTTTAACGCTATAAAAGTCTCAAAGCCCTGACGTTTAAGATTAATATCAGCAATTTTAGTGCAATTTGGCTTAACCTGTGCCAAAAACCAGTTTTTGTTTTGGAAGTGTAATGTCATATGAAACCTATATTTAAGTTTTTATAAACAAATTCCTTTAACAAACTAGAATATATATTTTCCATAGTACACCTTGCAAACAAAATACAGAAACATAAATCCTCAAAATTTCATACATAAAATAATCAAATGTAAATATGTTTTATTGAACATACTTAGATCGAAAATTAGACTTCTAATTTTTCCAAACCTATGGAAAATTGTGTAATAACTTCCAATAATTTAGATAATAAACTAGGATATATTTACACATATTCGAATGTTAAATACCTTGATCAATCAAGAAACTCTCCAGTTAGTTAAAATAAAATATAATTTGTGATATAAATAATAATAATAAATAAATAAATAAATGTAATACATCAAACGCGCAAAAGTATATATTTATATACAAAAGTATAGATAAAGTTTTAACCTTTAATATTTCCCTGAAAATTAAATTCTATCTTTTCTGATAGTGATAGATATTAACAGTCCATTATTTATCTAGCATTGCAAACCTTTTAAAGCAGATTAATAGTTTATATTAATATTTCTAATTCTTTTAAAGTCTCACCTAAGCCCAATCGCCAATCAGGGCGAAGTATGCCAAAAACATGTTTTGTGGAATGACAATTCAACACTGAATTTAATGGTCGAACAGAAAGCGCAGTTTGATCTTTTGTAGAGACTGGAGAAACACGCGTAGTTATTCTTGCTTGCTTAAGTATTGCTTGCGCAAACTCGTAAAAGCTGACAGCAGGCTCACCACTGAAATGATAGGTGCCAGTTTTATTTGGGTCGTCCTGAAGCTGTTTCGCTATAGATATGCAAGCAGCGGCAATTGCTCGCGCGGGAGTTGGCCCACCAATTTGATCATTTACTACTCTAAGTTCATTTTGACGTTTCGAAATACGAAGTATAGTTTTTACAAAATTGTTACTATGCGCAGAAAACACCCAAGACGTACGCAAAATAGCATAGTTTCCATTCACAGCGCGGATACCCATCTCACCCACTAGTTTTGATCGTCCATAAGCATTTTGTGGTGAAGTAATAGATTTGGGAAACCAAGCCTGATTACCAATTCCAGAAAATACATAATCAGTTGAAATATGTACGAAAGGAATATTAAGCATTTTGCAAACTTTGGCCATGGCGGCAGGAGAGTCACCATTGATTATATTCGCCAACCCCTCTTCTTTTTCAGCCCCATCTACTGAAGTATAGGCAGCAGCATTGATAACAAAATTGGGCTGGTAAGCCTCTATAGCCGCCGCGCATGCTGCAGGATCAAATAGATCCACCTTATCGCGACCAACCGCAACGATATCAGCAAAGGCTTTAAGTTCTGTTGACACTTGTCCAGTAGAGCCAAAAACCAAAATGCCTGTCATTCTAAAATAGGCTTTTCTGTACCAAGCCGTTTACTCAGGTCTTCACGTGATATCAACGGGCGCCACCAATTTTCATTTTCCAGATACCACCGCACAGTGCGTTCCATCCCCTCTTTCAGAGTTAATGAAGGAAACCAGCCCAATTCCTTATGGATGCGGCTAGTATCGATCGAATAGCGAACATCATGTCCTGGCCGATCATCGACAAAAGCAATCAGATCAACATAACTACCCACGTTTCGCGGCTTCATATTATCAAGAATGCAACAAATCATTTTTACTAACTGAAGGTTGGTAATCTCGTTCTTGCCTCCAATATTATAGTTTTTTCCCACTCGCCCTTGGCTTACCACCAACAGCAATGCATCCGCGTGGTCATCCACATATAGCCAATCTCGAACATTACTGCCATCACCGTATATAGGTAGAATCTTTCCAGCCAAGGCGTTTAAAATAATTAATGGAATGAGCTTTTCTGGAAAGTGATAAGGGCCATAATTATTAGAACAATTGGTCAATAACACAGGTAAACCATATGTAGCATGCCACGCACGCACCAGATGATCTGATGCCGCTTTAGATGCAGAATAAGGGCTACGAGGTTTGTAGGGTGAGTTTTCAGTGAACATAATGCCAGGGTCTGCGGGCAGTGACCCATAGACCTCGTCTGTAGAAATATGATGAAAACGGAAGTTAGCGGGTCGATTTTTTTTGTTCCAGTAATTGCGTGCGGCCTCTAGCATATTAAAAGTGCCAGTAATATTAGTATTTATAAAAGTAGAGGGCTCGTCGATAGATCGATCGACATGGGACTCAGCAGCCAAATGCATTACAACTTCTGGCTGGTGGGTCAAAAATATCGTATCCAATATATATCGATTACAAATATCAGCCTTTTCAAAGCAGTATAGTGTATTTTCTGAAACTACTGCCAAATTAGCTAGATTGGCGGCATAAGTTAAAGAGTCAAGATTGACCACACTGTGACCACGCTCGATTGCTAGCCGCACCACAGCCGAACCAATAAAGCCAGCACCACCAGTTATAAGAATTTTCATTGATTTATCTTCCAAACTCAAACGGGCTATTCAAATTTGCGAGTAGCGGTGCAATTGCATCTTTATCACTGAGAATGGCGTTACCCGTCAAAGGCCAGTTGATATTAATCTTAGGGTCGTTCCAGCGCACCGAACCTTCGGCTCTGGGGGCATAATAATTACTACATTTGTATATGATCTCGCTGTAAGGTTTGAGTGTAATATATCCATGCGCAAACCCCTCAGGAATATAAAGTTGGGCACCGTTTTCTGCGCTCAACTCATACCCTACCCACGACCCATAAGTTGGGCTTCCGCGTCGGATATCTACCGCTATATCAAAAATTGCACCGCGCCCACATCGTACTAATTTTACTTGAGCCATAGGAGGTAGCTGAAAATGTAAACCTCGTACTGTACCTGCTTTGGTTGACAATGAGTGATTATCTTGGACAAACTCATCATCAAGACCAATATCTTGGTATGATCGCCGACTGTATATTTCAGAAAAGAAACCTCGGTGATCATCAAATCGTATCGATTTCAGTAACTTCACGCCAGTCAGCTTTGTTTTTTCAATTTTCATAATAAATCAGCCTCTTTAATTTTCTAAAACTTATTCTTAAGCCCCATACTTTGCTTTTAGCACCTTAAAAAAGATCAAAATAAGATTTACCAATTTGGTTCCACGTGTAGCGCCGCTGGGCGATCTCACGCATACTTTCGCCAATCCAAGCACCCTCGATTGGATTGAGTTTATGCAACAACATTTTAAGCTCTAATGATGTCTCAAAATAGCATGCCTTACCTTCAGTGCTATACATGTTGAAGGCGCAATTATACACCAGAACGGGTACACCAAAATGCATCATCTCAACTAATGATGGATTGGTTCCACCGGCTGAATGACCATGTATGTAGACCCAAGCTCGCGCGCGTAGAGCATACAAAATTCCAGGATCATAGACAGGATCGAGCAAATAAATATTTGAGCAAGCTTCATACTTGACCTTCATTTTGCGACCATAGGCGCTGTTGTCCCAGTTCCCCACAAAGACTAACGGCATGCTGATTTCTTCGAATGCCTCAAGAATGGTATGAACATTGTTTTCAGGTTCGATCCGGCATAGCGCAAAAGCATACTGTGTAGGTAGATCTAGGGGCGCCTCAACTTGCCCTAATTGATCTAAGACATGATCACCTCCATATGCTATTATGTGGCAATTACTATCATAAGCGTCACGAATATAGTCAGCAACAGCTTGATTATCAGCGATCAAATTGTTTGAAAAACGCACTGCAGCCCATTCTGAGATGCGTAATACCTGGCGAGCTAGCCATTTCCATTTTTTACGCTTCCACTCTATGCCATCGATATTTGTTATTATTTGAGCCCGGCTAACGAGTCGGATTAACGGCAAAGTCAGCGCACCCGAGACTCCTAAAAGCAGAATCCGATTATGACCGGACCAGACCGCCTGCCAAATACTTATTATGTCATAAGGGATACTCTGAACACCATTTGCATAAAGTTTTACGTAACGTAGATTTGCTCCTTCAAATTTATCAGGATACTCAACGTTGTCTTTACTAGAACACCAAACGGTAATTATAGAGTCATGAGACGTTCGCCTATGGTAATGAACCAAGTTTTCGGCTAAGGTTTCAAAACCGCCATATCGTCCCGGAACGCCCACAGTTCCCAAAATAGCAATTTTTATATTATTTATCATATATTGCCTCTAATCCAATCGTCTTGCAACTGAGTAAGGAAGTCACGCAATTTACTGGAATAGTCTTCAAAACTGAATTCTTTAGAGCGTTTGAGAGCGGCCATTGACATCACCGCTACTCTATCTGGACTATCAGCTAATTCAAGCACTGCCGCATCAAGTACATCTTCTTCACGCGAGTCAATGCAATACCCCTCTAGTCCGTGTGTGATAATCTCTGCCGGCCCACCCAACGGGGGAGCAATCACTGGCACTCCAAACGCCATAGCCTCAATCAATGTGAGACCAAAAGTCTCAATACATTGATCCACCCTTGTGAGATTCAAGACGAGATCAGCCTTCCTATAAAAACTAGCCGGATCGTCAGTGCGTGGATGGATCTTTACATTGTTCGCTCCAGCGTGTCGCACATAAAAGGATAACATCTCAGACTTTTCAGCATTCAGCACTAGATCAAATACTATGTCTGTTCGTTTTCGTAATCGCTTAGCAAGAGACATGAATTCTTCAATACCTTTGTAGCCTCGTAACGATGTCAACATCAGCACACGAAAGTCACCCGACCTTCGCGATGAATATGGAAAAACGTTAGCCGTAAACTTTGGGCTAACAGGATTTGTAATTACAACCGCCCCAGGTCCTGAGATTGGCAAACGCGCCAAGTGATCATTTGAGACATATATTAACTTGTAGGCACAACGCGACGCACATGAGGTCAGGAACCACCTTAAGACAAAAGGTGTAATCGAAATCTCATGAACATGTACCACTAAACAAAGTTTGTTACGTCGCGCCCACAACATAGCGCCAAATGGAAGCAAAGTGTTAACAAAGACGATACTGTGCCTAGGAATATCTTTCGCCATGGATAAATTCCAGTAAAGCAAAATCTGACTAAAAAGAAAGCTAAATAGTGTAATCAATCGATAACGACTTCGCCTGTACCAATAGCGGCGGGTCAATATATTAGTCTCCTCAAGTGCGCCATGCCCCTGTGAGCCGACATAAAGAACTCCAGAATCATAAGCGTTTAACGCTTCTATTGTCGCGCTTAGCACAGAAGGGCTACCTGAGCGGTCATTATTCAAATGGCAAAACACTATCATAGAATTTTTAAGACCAGTTTTTAGAGATTAAATTAAGATTTAAAATAACGACTGATCCAAGATTATGTTTCATGAAGATTTGCATCAGAATTTTAATTTGGAGATTATTCCAAAATCTTGAGTGCCGTTTATCTGTTGAGACTGTGCTTTGAGCATTAATTCTTTGTACTTATTTATATATACACCAAGAATATTCTCATTTGTTACTAAATATAATGCTTTCATAGCATTGTGAGAGACTGGCCAATAAAAAACCCAAATTAATTTGTCAAATAAAGCTCAACGTTTTTGACCTGACATAGAGGCCTGCGACATTACTAAAATCCAGATACTCTCTTATTATAATATCATTTCTCTTAGTTATCTCCGATACCTTTTTTACAAAAAACCAGCATCACATGGTAGTTTAGATTACTTTAAAATACACTTACGTTTTTTGATCGATGTAAAATAGTAGAAATATTAAGGTAAGATTGAGACGAATGAATTAAAATAGTAAGGAAAAGTGGTGATATAATTGTTGGTGGACCAAATACACCATATTCAACAATACTATAAAATAAAACTAATAAAGATGAAATTCTTAGAAAATTTTGAGTTTCCCTAGTTCTATTTTTATAATCATATGCAACCCTTAATGCATCGATCCAAAAAATTACAAGTAAAATAAATCCAATAATTCCCAACCCAAGAAATGTTTGAATAAAGTTACTATGCGCCATGGTAATAGAAATATCACCATCAGAAGATGTCAGTCCATCAGATGATAACATCTGATAGCCGAATCCCCATAATATATTTATACCAAACTGTGATTGATTAATGATTACAGTCCAGACGTCTGTTCGACCTCCAAGAGAAGTAAGGTTTTCGATGCCATGCCCCCGCTCAAAAAACCTTAAGATGTATCCTGATGAAAAAATTAGAAATAAAACCATGGACGTCTTCGTGAGCAATAAGACGCTCTGTGCGCCGATTGAACTAGGACGTAAAACGAATATCAGACTAACAATAAGAGCTAAAGTAGCAGAGCGTGAATAGCATAAATAAAAAGCTAAAATCTCTATACTAAAAAACATTAATATCAGCAAAATATTTCTCTTACGCATCACATGAATTTGAGCGGCAAGCAACAAAAGGAGTGAATAAGCAAATATATTTGGGTTAATTATATAGCCACCAAGCCTCTTAATACCATCCTGTCCCATGGCTCTCCAAATCGTTTCATCTGACAAGAATGCTAATAAGAAAAAGCCTCCAAGGTATATGTAAATTACATATTCAATAAAGAGTGCCAATTCCTCAGTAGTTCGTATTATTGAGCAAAAATACAAGGCCATTATTATAAATGAAATTAAGTCAGCTGCACGTATCCCCGTCGTTATCGGATCAGGACTGTAAATGGTTGATATCACAGCTATTAGTGCAGTAGCATATAAAGAGTAAATTGAAGCTTTACTGGGACTTGGTAAGCGTCTCAAGCTAAATAAAAAAATATCAATAATAATAACACCAAGCATCAATGCCCGAAATCCAAGTTTGATTGCATATTCAGTTGACGAATTAAAGAATGGATAGACGTAAAATTGTGGCACTAACAAAATGCTGAATAGAACAATTGCACTTGTTTTCATAATAAATAATGTATGAAAAATAATTTTAACACAAAATTAGCCATGCCAGATATTTTCTATTACGTCACATTTATGTATTATTGAAAATTGATGAACTCTCTTTAGTGCTCCTCGTGACAGTTTAGCTAAAAGGTTACGGTCTTGCGAGAGCTTGATTATACCATGCTCTAAATCAGCAATGGTTGTTTTAAAGTCTACAAAATCAACTAATATTCCACTCTGATTTGTCACCATCTGTGAAAGACCCCCAAACCTTATACCAATAACTGGTTTACCAGAAGCCATTGCTTCAAGTACAACCATACCTCCACCTTCAAAAGACGGATACAGAAACGCATCCATTTTAATAATTCTTTCAAAAAAATCTTCCTGCTGCTTTTTACCATGAAAAAAAAGGCCATCAATATTAGCATATTTGGTAGATATTTTTGAAAAATCTCCATTCGCACCAAACATATGAAGCTCAAGATTAAGCACAGTTTTCCGGGCTTTAAGAAAAGATCGAATTGCGATTTCTGGAGCTTTCCAGTAAATAAAATTTCCTGCCCAATAAAGTCTAAAAGGCTTTTCTTTTTTTTCTACGTATTTTGATAAACCAAATTTTTGTAAGTTTATAGCAATGGCAGGTAAAACCTTCGTTTTAAATTTAAACCTATTTTTTATTGAATCTTCATTAATAACAAAAATGGTTTCTGCTCGTCGAAGCATTAATTGAGTGAATAAACTCATTGCTCCAAATATGCCCCGAGACACTCGTCGAAAGACTTCCCTCAAAGCATCAGAAACCTTAAGACACGCAAGATACCGAACAGGCAAATTTGGGTGCCTTCCGATGGGTCCAATGATAAAACGCGGCCCAAAGAATGCACCTGCACTAGGCATCCAATCATTCACAAATGTAACATGGTGTACAATATCAAATTCTGAAGCTCTGAAACCGCGTTTAAAATATAATAAACAAGCTACATTCCATAAATAATAATGTAGAATTCGTAGCGGAACCAATTTCCGTTTCAGCCAAACATTTGGAGAATTGACAAATTGGAAGCTTACCAAATCATTCAAATTAGAATTTGCAATAATATGCTTCTTATCAGCTTTGGTAAAAATGAAGAGTTCATGACCTCGCCTATTCATTTCTTCAATAAAATCCCAGGCAACGCCAGGCTCTGAGCCTTTATTAGGTTCGCAGCTGTATGCAATAATAGCAACCTTCATCTTAGATGTTTCTATTTGCAAGTCTTTGAAGCATCAATTCTCGCAGCTCAATAACCGGTTTAGCCGCATCAAGCACAACAAATTCATGCTTTGACAAACAGTAAGTATCATATCTGTGAACAAGATCAGTTAATTCTTCTAGTGTTTCTTCAGATTTCCTTGAATACAAGAGACAAGGTTCACCACGCAAATAAAAACAATAAGGTGCCCGAGGGACTATAGTGGCGATAACACGTTTGAGGATCATCGGCAGCCGAATTCTTGAACGCTCATCTGGTGCAATGATAAAATCATCAACGTAACGGTCACAGATTACAATTCCTTCTTTTGCTAACAATCGGTAAGTCATAAACCAATATCCAAAAACATAATCAAAAATATAGTAAATGAAGCGTATGAGGCTTGGAAAAACTTTTATTGACTTATGACTACTCTGCTCTTCAAAATATATTTTTTCTATTTTGCCAAATCCTAGTATAGTCTTAAATTTTTTGTACGCTGCAAGCGGCTTGAAAAACCCGGGCCGCCAATGCTGAATTACGATGAGATCCTTTGCGGTCCAGATTCTGAGAAAATCAACAAGGTTTGAAATAAGAGTGCTTTTACCAGCGCCGTCAGGGCCAATGATAGTGATGAAAAGACCCGGTGGTCGAATTATATAAATAAATTTTCGCCACATCGTCAAAACAAGATTACTAACTGTATGAACAGGATCACGTGAAAATATTAGAACCCAGACTTTCCAGCGATTCAAAAAAATATGATCTGCCGCATTATCAAAGCAACGCTTTTCTAATTGATAAAAGGTTTCAGATATACCAATATCCTCAAAATATGTTTTAAGTTCATTTAAATCTTCTTCATTTAGTTTATTTAATGCGGCCTCAATCCGAGCACCTCGAGATGCAGAAACTGGCACTCCTGGCAAACTGGGCTGCATTACGTTAGCAATAATCGAATGGACATGCGAGACGAATGGAAGGCCCAAAATTAACTGATGATCGCGTATTGCATCTGCAGCATCAACATAAACTATTCCTCTCCATTGCTCATTATTATGAACGTCAATTTTAGCTGCACACAACTGACCGCTTTGATCAATAAAAAGTATACGATAAATATTTACATAGTGTCTCGATATCATTGGTAACAGAACTGCGTTATTTAGATCACAATACTCTTGCAAAAATTTATTAAACCCAACACGATCAAGCACAATAATGTCTGCATCGCCAGCTGGTGCATCTTCAGTTTCCACACCACGAACTATCGCAAAGTGTAGGTCTTTTAATGAAGCACACTGTAATAAATCACGTGTAAAAATAGTAGTATCATTCATCGATAAAGCTGCTTTCGTTGATCAAAACTGAACCCTCATTATTCCAATGAAAACCACTTCGTATTTTTTCAGTTTTAAAATACTAATTTGGCCCATATTTCTCATACTGTCTAAGAAAATCTTCTGCAATTTTAGGCCACGCCAATGTTGTTTTGAAAATTTTATTGACCATCTCAATGTTGAGATTCGTATTACTAGCCTCTATAATAGTATCAGACCAATCTTTTGGATCTCGCGTTGAAATTATGAATATCCCATCAATGCCATTTAGATAGCGCTCAAGGTTAGTTTCTATCGAAATCAATGTACGTGACCCCAATGCAAGAGCCTCGAGTGGGGCAAGTGGCATGCCTTCATTTCGAGATGGATGCAAAAATATATCAATATCGCTAAGTAAACTTAATTTATCAGCGCCAAAAAGTGCTCCATGATATGTAACATATTTGTTTAAACCACGTTTTTTGATTTCATTAGAGAAATTTATTTGATCAGGACCTGTCCCAATCAAATCAAAAGAAAACATTTTTCCGTTATTCATTAGATTCTGAAAAACCTCTGGTAACAGATCAAGGCCTTTCTCTTTATAGTTTACGCGACCACAAAAACCCAACCTAATCTTGACGCAATCACTTCGATTTTTATTCCGGATATGTTGTTTTGGATTAGGTCGAATTCCATTGGGCGCAACAAATAAAGTTATTTCTTTTAGATATTTATTAATCAAGTATGTGTCTCTATCACCAAATATATGAACAAATTTTGCGTGTTTTAATGTCCATACTACTACTGTTCGAATGAAGGCTTTTTTAAGAAGTGACGTTGGATAATTTCGTTTGCTGAAAGCACCATGTGGTGAAATACAGTACGAAGCGTTAAAAATCCAAAGAAATACACATATAATATTTAGATGAACATTGAGGGCACCATGAATATGGAAAAAAAAAGTTTTAGATTTTACTAAACGGTATAATACAAAAAATAATTTTGGGCCAAATTTAATATAGCTAAATCCTGGCTTCAAGGAAACTCTTTTAGATTTCACGATACTAATCACACGCACTCTTGTTTGTTTAGCGTGCTCTTGAACCAATTCTTCTATGACCGCGAGAACACCGTTCTGTTTTTTTGTTCCAACCGCTCCAACTGTTATGTGGCAGACCTCCATTATTATATCATTTCCAAGATTTTTTGCATCTGTAATTCAATCTGAAAATCATAAAAATCAAGCTGGCTAGCAAGTATAATAAAATCTTCCCGAAGCACTGTCAAAAAATAGGTGTAATTAAATTCATTTACGTACGAAGTCGCAAGGTCAAAACCAAGTGGGGCTTCACGCGTAGTTTCAAAATCAAAAATGTGTAATTTATTATTTTTGTCTATGAACATATTCCATTTATTGAGATCTCCATGAGACATGCAAGTGAGAATACCTTCATCATTCATGCTGATTGGAAAATGGCGGTAAAAATGCGCTAGCGCATCAATGAGTTTCTTTCGATGGTTTTTTATTTTTGGTGTAAATCCTACTTTTTGAATAGCTCCATAATATTTTAATTTCCCTTGCTCAAAAGAAATAAATTGTGGGAAATTGGAAGTTCGGGAAACACTAATTTTTTTAAGTATCTCAGCTTCTTTCGAAATAAATACATATGAGTTTTTACATATGCAGAATTTTTCAATCACTAAGAAATTTTTTTTAAGAATTATAGAAAGTTGAGTTTGCTTACCATCGTCTACACCAAGATAAAGAAAATGAGCGCCCAACATTTCACTGTTAACATAAGGAAGTAAGGAACGCAATTTAGGAAAAATTATTCTGACAAAAACACTTTTAACTTTTCCTCGAAAACCATTTCGTGGCAATATACGCCAAAATTCTCCAATTTTATCTGACCGCACAAGCCAACGCGGATTTTGTGAATTAGGAAAATAAATTATCTTTTGTTTATTAATATGGTTCATCATTATGCATCTTCATAACACCCCAGCCCAGAAGCCAACTTTTTTCTTCGCCATGACTAATAAATATGCTTTTGACAGTATTATAGCTATAGCAACGCTAACCGCAGCACCTATGGCACCATATTTCGTTAGTAGTAGTGATGCAGCCAAAAGAATAACTAAGATACCCAGAAAATTTCCTATAACAGATTGTTTTTCAAATTTTGCCATTGCAAGCAAAAGAGACGGTGATCCAGTCAGAACATAAATAAACTGTGCTATAACTAAAATAATCATTGGGATATAAACTGGCTCACTATATTCCGGTCCAAACGTAACTTTTATGAGTTGTTTTCCATATAAAATAAGAATTACTGCCATTCCCGCTGCACCTAGAGCACCTAATCTAGCTGAGTTGCGGGATAACTCTTTTAATACACCACGCTGATTAATTTCTATTGACTGTACCAACTTGGGGGCAATAATTCCTTCAATCATAAGGATTGGGAATAAGACAAGTTGGGCACCTCTTTCTGCAACTCGCATGTATGCTGCTGCTTCTTTCTGACCAGTAAGCCCAAGTAGCAAAATGGCCAAGTTCACACTTACCACTATCATCGCACTCATAGCCCCAAAGGATATAATTGATCGAAACCATTCCTTATGAAGCGAGTAATCTGGCAAGAAATCGTTGAGATCTTTACGTTGGATCCACCATAAAAAAATGATAGACAGTAAGGCTACTATTCCTAATGTAAATATATACAAAATAATCGTATTTATTACATTCAATTGTCCTAAAGAAGAAAATATTATTATTCCAGTAATAAAAATAAATGGGTGAGCTATTTGTGAAGGAAGTGAAGCAATAACTGGATAGCCAAGGCCACGAATAATTCCACTTTGAATTGCAATTAGGCCCAAAAATGGAACTATAGATACAGACCAAAATAGTGTGTCCAAATCGAGAACACCAAGAGTAATTTGTGACATTATACTTTTCAGAAATATCCAAAGGATAGCTAAAAATATAGATAATATAATAGCCCATGCCATTGAACAGCGAATGATTGCTCTATATTTTCCCCATTCATTTAGTTGAGTATAGCGGGCAATTTCTCGTGTCAAAAGTAGTGGCATACCACTTGCAACTGGAATTGAAAGAATGGCAGAAAAAGATAAAACAAAGGAATAATACCCAAAATCCACAGCAGACAAATTGCGCGCAATAATGGCATTAATTAACAAAAGCAGGGGTACGCTCAAGAGCATAATTAATGCCAAACCCAAAGCAGGTTTTATAAGATTAATTTTGTTATTCATTAAATATTGATAACTATTTATACTTCACTTATGAAATGTATATTTATTTTATGCGCAAGTATAATTTCTGGGTCAACTACAACCTACTAAATAAAATTATATACAATGTATTACTTGTCTTGATTTGTAGTGAAGTTACCTAATCTATTAAGGAACTTCTTAATCAAGCTGTTAATATGGTAATGTATGTTTCTGATGGTAATTCCAAATATTTATTATAAATCTTACTTAAACATTTTCAAATGAATTTTTTTGACAGAATATAACACTTAAAAAAGTCTATCATAAAAACTTTTTTTGCTACTTTTTACTTCATTTCCTGATCATTTCAATATGTTACATAGCTACCGCACGACGGCTGCCTAGAGGCGGTTCGTTCCATATAAATTGATATTCAAAATTAATCTAAATTGATAAATTTTGAATATATATAAAAATACTACATCAATTTATTATGCCAGATTTAAATTTAATAAAAAACGCATATTAGAATACGATACAAAAAATAAGTATAGGTACAAATACACTAAAGAATAGATTACTCTAATCTAAGTCATGTAATATATGACAAATAACAAATGAAGTTTTAGTGATTAAACATCTTGTAGATTTTTATATGACTAGGGAAAATTACAGCCTTAACTCTATGTGTTATTTTTAGCTGAATAAATAATATTTAAAGTAGATATTTTGCGAATGTTCTGAAAGAAATTTTATTTAGTATAAGCAACATAGATAAGAATTTATTCTATGCAAACATGCATTTATATTAATCTATGACAATAATTTTATTGTTCTTATAATATCCCAGATACAGCTCATAAAATACATAAAACCATTAATTATTGTTTAATGTATTTATATTAGAAAGGCCAAGTGAGGGTATAATCTGAGCAATAATGCGATTCCAGTTTGTAATGGGTTGTGTTCCCACGAATACAACGTCTTTAGGCCTAAGTTCGAGACGTGTTGCAAGTAATAAATTAGCAGCATTTCTTATATCTAGATTAAAAGCGGTAATTTCTTCAAAATCTCTCAGATCTGATGTCCCTCTAAGGACATAAATTTGTTTAGGGTCGCCTGACAATGACAACACTCCTCCAGCACTTTGTATAAGCGCATCTGCAAGAAAGGCTTTGTTTTCAAAAGGAAGTGCAAAACGAGACTGTTTAAGAACTTCACCTATAATATAAACATAATCCCTCGAAATAGCTCCATACTCTAATTGCGAGAGGACACCCTCAGCCTTATTTGCCTCAGCAAGTGACGCCAATTCAAGTTCTTTTAACATATGCCCTCTTGCTTGCTGTTGGAGCCCAAGTGCATTGTCATAATCATCTGTCAAATCAACGACAACCCTGTCACCGTCTTTAAGTAGTATCCTTTTATCACCACTCTGGTTGTACAACTCTGAACCAAAAATTTGGAAGATAGATTCATTTCTGTATAGCCGTATAATGACATAGGAAGCATTACTTATAGCAATACCACCCCTCCTATATATTGCCTGATCAAGATAAAGAGGTTGCAAAGTAATAGATTCCACCCCAGGAGACACTACATTGCCATTGACATAAACTCTTTGTGAATTAAACTCTGTGACTTCAATACTGAATGATGGGGTGACACCAACCTCAACGAATTTTTGGTAAATAACATCCTCAGCTTCCTCAAGTGTAAGTCCCCCAAGAAAAACGCGCCCAATTTCAGGGATAGAGACGGCCCCATTATCCTGCACTGTGTATCCCTGGCGACTATTTTCATTTGCAAGAAGTCCATTGAAAGCGCCAAGTAAGCTCTCTGCAATAGGCGTGCTCATCGATATAACGTCACTGACACCAATCTCATAGGGCTGAGGCTGATCGAACTCAGGCAAAATCGTTTCTATGGCTCCAGGAAGTTCGTTATGATCAATCAGAGGATCTGAAAAGGGAAATTTCCCTCGATTCTGATTATGAACTTTACCAATAGAAGATAAAATATTTGGCCATTTCTTAGGTTCATAAGGTGAATTATTAGCTTCCAAAATTGTATCAGCTGTAAGGTGAATAATGCGAACATTAGCGTTAAGATCATCCCGGAGCGATGTAGTCTGATAGGCAACGCCACACCCAGTTAAAATCAATGATAAAAATGCAAACAATACTTTTTTCATAAAGACTTCCTTTAAATTTTGCATCAATATTCTAACCCAACCTTTTTGCTTCATACAGAAGCCTAAAAAAGCAACAAGGGTCACCCAAAGCTCATGATGACTGTGCTCAGTTCTCATAGTACTCAGATCCGTATGAGTCATATCCATATTGGTTTGTTTGACCAAAAGTCCTAATTTTATCTAGATCGATTTGATTCAGAACAATTCCAGTTGTGACGACACCAATACTAGAAAGCATATCAAGACCTTGTTCAACTTGTGCACGCGTCGTTTTATTCCATTCAACAATGTAGATATTGGCGTCAGTTTTTGCGCCTATCACGCGTGCGTCTGAAACAGCCAGAACAGGAGGGGAGTCTATTAGTATGTGATCATAATGCTCACGTAGCTCAATAAGAAGTTCAGAAAATCGTTGAGAGGCAAAAAGATCAGCAGCATTTATTTCACTTTTTGTGGCAGTGAGGATGTCAAATCCCAACTCTTCAAGAAAGGGGTTCACATCCTTGAATTCTTTATTTCCAACCAAAATATCTATGAGACTTACTGTATTTTTTCTATCGATATTGATCGAGTAGGCACTCCTTCGAATGTCGGCTTCGATTAAAATAATTCTTTTACCAAGGCCAAGCATATTTTGGGCTAATGCAAAAGTAAGCATTGTTTTGCCTTCTTTTGGAACCGAAGATGTAAACATGATAACTTGTGGGACTGTATCAGATTTTGACATGAGAATAGATGTACGAAGATTACGAACAGCCTCTGAAACCACTGAATTTGGTTTGTTTTTAAGATAAGAAATAACAGACTTTCTATCATGCAAGGGAATGAGGGGAACGTTAGCCAAAACACTTTGGCCAATATTTTCACTCAATTCATTTGACGATCGATAGCCCGTAAATCGTAATTCCCAAAAAAGCAAAAAAACAGCCCCCATTATTAATCCAAGGGCACTAGATATTGTAAGGGTTTGGCTCCTTTTTGGTCCCGACGGTTCCCTCTTGGTTGCTGGTGAGAGAACGCGACTGTCTGCAGCTTCAAGTCCCAGCTGAACATTCATCTCAGATAATCGTGTAAAAAAACTTTCATAGAGATGGCGCGCAGCCTCTGTCTCATGCTCGAGTTGTTGAAAAACAATCAACTCTTGGGATTGGCGCGCAATCTGTTTTGCAAGGAGTCCCTCAGAAGTTTCAAGAGCCATCAACTGCTTCTTTTTTCGCTCTGCCTCTGCCTCGATATCAAGCATGAAACGATTTACTTTTCGATTGAGATTATCAAGCGTTATCTTATCATTGCCATATTGTGAGATGGCGTTATTTAAACGAAAATTTTCTGCATAGCTTATAAGATCATTTATATTTCCTTCTTTCTTCAAAGATTGAAGAATTATCCGTGAGTTAGTATCTTTCTTAAAAAGTGCCCTTGCTTCAGATATACGTATACGAAGATCACGAAGCTGAATTTTCTGTCCTTCAAGAACAACCGGATTAACTAATTCAGACTGACTCGAAAAATTGGCCAATTCTGTCTTTAACTTCTCAAATTCATACTTTAAATCAGATGTGCGGTCATAAAGAAACTTTGTGGCGATTCCTAATTCATCCAGTTTCATCTGGATCTGGTTCTCAATATACAACTTCACCATTGTATTTGCTATTAAAACAGAGAGATTAGAGTCAGTTGTCGTGACTAAAACATTGATTACCCGCGTATTCTTGCTATTTGAGAATTTCATAGCATTGACTACAGAGCTTATTACATTGGATCGAATTATCTGTGGTGATGCTGTTAATTTTGGATATTCGTAATCTAGATCAATAAGCGAGAAGAGCATTGTTCTAATGCGCTTCAAGAGTGGAGGAACTTGCAAATATTTGTTAAAAAAGGCTTGATTGGTTAGGTCAAGTGAATCAACGAGCTGTCCAACAAGTTTTCGTGATCTTAAAACCTCCAGCTCAGTATTGATGCTTATGTCCGTTATTGGCCCTTTCGACGTTACACTTTCGATATTGGTAAGTATTTTTTTATGCTGACCTTCGTTAAGGACAATTTTTGCTGTTGCTGGATAAAGTGGAACGGCTATTTTTCTAATATAGAGGTCTGCTATAGAAAAACAAAAAAGAGTACACACCAATAAAAACCATTTACCCCTCCAGAGTGTGTTTGCAATTTTCCATAGATCAATGTTATCAACAGAATGACTTTGAGCAATGGTATCGTTAGGGTAATAGAGATTCACTTTCAATCACCCTTTTGAATTTTTATTAAACAAAAAATGTAGACATATTTTGCTGACATAATGGTTTTTTTAAGTTGATATTCAACCAAACTTATCCTTGTCCTTAAATGAATGATTTTTTATTAAATTGTTTGAATTAAAACGTTTTTGGTTATTTAGATTGTAACTATTATTTTTAGAAATTTTATTTAATAAGGTTACATTATGGCCCAAATTTGTGGAATTTAATGTCATTTCTTGCTCAAAAAAACCGTATTTTTGACCATTAATTTTTGGTATTTCTTCATTTATCCAACCCAAATCAGATGCAACCTTGTCTGGTGATCCAACCTTTAAACTCTGCCGATTTGTGAGCGTGCGCACGAAATTTCCAGCATCTAATAGGCTGTCATGAGTTCCAGTATCCATCCAAGCAAAACCATCCCCCATTTTTTGTAAGTTTAGGCCACCATCATTAAGATAGCTTTCCAGTATACTAGTAATCTCCAGTTCACCACGGGCGGAAGGCTGCACAGTCTTAGCACGCTCAGGTGCTGTTTCATCCACAAAATAAAGTCCAGTTATAG
>Ga0209119_1001902_pt1 | contig 19904 bp, 18 predicted proteins | sample COG_03_FD_184747 | JGI IMG/M metagenome (GOLD analysis project Ga0209119, IMG submission 184747) | Pelagic Microbial community sample from North Sea - COGITO 998_met_03 (SPAdes) (version 2) | ecosystem: Environmental > Aquatic > Marine > Neritic zone/Coastal water | place: Helgoland, sampling... | reverse complement strand
GTCAGTTTCTTCAGTTGAGGAAACTGATTCTGGTGTAGGTTCATCAAACAGTAATGGGTCAGTACCGTTTGTTTCTTCTACTTCATCACTGATTCCGTCGCCATCATCATCGACATCATTTTTATTCCCGACTCCGTCTTCGTCAGTATCATAGTCCACAAAAAAAGTATCTTCTGCTAAAGCTGAGGTCACGGTGATAGTCTCTGTGCTTTCGCCTACTGTATGTAGCTTGGTGCGTGATAGTGATGCTGAGATAGTGTGCTCACCGTAGGTCGGAGTCCAATCTGCCCATCGTTCAATGATGCGTCCATCCAGCGCTGAGACACTGACTCGGTCGATTCGCTTCTCTCCATCAAAAAATTCTACCGTTCCAGTGAGATCGCTTCCCGTATTGTTTCGCACTGCTACATATATACGAATTGTTTGATCTGCAAAGACTGCTTCCTCTGAGTACCACAAACCTTGCACAATCCCAGCATTAAACTCCTCAGCAAATGCAGGGGTACCGAGTGTAAACAGCAGAGTAAAAGAAAGAAGCCATTTCATAGTTTTATTATATACCGTTACGACTAGTCTGTGTTGGATTTTATTTGAAATGGTATACTTTGAACATGAAGAATATCTTGATAGCTGTTGCGCTCGTAATTGTCTTTAATGCACTCTTTGTATTTTCAGGCGGTTTGGAATTATTGGTTAAAACTGAGCAACAGGCTGAACCAGAGACAGTTATAGGTGCAGACATCGTGGATGTATTTCGTTTCACGCTTGAAGACGAGGTACGAAAAAAAATTGGTGTACCAATAGAAGGATATGAACCGGCCATGTTTTTACAGGTATTTCCTGGGTTGGTAGAAACTGATTTTGATAATGTTGAGGCAAGTATTGGTATATATAAAATCGTTGATAGTCGACTCGAGCATCAGCTTGATACCACACAATTGATTCATAGTGCCGCAGGGGCAATCTCACGACCTGGTTACTCAACGTTACTACAAAATGTCGCTGATCGAATTGGAGTTGATTTCAAGACTGATGGTACTATCACGGATATCATGGGGTCTCTTATAGAGGAGGGGTAAGAAGTGAAATAACGATTATGAAGGTGCGTAGTGTATCTTCTCTAGTTACTTCGTTTCCTTTTCTTTGAAAATAAGGTACGATACGCACCACTATGTCACGACAAGCAGGACTTATATCTTTTAATGACGTATCGTTTGAACACGATGTTACTAAACCGATTCTTATCGAGTCTAATTTTTCTATTCGCCGAGGTGCGAAGTTTACCCTTATGGGCCAAAACGGTGCAGGGAAGAGTACACTCTTTGGTTTAATTACTGGAAAGTATCAACCCGACAGTGGAGACATCAACCTGATGCCACGGACAAGTATTGCCGTCTCCCGACAGGTGATTCCTCGAGACGAGCTTGAGTTAACACTTCGAGCATTCTTTGAAAAATGTTTCTCAGAAAAGATTTATGATATTGATCCGCGTATTGATGAAATCCTTGAAGTGGTAAACCTTGCTCCTAAAAATCCTGAAATGGTGGAATCTTTTAAGGAGCGTATCATTGGAAGTTTCTCTGGTGGACAACAGGCTCGTCTTCTTCTTGCATCAGCATTGATCCAGAATCCAGAAGTGCTTCTTCTTGATGAGCCAACAAACAACCTTGATACTGAAGGAATTGCACACCTCACAGAATTTTTGCGTGCCTATAAAAAGACAGTAATCGTGATTTCCCATGATGCAGCCTTTCTCAATGCCTTTACACAAGGCGTACTGTATCTCAATAGTCAGACTCGGCAAGTTGAACTCTTTAATGGTGACTATAACGATGTGGTGAAAGACATTAAGTTGCAGGTTGAAAAAGAACAGCGACTGAACGCTCGTTTAGGCAAAGAGATACAAGCAAATAAGGATAAGGTAAACTACTTTGCAGCAAAGGGAGGAAAGATGCGTTTGATTGCAAAAAAGATGCGTACTGAAATTGAAGAAGCAGAAGAAAATAAGGCTGATGTGCGTAAAGAAGACAAAACTATTCGGCCATTTATTATCCCGGTACAGAAAGACATCCCAACTGCAGTAATGACACTAACGTCATACAAAGTAATACGGAATCATAATCCTAAAGAGGTGGAATGTGATGTGGTGCTAAAGCGTGGCCGACATATGCAAATTGTTGGACCTAATGGTATTGGAAAGACAACACTTCTTGAATCATTTGCTTCAGGACACGCTGATGGTGAGGAAGTTGCTGAGGGTGTGACTATTGGGTACTACCGACAGGATTTCTCGAACCTTGATTTTGAACAAACAGTATTTGAATGTTTGCTCAACGTAATGGATAAAAAAATTGAGGAAGAGATGCGGGCAGTTGCTGCAGGTTTCTTGATCAATCAAGACATTATTAAAACAAAAATTGGACTTCTCTCTGAAGGGCAGAAAGGGTTAGTAGCGTTTGCAAGACTTGTACTTCTTAAGCCAGGACTTTTAATTCTTGACGAACCAACAAACCATATTAATTTCCGACATATCCCAGTGATTGCAAAAGCACTTCATGATTACGAAGGAGCAATGCTCCTTGTCTCCCATGTACCAGATTTTGTGGAGCAAATACGAATTGATGAGACTCTCGATTTAGATAAAAAATAAAAGGTTGGAAGTTTTACTTCCAACCTTTTATTTTTTCTGCATTTGCATAATCTTTCTACAGTGTATACTTTGAATATATGGTAAATCTATTAAAAGTCCTCGTACTGTGTTTGTTTGTGATATTGGTGACCGTTGTTATTTTTGCTGGAATACAAAAAATGAAAACACGTGATGTTGTGTATGATCCAGGATCGCAAGTTCCTGCTGAAGAGATTGATTCAGTATCACCTGAATTAGAAGTTGACCAAGAAGGTTTCGTTGAAGATTCTATGAAGCCATTACCAGAAGATGGTAGTGCAAATGGCTCAGCAGTAAACTCAGGAGCTGGAGATGAAGATCTTGTTGAATGTACTGCAGACGCTATGGTTTGCCCAGACGGTTCAGCAGTTGGCCGTACTGGCCCAGATTGTGAGTTCTCAGCCTGCCCCAAAGAAACCATTACTGTTTCAAAGCTTTGCACAGCTGCACAAAAAGCAACAGAAATTTGCACTATGGAATATGCACCAGTATGTGGATTGGTAGAAGTCCAGTGTGTAACGACTCCATGCAATCCTGTCCCACAGACTTTTGGTAATGCATGTGGGGCATGTGCTCAGGGAAATGTAGACTCGTATACAGAAGGTGAGTGTTCTCTTTAGTAAACTACGTATATGAAAAAAATAAATAGCCATGATATCGATGGAGTATAAAACAATTATAGATTTTTGGTTTACTGAACTTTCCCCTGAGCAGCATTTTATGAAAAATGATGTGGTGGATGAACGTATTAAAAGTTTTACTGATGTACATACTGCGGTAAAAAATGGGGAGACACAATTATGGCGGGAAAGTGCAGAGGGTGCTCTTGCAGAGATTATTGTATTGGATCAATTTTCTCGAAATATGTTTCGAGATACCGATGCATGCTTTGCGCAAGATGCATATGCATTAGAGTTGGCTCAGGCAGCAATTGCAAAAGGGTATGACCAGGAGCTGTCACCTGATAAACGTATGTTTATGTATATGCCGTATATGCACAGTGAATCAAAAGAGATTCATGAGGTTGCTGTGGTACTTTTTGAAGCGTTAGGTAATGAAGGTACGCTACAGTATGAACACATCCATAAAGATATTATTGATATGTTTGGGCGATACCCTCATCGTAACGAATTATTAGGTAGAGTGAACACCCCTGAAGAAGAAAAATACTTAGCAGAGAAAAATGAGTCTTTTTTCTAAGGGAAGGCATGGCGACCAGATTGAGAATATGTAGTAGAATAGTAGGAATACTTTATTAATACTAAGTACAACGATATGGCAAAAGGTAATGATCGAAAAAAAGAAGTAAAAAAACCAAAGAAAGATAAGAAGGTAAAAGAATAGGGAAGAAGAGATGAAACAGTACGTAGGTGCTGTTTTTTTGTGCGTAACCAGTAGATTATAAACAAGTACCTTGCATAACATAGTACTAGTATGCTAGAATCTTTTACATGAGCGACACATCACAAGAATATAATGTTGAGAATACTCAGTCACAAATGAGGAAAGGTTTTCTGGAATTTCCGGTCCTTTTGATTATCGGGGCGAAGCCAACCTACGCACCAGATATTCTTAAGCAACTTAAGACAGCAAATCTTCTTGTTGTAGAGGGGACGCTCTATCCGTTACTCTCACGCCTTAAGCGATATAACTTAGTCGCGTATCAATGGGAAGAAAGTAAGACTGGTCCGCCGAGAAAAATGTACACCATAACTAACGAGGGTAAAGAAGTTCTCATTCAACTAGAGCTATCGTGGAAAACACTGGATACATCAGTAACCACACTTATTAAGAAATTCGAAACTAGTCAAAAAGTATGAAAAAAATTGTAAATATAACACTCGGGGGTATCGTTTTTGCTACTGAGATAGATGCGTATGATGCGCTGGCGACGTATCTTGAGAGTGTAAAACAGAATCTTTCCAGCGCCGATGATTATACTGAAATTATTGCAGATATCGAAAGTGCTCTTGCAGAGAAGTTTATTGCACGAAATCGTAATGAAAAGTTCGCTATCACAAACGCCGATGTCCTGACCGTTACTGCAGAGATGGGTGCCCCCTCTGACTTCAAAGGGGATGACGTTTCTGGTGAGTCAGATAGGGTGACAAGTCCTGTTGCTCAAACTGAAACTAAAAAACGGCTGTATCGTGATACTGACGATTCAGTTATTGCTGGCGTAGCTTCGGGTATCGCACACTACTTTGCTATTGATCCAGTGGTAGTACGAATCATTTTCTTTGTGTCAGTTTTCTTTAATGGTTTGGGAATCTTAGCGTATATCGTTTTGTGGTTAGTCGTACCGAAAGCAGAAACAACTGCACAGAAGTATGCCGCACGTGGCGAGAAGGTTACACTAAAAGAAATCACTCAGCGGGTAAAAAAAAATATAGAGAAGGTTGATGTTGCAGATCTTGATGCTGCAAAGGGGGCATGGGCAGGAGCTCGTCCAACCTTTGTTAAGATATTTGAATTATTTGGCGTAGTTGCCCGCGGGGTACTCACTATTGTTAAGTACGTCGTTGGGTTTATGTTGTTGCTTGGGGGTGCACTTTCACTTGCCGGAATGGTATCGGTTTACAGCGTGGTACTTCTTTCGGATAAGATTCTCTTGCCTTTAGAGGCTCAGACCGCTTTAGATATCATGCTCGGTAGTGCTTTAGGGCTCGTGGCGATTACCGCTTCATTTGTGATGATGAGTATCCCTATGTTGGTCCTTATTCTAGCAGGAGGAAGTTTGATAGTTTCGCGCTCTCTTTTTACCGTATCAAAAAGTATTGCACTTGCTGTAGTTTGGATTGTTGCGATGATGCTTGCAGGAACAACCTCAGTATTGCAGCTGGAACAGGTAATGCAACAGCATAACTTAGGTGAGTTTAGTGGTGAGGAGTATCAGATACAAGTTAACGTAGCTGATGATGGTGTGCATATTGATGCAGGTATATCGACGGCTGAAGAAGAGGATGTTGCTAGTGCGTCACCAAGTACTCCAGTACAGGACCTTCCCGCTTCAGAGATTTTGGAAGGAGGAGTAGATTAACAGGGGAGTTAAAGACATAGTCAGGTAATCAGCTTGTTTTCATTCAGCGTTACTAACACCACACACTTGTAATTTGGCCTAAATATCTCTATATTTAAGTAATCGGAGGTCGTTTCCTGCAAAGGAAGCGGCTTCTTGCGTTTATACACAAAAATTAACACTCATTATTTATGACCACATACTCAAACATCCAAAAATACATAACAAGTGCAGTACTGAGCACCATTATGGTTTTCGCTCTGGTAACTCATACTGCCCAAGCAGAGACTTTTTCACGAGTCGCTCTGCAAGAAATGCTAAATAACGCACTTCAACAAGTTGCCATACTCCAGAGCCAGCTAAGAAGTCAGGGAGGAACACAAGGAATTGAGTCCTCAGAAATCAACATCGGTGACTCAGTACGTGTTACTGGATCACGTTTGAGCGTACGGTCTGAAGCAGCAGGTACCAGAATAGGTATTGCTGAACAAGGAGCCATCGCAGGAGTTGTCGATGGACCACGTCAGGTTGATGGATATACTTGGTGGCTACTAGACTACCAAACTGGTCCTGATGGCTGGAGTGCTGGTAGTTGGTTGTCACCCATCACCGATAGTGTCATCAATGATGATAACGATGATGGTAACGAAAAGTCTCAAAATGACGATACTCCAAACACTACCGGTACTGCTGCATACGAAATTGAAGTCTTAGGAGGTGTGGAGGTGCGCGGAAATAGCACCTTAGCTGATTTTGTACGTCTGTGTCAAAGACACATCGCGGTTAATCCTTGGGTAGAGATTGATTGTATGTGGGATGATCGGGTAGTTCGTAGTCAGGATGGATTGGTTGGGTATGTTCCAAGTAATGGGGCGGTGTCGCCTGCGGGGGGAAGTTTGTTGGAACTACTTGCTGAGTATCAAGCTAATTCTGCTCAAGATAATCCTGTGGGGAATACTTCTAATGGAAGTCTAGCTACTAATCCAGGATCAGCTACTGCACCTGCAAGTACAGGGAGTAGTCCAGCAGCTAGTAGTGCTGGGCCTACCAAGATCACCGTCACTGCTGGTGAGAGTAAAACTATCAACATTGGCATAGCTCCTAGATACAGAAAAGTGAGTAGGAATTTACCATATGGTTGTAATGGAATTAATACCTATGGAATTAGAGCCACTACACCATTTGCTTCAGTCGGAAACGGTGAAGCAGGACAACCAACGTTCAAGATAGAAACTACAGTTGATGCACAAACAAAAACTTGTCGATATATAGTGCGTGTTAAAAACACGGAAAATAATGATGCCATAGTTTATACTGAGACTATTGAGGTTTCTATTGTGAATGATTCGGATACTGCTCCAAACAATACAGCTGCAGATTCAAATGATACTTCTTCAGTACCAGACTCTGGATCTTATATAGTAACTATTCCTTCAGCTAATAGAAGTTTGTATCAAGATCTAAACATAACGAAATCAAATGCAAAATCTCACTGTTCGGCTAATCTGGCTGACTTTGCAAGTTCATACGGAAGTCAATATCCCGGTGAAATTATAAAGTGTGTGTGGGATGATGGAAAAGGTGATACCTATAGCAGTAGTGTTCGAATGTCAGGTGAGGCAGCTGTAGATCCGGTAGTACCTCCTGCAGCTGAAGCAAACCCAGTAGAACCAGCAAATACATTTAGTTGGGTTACTGGAGCTTGGGGGTCATGTAAGAATCCTACTGCTGTAACGAATGCTTGTTATCACACATACCAAAGTACTCAGGATCGAAGCATTATCTGTGTTGACCAATCTGGCACAACAGTAAGTGATAGTAACTGCGGAGATAGTAAGCCTGCAGCTAGTCAATCCTGTACTATCCCAGAAGATACCAGTAATTGTGGACCCTAATTGTATTCTGTAGATTACGACCAGAGACGACGTTCTGATAAATAGAAAAACCGGACTATGTCCGGTTTTTCTATTTGTCATTTATTCCGCAAAAATACCTCATAGTATTAATTCTGGATTCCTTATTGTGTTATTTCTCTATACTTTCTTCCACCGCTTCAGAGTTTTTGAGAGGAAGAGTGAGATTATAAATATTCCGATTGAGAGTGCCAGAAATTTTGGATCCAAGGCATGGAAAGACAGACCGTTCATCTGAAATTCATTTATGTTTAGTGCTGCCCCTAGTGCAACGAAGGTAGTAAGCCCCGGCATTATACCTATGAGCGTTGCAAGTGTGTACTTGCTCCATTTTACTCGGACAATTCCAGAACCATAGTTAGTCAGGTCAAACGGCACGTAGAATAAACGCATTAGCAGTACTGATTCAAAACCATTTTTCCGTAATGCTTCTACCCAGTTTCCTATGAGACTGTCTTCCAGCCGTAAGTCTTTTCCGAAGAACCGACCAATCCAGTATGCAAGGTTTGCTGAAGCATTTTCTCCAAGTATCGTGTACAACACACCCCACCAGAATCCAAAGAGGGCACCAGACAGTGCTGTCATGAGTGTAGCTGGGAAGAGGATGATTGGGCGAATGGCATAGAGTCCCATATATACAAATGGACCGTACACTGTGCTGGTGAAGAAGTGGAGACCTTGCAGAAGAATGTCTTGATAGGAAAGACTGTTGTCTATACGGTATTGTTGGAAGGTGTATAAGAGTGTTCCCCAAAAAATAAGTGCAATGATTTTTGGTGCATGCTTTTTTATTTGGTATACAACATCTTTTTTAAACGATGCGACTTGTTTTGCAAAGAAATAATCTCCTGCTTTTTTAATAAGTAATGAATACGTAGGGTACGCATAAATAGTTCTTCGCAGTTGCCACATGGAGATTTTTCGGTCGATAGCAAGAGTAAAGACTGCAATCATTTCTCCAGCACTAGGGCCAATGATGTGTGCACCAAGCACTGCACCATTTAGACGACGCGCAATAACAATCATTACCCCATCAGTAGTAGTGTCAGTTTTTGCTCGGTCATTTGCAGAGTAAGGGACCTCGATACGCACAACTTCTTCTTCAGAATATTTAGTTAATGCTTCTGTGTGTGATAGGCCCACTTGTGCCATTTCTGGTTGCGTGTAGGTCACCTTAGGGACTGCTTTTTTAGTGTTAAGTCGGATGAGTCCTTTGCTCGCAACATGGAGTACTACTTGTCGGCTGATGTCATCAGCGGTATGAGTAAATTTGAGTCGTTGGGCAACATCGCCTACTGCGTACACATGTTTGTTACTGGTGCGATGCTGTGTGTCGACAACAATACCGTAGTTTTCATTTTTGATACCCGCGATGTCTAAGCCTTTGGGAAGGTTTGGTGTGCGACCAATAGCAATGAGTACTTTGTCAAAAGAAACTTTTGTTTGGCAAGTGGTTACTCCATCTTCCTTGCGATCAAAAATAGCTTCTTTATTTTCGACGTTCTGTATAAACGCATTGAGATGAATGGTAATACCAAGTTTTTCAAACGTTTGTTGAATTATTGGTGAAATCGCCTCATCTTCAAGTCGGGCGAAACGACTGTCGATACTTGCGATAGTGACCGAGCTTCCCAGCATGGCAAATGCCTGTGCCATTTCCATACCGATTGGTCCAGAGCCGATGATGAGTAATTTTTCAGGTACGTCATCGAGTTCAAATATATTTTGATTTGTTAAAATATCTTCATTATTAAGCCCCGCAATCTCAACCATACGAGGAGAAGAACCGGTAGCGATGATTGCTTTTTTATATCCGTATACGGTACCGCTTACTTCGACTGAGCATTTTGTTTTGAAGACTGCCTCGCCCATGACAACATCAATACCCATTTTTTGAAACACTTCAGGAGTTTCTTCGGTAAGGATTGAATCTATGGTGCTTCGTACATATGAAAATGCCTGTCTTCGGTATTCTTCATTTTGTGTAGATGTTCCTGAAATTACTTTAGCTGCATGATAGCTTTTAGCATGATGTAATAATGCTTTACTTGGGATACACCCTGAGTTGGTGCATTCGCCTCCTATATGTTCACGTTCGACAAGTAGTACTTTCTTTCCAATCTTAGAAAAACCGACTGCGGTAGTAAGACCTCCCGAACCTGCACCAATTACTACAATGTCGTATTTTTCCATATAAAAAAGTTAGTGAGTATGTACTTACTAGTATACGGCAGGAAAGAATATTTCTTTCAAAACTATAGTAAGCCCCGCCACTGGATAGTGGCGGGGTGGGGCTGTTACTCTTCGGCTAAGCGACCTGCCGCTCTTCTAGCAAGTTCACATGCTGCCTTCTTGGCAGTTGCTGCTAGTTCAAGATCATTGCTATTACTTTTACTTTGCGTTGCTGATTTTGCTGTGTTGTGTGCCTTCACTGCTTGTACACACAAATGTGTGTATTTGATGAGGACATACGGTTGTATTTCGCCTTGTGCAGCAACAAGAGGTGCTGACCTGAACAAGATCATTATGGCTATAAGAACGTGTTTCACTAGGTTGACCTTTCTGCTTTATGTACACATATTAAATATAACACTATACTTGTGTCATCGTATGAACTATTCCGCACCACCCAGTAGTGTGTCGTATTATTTTAAGTGTAATATATAGAGATACACTGCGTACGTATAGATGTACCAGTATTACAATTCACCATTCATCTTATGTCATCAAAAATACTCCTTCAAAACGTTAAACAAAAATATCCGCATCAACCAATTTTTATTCAAACCGTAACTGAGTTCATTGAAAGTGTGGGTCCATATCTTGAATCAGTTAATGCAACTGAAGAAGACTACGTTCGTCTGGAAGGACTTTTAATTCCTGAGCGTATTATTACTTTCCGTGTGGGGTGGACTGATGACACACAAAAGATGCAATACAATACGGGGTATCGTGTGCAATTTAATTCTGCACTTGGTCCATACAAAGGAGGATTACGTTTGGACCCTTCAGTAAACGAAGATATTTTAAAGTTTCTTGGTTTCGAGCAAATATTTAAAAATGCACTGACAGGACTACCGCTTGGTGCAGGGAAGGGAGGAAGTGATTTTAATCCTAAGGGAAAGAGTGACACAGAAATCCGTTCTTTCTCACGAGCTTTTATGACTGAGTTGTATCGTCACATTGGTATTGAGACAGATGTGCCAGCAGGGGACATCGGTGTTGGTGCTCGTGAGATTGGATACCTCTACGGGATGTATAAGCAAATTGCCAATCGTGATGAGGGAGTGCTTACAGGGAAGCATGTGTTGTTTGGAGGTTCCCAAGGCCGCACTGAAGCAACTGGATACGGAGCAGTTTATTTTGCAGCAGAAATGCTCGCAACAACTAATGAGAAATTAGAAGGAAAGACTGCCGTGATTAGTGGTTCAGGGAATGTGGCACTCTATGCTGCAAGGAAACTTGTACAAGAGGGAGTACTTGTAAAGACTCTCTCTGACCGTGGTGGGTATGTTGTAAAAGAAGAAGGTCTTACTCTTGATGATATCAATCATATTGAATTAGAAAAAAGTACACGAAAGTCATTGTCTGAAATTCAAATTGATGGGGCAACCTATGATGAAGGTTCTCCATGGGAAGCAGTAAAAGCCCAGTTATATTTTCCATGTGCAACTCAAAATGAAATCAATGGGAAACAGGCGCAAGCTATTGTGGACCATGGAGCAATCCTTGTTGCCGAAGGTGCAAATATGCCCTCTGACCTTGATGCGTTAGGTATCTTTAGAGAAGCACAATTACTCTTTGGCCCTGCAAAAGCAGTTAATGCAGGAGGTGTTGCTGTTTCTGGATTGGAGATGGCGCAAAATGCATCACACCTACCATGGACCGCAGAAGCCGTAGATGAAAAACTGCGAGAAATAATGAAACATATCCATGCGACATGCCTGCAATATGGAACACAAGAAGATGGGTCAGTAGATTATATAGACGGTGCAAATATCGGAGGATTTGTGCGTGTGTTTGAGGCGATGAAAGGACTTGGGTGGTAGGTACATAAGAAAATACCCCGCGCAAATGCGCGAGGGGAGCTTGAAACAGTGTCTACCTATTGTTGCCTGTGGTGTGACCTTGTCTAATTTTAATCCTCGTCCCGGGTGGGGAGAGATTTCAAGTCATGAGTGTGCCAGTTGTTTCCGGCAGCAAAGATACAGCTTATGCCGTTAGCATTGGTTAACACAAGAGTAAATGTTCCAGTTTCGACTGAGGACCAGACTTCAATTACAACTTGTGTAGTACGCGAGGCTTGTAGTCCGCCAGCTGTCAGTTGCTCTGAGAATTTTTCCTGAAGACGGTCGACGAGCACATCTCGTTCTATGCATTTCGTCGCCTGGGCGACACTTGGCGAAAATATCAAGATGCTGATCAGTGTCAAAATCTTTCCTAATAAGATACAAGGTGTATGGCCCATGGTTGTCTCCCTAGAATAGCTGGTGAATACAGAGAACGATTCCTCTATATCCACCTTACTCCTCTGAAAGAATGGGTCAAATATAAAATGTGTTTAACAATTATTTTTATTGTGTGTCAAAATGCTTCTATCCGTTAACGCTGCTTCATCATGAGGCGTTCAATGGGAGCATGGTCATCAGTCAGAAGGTATTCCTCGTTACTCGCATAGATACTGAGGTCAAGTTTCATCTCTTCGAGTATAAGTGGTGCGCTATGTGCAGGAAGGGATTCCGGCAAATTACCAAGAGAAGTATTTTTTTGCGCGACAAACATAATATTTTGACTTCTCGTTATATGTTTAGGGTTAATCATAAATCCCTGCATGTCAGGAAATACTGACACTAACGTTTTAATTACAGAACCTGTCAGAGACGGAGATTCAACCTTTGGTTTTCCTACATAGTTGAGTATCAAAACACCGCCTTCAGTAAGGTGGTCATGGAGAAGTGTGTAGTATTCAAACGTGGTTAAGTGAAATGGTGCTGCAAGGTTAGTGCTAAATAAATCAACAAAAATAACATCATACTCGGTATCAGTTTGCGTTAAAAAAACACGAGCATCTTGCGTGTAATTTGTTATACGTGATGTGTCAGAAAGGTCAAAATATTCTTGAGCGAGTGTGAAGAGTGTCGGTTCAATTTCTACTACGTCAATTTCAATCTGAGGATCTGATGCAACGATACTTCGAGGGATGGTGTATGCGCCACCACCGAGCATAAGCATCTTGCGCGCGTCTGGTTTGAGGGTGGAGTACAAATTTGCAAATTGTGTGTAATCAAAAACAAGGTCCTTAGTATCAAGGAATATTGCAGAAGAGTTGTTTGTATCCCGATTTAATAATCGAGCAGGTTTTCCATATATAGTAGTGTCTCTAATTATTATAGAACTATAGAGGCCGTTACTTTGATGTACAAATGTGCTTGCTCGTTGAATAGTAAGTATATACAGACAGCTCCCAAAAATGAGTACTGCAGTTAAGGTTCCGATACCCCATCTTTTTCTGAGAGGTCTGTTAAGAAATAGCGGGGTAACGACACCTACACTGATAAGTATAATACTCACAAAAGTTATTGAGAGTTCAACGCCGATCATTGGAATGAGCCAGAATCCACTGGCAATACTTCCTACGATACTTCCCATTGTGCCCCAGAAAAATGTTTTCCCTACCACGCTGCCAATTTCTTCAGCAGGGGTATAGACTGACTGTAGTTTAATGATGTATGGCGAAACAATTCCAAGTATAAAGGCAGGGAGGAAAAAAAGAATAAAACTAAAAATAAGTGGCCCAAATGAAATTGGAAAAATAAGTCCAAATTTTGGTAAGACAATTGTTGCTATAAGAAGTAATGCCAGAACAAGTACTCCAGACGATGTTATAAGTGTGTAAAGCTCATCTATAGATTGGCGTGCATCAGCACGCGCCCCTCCATACCAGTAACCAACACTAAGTGCAGCAAGTATGACGGTAAGGACGCTTGAAAAAACATGTAGTGAAGACCCGTAGTATGGCGTAAGAATACGTACTGCTGCTACCTCAAGTATAAGTACAGAAGCGCCTGTGAGAAATACTGTACCGAAAAGATACCTGTTCATATTTTGCATGTATCAATAGTATCAGATTTATATGTGTCGTCTTGGATGCCTGCAGTCATAAAAGTATTGGTGGACGGTGCCAGTATATTAATGTAGCAAAGCTAGAAGAAATATTGCTGACCCCAGTACGAGTATAAGTAATACGGTCACAATAAAAAAAAGAGGAATGGTGTCATTTTCAATAGCATCTTCTAGTTCGTTATAAATATCTAAAAGCAGCTGTATGTATTTACCGGTATATGTTTTTAGTGACGCAGAATCAGGAAGGGTAGTTGTGTGTACGGAGTTGGATATAGGTAAGATTACTTGTTCGGTATGTTGCAATGAGGGTCTTTTGAAGTATGTATGGAAAAGTGCATTTGCATGTTTTATGTTTGTTGAAAAAAAGTGGATACCCGTAAAAAGAACGTTAGTACATTTTTCCGCATAGTGCATAAAAAATGCAAAGATTTGCTGTGCATAGAAAGAAAAAACTTGCTTAAAATCGAAGGCAATTTCCAGAAAGATAGGAATGATACTTTTAACAGTTTCCATATTTCTGCACTATACTCTTTTCTTTACAAAAAGTCATCTTTCTGTAAATAGAATATAAAAGGTTTGATTGAGGAACTTCTTTCTATGCAAGAATGGGTAAATTCCTAGCCATGTAATTACGAATTTAAAAATCGGATACAAGAAAACGCATTGGTCTTCGAATATAGTAATTAGTTAATTAAAAGATAAGAAAACACCATCTGAATTGTGATGGTTCGTTTTCTTCTTACGAATCAACACTAGATGGTGCTGGTGTTTGCTTCCGGGCGGAAGGACCGCCTGGAGCTTTAGTTTAGTCTGCTGCATTCTTGATTGCATCAGCAGCGGCAATCACTGGATTACATGTGATGCTATATTTTTTCTTCATCGCAGGACATTCCTGAATGATGAATGCCGTATTCAGCTTGATATGGTCCGCATTCAGTTGAGCAAGGGCAAGAGCCTGGTTTGCTGTAGCTTCAGCAGCCAATGCCTTGTTCATGGCGTCGGTAGCTGCCTCAGAAGCAGCAGCAATCGCATCGTCCTGAGTTGCCTGCTCCTGCGCAATTTGTGCGGCGAAACCAGCATTCAGCAGTCCTGCATATACATCAAATGCTGCTTCATGTGCAGCGACTGCAGTAGCGACTGCTGCTCGTGCTGTCACAAGTGCTGCTTGGGCATTTGTGGCAGCAGGTGTCAGCGCAGTCAATCTTGCTGTCGCAACATCAATTGCTGCCTGGTGTGAGTCCAATGCAGCTTGCATTGGGCCCGTGACAGCGGGGTCAGTGATTCCAGCCGCCGCAGTTGCTGCAATTGCAGTTGTAACAGCAGCGTGCTGTCCTTGCGCCGTAAGCAGTGTAGCAGTAGGTGCTGCCATTGCTGCCGTCGCAGCAGCAACGTCTGCCTGTGCAGCGGTGTGTAATGTTTCTGCAGTGACCACATCAGCCCGTGTTTCTTCAACAGCGAATGCTGCTTCAGAACGAGGGGAGGCGGTTGCTGCAAGTGGGGCAAGAGACATAATCGCAGCCATTGCGACTACAGCGAGATTTAAAAGAACGGATTTGGTCATGATAGACCCTTTCAATCAGTGTTTCATTAAAACGCGTAAAAGTGCGTTGGTGCGACAATAGTATGAAATAGGAGCTATGTCAAGGTACTGAAGTGTAGCTGTTTGTTGGCGTGTGACTATAATTGAGAATTTGTTGTAATTAATGCACTAGGTGCAACTGTTGCTTGGTGGTTATTTTAGCTCAAAAATCCGTTGCTTAAATAGGGTAAATATCGTATAGTACTCCCACTTTGTCTTCGGACAATTACTTTCTCTGACGCAGTGCATACATATATATGTATATGAAGAGGTGAAGGGAGGCGCGTAAAATTTATTTTGCGTGATTTATTAAATTACACTTATATAAGTACACATTATTATGGCACGAGCATTTCCACTGGATCGACTGCGAAACTTCGGTATCGTTGCGCACGTTGATGCCGGTAAAACAACAACATCTGAACGAATTCTTTTCTATACAGGAATGAGTCACAAGATTGGTGAAGTACATGACGGTGAAACCGTTACTGACTGGATGGACCAAGAACGGGAACGAGGTATTACTATTACTGCAGCGGCTATTTCTTGTAACTGGGCAAAGACACTTGAAGAAGACCGAAAGAATACTGCAAACCAATACACGTTTAACATTATTGATACTCCTGGTCACATTGACTTTACTGCAGAGGTAAAACGATCGATGCGGGTACTTGATGGCGCGGTAGTGGTGTTTGATGGTGCTGCTGGTGTAGAGCCACAGACTGAAACAAACTGGGGGTATGCTGATGAAGCAAACGTTCCACGAATTTGTTTTGTAAACAAGATGGACAAGCTTGGTGCAGATTACGATGCTGCAGTTGCCTCTATTGAAGAACGTCTTTCAAAGAAAGCTTGCAGAATTCAGCTTCCTATCGGAGCAGAAGACAACATGCGTGGTGTTATCGACCTTGTAGCGATGAAGTCATATTCATTCGCAGGTGAAATGGGAATGGAAGTAACTGAAGCTGAAATTCCAGAAGACATGCAAGCTGAAGCTGCTAAGTACCGAGCGGAACTTATCGAACGAGTTGTTGAGCATGATGATGCGCTTATGGAAGCGTTCCTTGAAGGCAATGAACCTTCAAACGAAGACTTAAAAAAGACACTTCGAAAGGCAGTGCTTGCTAATGAAATCTTCCCAGTGATGACTGGAACTGCATTGCAGAACATTGGTGTACAACTTGTGCTTGATGCTGTGGTTGACTACCTCCCGTCACCACTTGATCTTCCTGATATTGAAGGTACTGATCCAAAAGATGAAGACGTCATGCTTACGCGAAAACCTTCTGATGAAGAAGGGATGAGTGCACTTGTGTTTAAACTACAGGACGATAAATTCGTAGGGCAGCTCGCATTCTTCCGAGTATACTCAGGAACAGTAAAGTCTGGAACATACATCCTAAACTCTTCTACTGGAAACAAAGAACGAGTTGGACGTATTGTACGACTGATGGCTGATAAGCGAGAAGAAGTAGAAGAGGTATACACAGGAGAAATTGCTGCAGCAGTAGGAATTAAAGAAGTAAAAACTTCACACACATTGTGTGATGTAGATGCACCGATTCTTCTTGAAACAATTACATTCCCAGCTCCAGTGGTTGCTGTGCGTGTAGAACCAAAAACAAAGCAAGACCAGGAAAAGATGGGAGTTGCACTTAAGCGACTTTCTGACGAAGATCCTACATTTGTAGTTTCTACAGATGAAGAAACACTTGAAACAATCATCGCAGGTATGGGTGAGCTACACCTCGACATTCTTGTTGACCGAATGAAGCGAGAGTTTGGAGTTGAAGCGGACATTGGTAAGCCACAGGTAGCATACCGAGAAACAATTCAACGAGAAGCTGAGGCTGAGCACAAGTATGTGAAGCAGTCAGGTGGACGTGGACAGTATGGTCACGTAAAGATTCGAATCAAGCCACTTGAAGCACTTGAGTTGGATGAGGATGGTGAACCAAAGAAAGTTGCAAAGAATGTAACTCGTGAAGATCACTTTGAATTCATCAACAGTATTAAGGGAGGTGTGATTCCACAAGAGTACATTTCTCCAGTAATGAAGGGGTGTCGAGAGGCAATGGCACGAGGTCAGGTTGCTGGATACAAAATGGAAGATGTTTCAGTAGAGCTTTATGATGGGTCATTCCATGATGTAGACTCCAGTGAAATCGCCTTCAAGCTTGCAGGTATCAACGCTTTCAAGGAAGCTGCACAACGAGCGAAGGCAGTGCTCCTTGAACCGATTATGAAAGTTGAAGTACGAACACCAGAAGAATATCTTGGAGACGTAAACGGAAATATTTCTTCAAAGCGTGGACAGGTAGAAGCGTCTGAAGAAGTTGGTGGAAAGACTATTGTGAATGCAAAAGTCCCACTATCTGAAATGTTTGGATATACAAACTCACTACGATCAATGACACAAGGACGTGCGTCAATGACTATGGAGTTCGATCACTACGAAGTAGTACCACCAAATGTCGCTGAAGAAATCAAGAAGGCTCGTGGGGTGAAGGTTGAAGAGGAGGAAGCGTAAGTTTCATCCCAACCTGCAAGAGGTTACCTCTAAGGGAAAGACCGAAGAAATAGAAGAATAAAACCACACAAAAGACCAGCGAATAAATTCGCTGGTCTTTTGTGTGCCGACTATAAAATAGCGCTTGCAAAATAAGTCCATTCTGCTATTATTGCCCCACTGCCATGGCCTTGTGCTGTGGTAGGGAAACTATACAGCTCATTGTCAATTTTCAAGTGGAAATGTGGCGCGATGTTCTCGCGGCTCTACATTTGCACTGGAGACGCTTTTTATTTTTTATATTAAAACAGAAAGCAGCAGTGTGCGGTATATATTTATTAAAACTAAATCTATTATTATGGCAGATTTTGATCGATCTAAAGAGCACATTAACGTAGGAACTATTGGTCACGTTGACCACGGTAAGACTACGCTAACTGCTGCAATTCTAAACGTACTAGCGCAAGCTGGTGAAGGGTACTCAGCTAACCTTAAAGCTGTAGAAGACATTGATAAGGCACCAGAGGAAAAAGCACGAGGTATTACTATTTCACTTTCTCACTCTGAGTACGAAACTCCGACACGACACTACGCACACATTGATGCGCCAGGTCACGCGGACTACATTAAGAACATGATTACTGGTGCTGCGCAGATGGACGGTGCTGTACTTGTAGTTGCTGCTACTGATGGAGCGATGCCACAAACACGTGAGCACGTACTTCTAGCGAAGCAGGTTGGTGTACCAAACATGATCGTGTTTATGAACAAGTGCGATATGGTAGACGACGAAGAAATGCTTGAGCTTGTTGAAGAAGAGCTTCGAGAAATGCTTACAGCTAACGGATTTGATGGTGAAAAAGCACCTATCATTAAAGGGTCTGCACTTAAGGCTCTTGAAGATCCTGCTGGAGAATGGGGTAAGAAAGTTATCGAACTTGCGCAAGCAATGGATGAGTATTTCCCAGTTCCCGAGCGAGATCTAGACAAACCATTCCTTATGCCTGTTGAGGACATTTTCTCAATTGAAGGACGAGGTACAGTGGTAACAGGACGAGTAGAACGAGGTATCGTAAAAGTTGGAGAAGAAATCGAAATTGTTGGAATCAAAGACACTACAACTACTACAGTTACTGGAGTTGAGATGTTCAACAAGCAGTTGGATCAAGCGCAAGCTGGAGACAATGCAGGTATTCTTCTACGAGGTACTAAGAAAGAGGATGTACACCGAGGTCAGGTACTTGCTGCTAAGGGGTCTGTAACACCACACACAGAATTCGAAGCTGAAGTATACGTACTTGGTAAGGAAGAAGGTGGACGTCATACTCCATTCTTCTCAGGTTACAAACCACAGTTCTACATCCGAACAACGGACGTGACTGGAGATGTGACACTTGCTGAAGGAACTGAAATGGTAATGCCAGGTGATACTGCAACTTTCAAAGTGAAGCTTGTAGCACCTGTAGCTATGGAAGAACAGACAAACTTTGCTATCCGTGAAGGTGGTAAGACTGTAGGGGCTGGTGTAGTAACAAAAATCGTAGCTTAAGTAAACGTCTGGACTTGCCCCATCTGCTTTGTCAGACTGCGGTAATTTAAAACTCACCGTACCGACGTACGATTCGTTCTAAATTCCTTGCCTTCCTCACATCTGAGGCAATCCAAACGTTTCCTGAAGATAGAAATATCTTTGGGTAAGCAAAAATATTATTATGGCTACAACATCTAAAAAAGACACAAAGAAAGAAGCTAAGGACGTAACTCCAAAGCTCCGAATCCGTGTCCGTGCCTACGAGCACAAAATTCTTGATGCTTCTGTAAAGCAAATCATTGATACTGCATCGCGTTTCGACGCAACTGTTGTAGGACCAATCCCGCTTCCAACAGAAATCAAGAAGTATACAGTTAACCGTTCGTCATTCGTTCATAAAGATGCGCGAGAACAATTCGAAATGCGAATGCACAAACGTGTAATCGACATCATGGAACCGAGTGCGAAAGTGGTTGAAGCTCTCACGAACTTGTCATTACCTTCGGGAGTGAACATTGATGTGAAAATGATCTAAATTTCCTAAAAAGAGCGATTTACTTCG
>Ga0209119_1001887_pt1 | contig 19988 bp, 17 predicted proteins | sample COG_03_FD_184747 | JGI IMG/M metagenome (GOLD analysis project Ga0209119, IMG submission 184747) | Pelagic Microbial community sample from North Sea - COGITO 998_met_03 (SPAdes) (version 2) | ecosystem: Environmental > Aquatic > Marine > Neritic zone/Coastal water | place: Helgoland, sampling... | reverse complement strand
TGGTTCGGTTCCCATAAATCGTCGGCATCTAAAAGCGCGATTAAATCAGTATTTGCTTTAGAAATTCCATAGTTTCGCGCATGAGAAACCCCTTTGTTTTTGGTGGTGTAAAGTGTAATGCGTTCATCATCAATATCGTTTATGATAGTAACACTTTTATCTGTAGATCCATCATTAATAATGATTATTTCAAATTCAGAAAACGTCTGATTCAAAACACTTAAAAGTGTTTGTTTAATAAAGAGTTCTTTATTAAACAATGGTATGATGATGGAAATTATCGCCATTAGTCTTTTTTACTTTTGTAACAAAGATAGCTTAGTTTATATAAATCAAAAATGAATAACGAAGGGTTTTTTGATAAGAGATTTGCTCTAAAGTAATCTTTGAAAACAGTAAATAAATAAGCTAGTAAGTAATTAAGTTTGATTTTTTTAAATTTATAAAAAACTTTAATAATGCGTATGTATTCTAAATTTATAAGATTGTTCCTAACTAAATCATGAGATGCTAACAGAGCTTTCAATGATTTTTTTAGAAAAATAGAACTGTTTTCTAATCCAAAATGATACACCGGATTATCAATATGAGAAACAATTATGTTATTCTCTTTTAATGTATATGAGAATAAGATATCTTCAGGTGAGTCTAGAGAAATTTCTTCATTAAATTTTATTCTTTTGAAAACGTTTTTTTGGATTAGAAAATTACAAGAAAGAAGTCTTAAGTATATTGATTTATTTCTTTTTTCGGTTGACAAAGCTTCCCGTTTTTTGCCAAAAACCCATCGCAACATTTGATTTTCATCAGGTATTTTTTCTTGGTAATTCAGGCCTCCATAAACTAATTGTACAGATGAATTTAAAGCGCTTAAATACTTCGAAATAAAATCATTTTTAACAGGGATGACATCTGAATCTAAAAACAATAACAGATCGTAGTTAGCATCCTTAGCCAGGAGGTTTCTTATAGCACTTCTGCCAATATTAGAATTTAAAACTTTATAGCTTGTATTTTTTAATAAATTGATGGACTTATTAGAAGCGATTAGATCGAGATTTGTAGAGCCATCATCATAACAAAGTATCTCAAAATCGATATCACAAGCGGTCGCTTGCGCATGGAGTTCTGTTACCAGTGCTTCAATATTATAATTATAAGTTGGAATGAGTATAGAGAGCATGCTTAATTTTTACGTTGAACAACCTCAAAGACTTTCGTGTCCTCACATTTGAGTGTTTTGCTTGGATATTTTAAAATCAAAGCATAATCGTGGGTCGCCATAAAAATTGTGTGTCCTTTTTTATTCAGTTCTAAGAGGACTTCCATGACTTCCATACTCGTTTGAGGATCTAGATTTCCAGTAGGTTCGTCGGCCAAAATTAATTTAGGATCATTTAAGAGGGCTCTAGCAATGGCCACACGTTGTTGTTCGCCTCCCGAAAGCTCATATGGAAATTTATGCCCAGTAGTATGCATATTTACTTTGGTGAGAACGGCTTCAATTTTGGCGCTCATTAAGCCTTTTTCTTTCCATCCTGTTGCTCTTAAAACAAATTCGAGATTGCCATTGACAGTCAGTTCGTTTAGAAGTTTAAAATCCTGAAACACCACGCCTAATTTTCGTCTCAAAAAAGGAATGTCTTTTTCCTTCAGGGTTTTTAAGTTCATATCAACAATAGATCCTGCCCCGTTATTTAATTTCAAATCGCCGTAAAGTGTTTTTAACAAACTACTTTTTCCGGAACCAGTTTTGCCAATCAAATACACGAAATCGCCTTCTTTTACATCTATATTGACCTCATTCAAAACTAAAGTCTCATTTTGAAATATAGAGACCTCTTCTAATTTTAATACCGAATTTGACATGAATATCTTCCCTAAATTAATTTTTATAAAAGTATCACTATTTGATTCAATTATCAAGCATGACTTTAGATTAAACGGTATTGATGCATTTTAATTTTATTCACCTTATAATTTTGATGAAATTTTTCCGTTATCAACTTGATATATTTTATCTTTGAATGTAATAAAATTCTTTCAGTCTATGACCTCAATAAAATACGGAGTTCAACTTATTTTGATGTGTTTCTTTTGTGTTGGATTTGCTCAAAAAACGGCGGTCTATTCTAGTGAGGCGGTCAATTTTCAATCGGCCATTACCCTTTATAATGCCCAACAATACCAATCGGCCCAATTACTTTTTAAATCTGTAGAGGCAACGGCTAACGATGCCTTTTTAAAATCAAATGCAGCCTACTTCACAGCCAATTGTGCCGTTCGACTCAATCAATCCAATGCCGAATTACTTGTAGAGTCGTTTGTGAAAAATCACCCCTATAGTACCAAGCGAAATTCCGCCTATTTTGAAGTGGCTAATTATTATTTTGAGAATGCTAAATATGCCTATGCTCGTAAATGGTATCAGAAAGTTGAAGAGGCTTCTTTATCTAAGTCCAACAGCGCTCCTTTTTATTTTAAATATGGATACAGTCTTTATGCCACTAAGAACTATAAAGCTGCTAATTCATATTTAAAAAAAGTAGAAACGTCTAAAACCTATGGGTCACAAGCCAAGTATTATATTGGATTCATGGCTTATGAAGGCGATGATTACGACCAAGCGACGGCCTATTTTGATCAAGTCGCAGAAACGGACGCCTACAAGGATAATTTATCGTATTACCAAGCGGATCTGAATTTTAAGCTGGGTAAGTTTGAAACTGCCATTGAATTGGCAAGTGCACAATTAGAAAAAAGTTCGGCAAAGGAAATCTCAGAGCTTTCTAAAATTATTGGTGAAAGTTATTTCAATCTTCAAAAATATTCAGATGCAATTCCTTATTTAGAGGCCTATAAAGGCAAAAAGGGCCGTTGGAATCACACGGATTATTACCAACTTGGATATGCGTTTTACAAGCAAAATAAGTTTCAAAATGCGATTAGTGAGTTTAATAAAATTATTGATGGATCCAATGCGATTGCTCAAAATGCGTATTATCATTTAGCAGAAAGTTATATCAATCTCCATAAAAAACAAGAGGCCTTGAATGCATTTAAAAACGCCTCTGAAATGGATTTTAATTCCAATATTCAGGAAGATGCTTGGTTAAATTATGCCAAACTAAGTTATGAAATCGGCAATCCATACCAATCGACGCCCGAAGTGCTTTCTCGTTTTTTGAAACGATATCCTAAATCTGCTTTTAAAACAGATATCGAATCTTTATTAATCGATTCGTATATATCGTCTAATAATTTTAAAGCTGCTTTGGAGCTGTTAGAAAATAAATCAAAATCATCTCACAGAGAAGCCTATCAAAAAGTCACTTTTTTTAGAGCGTTAGAATTATATAATGAGGCCGATTATGCAGGCGCTAAGATGTTATTTGAGCGGTCGTTGGCTATTTCTTTAGATCCAGTTATCAATGCAAGGGCCACTTATTGGAAGGCAGAAGTGGAGTATCAGTTGTCAAATTTTAAGCCTGCACTGAATGGGTTTTTAGACTTTAAAAATAACACAACAAGTACTCAGCTTGAAGAGTTTAAGAATTTAGAGTATCATATAGCTTATACGTATTTTAAACAAAAGAAATACGCCAATGCCATCAAAGCATTCCAGTCTTTTATTTCAAGTCAACCATCAGATTTAGTCCTATTAAATGATGCGTTTTTGAGATTGGGCGATTCTTATTTTGTAACCACTCAATACAGTCCAGGCATTGATGCTTATCAAGAAGCGTTAAAAATCGCTCAAATTGAATTGGATTATGCCACCTTCCAAATTGCTGTTAGTCATGGCTTTCTGGGACAAACCTCAGACAAAATAAAAAAATTAGATAAAGTGCTCGGTTTTAAATCCTCCTACCTAAAGGATCAAGCTCTTTTTGAATTGGCAAATACCTATGCTAATCAAGGAAAGCCAAAAAAAGCGCTTCAAAACTACAGTCAACTAATAAGTAGATTTCCAAAGAGTGTTTTGGTTTCGAAAGCCTTATTGCGCAAGGGATTGATTCAATACAATCAAGGGGCTAATCAAGCGGCACTTCAAAGTTTTAATAAAGTAGCGGTCCAATATCCATCGACTCCCGAGGCCTTTCAAGCGATTAGTTCTTCGCGGTCTATTTATATTGATTTGGGACAGGTTGATTCCTATGCAAGGTGGGTAAAAACCCTAAAGTATGTAGGTGTGACGGATAGCGAATTGGATGATGCCTCTTATGAAGCTGCGGAAAAACAATATTTAGACACGAATACTTCGAAGGCTATTGAGTTATTTAATGGATATATTGCGGGGTTTCCAAATGGAAAACAGTTGGTAAAGGCCCATTTTTATCTGGCAGAGTTGTATCATAAAGTTAATCTGGCCGAGAATGCGCTTCCACATTATGAGTTTGTAAGTCAGCAACCCACGAATGAATTTACAGAGTCGGCCTTACTAAAATCATCTGAAATTTTATTAGACACAAAAGCCTTTGAGCGTGCACGTTCCTTATTAATTAGATTAGAATTGGAAGCCAGAAATCCTCAAAACAGGTTGTATGCACAGTCCAACTTAATGAAAACATATTTTCAGTTAGAAGATTATGATGCAGCCATTCGGTATGCAGACCTCATTCTGGAGAACTCCAAAACAGATGTATATATTAAGAGTGATGCCTATATCATTATTGCCAGAGCTGCAATGAAAACTGCTAATGAATCCAAAGCACGTGAAGCCTATGCACAAGTAAAAACCATTGCTACAGGCGAGATGGCGGCCGAAGCTCAGTATTTTGAGGCGTATTTTAAATCGTCCGATGGTGCCTATGAAGCATCCAATGCGAGTGTTCAATATCTGATTAAAAACTATTCGAGCTATAAATATTACGCCGCCAAAGGATTGATTGTCATGGCAAAGAATTTTCAGGCACTTGATGATGTTTTTCAGTCCACGTACATCTTAGAAAATGTGATTCAAAATTTTTCAGAATTTAATAAAGTTGTCGAAGATGCCAAATCTGAACTTGAAAAAATTAAAACCGAAGCTGCAAAAACAAATTCATCTGTAGAAGTAGATACTCAAAATAAAAACTAATTTTTATGAGTCTTAGATTAAAAAAACACTTACGATTTTTATCTGTTTTGATAGCGGTCGTTCTGGCACCTAATTTACAAGCGCAATCGCCCCAATCACGATCTCAAGATTCGATTGATACGCAGGTAGTCAATATTGTGAAACCATACACGCCAAAAATATCGGATGCCTTTAAACTGAAGCAAACCCCGAGTTTATTTAATTCGGAAACCACTCAAAAAGCGGTGAAGTATACCATTTTTTCTATTCCGGTGGCGTCCACATTCACACCCGCAAAAGGAACTTCAGTCGGATTAGAAAAACTAAAAAAAGAAAAATTATTTCAAAACTATGCATCTCTTGGTTTAGGGAATTATGGGACGGTGCTGGGAAATTTATATTTGAACCACCGTCTTGGAAAAGGGGAACGTATTGGCGGTTATATCGAGCATCACTCGTCGCAAGGCGGTATTGACGGTTTGCAACTGGAAGACGATTTTTCAAATAACTTGGTTCAAGTCAATTATGCCAAAAGCTCAAAGGCCTTTGTTTGGAATACCGATGCCACGTTTCAACGGCAAGCTGTGAACTGGTATGGACTTCCTTTTAAAACCCTGACGCCTATCGACCCAAAACAAGTATATTCAACGATTGAATTGGGCAGTGATGTGCAGTTGACCAAAGGCGTTTTTCGAACGGGGGAAATTCACTTACGTCGATTCGCTGATGCCTACGAATCGCAGGAAACCCAGCTTACCGGCGAAACTAGTTTGCAGTTCGACGTTTTCGATAATTCAATTACTACGGGACTTAAAGTCGATTATTTAAAAGGAACATTTGCTAAAAACTATAATGGATTAGAAACGCAAAACTATGGAAATATTCAGTTTTCAGTGGCGCCAAGCTATCAATATGCTCAAGACGATTTAGCAGTTTCGGTAGGATTTAAAGCCTATTATCTAATGGATTCTGAACAGAACAAAAACGATTTTTACATCTACCCAAATATAGAAGCGAGCTATGCGGTTGTCAATTCAATTGTTGTGGCTTATGCCGAAATTACGGGCGATTTATATCAAAATACATACTACGATTTTGTGCAAACAAATCCATTTGTATCTCCAACGCTGGACATCCAACCAAGTTCGACGCCCTATAAAATTGTGGTTGGCACCAAAGGAAAACTCTCACAATCTGTCGGTTATGATTTACATGGAAGCTATTCTAGCGAGAACGACAAAGCCCTTTTTAGAACGCATACCATTAAAAACTTTTCAGCATCAAACAATTACAATCGAGGAAACTCTTTTGGAGTGCTGTATGAGGATGTTGAGGTGATAACTGTTTCTGGCGCTTTAGAATTTGATGTCAGTCAAAAATTTAATTTACGTTTAAAAGGTGATTTTTATAACTATACCGCCGATTCAGAATCCACCGTTTGGAATTTACCGGAGTTTGAAGCGTCTCTGTTTTTGGATTATAATTTTTCTAAAAAATGGAATCTAGCTGGGACTGTGTTTTATAGTGGGGCAAGACAGGATACAACCAATTTGGAAGGGGTATTTGTCCCACAACCGATCACACCAAATGTCACACTAGACTCGTTTTTAGATGCGAATCTGCAATTAGACTATCAAGTCACCAACCAATGGGGGGCATTTGTCAAGGTTCATAATATTGCGAATCAAAATTACCAACGTTGGAATCATTATCCCGTTCAAGGATTGCAAGTTCTTGCAGGAGCGAGTTATAAATTTGATTTTTAAATCTGGGTTAGTTTTGCTAGGAAATCATAATGCGGGCCTTGTTCCACCAATTCACATTGTAAACCGACTTGATCACAGGCAATTTTTAGACGTTCAAAATCGAGATACATCCAACTAAAGGTGGCTTCTTCATCTTTATAACGCACCGTATAATCGAGCTCGCCATAGTAATCCTTATTCGTGTCCATCCAAAAGCCGCCATCGTCATCTTCGTACATATATTTAATATCGGAAGAATCAATTAGAATTTGTCCATTTGGGTTTAGCAGTGTTTTAAGATGATTTAATACAAATGGTGTATGCGCCAAGGATTGAAAAATCCCAGAGCCATTCATCAATAACAATAAGGTATCGAAGGCCTGTGTTTCGTCCATGACATCTAAAACCTGTGCATGCTCCAATCCTCGCAATTGGCAGGTTTTGATTGCCCCTTCCGAAATATCAATGGATTTCACATTTAACCCTTTTGATTTCAAATAAAGACTGTGACTTCCTGCGCCACAACCCACATCCAATACAGACCCTTTAGCAAGGGTTAAAGCCGTTTGCTCCAACGATGGCATCTCCGAAAAGTCTCTAAATAAATAGGGCAGAGGCAAGGTGTCTTCATCCGAAATAGAGGTAGAGGTTACCAAATCTTCCGTGTAATTTCCTTGTTGATAATCTAAAATGGCCGTTCCAAAAACATCTTTCATAGGAGTGAGTGGGATATATTTATTGTTGATTTAATATTCTTTTAAAACGGTACAAAGGTACGTAAAAGGAGCATAGTGGGTTTTTTATAAACGTTAATAATAATTGATTACTTATGAATAAGTTACATTTGTAACTAGAATTTTTAGCCTATTGCAATAATTTTCACACTCGTTATGGAACAACTCACACAATTAACTGCAGATTTCTCAAGCGTCGTATGGGGATTGCCTTTATTAATCCTGCTTATTGGCGGGGGATTATGCCTATTAATTCGTTCAAGATTTGAAACCTTTCGTTTAATCGGCCATGCGTTTCAAGTACTGAGAGGTAAATACGATGATCCAAACGACCTTGGGCAAATCACTCATTTTCAAGCCTTAACCACGGCCTTGTCCTCAACCATCGGAATGGGGAACATCGCTGGGGTCGCGGTGGCCATCTCCATTGGTGGGCCCGGTGCTATTTTTTGGATGTGGGTAAGTGCCATTGTGGGGATGTCGACCAAATTTTTCACGTCCACCTTGGCGATTATGTTTAGAGGAAAAGACAGTGCAGGCGAATTACAGGGCGGTCCCATGTATTTTATTATGGAAGGTTTAGGAAAGTCATGGAAACCCTTGGCCATTATGTTCAGTATTTGTGGGTTGGTAGGAGCGTTGCCCGTCTTTAATGTCAATCAGCTTACCCAAGCGATCAATACTATCTTATTGCAGCCAAATGGAGTGGAAGTTGGGTTTTCCTCTAATTTAATTATTGGATTGGTGTTAGTGAGTCTCACGGCGGTTGTTATTTTAGGAGGTATCGGACGGATTAGTAAAATAGCTTCCAAAATGGTGCCGTCAATGGTGTTACTTTATTTTATATCCGTCCTGATTATTTTGGTCGTTAATATAGACGTCGTTCCAAAATATTTAGGCATGATTTTCACGGATGCCTTTGCAGCCAATAACTTTAAAGGCGATGCATTTTTTGGAGGTTTGGTAGGTGGTTTGATTTTATTAGGGGTGAAGCGTGGCGCATTTTCAAATGAAGCGGGCATTGGAACCGCTCCTTTAGCACATGGCGCTGCCAAAACAAACGAGCCAGTTCGGGAAGGATTGGTTGCGATGTTAGGACCTGCAATCGATACCTTATTAGTATGTACATTGACTGCTTTAGCGATTTTGGTCACTGGTGTTTGGGAAACCTCTTCCGATAATGGCGTCAGTTTAACCGCCGCAGCTTTTGGAAATGCTATGCCAGGGTATGGGAAATACCTTTTATTAGTGTGTATTGCGGTGTTTAGTATTTCATCCTTATTTTCTTTCTCCTATTACGGGTCAAAATGTTTGTCATTTTTAATTGGTGCTGATAAAAAACACTACTATAACTATTTTTATATTGCGAGTATTCTCATTGGGGCAACCTCGTCTTTAGAGATGATGATCAACCTGATCGACGGAGCCTTTGCATTGATGGCCATTCCAACCATGCTATCCACTCTAATTCTAGCGCCAAAAGTGGTCAAAGAGTTGAAAGCGTATAAAATGCGATTAAAAGCAACGAAACTGTAATCAATTAAAACATCGTTCTTTAGATTGAACTATTTATCCTTAGTTTTGTCCTATGCAAGACCAATTAAAATCTCTATCAAAAAAAGTCCAAGAAAACAAAAGGGCACATCGCAACTTTTTTATTAAACTCCGAAAAAAAACACCTAAAAATCTCGATGCGATTATGGAAAAATTGCATGACGATGAGTTTAAAAAAGCAGATTGTCTTCAGTGTGCAAACTGCTGTAAAACCACCAGTCCAATTTTTACCAACAAAGATATTGCACGCATTTCAAAAGCGTTCAGAATCAAAACACGTCAATTTATAGATACCTATCTCACTGTAGATGCCGACCAAGATTATGTCTTAAAATCATCGCCTTGTACGTTTTTAGCAGACGATAATACCTGTAATATTTATGACATCCGTCCCAAGGCCTGTCAAGAATATCCACATACAAATCGAAAAAGCTTTGAAAAAATATCGGACCTCACGATTCAAAATTTGTCTATCTGTCCAGCGACCTTTAACATTGTAGAAGCGTTAATGGCTAAATTAAAATAAGTATATTTATCAAACTATAAACGGCAACATGGAGCAACTCATTCACTATTTTGAAACGATCCCTTCGCTACACCGGAGCGGGATTTTGGTTGGTGGGTTAACATTTTTCTGGATTTTAGAAGGCAGTTTGCCGTTGTTTAAGTTTGGCTACAACAAATGGAAACACGCGCTTCCGAATTTATTTTTCACCTTTACCACCATTTTAATTAATTTCACCTTGGCATTTTTATTACTTAAAACCGCCGATTGGGTGAGCGTTAATGAATTTGGACTATTAAATTGGTTGCCGGAAATGCCACTTTGGTTGTATGTCATTTTAGGCGTCTTATTGATGGATTTTGTGGGTGCATATTTACCCCATTTTACCGAGCATAAAGTACCGCCACTTTGGATGGTGCATTTAGTGCATCACTCGGATCATAAGGTCGATACAACAACGGCCAACCGTCACCACCCCTTAGAAAGTATCATTCGGTATGTGTTTACGCTGGCGGGTGTTTTTATAATTGGGGCACCTATCGGCATTGTGATGCTTTATCAATCTCTGTCATTAGTGGCGACTCAGTTTAGTCATGCGAATATCAAACTCCCAAAAAAAGTAGATTATTTGTTGAGTTTTGTGTTAATATCACCTGATATGCATAAAATTCACCACCACCATCAATTGCCGTATACGGATGCGAATTATGGGAATATTTTTTCGATTTGGGATCGCTTACTCGGGACTTACATCTATATGGAACGTGAGCAGATTGTGTATGGTGTGGATACCTTTCCAAATGAAGCAGAAAACAGTCGTTTGATAGCGTTACTGAAACAACCATTTCAAGGCTATAGAAAACCTACAACGGATACAACAAATAAGGGGCTCTAAGTAGTTTATAAGTTTCTAAACCTTCGCGCCAAGTTTCACGAATTTGATCGGCAGTCCAGCCCATTTCAATTTGAGCTTGCAACAATTCTTGACCCGCTAATTTGGTGAAAAATGGATTGAAAAAAGCCGATTTCTCAGAGGTGTTTTGATAGGCATCGATTAACCACTTTAATTCGATAGAACCTAAAGCACCTTGATTTTGAAGATTCAATCCCTTACATAGTTTGTTTTCATGTACTGGATATTTGGCGCCGACATTGGGTGTTGGCGTGAATTCATAAGTATAGTCAGCATGCTCTAAAAACGGACTTCCAAACACCTGAAACTGAGTTTCGGTTCCGCGGCCCATACTCACATGAGTTCCTTCAAACAAACACAAACTCGGATATAAGTTGATCGCTTTTGCATTGGGGAGGTTTGGTGACGGCTTAATGGGGAGCTCATAAACGCTTTGATGGGTATAATTTTGAACGGGGATAACCGTCAAATCACATTGAATCCCGCCAGCCAGCCAGCCTTCTCCATTAATCATTTTGGCATATTCACCCACCGTCATGCCGTGTACGATTGGCACGGGGTGCATGCCTACAAAACTACTGTATTCAAGATCTAAAATGGGGCCATCCACATAGTGTCCGTTGGGATTTGGTCGGTCTAAAACAAGCACAGAAATGCCCAAGTTAGCACAAGTTTCCATCATAAAATGTAAAGTCGATAAAAACGTATAGAAACGAGCTCCCACATCTTGAACATCAAAAATAATCACCTCTAAATCCTTCAAAGTTTGGGCATCAGGTTTTTTATTTGCGCCATACAAAGACACAATAGGAACTCCACTGCCAGCATCGACGCCGTCTTTGACATATTCACCGGCATCAGCGATGCCTCGAAATCCGTGCTCGGGCGCAAAAACTTTTTTAATACGGATATTTAAGCTTAATAAGGAATCCACCAAATGGGTGTACCCCGTTTCTTTAAAAATAACGGAGGTCTGATTGGCGACAATGCCGATGTTTTTATTTTTTAGAATTGGAAGATAGCGGTCTATGTGTTGAGCGCCCACAAGAATTGAAGGAACCTCTCTGTGAATTGGTTTTCGAGCTTGTGAGTTAGAATGGTTTCCACAAGAAAGAAGGGTCAAAACAAATAATAAAACTGTACTTTTGATAAAATTTAAATGCATTTATAAATTTTGAATTACGAGTATTTTATAGCCAAACGAATTATTGGAAATAAGTCCTATAAAAGTAGTGTATCGGCACCAATAATAAAAATCGGAATTGCGGCCATTGCAATCAGTATTGTAGTGATGCTCATCGCGATTGCAACGGGTATTGGTTTGGAACATAAAATACGTGATAAAGCCGTTGCTTTTAATGGGCATATCACAATCTCTAATTTTGATAGTAACGAATCGGAAGCCGCACAAGTTCCGGTTTCTAAAAATCAAGACTTTTATCCCAAATTTGAATCGGTTGATGGGGTGTCTCATATTCAGGCCGTGGCCAATAAGTTTGGCATCATTAGAACCGATACAGATTTTGAAGGCTTATTTTTAAAAGGGGTAGGGACTGATTATGATTGGCGGTATTTTAAAGACTTCTTAATAGATGGGCGTCTACCAGAATACAGTCAAAAATATAGCAATGAGGTTTTAATTTCAAAGTATTTGGCCGACCGCCTCGGGTTTGCTGTTGGCGATTTTTTTCAGATGTATTTTATGAAATCCGATTCTAGTAAACCGCCGAGTATTATGAAATATGCGGTGGTTGGTATTTTTAATTCTGGGTTTGAAGAATTAGATAAAACCTACATTATTGGCGATATCAACCATGTGCAACGCTTGAATAAATGGTCTAAAGATCAAGTAGGAGGGTTTGAAGTTTTTATCACCAATTATAACGACTTAGAACGGCTTGGAGATCGGGTGTATGCCCAAACGCCATCGACCCTAAACTCAATGACTGTCAAACAAAAGTATGCCACTATTTTTGAATGGATTCCCATTTTTACGACTAATATTTATGGAATTATAGGGATAATGATTCTCGTTGGAGCGATTAATATGATCACGGCCTTATTGGTGCTAATTCTTGAGCGCACTCAAATGATTGGAATTCTTAAAGCTCTGGGAAGTAGCAATTGGAGCATCCGAAAACTGTTTTTGTACAACGCTTCCTATCTGATTGCTTCCGGTTTATTTTGGGGGAATCTGATCGGTATTGGGCTGTTGTTGATTCAAAAACAGTTTCAGTTGATTACCTTAGACCCTTCTGTTTACTATGTGACGGTCGCGCCAGTGTACCTCGATTGGTCTTACGTCGTTTTACTCAATGTGATGACGTTTGTACTGTGTTTATTGATGTTATTGATTCCCTCCTTTTTAATTAGTAAAATTGTTCCAGTCAAAGCGATTCAATTCGAGTAAAAACTTCTTTATTTCAGATTTGTATCCCCAAATAAATAATGTATTTTTGTTCTAAATATATATAGATGAACTACGCCGAAAATATTCTGGAAACTATAGGGAACACTCCTTTAATTAAAATGAACGTTTTAACGAAAGAGTTGCCGTGTTTGGTGTTGGCTAAATATGAAACCTTTAATCCAGGCAATTCTGTAAAGGATCGAATGGCGTTACAAATGATTGCGGATGCCGAAGCTGATGGCCGTCTGAAACCTGGAGGAACCATTATTGAAGGCACATCTGGAAACACAGGAATGGGTTTGGCACTGGCAGGAATTATCAAAGGCTATAAATGTATTTTTGTACTCGCAGATAAGCAATCCAAAGAAAAAATGGATATTTTACGCGCCGTAGGTGCTGAGATCGTGGTGTGTCCAACGTCTGTTGAACCCGAAGATCCACGATCGTATTATTCCGTTTCAAAGCGATTGGCAGAAGAAACGCCCAATTCTTGGTATGTAAATCAGTATGACAATCCGAGTAATTGTAAAGCACACTTTTTGAGTACAGGCCCAGAAATATGGGAGCAAACCGATGGAAAAGTAACTCATTTTGTGGTGGGTGTTGGCACCGGTGGAACGATCTCTGGCGTCGGAAGTTATTTGAAAATGAAAAATCCCAATGTAAAAATATGGGGCGTGGATACGTATGGCAGTGTGTTTAAAAAATACCATGAAACCGGTGAATTTGACGAAAAAGAAATTTATCCGTATGTCACCGAAGGGATTGGCGAAGATATCCTCCCATTGAATGTTAATTTTGGTGTCATTGATGGTTTTACCAAAGTGACGGATAAAGATGGCGCGGTCTATACCCAACGTTTGGCCAAAGAAGAAGGCATGTTTTTAGGGAACTCTGCAGGCTCTGCGATCAAAGGGGTGCTTCAACTGAAAGAACATTTTAAACCCGAAGATGTGGTGGTGGTGTTATTTCATGATCATGGCAGCCGTTATGTCGGTAAAATGTTTAATGACGATTGGATGCGCGAAATGGGGTATATCGAATAGACCTTAATTTGTAGATACGCTAGGCTATACCGCTCTTTTTGAGCAATATAAAATTTTAAAAGTCACCTATTTTTTTGGAAGTAGGTGACTTTTTTGTACTTTGCATTTGCCATGAATCTGATACAATACCCTACTATTTATCTTGAACAAAAAACGCACAAAAAAGAAAGTCAGCTTTTACTGAAGTTTTCTTTTGACGAAAAGCTTAAAGGGCTTATTAAGTCTGTAGAAGGCACCCATTGGAGTCAAACTCTTAATGCTTGGTATCTTAAAAATTCTGAGGAGAATTTAGCCCTTATTTTAGAGTTATTTAAAGACGTTACCAAAGTAGACACCTCCAGAATTTCAAAAAAAACATATTTTAAAAGAAATTTAATGGAATCTCAAAGGCAATTATTAAATACTTTTTATTTATTTTTAAAAGGTAAAAGGTACAGTCCTAGCACCATACAGACGTATACTTTTTTTATTGCAGACTTTATAAGTTTTCACACAAAGACCCCATTAGAGGAGCTCACAAACAGGGCTGTAGAGCTTTTTATAGAAACTGTTTTTATAGAGCGGAAGTACTCTGTTAGTTCGCAAAGACAATTTATAAGTGCCTTAAAGGCTTTTACTTCTTTTTATCCACAAACAAAGATCCATAATCTGTCTTTAGAGCGGCCAAAAAAATCTAGAATACTCCCTAATGTGTTATCTCAAGAAGAGGTGGTCAAGATTATTCAACACACTAAAAACTTAAAGCACAGAGCAATCATTGTGTTACTTTATTCGTCTGGTTTGAGAATTGGAGAGGTTACAAGTTTATTGCTGAAAAACATTGATACTTTAAGAAGACAAGTTAAAGTAGAAGGAGGAAAAGGCAGAAAAGATCGATTTGTTATTTTAGCAAATACTTTTTTACCTCTTTTACAAAATTACTTAACCACCTTTAAACCAGTATTTTATTTTATAGAGGGGCCAACAGGTAAAAAGTACTCTGAAAGTAGTATCAGAAAGTTTCTTTTTAAGAGCGTACAAAATGCGGGGATTTCAAAAAAAGTAACCCCGCATACATTAAGACATAGTTATGCAACTCATTTATTAGAAAACGGAGTTGGATTAAGGCATATACAAGAGTTATTAGGACATGCCAGACCAGAAACAACAATGATTTACACTCATGTTGCAAAAAAAGATTTACTGGAGATACAGAGTCCGCTTGATACGATTTTATTAAATTTAAATAAAAATGATAAACGAGAACAAAAGCTCCTATTATCCAGAGATATACTCCTATAAACAGGGCGTTTGTTCTCCATATAACAAGTTGTGTTTCATGCAGCACAAACCGAAATAATCAAGAAGACCATTTATGAAAAGAGCCTATTACTCGAATAACATACAAGACTTTTTACTAGATCCTGATTCGAGTATTCTGGGTGAATTAACCGCCAATCATAGCAACAGAACTCTTGAAGAGTTACAAGTAAATGCATGGCGTAAACAAATCACGATTCTTAAAAATCAACTAACTGAATTTGATGGTCAAATTTATTTTGAGTTTGCAATTCCAAGAATGGGTAAGCGAGTTGATAATATAGTAATCATAAATAATGTTGCTTTCATAATAGAATTTAAAGTTGGAGATGGTGGTTATGAAAAACATGCAATTGAACAAGTAATTGATTACACCATTGATTTGAAAAACTTCCACGAAGGAAGTCACGATATTAAGCTCATACCAGTTTTGGTTGCCACAAATGCGGCAAGTGTTGCTGAACAGGATACTCAGGTTCTATCCCATAGAACTGCTGCTAAATCCAATCGATTTGATTTAGCAGAGACACTTAAACAGTATTTAAAGGACAACAGTAAATCTATTGATATTGAATATTGGGAGAACTCTATTTATAAACCAACACCTACAATCGTAGAAGCCGCTCAAGCTCTGTACAAGGGGCATAATGTCAAAGAAATAACTAGATCAGACTCAGGAACCATTAATCTGTCTAAAACCGCAGAGTGCATTAATTCCGTCATTGATAAATCGAAATCAAAAGGAATTAAATCAATTTGTTTTGTGACCGGTGTTCCTGGAGCGGGAAAAACCCTGGCAGGTCTAAATATAGCGGTAGAAAGAATGAAAACTGATGAAGATGAGCATGCAGTTTTTTTATCTGGGAATGGACCCTTAGTTGATGTTTTGAGAGAAGCGTTAACAAGAGATGAAGTGTTAACGGCAAAAGAAAATGGCGAAAAGCTGAGCAAAAAGCAGGCTGCAATTAAAGCAAATGCCTTTATTCAAAACATTCATCACTTTCGAGATGACAATTTACTTTCAGATAAAGCTCCAATTGAAAAGGTAGTCGTTTTTGATGAAGCTCAAAGAGCTTGGACAAATCACCAAGTTAGTTCATTCATGAAAAGAAAAAAGGGAGTTGAAGATTTTAACAAATCCGAACCCGAATTTCTGATTGATGTAATGAATAGACATTCTGATTGGTGTACTATAGTTTGTTTAATTGGTGGTGGACAGGAAATAAATACGGGTGAAGCAGGATTGGAAGAATGGGTTAGTTCACTTAAGAATCATTTCCCTGACTGGGACATTCATTATTCCAATTCAATATTGGAAAGCGATAATTACCTAAAATCTGAAGAATCAAGACAGTGGTTAGTTGGAAATGGAATAAGTGAAATCGAATTACATCTTGCCGTCTCTGTAAGATCGTTTAGATCAGAACAACTGTCTAATTTCATACACGAGTTACTCAATGTCAAAATTGATAACTCACAACGTATTTACTCTCAAATAAAAAATTCATATCCAATTGTTGTATCTCGAAATCTTGAAAAAGCAAAAGAATGGCTTAGACTTAAAGCCAAGGGTACTGAAAGGATAGGATTAATAGGTTCTTCTGGTGCAAGACGGCTTCGACCTTTAGGTATTGATGTAAAAAATGAAATATCCGCACCTAGTTGGTTTCTAAATAATAGCCAAGATATTCGATCTTCATATTTCTTAGAGGAAGTTGCTACTGAATTTGATATTCAAGGACTAGAAATAGATTGGGCATGTGTTGCTTGGGGTGGTAACTTCTATATGAATAACACGGATTGGAAATATCAGAACTTCAAAGGGACTAAATGGCAAAATATCAACAAGGAAATTGATAAGGAATACCTGAAAAACACATATCGAGTTCTTCTAACCAGGGCAAGACAAGGAATGGTAATATTTGTTCCTGAGAGTAGTGATATTGACCACACAAGACCCAAGGAATTTTATGACAGGACATATGAATATTTAAAGGAAATTGGAATAAAAGAAATTGAATAAATAGAACACGAAAACACAACAATGTGTATAGCGCATAGCACCCTGCGGGATGCTACGACACCATACACGGAACGTTGTACATAATGCCGAAAATGAAAAACCTACTGACATTCATATTATTAATAATTGGATTAAAGGTGTTTGCTACACCACAAATACCTGACATCTTAATTTATAATGGAAAGGAATATGAATGGAGTGGTTATAGTCCAGCTTTTAAATATTTTGAGCTGAACAATTTTCAACCACCAGAAGAAGCAGTTATTACTACTGGAAACTATTCTGTTTTCATAATGACATACGAAATAGTTGACCGCAAACTATATTTAATAGACGTGGAAATTGAAGTGGAACAAGAATCTGAATATGGTTCTGACTATCCACCAGATTTGGTAAGTAAATCACTTTTCAAAAACTACTTTCCGAATGAGAAAAGAATTCTAATGGACTTCTATTCTAATATTCAACTAATTCCATACGGAGAAATTATCGAAGTGACTAAAAACGATTGGACTGACATTCATTGGGAAGATTATTTAGTATTCGAAATAAAAAACGGAACTGTAATAACTGAACTTGACTTGAATTACAAACAGTTCAACAGACTTAAAAGAAAACAATTTAGAGCATTCAAAAAAACAACTGAATATCAAAAAACCACCGAACTTGAAAAAGAAAACCTTAATGGATTTAATGAATTTCGACCAAACAAATTTACGATGGACGAATATTTGGAATTGATTATTTTGAGGCTAATAAAACGATTAAAATAAAGCACTATGTACAACACCGTATAAAATTAATTGCTTGATTAAAGCCTACTTACGAAAGTCCTCGCGGACTTTCTATCTGTGATTTATTTGCTAACTTTAGTGCTTAAAACACGCAACTAATCTTATACAACAACGTTGCCAATAATACTTCGGAAACGTCATTTTAACCAACATTCATTCCTGCCGAAAAATCCAATTTTAGATTACATAATCTTCGAAATAATAATCTGGATAAATTATTCTATATTCTCTAAAATCTAATTTTTGCAGATTAAAAATACAGAATTGTATTGGAGGTTTGTATTCAAAATGAGGAAGTTTATTCATCTCGAACTTTAATTGATAATTTGGCTGAATATGTTTTGATTTAGAGTTTATTCCATTAACTCTTACGCAGTCATAAGAAAAAGTATTTATACTTCTCAAATAATTTATTACTCTTGACACATTTGTAGTAGAATCCGCAAGGTTTTGTTTTTTTAAAAACTCGAAAGCCTTTTCAAATTCCAACATATGATTAGTATTACCAACTAAATCGAAACAAGAATTATAATCAATAGATATTTTTGCTTCACATATTATATATGGAGACTTTAAACTATCACTTCCCCACCAATGAGCATTTTCTATAAATGTATCCCAAAAATAATATCCACTTCCTAACCAAGCCTTTTTATGCTTACATTTAAAAGGTCCATTATCCTGAATATAATCAGGATTGTCTCTATCAGTTAGAGTTTGATATATTTTTACGTTCTTTTTCAAAAAAATCGCCTATTTTTCTGAAGTATTTTCTTTTAGAGGAGTCTCTAAAGAACTTAAATTCATTGTAGGTAAAATTAGAGAAGAAATATTAGCTTGATTTGTTACTAAACTAACATATGCCCTTAAATAAGGAAATAATAAAGCAATACTATTTCTGTAAAAGTATGATGGAACATCTTCTAATGAGTTAGCATTTTGAAATTTAAAAACACCAATACACCTCATATAAACAAAAGGTTTAGCATCTTTTTCTTTAGTCGTAAATGCTGAAAAATCAAATGTTAAATTAAAAGTTGAGTCTGATTTATTAAAAATACCTGACGGCTTAAAATCTACTAATAATTCATCTTTCTTGTAATTTTCAAAATCAATATTTACTTTATCGAAATAATATTTTTGAATTGAAAAACTAGCTTTTTCCATAAGTTTATATAAATAAAAAGTCCGAAGTAAAATTCGGACTTTTAAAGTTATTAACAAAATTTTCTTTGTTTAAATCTGGTAGTTCGTGTTCAATTGAAAAAAAACAACTTGAACTGTCAATAAATACCTCTACTGTAGGACTGTTAACATCATCAAATATTGATGTTGCTTCCCACGCCTTTTCAATCTCATCTCTACTGGTATTATTGAAATAATCTTGAAGTTTTTCAAAAATACTATTCATAATCATTGGTTTTTATTATTTATATTTTAAACTAATTATAATTTAATTTGCCTAAATACGCGACAAATATAGATAAAAAAGAAATCAACACACAAGGTTATTTAATCTATTTTATTTATCTTAATATATAATATCTTATATGTTAGACGTAATTACACTTTGTAAGTTACAAAATTAAATACATCTTTTATGTTAAGATTGTTTTAAATATATATAGGAATAGATTAAAAAAGGATTTAAATAATATCAATGAGCTTTTGAAAAATGAAAACGTACTATTGGCAACAACGTGTATAATTAATTGCTTGGTTCGTGCTTACTTACGAAAATCCTCGCTAACTTTAAATGTAGTTTTTATTTACTAACTTTAGTGCCTTAAACACGCAACTAATCATACACAAACACGTTAGGGTGCATTAAAAAAACTTCCCAATAAGTTTGGAGAATGTTATCTTTTAAGATAACTTTGTAGTGTGACTAGAAAAATAATATTTT
>Ga0209119_1001871_pt1 | contig 20111 bp, 18 predicted proteins | sample COG_03_FD_184747 | JGI IMG/M metagenome (GOLD analysis project Ga0209119, IMG submission 184747) | Pelagic Microbial community sample from North Sea - COGITO 998_met_03 (SPAdes) (version 2) | ecosystem: Environmental > Aquatic > Marine > Neritic zone/Coastal water | place: Helgoland, sampling... | reverse complement strand
AGACAAAACAGTAGACACAAATATGCCTTTGACTATGAACTAATAGTCTGTAACTATATGATTTCATTAGGTTTGGTAGTGAGTATAGTGCCTATATAAGGCAATGATGGAGGCCCCGGGCACCATTAAAATCCTAGTAATTAAAATCCCTGTCCAAATTAATCTAAAGCTCCTATCTTTGGACTTGAATCGGTGAGGTTCACAAAATGCATTGCATTTTGAACGAGGAGCGCAGCGACGAAGCCCCGCAGGGGTCAAAGCAGCCCAAAGGCTGATTTGATTAACTCCGGCCCCGGGCACCATTAATATCTCCAGACATTAACACCACGCCAAGTGCTCAATATCCCCACTTTCAAAGCAACTAAATCAGTAAACCTCAAGCTGAGGTCTAATCGGAATGGTAGCTACGCCACATAGCCAACGGTCTTTCGCGTATATTCGTCTTTCATTAGGCAATAATGCCTGGCCTGAACTGCCGGCGCTGATTTTTCAACTTGAAGCGGTTATTGGCACGCCAGTACAAACGGCGGTAAAGCGAGTTGATGAGCAGGCATTTGCCAAATTGAATGCAGAAAATCTAATGTTTTGTGAGGATGCAGCACGGCGGATTAAGTTGGCGATCGGGCAGATGAGTTTTGTAAAAGACTATTGGTTTAAAGTGGAGCACCAAGAGAGTTTACATGCACACAATGCTGTTGTGATAGATCAAAAAAACTAAACGGCAATTGTAATTAGTGGCGCCACTTCAACGCTATTGCGACTATTACAGCCAATAATTTGTTAAACTGCGCAAAAGCCGCGCAGGCTGATTTAAGCGAACACTAATTAACCGTATAGAAATAGTAAAAATATGATCGACAAAGATATAGCACCATTATTCGATGAGTGGAATAGTGCACTACAAACCGGAGAGCCAAAGAGAGTTGCTGCTCTCTACGACGACGGGGCGATTCTCCTTCCGACCGTCTCAAATAAAGTGAGACACAATGAGGATGAAATTGTAGATTATTTCGTCCAATTCCTCGCCAAAGGCCCTAATGGGAAAATTGACGAAGAGAATATCCGTATCTTTGGTGAGATTGCCATAAACTCTGGTGTCTATACCTTTACTTTCAAGGACGGCTCTGTGGTGCAGGCAAGGTATACTTTTGTCTATCGCTGGAATGCTCAGCGCTGGATGATCGTAGAGCATCACTCCTCACAAATGCCGGAATAACCATAGGCTTACATTTCATTTTTTACACCCAGAATTGGATGTAATGAGATCTGCTCATACAGATTCGTGCCAATAAAATAATGGCAACTTAAAAAGTGAAGTGGCACCTACCTATAACCACAATAAAATTTAGTGCAGGCAGTGCATGGCGCGACTATTTGTAGAAAATTTATCCGTTATTGATTTTTCATTTCTCGACAGCAAACGTGGTGTTGTCGGTGAGTCATGGATTGTTGATATTGAATTAGTTGGCAGCTTAGATGAGCAGGGTATGGTGTTTGATTTTGGCAAAGTCAAAAAGCAAATCAAGCACTTTATAGATGCCGAAGTTGATCATCGCTTGCTGGTGCCGGTTACTTCAACAGGCTGTAGTACAGATCTAGTGAATGATGAGTTATTGATTAAGTTTCCGCTGGTAGCTGGCGGCATAATTACCCATCAATCCCCATCAGATGCAGTGTTGTTGGTTGATACGCAAGTGATTGAAGCTAACAGTATTGCCAGTGATTTGCAGGCAAGAATAAAAAACATATTGCCTGATAATGTGACTGAGGTTTTGGTAAGTCTGCGCAATGAAGTAATCGATGGCGCTTATTATCATTACACCCATGGCTTACAAAAACACCTAGGTCAGTGCCAGCGTATTGCTCATGGTCATCGTTCCCAAATCGAAATTCAAGTTGATGGCGAGCGCAATCACCAAATGGAGGCGCAGTGGGCAACGAGGCTGCAGGATAGCTACATTGCGACTGCATGCCATATCACTGAAGAGTTTGAATTAAATGGTATTGCACATACAGAATTAGCTTACACCGCCCAGCAAGGTTACTTTGCGATTAGCCTGCCAAGCACTAAGGTATTTACCATGCCAATGGAAAGCACGGTTGAGAATCTGGCGAATTATTTTGCCGATATCATCTCACAAGAGAACCAGATAAATGTATTGGTTAAAGCCTATGAAGGCGTTGCTAAAGGTGCTTATGGTGAGGCTGCCTGGTTAAAAAATAATTAATATGAAAGACATTATTCTTGCCAGCACATCAATTTATCGAAAGCAGCAATTAGAAAGGCTTAATATTTCATTTTCGACTGCGGCACCGAATATAGATGAAGAAGTTTTAAAAGCCCAAGGCCTTGATCATATTCAACTTTCTAAAGAATTATCCCTGTTAAAGGCACGCAATATTAGTGCTTTGCACGATCAGGCAATCGTGATTGGTGGTGATCAGGTTGCCAGTTTTAACCAGATCATATTGAGCAAGCCTAAAACGAAAGAAAGAGCTGTCGAACAGCTGACATTAATCGCCGGAAAAGAGCATCAACTGATTACATCTCTGGCGATTATTGCTAATGGTCAGGAATATATTTATACCAGCATCGCTACGATGAAAATGCGCCAGCTAACGGACAGCCAGATATCACGCTATATCGATATTGATGAGCCATTAAATAGCTGTGGTTCTTATCGGCTTGAAGCGCTGGGAATAAGCCTTTTTGAGAGTATTGATTGTGAGGACTACACGTCAATTATCGGTATACCGCTTATGTGGACTGCGCGAACATTGTCAGAACTAGGTGTCTCAGTTCCCTAATTGAGGGGCAACTAGGACTCTGGGCATATTATAAAAGGTTCCAAAAAATTATTGTCTTATATGAAAAGGTAGAAGAGGCGACTGTCCCGCCCTAAAATACGTTGACAGTTTTTAGATTAAGCCGGACATTGCTGTCCGGCTTTTTTGTTTGTTGACCCACCTGTTAAGCATTTTTGGGCAACTTACAAAACTAAAAATTCCTAATTTTTCTAAAAGTTGTAACTTACCCCTCCAAAAAAGTAAGCGCCGTTAAACCCAAAGGGTGCTGAGCGGCGAGAAAAATCAAATACGCCATTGGAGTTTACAAACACATTACCCGAAGCATCGGCGATGGTCCCTGTGCGGGTTTGCCCGATGGTATTGGTATCTGGTGTCTCATCAAAGATATTGATACCGCCGAGATTGAGCACTAGGCCGTTGCCAACGTCAAACAGGAGGTTGAGGTCAGTTAATACTTTGGCGCCAAAGGTTTGTGTGTTTGCCGAGCTGTCGCAGCTGCCTTCACAGACAGTGTACTCACCATAACGATTGAACGAGAGAACGGCTCTAAATCCTTCTCTGCTGTAGTTAGCGGTCAGATTGACTCGATCTTCGGGCTGCCAGTCTTCAATAATCGAAATATCCTGCGGGGTGAAAACATCATCAGCACTGATGGTCTGCAATCCACCGCTGGTGAAAGTATTAACCACCTTGGTTTCGGTGAAGTTAGCTGCCAGGGATAGAGCGAGATCACCACCTCCAGCCTGCATATCGTAGATTGCGACTATATCCACACCCTCGGTCTCGGTATCTGCCCCGTTGAGGAAAAACTGCGCACCACTGGCACCAGCTGCAGCAAGGGCTGCGGTTAGATTGGGGTCGCCAAGTGCCGAGGTCAGACTGCCGCTGATAACGATGCGGTCATCTATATCAATTTTATAGCCGTCGATAGCAATGCTCAGATTATCTGTGGGTTGAACAATAACCCCAAGGCTGTAATTAAGTGATTCTTCTTCGCGTAACTCAGGTATACCGATGGCTCTTGCGAGTGCGCTATCGTTTCTAAAGGTGCCACGTTCCTGGGCAACCGTCATACCATCAATAACAACAAATTGTGTGCTGATATTGTTGAAAAACTGTTGCTGCATGGACGGCGCTCTAAATCCAGAGCTTACCGCGCCGCGCATTTTTAGTTTTTCGCTGAGCTTGTAACTGCCGGCTAATTTAAAGTTACTGGTATCACCAAAATCGCTGTAATCGTCATAGCGCACCGCGGCACTCAACAACAAATCATCATTGATTAGCGCCTCGGCATCGCCATAAATCGACCAGACATCACGATCTTCGTCAACTTGATTAGACGGTTGGAATCCGCGGAATACTTCGATACCGGCATCGCCATTAACACTGCCAAAGATATTGGTTCCTGTGGCATCGGTATCATAATCGAGGTACGAGTATTCCTCACCAGCGTTGATTTCATATTCATCGCGTCGGAATTCAGCACCCCAGGCCAAGTCTAGAGACCCCATTGGTTTAGTGAAATCTAGATTGAGTGTTTGCAGGCCTGTACTTAGCTTGCCTGCATCGGCACTGCGCGATGTGGTAGCGCGAATTTCTTCGTCACTGAGCATATTGCCGAGCAGCTGAAGGTTTACATAAGACGCATTGACCGAATTGCTGATATTAAAGTCAAAATCGTTTTGCCCGTTGGTGTAGGAAACATCCATTGTCACCTGATTGTTTAGCTCAGTCTGGTAACCAACGCTGGCAGATAGATCTTCGATAGTAGTATTAATCAAAGGTAAAAAACCATTGGGAGCAAAGGCCTCGCCGTCGGATAATGTTGGATTGTCCGATGGCGCGTTGGCTCGGCGATAAAATCCGCCGGATTGGTTCTCTCGATCTGAGTAGGTGACAAAACCATAGAGCTCTCCTGAAGAGAGTTCATAGCCAGCATTTAAAGTGACTGCCAGTTGTTCGGAATCAGAATCGCCAATCCTAAAGTTTTGTCGATTGAATACCGCTTCTCTTGGATCGGCAGCTTCGTCGATGCCGTCGGGGTCAGAGCTGCCGGAGCCATCGTTATTGGCATCACAGCCTGCCAGGTATTGGCATTGGCCGCTCAACCCTGCGCGGTTAGTTGCGCCGCGGTCACGGTAGTTGAGTGATCCGCTAACATAGCCATTGTCGCCAAAGGAAAAGCCGTTGGTTATATCTATGTTAGTTGTCTCGCCATCATCCTCGCTGTATTGACCATAAGAAACACTAAAATTTCTAAGTTCGGGCTCGTCATTAAGAACTATATTGATAACGCCCGCCAATGCATCAGAGCCATATTGCGCGGCGGCACCATCACGCAGAACTTCAATACGCTTGATTGAAGATGCGGGAATCGCATTTAAATCGACCCCAGCTGAACCCCGGCCAACCGAGGTGTTAACGTGAATCAAAGAAGTGGTGTGGCGGCGTTTGCCATTGATTAGTACCAGTGTCTGATCTGGGCCTAGACCCCGCAGTGTGGCTGGACGCAATGCGTCGGTGCCGTCACTGATGGATGAGCTGGAGAAGTTAAACGAGGGTGCAACGGTTTGGAGCATTCGTCCGACTTCGGTTTGTCCGGTTTTCTTTAAGCTGTCTGAACTTAAAACGTCTACAGGCACTGCTATATCAGTTGCCGTTCGACCCACTGTTCGACTGCCGATTGTAACCACTTCATCGACAATTCCATCAGCGGCAAACACTTGGTTTTGCGGCAGTACTGCACAGGCTGTGGCGACGAAAAGTAAGCGAATAAATATTTTTTCTAAGGATTGTTTTTTCTGCCCATCATTTATAGATAGGCAATAAGATTTGCTGTTCATGATCTTCCCCCTGAAGAATTGGTGTTTCTATTTTTATCTTGCCTTGTTAGCTATAGATGTAAAATCTTCTGATATCTAGTGCTGGCGCGAAAAGTTTTTTAGAGGCAATTCTGTTTGATCTGGGGAGTGCGGTTGAGAGTGACAGAGATTTAGGTGGCTGCTGGAATGCAAGAAAAGTTTGGCTCGTAAGAGCCATAGCGTTTCATCCGATTCTAGGGGTTAGGCCAAGGTAGCTTTTTAAAAGTTTTCATGGGTATAAGGCGAGCTTAACTTTTGTCACCATGCAATTTAATATATCTTCATGGATACCCCCATCTAGTGATAGGGGTATTCATATTTCAATCTAAACTAGTTGGAACATATATTTCATTTAGCTGAGTTAAGAAACACCCAAAGAAAGCTTAGCTGACTGCACTTCATGGTCTGAACCGACAAGTTCCCAACCACTAGTAATTAATCGCTGCATATACTGCTTATTATAAATAAAACAGGCAATTAACTGCCAAATTCCAAGGGAACAAATACTAAATAACAGGTGTAGCGCCGCTACGCCCAGTTCTCCTCGGATCATGGGCACCAACCATCCAAAGAAAAGATAAGTCCAGCTAAAACCATAGTAACCAGTTTTAGTTAAACCTGAACTAGTGTGCTTAATATTCACTGAAGTAGCCATTAACGTAACTCCTATTATTTATTTAAAATTATTTTTATATTGATATTTAATGTAGCCATGAGATGCTACGCGTGACTAAGGTGCCAAAAAAAAACATTAATTGCAATAGTGAATAGAAAATAAAGGCCTTTGCGTTTTCAACATGACTTGTAAGTACCCACGCAGGCACAGTAACAATACCGAATAACCAAAGACTCCCCCGCCCCCTATCAATAGGGCGCAAATATAATCTTGTGGCGAGAAATTATCTTTGGCAGGAATTTTGGCAGGAATTGACAGTTTAAGAACTAAAAAGCCCCTGTAGTCTAATGAATAAAAGGGCTTTAAAGTATGTTTGGTACCAGTGGCCGGACTCGAACCGGCACGCTTTTAAGGGCGGGGGATTTTGAATCCCCTATGTCTACCAATTCCATCACACTGGCATTTAATCTTTCTCAACCACCGTATACGGCGTGAGGGCGGCGATTATAGCAGTGATCAGGGGCGGGTCAACTGATGTTATCGCGCTTTATTGTTTAATTGCTTTCTGACTAAAGGGTTTGGCCTTTGGCGGTTATTTCTATACCCTTGCGGGCTGATACCAAATAACCCATAAACACTTCAATTTAATTTATATTTATGCGCCGCGACCTTTTTCAATTTGACCTTCCCGATGAGTTGATTGCCCGACAGCCTACTGAGCAACGTCTGGGGAGTCGTTTGCTCTTCTTAAACTCCCAAAATGACGATCTCCAACATCAACAGTTTACCGATCTACTCTCACATATTCAGCCAGGTGATCTTATGGTATTTAATAATACCAAGGTGATTCCAGCACGACTGTTTGGCCAAAAGGAAAGTGGTGGCAAGGTTGAAGTGCTTGTCGAGCGTGTGACGGATAAATACTCGGTACTGGCCCATGTGCGGGCAAGCAAATCACCAAAGGTTGGCAATCAGCTGATTTTTGATGACGGCTTCGGTGCCGAGATGATGGGTAGGGTCGATGATCTGTTTGAGTTGAAATTTACTGCTCCGGTGCTGGATGTACTCGATCAGATTGGCCATATGCCCTTACCACCTTATATAGACCGTAGCGATACAGAGGAAGATAAGTCTCGCTATCAGACTGTCTATGCCCAGCAGCTGGGTGCTGTGGCTGCGCCGACGGCTGGCCTCCACTTTGATGACCAGATGCTTGCAGATATCAAGGCTAAAGGAGCGCAGGTTGCTTTTGTTACTTTGCATGTGGGTGGCGGTACCTTTCAGCCGGTGCGGGTGGATAATATTCTCGATCACAAAATGCATTCGGAATGGCTGCAGGTCAGTGATGATGTTTGTCAGCAGGTACGCGAGACTAAGGCGGCAGGTGGCCGTGTTATTGCGGTTGGCACCACTAGCGTTCGCTGTCTTGAGACGGCTGCGAACTCTGGTGAGATTGTTCCCTTTGAAGGCGATACAAACATCTTTATCTATCCCGGTTACCAATTTAATGTTGTCGATGCGCTGCTGACCAACTTCCATCTCTCGGAATCCACGCTGCTTATGTTAGTCAGTGCCTTTTCTGGCTATCAGCCTATAATGCGCGCCTATCGCGAAGCCGTTGCCGAGCGCTATCGCTTCTTTAGCTATGGCGATGCGATGTTTTTAATTAATAACCCCAATGCTGCCAAGGATATTCCTCAATGAGCGATGACATTCAAGAGTCTAAAGAGCCACGCAAATGCTTTATGAAATTTGCAGTGTCCGCCACCGATGGCAAGGCTCGTCGCGGTGAGTTGAGTTTTCCCCGTGGCACTGTTCAAACCCCGGCATTTATGCCGGTGGGTACCTATGGCACGGTCAAGGGGATGTTACCCAAAGATATTATTGAAATTGGTGCCGAGATTATTCTTGGCAATACTTTTCATCTGATGCTGCGACCCGGTACAGAGGTGGTTAAGGCCCATGGTGATCTGCATGATTTTGCTCAGTGGCAGGGGCCGATTCTTACTGATTCTGGCGGTTTTCAAGTGTTTAGTCTTGGCGATATGCGCAAGATTAGTGAAGAGGGGGTTAAATTCCAGTCGCCTATCGATGGCAGTCCGGTATTTATTGATCCAGAGAAGTCGATGGAGGTTCAACGGGATCTGGGCAGTGATGTTGTTATGATTTTTGATGAGTGCACGCCCCATCCGGCCACTGAAAAGCAGGCCAGTGATTCTATGCAGCTCTCATTGCGCTGGGCAGAGCGCAGCAAGGCGGCTCATGGCAACAGTCCTGCGGCGCTGTTTGGAATTGTTCAAGGTGGTATGTATGAGTCGCTGCGCGATGAGTCACTGCAGGGTCTGGTCGATATAGGTTTTGATGGCTATGCGATCGGTGGTCTTTCAGTGGGTGAACCCAAGGAAGATATGATGCGTGTTCTCGATCATCTGGCTCATCAGATGCCTGAGGATCGGCCGCGCTATTTAATGGGTGTTGGCAAACCTGAAGATCTGGTCGAGGGGGTGCGCCGCGGTGTCGATATGTTTGACTGTGTTATGCCGACTCGCAATGCCCGCAATGGTCATCTGTTTACCAGCCGCGGTGTGATCAAGATTCGCAATGCCCGACACCGTCATGATACCGCGCCTCTAGACCCAAACTGTGACTGCTATACCTGCACTAACTTTAGCCGTGGCTATCTCCATCATTTGGAAAAATGTGGCGAGATGCTTGGCGCGCAGTTAAATACCATTCACAATTTACGCTACTATCAAAAGCTAATGGAAGATCTGCGCGAAGCAGTAGCTGAGGGTCGTTTGGATGCCTTTGCCGATGAATTTTATGCCCAGCAGGCGACGCCTAATCCATAGCGGCTTATCCATTGTCGACTAACGGGGGTTTAAATCGGAAAATGCGGCCCCAATTTAACTGATAATGCCGCTATAATGCGCCGCTGAAATTACTAGACTCTCAAATTACCGGATATTCTAGCTATGCCTAACAAGTTTCCCCTATGGAAGAACCTGATGGTTCTCCTGGTTGTCGTTTTTGGCTTTATCTATGCCTCGGCTAACCTCTTTCCGCCCGATCCGGCAATTCAGTTGTCTGGGCAGAGTGGTGCTATGCAAATCGATGCTGCGGTGCTGGAAAAGGTTGAGCAATCTCTCGATGAAGCGGGTATTGAATACTTTGCTGGCGAGACTGACGGCGAGAGCCTGTTGGTGCGTCTGCGCGATGTAGACTTGCAGCTGCGTGCCAAAGAGGTGATTCAGGCGGAGATGGGTGGCGACTATATTGTTGCGCTTAATCTGGCACCAACTACGCCACAGTGGTTGAGCGATTTAGGTGGCAAGCCGATGAAGCTGGGTCTCGATCTCAGCGGCGGTGTGCACTTTTTACTTGAAGTTGATCTCGACTCTGCTCTGGCCACACGTCTGGAAGGGGACTTGGAAGATGTTAAAAAGGCACTGCGCGAAGCGCGTATTCGCTATCGCAGTCTACTGTTAAAGGATGGCCAAATTGTTGGTCAGTTCCGTGATGCTGAGCAGGTTGAAAAGGCAGAAGCGCTGATTCGCACCAACTATCGCGATCTCCAGCCGCTGTCTGAGCCCGGTCAAAATCCACTGGTAATGAAGCTTAAAATCAGCGATCTTGCCAGCCGCGATATTGAAGATAACGCGATCAAACAAAACCTCACGTCATTGCGCAACCGCGTTAATGAACTGGGTGTTTCAGAGCCGTTGGTTTCCCGTCAGGGTAAAAATCGTATCGTCGTTGAGTTGCCCGGTGTTCAGGACACTGCTGAAGCCAAGCGTATTATTGGTAAAACCGCTAACCTAGAATTCCGTCTTGCCGCACTGGATCGGGTGGGTGAAGTATTTGATTTCCGCACCCCTTCAGGTCAGGGCCCGGATGCACGACTCGAAAGCAAAGCGGTGATCACCGGTGAGAATGTTACCGATGCTCGAGCTAGCTTTGATGAAAATGGTCGCCCGCAGGTCAATATTACCCTTGATGCCAAAGGTGGCTGGCAGATGGGCTACGCGACCAGAGACAATATTGGTCGCCGTCTCGGTGTGCTGTTTATCGAATATAAAACCAAGCTGGAAAAATCCCGCGATGAAAACGGTGAGCTGGTTTTAACCCCGGTGCCTTTTGTTGAGAAAAATATTATTAGCTTGGCAACTATTCAGGCGCAGTTGGGCAAGTCATTCCGTATTACCGGCCTTGAGCAACGCGAGTCTTCCGAACTGGCCTTACTGTTACGTGCCGGTGCACTGGCCGCGCCCATGTATATAGTTGAAGAGCGCACTATTGGCCCATCACTGGGTGCTGATAATATTGAGCTCGGCGTTAAGTCGGTTACAGTAGGCATGGTTCTGGTGCTACTGTTTATGCTGGTGATCTACCGCGCCTTTGGTGTATTTGCCAACATAGCGCTGGCGATGAATCTGGTGTTACTGATTGCCTTTATGTCGTTGATGGGTGCCACGCTAACACTGCCTGGTATTGCCGGTATTGTTTTGACAGTGGGTATGGCGGTGGATGCCAATGTGCTTATTTTCTCGCGTATTCGCGAGGAACTGGCATCAGGCTCGTCGATTCAGGGGGCTATTAGCGGTGGTTATGATCGCGCCTTTGTCTCTATCCTCGACGCCAATGTAACAACGCTGATTGTTGCGCTGATTCTGTTCCTGATTGGTTCAGGTCCGGTGCAGGGTTTTGCGGTAACACTGTCGATCGGTATTTTGACATCGATGTTTACCGCCATTCTGCTGACTCGCTCGCTGGTTAACCTAACCGTTGGCGGCCGCAAAATCGAAAAGCTGTGGATATAGGGAGAAGATAATGACTGAATTAAAAGTGTATAACTTTATGGGTCTGCGCAAGATTGCCGTGGTCTTCTCAGCTGTCATGTTGCTAGTTTCAATAGCGTCACTGTCGATTAATGGACTGGTGTTGGGGCTCGATTTTTCCGGTGGTACTCAGGTTGAAGTGGGTTATGACAAGCCCGCAGATGTCGCTAAGCTTCGCCAACAGTTGGAGTCCGCAGGTTTTGAAGGCCCGGTGGTGGTTCACTACGGTTCCGAGACCGATGTGCTGATTCGCCTGCAGGGCAAGCCCGACCAGGGGCTGGCAGAAAAAGTTTACACCGTGCTACAGAGCAACGGTGAGCAAGTAGACCTGCGCCGCGTTGACTTTGTTGGCCCACAGATTGGTGAAGAACTGCGTGAAGATGGTGGTTTGGGCATGTTGGCAGCGTTGATAGTGGTGATGCTCTATGTGGCTATCCGCTTCCAGTTTAAATTCTCTGTGGGTGCTGTATTAGCCCTGGCCCACGATGTAATTATCACTCTCGGTGTATTCTCGTTAGCGCGTCTCGAGTTCGATCTGACCGTACTGGCAGCGGTGCTGGCGGTGGTCGGATACTCCCTTAACGATACCATCGTGGTCTCTGACCGTATTCGTGAAAATTTCCGCAAGATTCGCAAAGCGACACCGATTGAAGTGATCAATGAGTCGCTGTCGCAAACCCTGTGGCGGACCATTAATACCTCGTTGACTACTATGTTGGTGTTATTGGCGCTGTTCTTTATTGGCGGTGAGCTGATTCATAACTTTGCTATCGCGCTGATGATTGGTGTTGCTATTGGTACCTACTCTTCAATTTATGTTGCAGCGACAGTGATGTTGGCGATGAATGTCGATCGCGAAGATCTACTTGAGCCGGTTGAAGGTGAGCTGGTCGACGATCTGCCTTAAAAACAATTAAGCTGTTCTGGCGGCATTCGCTGAATGACCGCCTCGAACAGCCTGCAAACTCTTTCCTGTATCCTCTACCTCGCTCTATTCTCTTTACGTTCTGCTCAATTAAAAAAACCTACAGTTGTTGTGCTATCTTATTCGAAGGATATTAATAAGAATGAAACTTTAAGGGTACAAAATTGACAGTGACTGGATCACCCGCAATTTCATTTATGAAACCAATCGCTACCTGGGTTGTGGTTATAGGAAGTCTGCTGTCCGGCTGCTCCTTGTTGCCTCAGCAGGCTGAGAATAATTGTCCCACAGTAGAGATCGTCGAATTGCCAGTGGTTCCGCAGGCCTGCCCGAAACCGCAGATTATTGAACGCGTTGTCACCAAAACCGTGGCTGCACCGCTGCCGCCTATGGCCAGCACTGCGGGCAAGTTGCATCTGCCAATCGTCGGTGCAGTCGAGTGGGCCAGGGTCGAGCCCGCCGGCCTGTGGCTTGAATCGCGCATTGATACCGGTGCTGATACCACCTCTCTGCACGCCGAAGACATTCAGTTGCTAGAAAAGGATGGCAAGCGCTATGTCAGCTTTGTGTTGATTGATGCGGTGACCGGCAGTCACCATCCCCAGGAGTTAAGGCTGCGCCGTCGGGTGCTGATCAAGCAGAGCGGCGGCCCGGATCAGCGCCGCTATGTGGTGCGAATGTGGGTGACACTGGGTGAAACCCGCTCAAGAATTGACGTTAATCTTACGGATAGAGCCAATTTTGAATACCCGTTACTGATTGGCCGCAACTTTCTCACCGATAGCCTGATTGTCGATGTCAGCCGCCATCACACCATGCCAGCGCAGAAGCAAACGGCCAATGATTAACTCAAAAGCTCAGATTGGTTTAATTGCCGGTGTGTTGATAGCCCTGGGCCTGGGTCTAACTCTCTACAAGGCGATCAGTCTCGATCTGCCGCTGGTGCCAGACCAGTATCGCGAGGTTTGGACGATTGAATCAAAAACCAGTTTTACTCCGTCTCGTGCAAGTGGTTCACAGGCCGTTAATATTGAATTGGCATTACCCTCCGCTCAGGCTGGCTGGGTAATTCTCGAAGAGCATTTCGCCTCGTCAGGATTTGGCTTTTCGATTATTGAGCAGGGCACGGGCAATGTCGCGCGCTGGACACGTCAGGAGCTAGACCGACCTACAACCCTCTATTATAAAATGCAGGCTTACCGCGCCAGTGATAACCGCGATCTGCCTGGGCTAAAGGTTTCTATGCCGCAAAAGCCACTGCTCGAACCAGATCAGCAGGCAGCTATGGATCGTCTTTTAGATCGTTTACAGCAACAGTCATCAGATATTGAAAGCTTTGTGCAGTTGCTACTGCAGGAATTTCTTCGCGACTCTCCGGATCAAGATACGCTGTTTCTAATCGACTCCTATGAAGATGATTCCACTGCGGTGCTAATGGATGTGCTGGCTATGGCCGATATTAGCGCCCACCAAATTCGCGGTATTGTTCTTGAAGATGGTCGCCGTCGCCAGACCCTGAGTTCACTTATCGAAGTCTACAACGGTGAGCGCTGGCGTATCTTTGATCCGGCAACTGCCAATGCCGGCTTGCCGGAAAATTTCTTCATTTGGCAGCGCGGTGATGGCTCCATATTAAGTGTGGTGGGCGGCCGCGACTCAAGTCTTGAGTTTGCTCTGGTCAGCAACAGCCTGCCGGCCAAAGCGGTGGTCGGCATGGAGCAGCGCTCGGATAAATTTGCCCTATTAGATTTCTCGATTTATACCTTGCCGGTGGAGCAACAGGGTATTTTTAAAGGCCTGCTGTTGATTCCGGTCGCCGCGCTAGTCGTGGTCTTTATGCGTGTCTTGGTCGGGGTAAGAACCTCAGGTACCTTTATGCCGATACTGATAGCACTGGCCTTTATTCAAACCACCTTATTTATTGGGCTGGCGATATTTCTCAGCTTGATCGGCTTGGGCCTGTGGATTCGCTCCTACCTCAGTCATCTAAATCTACTGTTAGTCGCACGGGTGGCAACAGTGATTATTATGGTGATTCTGCTGATGGCAGCGCTGGCAGTGATCAGCTACAAGCTGGGAATAGATCAGGTGTTAACCGTGACCTTTTTTCCCACCGTTATTGTCGCCTGGACTATCGAGCGTATGTCGATTCTCTGGGAGGAAGAGGGTGGCCATGAAGTGTTGATTCAGGGCGGCGGAAGTCTTCTAGTGGCGGTGCTGGCCTATCTGGTAATGTCCAACCACCTGGTTGAACATCTGACCTTTAACTTTCCTGAGTTGATGTTAAGTCTGCTCGGCGTGATTCTTCTGTTCGGTAAATACACCGGCTATCGTCTCTCCGAGTTGTATCGTTTCCGCGATATGGGTGCTAAATAGAACCATGACCAAGCTGATTTCGCCCTTTGAACTTCGCGATCTCGGTATCCTCGGAATGAACGCCCGCAATATCGGCTTTATCGGCCGTTATAACCAACGTAAAAACTACCGCCTTGCCGACGATAAGCTACAGACCAAAAGTGCCGCACTGGCTCGCGGTATACCGGTTCCAGAGCTTTACGGCACCGTCGAGTACCAGTTTCAGGTTAAATCGATTCTTAATACCCTAAAGGGCCGCGAAAGCTTCGTAATTAAGCCGGCTCAGGGCAGTGGTGGTAAGGGCATTCTGGTGATTACCGGGCGCGACGGCGAGCACTTTATAAAATCCAGTGGTGCATTAATTGATGAGCGCGAAGTGCGCCGCCATTGCTCCAATATCCTTGCTGGATTGCACAGCCTTGGTGGCCGCAATGATTGCGCGATGATCGAAGCTCTAATCGATTTTGATCCGGTGCTTAAGGACTACAGTTTCGAAGGTGTACCGGATATCCGCGTCATTGTTTTTCGAGGCGTACCGGTAATGGCGATGATTCGCTGCGCCACCCACAGTTCCGATGGCAAAGCCAATCTGCATCAGGGTGCTGTGGGTGTGGGCATTGATATAGGCATCGGGCAGAGTATCTGTGCAGTGCAGCACAACCGTATAGTCAGTCAACACCCGGATACCGGCATCAGCTTTAAGCAGTTAAAGATCCCCCGTTGGCAGCAGGTTCTGGAACTGGCGGCCAGCTGTGCAAGTATGACTGGGCTCGATTATCTGGGGGCGGATATTGTCCTCGACAGGCAGTCTGGGCCGATGTTGTTAGAGTTGAATGCGCGGCCCGGTCTGGCGATTCAAGTGGCCAATCAGGTCGGTCTCCGTCACCGTCTGGCGGCGGCGAAAAAGATTGCCGAGCTGACCGATAATCAGGCTGAGAAAATCACACTGGCTCGTCAACAATTTAGCAATGTTGAAGTTGCCAGTGGTCAGTTAGCGATGAGTATTCTCTAGCTTTGTTGCTACGGGTATCTGTGGCGAATAGTTGCATAGGATATATAAAAACTACTCAGTACTGCTAATAGCCTTTGTTAAAATCGCTAATTCGCAATCTCTGTTCTTAAGCCAACTGTTAAACTTTTAATTAGAAGCAGGATAATTAGCAGCAGGATTAAAAGCGCTTTTCTACACACCCAAAGGAACTGGAGTTAAGGCTATGTCGGTTTTCACACACCGCGAGTTCGATAATCATCAGCAAGTCGCCTTCTTTAAGGATAAAAAAACCGGTTTAAAAGCCATTATTGCCGTCCACAATACCAATCTCGGTCCAGCCCTTGGTGGCTGTCGAATGTGGCCCTACGCGACCGATGAAGAGGCCCTCACCGATGTGCTGCGGCTCTCCAGAGGAATGACCTACAAATCTGCACTGGCCAATCTTGCCTTGGGTGGGGGTAAGGCGGTGATTATTGGTGATCCACACAGCCAGAAGAGCGACGACCTTCTCTATGCCATGGGTGACTTTATCGAGGGTTTAGGTGGCCGCTATATCACTGCCGAAGACTCCGGAACCTCGGTGCCGGATATTCTTAAAATAAGCCAGCGCACAAGTTATATCAGTGGTGTCGACAAAGCGTCGAATCATGGGGGCGATCCATCGCCGAGTACCGCTTACGGTGTATTTGTCAGCCTTCGCGAAGCGGTGACCTACAAGCTTATGCGTGGCAATCTGGAAGGGCTTAAAGTTGCCATCCAGGGGCTCGGCAATGTTGGTTACCGTCTCGCCGAGTACCTGCATAAAGCCGGAGCCGAGCTCTATGTTAGCGATATAGTTCAAGCCAATGTCGATCGCGCTGTTGGTGAATTAAATGCCACTGCAGTTACCGGGGAGCAGATATTTTCCCTTGATGTAGATGTATTCTCCCCCTGTGCGTTGGGGGCAGCTATCAACGACCAAAGTATCCAACAACTTAAAGCACCCATAGTAGCCGGTGCCGCCAATAATCAACTGGCGACCCCTGTCCATGGGCAGATACTTCATGACCGCGGAGTGCTTTATGCACCGGATTATGTGGTTAATGCTGGCGGCATTGTCGATGTCTACTACCAGCGTAAAATGCGCAGTGGTGATTACAGTGTGGAAAATTATGCCACTGATCTAGCGAGCAAAGTTGAGGGCATTGGCGTTACTCTCAAAGAGATATTTGTGCGTAGTGAAGCTGAGAATGTACCCACTTTTGTGGTTGCCGATCGAATCGCTGAAGAGCGCTTTAACAGTGCCAGCAACCAGTGGCAGCCGATTAAATCAAATGATCCAGTGGCAACTCAGTCTTATAGCAAATCGGTTTAAGGGAGAAGCTACTCTTGACGTGATCTACGCCATCGACCTGAGTTAGCTTATCGAGAAATTCTTGGTAAGCGAGCAGGTCGGGAGCGACCACGCGAATCAGGTAGTCAAAATCACCAGTCATTAGATAGCATTCCATAACCTCAGGCCAGTTGAGAACCTGACGGGCAAAATGGTCGAGGTCTTTCTTCACCTGATGGTGCATGGTGACCTGCACAAAGACCGTGACCGGCAGCCCGGCCTTAAGGGGATCGACCAGCGTGACACGTCTGTTGATATAGCCGAGAGCCTCGAGGTTTTTTACCCGCCTGGAGCAGGGCGATGGCGACAGGCAGACCTGATCCGCCAGTTCCAGATTTGATAGCCCTGCGTCGGATTGCAGAATATTGAGAATTTTCCAATCAATATTATCTAGTTTGTATTCATTCATAGGGCTTCTATACTTTTTATATTGACTAATTCAATGTTAATTTTGTAATTACTAGGGCGAACACAAGAACTGCAAAGCTCGCGAAATACAGCATCTTCAACAAGTTAGATGAAGCTGCAGGGTTCTGCCATAGTCCGCACAGTATTTGGTGTTTAATCTGAGTATAGGCAACATCGCGCAATAATTCGTTATTAAATCCTGTGTTTGCGCTACAACCTATCTTAACTGACTGTACGGCTTCTGCACTTTGGCAGGATTCCCTAGTGATCATCATGCTAATTTTATGCCCTGAAATAAGCGCTTTTAAAAGCTGTTCAGAGGGTTTTAATTACATTAACTAAAATAACCCTGACTGATCGATAAAAAAATGGAATTGCAGGGGTGTCACATGGCCGTTAAAAATGCACAAAAAAACACAGCGGACAGCAAACAAATAACCACGCCAGAGTTTATGGATGGTTCCGCTATATCCATTCCTATGCTCAGTGTTTTAGAGGCGGATGGAAGCCTGGTCAAAGGTGCCGTGGCACCGAAAATCAGCCAGAAACTGGCAGAAAAAATCTATAGCGACATGGTCTATACCCGCATTCTCGATGAGCGTATGGTCAGAGCGCAGCGGCAGGGGCGGCTGAGTTTTTATCTCACTTGTACCGGCGAAGAGGCCTCGGTGGCTGGCACCATTGCCGCCTTTAAACAGGAAGATATGGTGATGGGCCAGTATCGCGAGCAGGTTGCTCTGCGCTGTCGCGGTTTTACCACCAAGCAGTTTATGAACCAGCTATTTAGCAATGTCGATGATCTCGGTAAAGGTCGCCAGATGCCAGTTCATTATGGCGCTCGAAATCTTAATGTGATGACCATTAGCTCACCACTGGCAACCCAGATTCCCCAGGCTGCCGGCTATGCCTACGGGCAAAAACTCGCCGGCAATAAAGCCTGCACGCTCTGCTATTTCGGTGAAGGTGCAGCCTCGGAAGGGGACTTTCATGCCGGCCTGAATATGGCGTCAGTATTAAAGTGTCCAGTGGTATTTGTGGTGCGCAATAATGGCTACGCTATCTCAACGCCCTGTAGTGAACAGTTTGCCAGTGATGGTATAGCTCCGCGCGGTGTGGCCTATGGTATTAAAACCATTCGGGTCGATGGCAACGATATTCTCGCGGTATATGCCGCCGCCGTAGAGGCGCGAAAAATTGCCGTAGACCAGCAACAGCCCGTATTAATTGAAACCATGAGCTACCGTTTAGGTGCTCACTCCACCTCGGATGATCCCAGCGGCTACCGCAGTCCCGAAGAAGAGGAAAAGTGGCGTCAAAAAGACCCAATCAACCGCATGAAAAACTGGTTGATCAAACAGCAGTGGTGGGACGAGAGTCGTGATGAGAAGCAGCATAAAGGGTTTCACAGTGAAATTCTCGCTGAACTTAAGCTTGCAGAAAAGCGTCCCAAGCCACCCCTTGATGACATGATCGCGGATGTTTATAAAACCCCGCCAAGGCATCTTATTGAGCAGTTTAAATCTCTTGAAGAGCATATAGCCAAATATCCGAATAGCTATCCAGACAGCAATAAAACACATGGGGAGGGCTAAGCGATGAGCGCTGAGACAACCACCCAAATGAATCTACTGCAAGCTGTTAATTGCGGCCTGGATATCGCCATGGGCACAGACGACAAAGTCATTTGCCTGGGCGAAGATATAGGCAAGTTTGGCGGTGTATTTCGTGCCACCAGCAATCTGCAGGAAAAGTATGGCAAGCCGCGCTGCTTTAATACCCCGCTGACCGAGCAGGGTATTGCCGGTTTTGCCGTGGGCCTCGCTGCTCAGGGCTCGGTAGCTGTGGCAGAGATACAGTTTGCGGACTACATCTTTCCCGCCTTTGACCAGATTGTTAACGAAGCGGCCAAGTTCCGCTATCGCAGTGGCGATGAATTTAACTGCGGAGGTCTGACCATTCGCGCACCTTACGGTGGCGGTATAGATGGCGGCCTCTATCACTCGCAATCCCCCGAAGCCTATTTCTGTCACACCCCGGGTCTCAAGGTAGTGATTCCAAGTAATCCCTATCAGGCCAAAGGTCTATTGCTGGCGGCGATTCGCGAACCGGACCCAGTGATCTTTTTTGAACCCAAGGCAATCTATCGCGCCTCGGTAGGCGAAGTGCCAGAGCAGGACTATGAGTTGGCACTGGGAGTTGCAGAAGTGGTTCAGCAGGGCACAGATATTACATTGCTGGGCTGGGGTGCACAGATGATCCAAATTAATAAGGCCGCCGAACTTGCCGCCGCTGATGGAGTTTCTTGCGAAGTGATCGATCTCTGCACGCTGCTGCCCTGGGACAGGGAAACGGTAATCACATCGGTATGCAAAACCGGTCGTCTGTTGATCAGCCATGAAGCACCGCTCACTGGCGGTTTTGCCGGAGAGATTGCCGCGACTATCCAAGAACAGTGCTTTTTAAATCTCGAAGCACCGATTACCAGAGTGACCGGTTTGGATACGCCATTCCCGCTAATTCAGGAAAAACAGTATCTGCCAGACCATCTAAAAATTTATGAAGCGATTAAATCTAGCCTGGCATTTTAGTGCGGGTAATTTAGAGCTGTCAGTAGGATTTCAAGGAGAGAGAAATGCAAAAAGATTTTATATTGCCGGATATTGGCGAAGGTATTGTCGAATGCGAAGTGATCGAGTGGAAGATCAAAGAGGGCGACAGTATTCAAGAAGACCAGATCATTGTCGATGTCAGCACCGATAAAGCCATTGTTGAAATTCCCTCCATGTACAACGGTCGTATCACCAAACTGCATTATGCCGAGGGCGATACCGCCAAAGTGCATGAGCCGCTATTTGCGATTGAGCTGGAAGGTGAGGCGGCAGAAGAAACCGCAGCTGTTGAAGAGGTAGCCCAGCCACCGGCCGCCCAACAGCTCCT
>Ga0209119_1001869_pt1 | contig 20119 bp, 14 predicted proteins | sample COG_03_FD_184747 | JGI IMG/M metagenome (GOLD analysis project Ga0209119, IMG submission 184747) | Pelagic Microbial community sample from North Sea - COGITO 998_met_03 (SPAdes) (version 2) | ecosystem: Environmental > Aquatic > Marine > Neritic zone/Coastal water | place: Helgoland, sampling... | reverse complement strand
CCTATAACTGGGAAGCTGAGGATAGCAGCGAGCCGGAACAATATACCCAGGGCCGCAATTTCGGTCATCTGGCTTATAGAGTCGAGAATATCTATAAGACCTGTCAGCGTTTTGCTGATGCAGGGGTGGTTATTAATCGCCCACCGCGCGATGGGCATATGGCCTTTGTGCGTTCGCCAGATAATATCTCGATTGAAATCCTTCAGGAGGGAGCACATCTAGAGCCTCAGGAACCCTGGTTGTCGATGGCGAATAGCGGTGTTTGGTAGGGATTAATCTTTGCGGTAGGGCAGCATCTCTTGCGCCTGCTTTATATGCTCGGCAATCGCTTTTTTCTCTCGAACTAAAAACCGCGCAATAGCATCTCTAAACTGGGGATGCTTAATCCAGTGCAGCGAGTGAGTTTCAACCGGTTCAAAACCGCGGACAATTTTATGTTCTCCCTGAGCGCCGGCATCGTAACGTTGCAGGCCACGGCTAATGGCAAACTCAATACCGCTGTAATAACAGAGTTCAAAATGCAGATAGGGAAACTCATCAACACTTCCCCAGTAGCGACCGTAGAGTGTCTCATCATCAAAAAAGTAAAGGGCGCAGGCAACCGGTATTTTATCCTGCCAGGCAACTGCCATTGCGATCTGCTCTGGCATGGTAGCGGCAATCTGTTTGAAGAAACCCTCGGTTAAATAGCCTCTGGTGCCATTGCGCTTAATATAGGTGCGTTCATAGAGTTGATAGAACAGCTGCCAAATCTCTGCTCTGATCTCAGTGCCGACTTCGATAGTGACATTGAGACCCTGCTTACTAATGGCTGCTCGTTCTTTGCGAACCATTTTGCGCTTGCGCGATATCATTGTCGCCGTGTAGTCGTCGAATGACTGATAGCCGCGGTTGTGCCATTGATATTGAACGCCAGTGCGCTGTAGCAGTCTCGGGTCATCAAAGAGTTTTAAATGCTCTGTGTTGGGGAATAAAAAGTGCCAGCTAGAGGCACCTGTATCCTCAGCGACATTTAAAGCCTCGTCGATCAGTTGCGAACAGTCTTCGCTACACAATGATTGGGCAGTTCGTACTCGCGGCCCAGTGGAGGGTGTAAAGGGTATTGAGGTGACCAACTTGGGGTAATAGTCGAGACCATTCTCGAAGTATGCATTGGCCCAGGAATGATCAAAGACATACTCACCCATTGAGTGATCTTTAAGGTAGAGCGGCATAAAGGAACTGCTTTGCTGCTCTTCACTGTCCTCTGACTGAAGTTGCAGATGGATCGGCAGCCAGCCACTGGATTCGCAGGCGCTTCGACTATCTTCCAGAGCCTCGAGAAATTCACTGCGTAGAAAGGGGTAGGGAAGTGATGCTTTTTGACTCTTGGAACTCAATGGATTAACTCGGGTAGATTTTTTATAGGCATTGTACGGCCTGCTACTGCAAGATGGTCAAAAAACCTCAACTTATATGACTCTTTATAGAGTTTTTCGCGTTAATTTTTGGGTAAAGATTGTCATTAGGGTATCATGCGCAACTTCAATTCTAATCGGCAAAGTACGGAGACTGTTCAATGATAATTAAGCCCCGCGTTCGCGGCTTTATGTGTATTACAACTCACCCAGTGGGTTGCGAAACCAATGTTAAAAATCAAATTGATTTTATTAAAGCTCAGTCACCTATAGATTCACCAAAGCGTGTACTGGTGATCGGCTCGTCAACCGGCTACGGCCTGGCCGCACGCATCGGTGCAGCCTTTGGTGGCGGCGCCTCTACACTGGGTATTTTCTTTGAAAAGCCGAGCACCGAGACCAAGCCCGGCACTGCTGGTTGGTACAACTCTGCGGCTTTCCATAAGTTTGCCGACCAGGATGGCCTGTATGCGAAAAGCATTAATGGCGATGCCTTCTCCGATGAGATTAAAGCCAAGACTATCGACACCATTAAGCAGGATTTGGGTCAGGTGGATCTGGTTATCTACAGTCTGGCTGCTCCGCGCAGACAGCACCCAAAAACCGGTGAGGTATTTAACTCAACACTGAAGCCAGTGGGCAAAAACGTCACTATGCGCGGCGTAAATACCGATAAGGAAACCATTCAGGAATTTAGTCTTGAAGCGGCCAATGATCAGGAAATATCTGACACTGTTGCAGTCATGGGTGGCGAAGACTGGCAGATGTGGATCGATGCGCTCGATGAAGCCGGTGTTCTGGCCGATGGCGCCAAGACCACTGCCTTTACCTACATTGGCGAGAAGATGACCTGGGATCTCTACTGGGATGGCACTATTGGTCAGGCCAAGAAAGATCTCGATAAGCGTGTAATTTCAATCCGTGAAAAACTCGCCGCCAAAGGTGGCGATGCACGAGTATCAGTGCTTAAAGCGGTAGTTACTCAGGCTAGCTCGGCGATTCCAATTATGCCTCTGTATCTGGCGATGCTGTTTAAAGAGATGAAGCGCAAAGGCACTCATGAGGGCTGTATCGAACAGCTCTACAGACTCTACAGCGAATGCCTGTACAGCGATTCGCCGCGCACCGACGAAGAGGGTCGCCTGCGTGTCGATGAGCTTGAGCTATTGCCTGAGGTTCAGGATGTTGTGGCTGAAGCCTGGGCTAAAATAAGCACTGAAAATCTTGCCGAGTTAACTGATTTTGCTGGCTATAAGCAGGAGTTTCTCAATCTGTTTGGCTTTGAGATCGCGGGTGTCGACTACGATGCCGATGTCGATCCCAATGTACAGATCAACAACCTTGTATAACGCCTGAACAATGAGTTCTAAAGCCACGCAATTTAAAACCGCGCTGTTGCACCCGCGCTATTGGTTGACCTGGTTTGGATTCGGTCTATGGCGACTGATCACTATACTGCCATTCCCTGTGCTGATTGTTTTCGGTACAGGGATTGGGCTAATTTTCCACGCCATTCCGAGTCGCCGCAAAATCATTGCACGGCGCAATATCGAAATCTGTTTTCCCGATCTAAGCGCCGCTGAACAGCAATCTATGCTCAGGAAAAACTTTATCAGCACCGGTATTGCAGTGATGGAGGTGGGTATTTCATGGTGGTGGTCAAAAAAACGTTTTGCCAAATTGCTGCATATTGAAGGCCAACAAAACCTCGAAGCGGTTAAAGGTCGTGGGGTAATGCTTCTTGGAATTCATTTCACTACTCTGGAGATTGGCGCTGCAGCCATGTCGACGCTGATCGAGATGGATGGTATGTACCGCGCTCACGGCAATCCGGTCTATGATTTTTTACAGGCTCGGGGTCGTCTCAGTAAAGGTACGGGCGGTGGTGTTGTCTACGAGCGCAGAGATGTGCGCGGTACCATGAAAGCGTTAAAGAAAGGTCGTGCCCTGTGGTATGGCCCGGATCAGGACTACGGCCTGAATCAGGGGTTATTTGTCCCATTTTTTAATGTTCAGGCGGCGACAGTCTATGCCACTGCGCGCTTTGCCGAGAAAACCGGCGCTGCGGTTGTTCCTTTTAGTCATATTAGATTGCCGGGTTTTCTGGGCTATAAAATTACTGTCCATCCGGCGTTGGAAAATTTTCCGGTGGGTGATGATCTTGTTGATACCACGCGCATAAACAAGATAGTCGAAGAGTTTGTTATGTTGCAGCCAGAGCAGTATCTCTGGGTGCACCGGCGATTTAAAAACCGTCCCGAGGGTGAGGCGGATTTATACGGCTTGCCGGCAAAAAAGAAAAGACGCAACAGGGCAGTATAAGTGGAGGTTTAGCTTGTGTAGCCTGAGTGCCAACAGTACCATAACGTGCTTTGCACAGAATCGTTTTCAGAAAACAGTTTTTAAAAGGAAGTAGGACATGATTAGCGGAAGTATTGTCGCGTTGTTAACGCCGATGCACTCGGATTCTCTTGAGGTGGATTGGGACGCGCTGAAGAAGCTTGTCGACTGGCATATAGAGCAGGGCACCAACAGCATAGTTGCGGTGGGCACCACCGGCGAATCAGCGACGCTCAGTGTTGCCGAGCACGCCCAGGTTATCAGCGTGGTGGTCGAACAGGCCGCCGGACGCATTCCAATTATTGCCGGTACTGGCGCCAACTCGACACGCGAAGCGATTGAGTTAACTCAGGCCGCCGCTGATGCTGGCGCTGATGCCTGCCTACTCGTGACCCCCTACTACAACAAACCCACCCAAGAGGGCCTTTATCTGCACTACAGGGCCATTGCCGAAGCTGTGGAGATAGACCAGATTCTTTACAATGTTCCAGGCCGAACTGCCTGCGATATGAACACCGAGACTGTTTTGCGTCTCAGTGAGATTGTCAATATTGTCGGTATTAAAGAAGCCACTGGTGACCTTGAACGCGCCAAAAAAATTATTGATCAATGCCCTGAAGATTTTGCCGTCTATTCCGGCGACGATGAGACCGCCAGAGAATTGATGTTGCTCGGTGGCCATGGCGATATTTCGGTAACGGCAAACGTTGCACCAAAATTGATGTCAGAGATGTGCGCTGCGGCGCTGTCCGGAAATAAGGACAGAGCTCTGGAAGTGGATTCAAAGCTGGCAGCACTGCACAGCAGTCTGTTTGTCGAATCCAACCCTATACCGGTTAAATGGGCTGTCTCTGAGCTGGGCTTGTTATCTAATACTCTGCGTCTGCCGATGACACCGCTCTCTGCATCGCACCATGAAGTAGTTCGTGCCGCTATGCTCAGTGCAGAGCTGGTTTAACTGCTTTTTATAAAAAAATATACGGGGCTACCGATAAAAATGAAATTACTGATAAGCATGTTGAATATCACTGTTATCCTGAGTTTAAGCGGCTGCGGCTGGTTGGGATTGCGCGATCGCAGCAATGACTATCTGCTCGCTGAAGAAACGTCGGTTACGACAATTCCCGCAGATCTCGACCGCTCGGTTGTCGGGCAGATCTACCCGATCCCAGCGATTCCCTCTGAATCAGTCGAACTGGTTAAATTTGAAGCGCCGCGCCCACAGCCAGCGTCGGTAAATACTTTTGAGCAGCTGGTTAAAATCCAGAGTCTCGAAGGCCGCCGCTGGGTGTTGATCAATATTCCCCCCAGTGAAGTTTGGCCACGGATTCGCAGCGTTCTAAATCGCAGCGGTGTACCCGCCGCGCTGGCTGAAGGTTCTTCAGGCATTATCGAAACCGTATGGGTGAAATTTAATTCCGACGAGGACAACTCGCACCGTTTTCGCTTCCAGATTTCCCCCGGGGTTCAGATAAACAGCTCGGAGATTTCCCTGCTGCACAATCAGGCAGTACGCAGTAAAGAAGAGCAGGCTCAATGGCCGCAGGTTTCCGATAGCGATGTGCGCGAAAAAGATATGCTTTCTCTGGTTGCCAATGAACTGGCTGGCGCGACGAACTATGCTTCAGTCTCTCTGCTGGCACAGAATATTGGCGGTGAGGCCAAAGTTAATGTGGTGACACCAGAAGTGGCCGATCCGTTTATTCAGGTTAAGCTGAGCTACGATCGTGCCTGGGCGTCAATTCTTTACTCTGCTGACCGCGGTGGTTACAGCTTGGTAGATCAGAATCGTACAGAGGGTACTCTGTTTGTAAACTACACTGAGGATTCCGCCGACAAGCCGGGATTTTTTGCTCGCTGGTTTGGTGGCAACAGTGAAAAGATTCTTGAAGTTAACTACCGCATCCTAGTGCAGGTTGTAGGCGCTGATGTCGAGGTGCGTATCGTCGGCCCCGACGCCGAAGGACTCGGCAAAGCTGAAACCCTTCGTCTGTTGAAGATTTTACGCAACAATATGTCCTAAGGCGCACAATTAATGCGCTTTGCATCTCTGGGCAGTGGCAGCAAGGGCAATGCCACGCTGGTCGAATGGCGTGATACCTGCGTGATGATCGACTGTGGTTTTTCTATTAGAGACACCGCAAAACGCCTCGAAAAGCTCGGCAAGACCCCCAATGATATAGATGCTATTCTGGTGACTCACGAACACAGTGATCACTGGAAGGGCGTAGTACCGCTTTCCGCTAAGTTCGATATTGACGTCTATGTCACTGCTGGCTGTATGCGCAGTCGCAAGGCTGAGGACAGAGTCTTTCCCTTTCATATTATCGACAGTCACAGGCAGTTTCAGGTCGGTGATCTCTCAGTTACTCCAGTTCCAGTTCCCCACGATGCTCGTGAGCCTGTCCAGTTCCTATTTAACAGCGATAATCACCAGTTGGGCATACTGACCGATGTCGGCTCGCTAACGCCACATATAGAGGCCGCCTATGCCAATTGTGATGGTTTGCTAGTTGAGGCCAACCACGACCTTGATATGTTGCACAGTGGGCCTTATCCGGAGTTTTTGAAAGATCGTGTCTCTGGGCCCTGGGGGCATCTAAATAATCATCAGACCGCTAGATTACTCTCGGCTATCGACCAACAGCGAATCCAGCAGTTAGTGATTGGCCATATCAGCGATAAAAATAATACTCTTGAGAAAGTCAGGTCTGCAGTAGAGCCGGTTATTTCCAATAGCGGAAATCTTTATTACGCCTGTCAGCAGCAGGGCTTTGATTGGCTTGAGTTGAATTAAGACCAAACTCTCGCGTAAATCTAGTTTGAAAACATTTTTTTTCATCCACTGCAAACACTTTTTTAGCTTTTAAACTAACTTTTTCAATTTATTTATGGTTTTTTTCCACAGATAGGTCGAATATCTATGAAATTTTTTACGAAAGTCACGTAAGTCATTGATTTTTACTTATCAAATTTGTAACTTATTGATTTATATGGAATTAATTATGTGGTTAAAATTTGATCAATTTAACAAATATGCCGGTTTTTTAGGGGTTTAACTACCCCAAACCCCATTTAATCCACAAAGTTATCCACAGCTTTTGTGGGTATCTTTTCTTTTCTGTAATACAGCTGACATATTTGACTGCAGACTTAGAGAGCTAACAAAGTAAGCTGATTATTTAAGCGGCTAATTGAAATCTATCCAATGGCATATCAGAGTTGCCCATAGGCCAGATAAAGTCGAGATTAACCTGTACTTAATCTGCACTTATAAAGAGTTCAGTGTTTAAATAGCCCTATGCCGATTATACAAATATCTTTTACCTCAAGCGCCTTTGAGGACAGTGCTCAACTGCTATCAGAAAAGCTTCTGTTACCCCTGCGTCGCGATCAATCCTCAGCTTATGATTATCTGCTAAGTTACTGTGAATCTGGGTTGTCGCTGGTTCCCAGTGCCGACAAGGGCTATGGGCCAATACAATGTGAGTTTGCTGGTGGCGCACACAGTCATCGCCGGCGTTTTGGTGGTGGCAATGGTCAGGCAATTGCCAAAGCTATAGGGGTTTCCGGTAAGTTTTCTCCCCAGGTTCTCGATTTAACCGCGGGGCTGGGTGGCGATTCCTTTGTACTCGCCTCGCTGGGCTGTACTGTCACCATGCTAGAGCGCAACCCAATAGTTCACAGCTTGCTTGCTGATGGTCTGGCCAGAGCCGTACTCAGTACCGAGGATGATTCTGAGCTGGGGGTTATCATGGCGAGAATTAAACTAGTCGAAACTAATTCTGCCGATTATCTAAGGCAGAGAGGCAATACTCTGTCTGCCGATGTTGTCTATCTTGATCCAATGTTCCCCGAGCGCAAGAAATCCGCCAAGGTGAAAAAACAGATGCAGGCTTTTCATGCGATTGTCGGCACTGATCCCGATGCGGATAAGTTGCTGGCAATGGCGCTCGGTGTTGCTAACTACAGGGTCGTTGTTAAGCGTCCAGCCGGGGCAGAATATTTGGCGAGTTCGAAGCCGAGCTATTCACTGGAAGGTAAGTCGACTCGTTACGATATTTACACGCTAAAAAAACTTCCTAATTAATATCGCAGGTTTATTTATTTAGCGTTTCACAACAACGATAAAGTTGCCAACCACTACGGTTAAAAAGCCTACAACCGCCATTGCTGACCACTGATAGTTTTCAAATAGTGTCGACAGTGCTATCGCGACAAATGGGATAACAAGTGAGGCAAAGGCCGCTCGGTCGGGTCCGATACTGACAAGTAATTTCAAGTAGGCGCCAAATACCAAAACTGTGCCAAATACAGAGAGGTATAGCAGTGATGCGGTGTATTCCAAGCTGTTCTCATAAGTAAAGTCGACGCCGCTCAGTAGCCCAATTGCCAGCAGAATAAGAGTGCCATAGAGCATTGACCAGGCATTGATCGACCATATAGAGAGGCCTGTCTGACCATTTCGTGTGGCGGTTATATTTCCCAAGGAGGCTATAAACACGCTTAATACTGCCATTGCAAAGCCAATCAGTGCATTTTCAGATGATGAGTATTTTAATATCTCTGGATAAAACAGCATCGCCACACCGAGCATGCCCAAAAATCCACCAAGTAGTGTTTTAGCTGTTACCGGCCGGTTTAGAAATATTCGTCCATTAATGATATTGAAAAATACCAGAAGTGAAAAAATTACTGCGACAATACCGCTCGTCAAATAGACTTCGGCTAGGTAGATAGTCCAGAAATTCAAACCAAATAAGAGGCCGCCTTGAACCAGGAAAAAAGCGTGATTAACAAGGTTTACTTTAAGTGGAATTTTTCTAGCTAAACACCAGATAAAAAGCAAAATAGCGCCAATAGCCATTCGGTATATAACTGATGCCAGTGGATCTACTTCACCTAGCTGAAAAGTAATAGCGAGCCAGGTTGAGCCCCAAATAAGGATTGTCGATAAATATAAAAAGCTATTTAAAGGATTAATTGCCGACTCCTTGTTGGCATTGTTAGCTGTTACAAATCATTAGCCGGGGAGAGTGTCTCTAATGAAAGGCACCTATATTAAAAGCATTAGGCAAATAGCTTAGTCAACAGAGTCTTATATATATCAGTTAGTGTATTGAGATCATCGACACTGATATTTTCATCAACCTTGTGGATAGTCGCATTGACTGGCCCTAACTCAATAAGCTGGACTCCATGGGGTGCAATAAAGCGACCGTCAGAGGTACCACCAGCAGTGGATAACTCAGCCTGCCGTCCAGTCACTTCAGCGATACTGGCAACAGTTGCACTAATCAGATCGCCCTCGGCGGTTAAAAACGGCTGCCCACTGAGGTTCCAGTTGGCGTTGTAGTCTAGCCCGTGCTTGTCGAGTATCTGTTCGGTGCGCTGAATTAACTGTTCCTGAGTTAGCTCAGTAGAAAAACGGAAGTTAAAGATTATCTCTAACTCTCCGGGAATCACATTCGTGGCACCGGTACCGCCATTGATATTGGATATCTGGAAGCTGGTGGCTGGGAAAAACTCATTGCCCTGATCCCAGGTTTCAGCGGCAAGTTCTGTCAGCGCTGGTGCAGCTCGATGAATAGGATTATCAGCTAAATGAGGGTAGGCAACATGTCCCTGAAGTCCCTTTACTGTTAGCTTACAGCCAAGCGACCCACGGCGGCCATTCTTAATAACGTCACCGCACAGGGCGGTGCTTGAAGGCTCACCAACCAGACACCATTCTGGCATCATATTCTTTTCCAGCAACCACTCGACAACTTTAACCGTGCCATTGATTGCCACGCCTTCTTCATCACTGGTAATCAGAAATGCAATCTGTCCCGGATGTTCAGGATTCTCTGCAACAAAACGTTCCACAGCTACTACCATCGCGGCTAGCGAGCCTTTCATATCAGCAGCACCGCGACCATGTAGATAGCCTTCTTTGATCTCTGCGGAAAAGGGTGGCAACTGCCAGTTCTCTTCAGGACCAGTGGGAACTACATCTGTATGGCCGGCAAAGCAAAGTGTCGGTCCACCAGAGCCACGCACGGCCCAGAAGTTATCTACATCGCCAAAACGCAGCTTCTCAATATGAAAGCCGATAGCTGCTAAGCGATCGATCATAACCTGCTGGCAACCAGCGTCCTCAGGGGTGACTGATCGGCGGCGAATTAGTTCTTGACTAAGTTCGATGGTTGCTGATTGCTGAGACATTGAATAAACCTTTATTGAAAGGCGTATTGTAATGGGCAATTGTCTCTCAAGCTATTAAAAGCTACTTTAGCCAGTTCTTTTTGATGCATAAAAAAAGGCTCCTTTCGGAGCCTTTTCTGCAGCTGTCTGTTTAATAAAATTAAGCGTTCATCCGCTTTCTAGTGGCTATGCCAAATAGGCCTAGGGCCATGGAACCAAATAAAAATATTGCACTGGGAATCGGTGTCGCTATAGGCGGTGGCACCGAGGCAAGAAGTTCTCTGCTGGCCAGTCGCGGCTCATTAGAGGTATAGACTTGCATAATGTTCGACCAGTCAAAATTTTTGTGTTGCTTAGCTTCATTTTTAAGGTTTTTTACCACGCGGCGATCTGCGCGATTATTGAGAGTCGGCACTGATCCCATAATATCCCAGATGACATAGTTAACCAGGGCGTTGTATTTTGCCGCAGTCTCGCTGAGGGTTTCTGAGAAGTCGAGAAGGGTAAACAGATAGCCAGCCTGACTGTATTTAGCCTTGCCATTGCGACCGCTATTGAACTTACCGGCACCGTTTTGAACATCCTCATAGGTGTTAACAGTTGCTTCCCATGTGCTCAGGTAATGCCTGTCATTACTGTTAGTTGATGCAAGTGTAGTATTACCATCAATGGTTACATCAAAGAGCCCGGTTCTGACATCTGGGTCATTTCTAATATCCAGAATTGCGCTGGTGCCGGTGCCTTCATAGGTAATTTCAACGGTTTCAGCAATTGCTGCGCTGTGAATAAATAGAGCGGCAACTGTACCGCCAATGAATTTACCAATCGTTTTTTTACTGATACCCATCCTTTCCTGTCTCCTTGTCAGCAGCCTGCCAACACAAATAGATTCCAATGGGGCGATTTTATGAATTAATAGAAGACGCGCAACTGGCGCAAGTTAATAATGCGAACCAGTTATCATTTTATATTGAATTGTAAGCCTGAGGTGTCTGAAGACCAGTTAGCTAAAGGGCTGAAAATCAGATCAGCTTATCTTTTGCTGCATTGATCTTGGCCGCTAGATAGTCGCTGCCGCCACGGTCTGGATGCAGGCGTTGCATCAGCCGTTTATGAGCTTTGATAATATCGTCTTTGGGTGCATCTGCTTCAAGGCCGAGGATTTCATAGGCTTCTTTTTCGGATAGTTCTGAAAGGTTGTTGGCTTGATTGCCGTCTTGATAGAACTGTTCTGAGCCGCTGCGATTATTTCGCAGCAGATAAGTTTGCAGTAAGACGTAGGACTCGCGATCAGTTTCCTTGAATGACTCAGCTAAACTTTTAAGTTCTTCTGGGCTTAACTCTGAGAGCTTTTTACCGGAGTACTCTCCCTGCAGTATTTCACCGTCCATCTCTTTAGTCGAGAAGTTCACCTGGACTAATAATGATTTGGTGCGAAATTGCGAGGGGCTAGTTTTAAAGCGGCTAAGAATTTGCAGAAATGGCAGTGCTCGGAATCCTAGGGCAAAAGCGCCTTTAGCCAGAGGTACCAAGGCGGCCAAACCTGCACCCAACCAGTGCATTCTGCCGCTGGCCACTAAAATAAATGAAAATCCCAACACTGACCAAAATGCCGTTCGCCAAAGAAAGGGGCGACGCTTCTCGCTGGGTAGACTTTTAAATACTTTCCACCAATACCAGAGGGAAAAGAGGATTGCGACGAGTAAAAGTAATCTTGGCATAAGGGGTTCTTTCGCTGGTTAGTTTGTTACTGCCCTAAGAGTATATGTAAAAAAGCCCCAGCTCAATAAAGGGCAGGGGCTTTTCAAACGACTATCCACAGCTGAAATAAATAATAGCTGTTAGCGAGTTTTAAGAATTTCTCTCAGCTTATCGGCCATTGATAGCAGTGAGGTTTCAGTGGTTTCCCAGTCAATACAGGCATCGGTTACCGAAACGCCATATTCCATCTCATCGGGATTGCTCGACAATTTCTGATTGCCGCCGTTAAGGTGACTCTCAATCATCACACCGATAATCGACTTGTTGCCCTCAAGAATCTGGTTGCTAACATTATCCAGTACCAGCGGTTGCAGGTTGTGGTCTTTATTCGAGTTGGCATGACTGCAGTCGACCATAATGTTCTGCGCTACACCGGCTGCTTCCAGTTCCTGCTCGCAAATTGAAACGCTGACCGAGTCGTAGTTGGGCTTGCCATTGCCGCCACGCAAAACGACGTGGGCATAGGGATTGCCCTTGGTGGTAATAATTGAAACATTACCCTCGGAGTTAATTCCCAAAAAGCGGTGTGGACTGGCCACTGACTTCAAGGCATTAATAGCTACTGTCAGGCTGCCATCTGTGCCGTTCTTAAAGCCTACAGAGGATGATAGACCAGAAGCCATCTCGCGATGGGTCTGAGATTCAGTTGTTCGCGCACCAATAGCAGACCAGGCGATTAGATCCTGCATGTACTGAGGTGAAATAGGATCCAGAGCTTCGGTAGCCGTGGGTAGGCCAACTTCAAGAATATCGTGAAGGAGCTGGCGGCCTATATGCAGGCCATCGGTAATTTTAAACGAGTCGTTCATAAACGGATCGTTAATCAACCCTTTCCAGCCGGTAGTGGTGCGTGGCTTTTCAAAATAGACACGCATCACAATCAACAGTGTGTCGCTGACTTTTTCAGCGAGCGCCTTGAGTCGCACTGCATATTCCTGGGCGGCTTTCAGGTCGTGAATAGAGCAGGGGCCGACCACAACAATCACGCGATGGTCTTTGCGCTCAAGGATATTTTCAATGTCTGAACGGCCCTGTGAGATGACCTCACGGGCGGTTTCTGAAAGTGGAATTTCACTCTTCAGCTCAGCCGGAGTAATCAAAATCTCTGGCGGTTCAATATTAATATTTTCTACAGCGTGGGGATCCATGTTGGAATTCCTAACGATTAACTTAATTCGAGGTTTGCCATTGTACTTAAATATTCTCAATATTGAAGATTATTCGGCGTCAACCTCAATAAACAAAGGGATTTGAGGGAAATACAGCGCGCAGCGAACAGGATTGTCCTCAAGTCCTTTGTATAAGTTGGCATAGTGCCTCAGTTGGTTCTGGTAGGCACCGATCTGCTTGGTTCTAAATTGCGCCTCGCTCTCGCCAGCTTTCGGCTTTGAAAACTTGTAGTCAATAATCCAGCGTATACCCTGATCGACAAATGTTCTGTCAATTACCGAAGTGCCAGCGCGGTTTTGCTCTGGTTGATAATAGCCGAGGGCTTGCTCACACTTTGCCTGCCCATGGCACTGTAATATCCATTGCCCCTTGGGATCGGCGAGCATTTGATTAATAGCGTTGCTAAGACTATTCAGTTCGTCACTGCTGGCAAGAATTCCCTGCTCTTTGAGCTGAGCCGCCCAGGCGTTGGGCAGCTGTTCAATGCGCGGAGCTGTCCACTTGATCAGGCCTTCATTGGCAATCTGTTTAAGGGTTCTATGGAGAATGGTTCCCAGTAGCCGAGCGCGTGTCGATAAGTTTTCTTCGAGCTGATTTTCTGTACTGATTGCTGTCTCTTCGCCACCCGTCAGCATAGAGCCCAGTGCTGGGGGCTGGCTTTTAAACTGTGCGGGCAGACGACGGATATGTTGCAATCTGGTCGTCACTCCATCTGATTTATCCTCTTCCGGACCCATATGCACAGGGAAAGTTTCGCTGTCTATTCCGGTTTCAATGGTCTTCCATATCGGCGCTAGCAATGTGCCTTTACCCGGCGCCAGCCAACCTTGATTTTTCGCCGCTTTTAGCGAGGCAGATAAATACAGTTTACGAATTGCCCGGGTTGCTGCCACATAGAGTACACGGGTATTTTCCAGGCGGGTCTTAAAGGCATCCTCATGTTTAAGATAGCTGTAGACGCTGTCATCTTCTTCATCATGAGCCCCAAGTGGTGCCATCAACAATGACATCTGGTTGTCTTCATCTATATGTTGGGTCCAGCGCAGCAGGGGCTTTTTATCAGACCCGGATGAACGTGCCAGCCCCGGCAGTATCACATGATCAAACTCCAGTCCCTTGGACTTGTGAATGGTCATTAGTTGAATCACAGTTTCGCTGCTGTTCTCATTCTTGCTTTCAGAAGAGCTGTCTCCAGAGGGCGCTGCATAGAGCTTCTCGACCGCCTGTTGGAAACCGGTCCAATCGGTCAGGCTTCCTGCGCACTGCCAGTTCTCCAGCAGATCCAAGTAGCTCCGCACATCGCTGAGATCAGTGCGGCCATGCAATGTTGCTGGTCCACCCAGTTCAATCCATAGCTGTTCTACAGTTTCACGCAGGCTATTGCGGCTACGATTTTTCCAAGCCGATAAAAGCAGGGGTATAACACGTTGAAGCGTGCTCTGGCCATGTGCCGACAATTGCTGATAATTTTTAGAATTAGAAAGCCTTTCCAGCTGCGCGAGAATCGCGCTGCCATGCTTTGAGCCTGCACTTTTATTGCAAGTCGTGTTAGTGGCAGTATCAAAAGTGCTATTGCTAATGGTTAATAGATCTGCGGCTTCAAAACCACAAAACGGTGTTCTCAACAGTGCCAGCCAGGGAATTTTATCTGCCGGTGAAAGCAGGGCACGGGTTATCGAAAGCATATCAATCACCGGCATTCTGCTGGCCAGTGGGGTGATATCGATTGCCTGCCATACAAGCTTGGCTTCGCGCAGTGCTGGAACAATGCTTTTTAGATGGCCGCGGCCGCGGACCAATATTGCAATTGATTCACCCGGCTGGTTATCGCATATCACTCTACAGGTCTTGGCAATATACTGCGCCTCTGCCTGTTGATAATCATCGCCACAAAAACCCTGAAAGCTAACTGCGGGATCATTGCCCGAGGCTTTAAAGGCTTCAGATGTCGAGTAGGGCACCGCACCGCGACTAATATCCGCAACAGCCGGAAATGCCTGGCTAAACGTATCATTTACCCAGTCGATAACACCTTTTTGCGAGCGAAAGTTACAGCTTAATGCCAGTGGCGTGCACTGCACTGGGCCAATTGGATGGCGCTGTGCATTGATAAACAGCCCGACATTGGCATTGCGAAAACCGTACAGCGACTGCATTGCATCGCCAACCAAAAACAGGGTTCGGCCATCGTCCGGCTGCCAGCCGGCAATTAGGTGCTCTAGCAATTTAATCTGCGCACCCGAGGTATCCTGAAATTCATCCACCAGAATATGTCGTAGCTGGTAATCCAGGCGCAGAGTGATATCGGAGATCGATTCATCTTCTGGAGAGGGCTCCATAGCTTCCAGTGCCGCCAGGGTAATCGCCGGATAGTCACACTGATCATGCTGTTTAAATACAGTTACAAGTTCAGCGGCTAAATGGTGAAGCAGGCCGCTAAGCGCATCGAGTATTAATTGTTGGGATGGATTTATCTCCGATTCGGGCAGATAGAGCGCGTTGAGAATTAACTCATGGATATCGGGATGGCAGCGGCACCATTCCAATACAACCAGCATGCGCTGCTTGGTCTCTTTTTGGTCTGCGGGGAAACCATCATTTTTAGTCACCTGCTTGCGCGGTTCATAACCTTTGGTCACTAGCAGGCCGAGTAATATCTTCCACTGCCCAATACCCTCAAGACTGATATCCGGCATCTCGGTAATACCGGCCAGCTCAGATAGGGGTGTGGACTTATTTCTAGGTATATGGGTAGCGGCAAAATCAGCCAGGCTTAGCAGCTCACCGGCAATCGGCTCTAGGGCATCCTGAAGTTTTAAAAGTGTCTCACCGATAATCTGGTCGATCACCTGCTGAAAGTACTGCTGATTTCCCTTGGCATCAAAAATCAGTGGCAGCCACTGTTCACGCTTACCGAGAATATCTGCCAGCAGTCGTTCGCAGCGCGCGCTGTCATTGCCGGTATGGGCTAGCAGTACGGCTAGCTGTTCTCCGACCTCAGTATTTTCTTCAATTCTTTGCAGTAAACTGCGCGCCGCCAATTCATACTGAACCGCAGGCTGTTCACTGGGCTCGGGCAGGACGCCAAGTTTTGTCTCGAGGGCAAACTGGCTGGCGATATAGCGACAGAAACCATCGATAGTTTGAATGCGCAGGCGGCCGGGCATCTCGAGCAGATTCCATCCCAGCTGGTTGTTGCGCTCTACCGCCTTGGCAGCAATATCCCAGGTTTGGGCCTCGTACTCATTATCTGGTCTCGGCTGATAGGCCGCAGCTTGCAGGGCGCTGTGAATACGGTTGCTCATCTCCCCGGCAGCTTTGCGGGTAAAGGTAATGCTCAGTATCTCTTCAGGGTTTTCTACACTGCATAGCAAGCGTAAAACCCGCTGGGTAATCAGACCAGTTTTACCTGATCCGGCTGGTGCCGAGACAATAAAACTCTGGGTTGGATCCAGTGCCATCTGGCGCTGGCGGCTATCTATAACTGAGTCGGCAATTGACTGATTCACAATTTATCCTCTTCAGTTACAGTATTGAGGCTAGCGTTTAAAGTAGCATCAATTTCTGACTCTTCAGGCCAGCGGTTTAGCGGCAGCAAATGATCCTGATATCCAAAGCTGGTCTTATCGTGAACTTCCACAGAGATATAGCCCTGACAAAACTCAGTGGCTAAATTGGACAGTGCTGACTGCCATTGAGTGATTTGCTCCGGCCAGTTCTCAACAGGTTTATCAAAGCTGATCAGCGGACTGTCGCTGCTGCCCGTAAACTTAATATCACCGGCTCGCAACTGGGCAAAAGCACAGCCATTAGCCTGAGGTTTACTGGCCAACAGATACATCGGCAGTTGAGGCTCAATGGGTCTGGATCCGGCCCATTTACTCGGCTGTACCCGACCGGTTTTGTAATCAATAATCAGCAGCTTCTCGCCTATTTGATCCACTCGATCGAGACGCAGGGAAATGTTGAGATCGCCAAACCGAATACTTGCACTGCTCTCCAGATTAGCCACCCGAAAGGGCTCGCGCTGCTTTTCCTCATCGATCCATTCACGCAGTAATTTTTCTAGGCGCTGCTGTTCCAATGCACGAAAGCGATTACCGCGCAGAACAGTATGACTAGGGGCCCATTCAATTAATGTATCGCCAATGGTTGTCGATAACTGCTCGGAAAGCTGTTGTTCAGAGAGTGAGTTTAAAAAACTCGAGCTCTGCCATTCAGTCCACAGGCGGTCAAGTATTTCATGAATCAGTGAACCGCGGTCCATTGCCGAAAGACCCTGAATGGGCTCCTCCAGCGGCTCGGCCTTGAGGCGATGAGTGGCAAAAGCATTAAACGGACAGATCGCCTGATTTTCCAGAAGCTTACTGCCGCCACGTATGTTTTCATCCGCCGGGTTGTAAGCGGGCGCGCGATCTTCAAACAGTTCGCACTGCTCAGGCTGTGTCAGCCAGGGTGGATAAGCCTCTGGCTCAATAAATAATTCTGCGCGGTTGGATACCGCTATATCACGAATTAATGGACTGGGTTCAAGCTGCTCTTCACCGCGCATAACGGGGTAGCTAAGAATCAATCGCTGGCTGTTGTTTTTATAGCCTGATAGCAGTTCCTGAGCGATCTGCAACTCACGCTCTGGAAGACTGTGGGGCATTTCATGCTTGCGTTGAAAGTCTGCTGGCAACAGCGGGTTAATTGACACTGAAGCGGGGAAATTCTGACTGTGCATGCCGACTATCCACAGCTGATCAAACTGTAGTCCCGAGCCTTCCAATAACCCCAGTATCTGCAGTGGAGCATCGGCGGTTTTAGGATGAAATACCGAGTCCTGAGTCAGCAACTGAAGATGTTTTAAGGCGGTGGCCAGACGCACTTCAATGCCCAGATTATCGAGGGTGCAGAACTGTTCAAGTGTGCTATCCCACTGCTGGCACTGTTGGTACTCAATACTGTTTAAACTGCGGCTACCAGGCCAGGCCATATCCCCGAGAAATTGCTTAAAGAACTGAGCCCAGCCAGAGAAGTTTTTCTGCGTACCGGTTTTTATCTTGGAAAATTTCTTGAGGTCAATTAAGGGCTGTAAAATATCCAGCGCAGATTGTCTTTGTTGTTCCTCATCCGCGGATTCTTCGCTGCGCAGTATTGCCGATAAAAATTCTTCGAGAGTAAATTCAAAGCATCGGGTTTTGCGCAGGGCCAGCTCGCAGTCAACGCGATATTGAACTGGCAGTTGATCAAAGGCTGAAAAAGGTGAGTAGAGCAGTTGCAGCCAATTATTCAATGGCCGTTTGTATTGCAAGGCAGCGATAAGCTCAAGGGCGGCACTTACAATAGCTGTATCTGCCAGAGGCGTACCTGCCGAGATATTCACTAGCATTTCTGTCTCTTCAGATTTTAGAGCTTCGCTTACAACTCGGGCCACCCGTGGCAGGCTGTTATTGAGGTCCGGCACAATAATGCCCAGTCGCTGTTCGGGCTTAGCTTTTAGCTGCTGAGCAGCCCAGTTAGCCGCCATCCACAGTTCTGCTTGAGGATCCTGGCATTCCAGACGATAGGCCTGATTATTATTTTGAGAAGCGCTGCCATTTGTATCTACCTTAACGATTGAGCTGCTTGCAGTTTCAATAACACGCACCTGCAGTGGCGGCATGGATTGAAAACCATAGAGTATTATCTCTGCTTCAGCGGGCAGGGCGTTATCTTCAAACCCACGCTGGATAAGCTGCCAGCTTGATTGCTGGCTGATCAGTCTGTTTTTCTGCAACAGCTCCTCAAAGCTGCTGGTCCAGCGCTTAAAATAATCCACCGCCGGGGTATCGCCCGGCACCTGATCTGCCCTGAGATTCCAGTTCTGTAATGTTTTTAGAGTATCCGAGGCAATTTTTGCATAACTGCTGCTGTGGGCTGAATCATCTTTGGCAATAGCGCGCTCCCAGTAGTAGCGACTCTGCTGTGTGCCGACTAATGCAAGCCCTGAGATAAGTGAATGGTTTTGATCCTGAAGCTCGTCCCAGCAGTATTTAAGCCAGTGGTCGATAGAGTAGACACGCGGTACACACCAGACATTTTTGCCTACGGTCATTGCCCAGGCGTCATTAATCTTGGCGGCCAGACGATGATTGGGCGTTAATATCAGCGTGTCGCGCTCTATAGCATCGCGAAATAGCCTTATATCTATAAGTGGTGGAAGCATTCCTGAGTCGTCAACTTTTTATTATCATTTAAATAGGCCAGTATAATCGCAAAACAGCGGTGCAATTGACAGTAGGCTGATACAATTAAGCTATGCAAATATCTAATGAACTCGATTTTATTTTCTGGGCACTCGGCGGCCTTCTTCTCGGCCTCAGCTTGGGTGTCGTCATCAGCCATTTATCGACCCGCGGTCAACGCGCCAAAACCGATGCTGATCTGGCTGAACTCAACAATATTCGCCTTCAGCTTACTGCGGCTAACGGTGTCCTCGAACAGCGCCTTGTCGGCCAGCAGAATCAATACGAAGCTCAGTTAAAACTATTGCAGGATGCCAAGAAAAGTCTCAGTCAGGAGTTTGAAAATCTCGCCAACCGAATCTTTGAAGATAAGCAGGCAAAATTCTCTGTCCAAAATAAAGAAGCTTTAGAGGTAACTCTGAGTCCACTGCGTCGCGATATAGGTGATTTCCGCAAGCAGGTTGAGTCTGCCTACGATAAAGAAAATGCCGATCGCAATAAGCTGGTAGGCCAGCTTAGCGAGCTGCAAAAGCAGACTATGCAGGTCTCGGCGGATGCGGTCTCTCTGGCCAATGCGCTACGTGGTGACAATAAAGCCCAGGGTAACTGGGGTGAATTTATACTTGAGAAGTTACTTGAAGATTCCGGTCTAAGTAAAGGCCGTGAATACGATACTCAGGTCGCATTAAAAGGCGAAGACGGCAAACGTCGCAACCCAGATGTGATTATTCATCTACCGGAAGGTCGCGATATTGTGATTGATGCCAAGGTCAGTCTGGTTGATTACGAGCGTTATTTTCACGCCGAAGATGATGAGACCAAACAGCAGTGTCTGCGCCAGCATCTCAATTCTCTGCGCGCGCATATCAAAGGTCTTAGCCACAAGGACTACGAAAAACTCGAAGGCGTAAACAGCCTCGATTTTGTACTGATCTTTGTGCCTGTTGAGGCGGCCTTTATGTTGGCGTTGGATCAGGATCCAGAAATGATGCGCGATGCCTATGATCGCGGCATTATTCTGGTTAGCCCAAGTACCTTGATGGTGACCCTGAGAAC
>Ga0209119_1001867_pt1 | contig 20131 bp, 19 predicted proteins | sample COG_03_FD_184747 | JGI IMG/M metagenome (GOLD analysis project Ga0209119, IMG submission 184747) | Pelagic Microbial community sample from North Sea - COGITO 998_met_03 (SPAdes) (version 2) | ecosystem: Environmental > Aquatic > Marine > Neritic zone/Coastal water | place: Helgoland, sampling... | reverse complement strand
CTCATTTTCATATGACGTTATTGATATCAAATCCTCATCTATCTGTATTATAAAAAATACCGCTACCGAATTTAATATAGAATCCACTATACTATCGGAATTCGCTATAATAAATACATTTATTATTGGTATACATAATGGTAATACTAAATTCGAAAAAAAATCCGCCCACCAATTATATCGTATATGCCACCTTTTCATCGTTATAGTCTTCTTCTTATAAAATATATTATTTTTTTCCTCGTGATTTAATATTATGTCTGGGTAATCAGTATACAATTCTAATAAAAACTTATACAATGGCGAAGCATATAAATATGAACTAATAGTATTATAACTGTATAACATAGATACAATTGTTGATACTATACTTATAACTATTATTATTGGGTCATTGCTTAAATTAAAATCATTAATCACACTATATAACAGCGAAATTGTCCAAATATATTGACACAGTAACGTACATATCCCCACAAAAAAACACCTAGGTGAAAAAGTCATCGATCTTAACGAATAATTCCATAAATTAATATTTATAGAATCTTCCTCAAACTTGTTTATATATTGGTATATAAACACCATTAACATTAAATTAGTATTTTCCAATATGGCTTTATTCATATTCTCATTATCAATTGATTTATTCACGCGCTCCAACGTACTAAAATCACGACTTAATCTGTTTTTAGTACAACTTTTTTTCTGATCTAATGACAAAACAACATGATCATCGTTTAAAGCATTTAAATCCTCCCATATTTCTAAATTATTTATCAGAACAAAATTCGAACGCATTTTATCATAGTTTTCTTTATAACTTTTTCTAAAGACTTTTGAAGCCTCTGTAATCCTCCCATTTACCTTAGTTTCCCCCATCAATAAAAATTCTAATCTATTATTATATAATTCTATAAAATAATACGTCCACTTACTATGTAAATTATAACGCGTATCAGACGAATTCAGTATGGTACTTATTGGTTTACTTAAAAGTAATAAAAATTTTTCAGCAGATTCTATTAAATAACAATTTAACCCAAGTTTATATGACATTGACTATAAATAAGTCGATAAATTACTTTAAATAATTACTTTAATCATTTAAATAAAAGTTATTTTAATATGATATATTTATTGTATAATCTTTGTTCCACTATTTGATCTGTGGCTATGTGTTGCATATACTCTTTTCGAAGCCAATCAGTAATTTTTTCTTTTGTCTTCGACTTATTATTTTCTATTAAATGATCTATAGACGGTATATAATACCCACATTTAGCCATTTTCCAAGAATGTGATTCCGAACAAACCTTGCGACACGATAATGGTAGAGAATTAAAAAGCGCCATTTGTTGACAGTGTTCTTTTATAGGACATTCACACGGTCCCTTTTCCTTTTCCTTTTCCTTTCTCCCCAATGTATGTAATAATTCAATATAAGGTATATCGTCTATATATTTGTATGTACCATCAAATATAGAATTTAACAAATCGATATCAACCCGCATCTCAGGGTCATCCACAACCATTATATTTATAATAAAATCAAAAATCGCAAAGCCGTTATATATATTATGTAACTTAGATTTTATCGGTAAAAAATGAATACGTTCCTCCATAAACCTTAATGGTAAATATCGGTCATATGTGGCCCAAATCTCAGGGTTTTGAAATGGCGTAAATGAATGAAATAGTTCATAAATTGTAATACCAAGTGAATAAATATCTGTTTTTTTAGAATACAATAATTCGGTTTTATCCTCTTCAGTAAATATTTTTTCAAACGGACTTTTTCGTAATAGTTCGGTCGCCATATAAATAACTGTTCCTAGTTTTGGTAACTTATTACTAACCTTGTCCATACATTCATTAATAGTATATTTTCCACAAGATAATCCAAAATCAATATATTTTATGTAGGGTATTGATATATTTTCACCCTGGTAATAAATCTGTTCTAGATTTAATAAAATATTATCGGGTTTAATATCTCGATGGACAATATTATTATCGTGTAAATATTTTAAACCCTTTATTAATTGTTCTAGAAGTTTAAGACAACCAGTTATTGCCGTTGATTTATTTAATCTAAATTTAAGTCTTAGTTGAAGTATAAATTCAGTTATTGACATACTGTTAATATATTCCATTAAAATAACAACATAATTATCAACTTCGCTTATATCATATGTTTTAACTATAAATTCAGATTTATTACCTAATTTCTTTAAATTTTTAATTTCTCTTTTTAGTGATGTATATCCAGCAGTTCCTCTTTCAGGAGCTTTCATAAATTTAATTGAAAATAAACTTGTTTTATGGTTAGAATTAATTAATCCCTTATAGTCTTCCTTATTTAATAAATCAGCAAGCCATACTTCTCCTTGTGCACCATATCCAATCTTTTCCAATAATTTAAATATGTAGCCTTTAATTTTTATAATTTTATTATTTTCTAAAACAATATGATCTGGTATTTCTTCTGGTGTTGTGGTAAGGGTAACAGGTTCATCTACATTTGAGGGTGGACTAGGACTCACAGTAAATCTGCCGGTGCGTCTTTCTACTACAGGTTCATCTACAATAGAGGGCGGACTAGGGCTCACCGTAAATCTACCCACACGTCTTCCTACTTGAGGTTCGTCTAATTGGGGCTCCGAATCAACTAGTTCATCTACATTAATAGAGGGCGGACTAGGGCTCATCGTAAATCTACCCGCACGTCTTCCTACTTGAGGTTCGTCTAATCGGGGCTCCGAATCAACTAGTTCATCTACATTAATAGAGGGCGGACTAGGGCTCACCGTAAATCTACCTCTACGTCTTTCAACACCGGGAACAACCAATGCTTCGTCTAATTGGGGATTGGGACTAGGAACAACACCTGGTTCACTAATTAAAGAAACAGGGCCAGGACTCACACTAAATCTACCATATTTATTACTACCACCTATATATTTATTAATTAAAGATTTACCATTCTTACTATAAATTGAAAATTTATTTCCATTTATATCTTTTATTGTATCATACATCTATACTATATATTATATTTTTTAATTGAAATAAATAATTGAAATAAATAATTGAAATAAATAATTGAAATAAATAATTGAAATAAATAATTGAAATAAATAATTGAAATAAATAATTGAAATAAATAATTGTTTCAATTTTATAGTTGAGTATATAATTTTATAATTTAAATCTAATTATATATATAATGTCTAAAGTATATAATCCATATAAATATATATCCGATGATAAAGCCTGGCGAAATGAAGGAGGTAAAAAAGGTCGAGTTTTTAATAGAACAGAGAAAGAAATGTGTGAAAGACATAGTGGTAATGTCTACACAAAGGGTCAAAACTTAGACTATATTGGCTGTGAATCTGCTTGGTGTTGTGAATTATTAAAACCCGCTCCGTCAATAAACTCCAAACCGAAAGTTAAATTAGAAGTATCTAAGCCTCAAGTTAAATTAGCAGTATCTAAGCCCCTTATAACTAAGCCTCAAGTTAAATTAGCAGTATCTAAGCCCCTTATAACTAAGCCTCTAGTTAAATTTGAGGTAGAGAAACACCCTCTAAATAAACTTTTTATAGAAAATTTACTCAAGTTAGAAACAATTCTAAAATTCCAGGGAGACCATTTTAGATCAAAGGCTTACCGAAATGCGAAAGAAACTATTCTTTCATTAACCAATAATATATACAGCGTATCAGAAATTAAATCATTGCCAAAAATTGGTCCAAGTATTCTAAAGAAACTACAAGAACTTGTAGATACTGGTAAAATATCCGTTATTGAAAAATATTCTAATGAACCTGAACAATTATTTAATAAAATATATGGTATTGGTCCTAAAAAAGCCATAGAATTACATAAAGATTATGGTATTAATACTCTAGGACAATTAAAAACAAATTCTCATTTATTAAATTCTAAACAACAACTTGGACTATCTTACTATGACGATTTGCTTTTACGAATTCCTAGAACAGAAATAGATGAATACAATGATACACTAAAATTATTGTTTAATGAAATTAAAGATAAACAAAGTATTTTTAAGATAGTTGGATCCTATAGAAGAGGGGAAAGCAACTCAGGTGATATAGATATTATTATATCCGATCCTTATAACAATATTGATGTATACAATAACTTTCTTAATATATTAATTGAAAGAGGCATATTAATAGAGATTTTGAGCAGAGGAAAAGTGAAATGTTTAGGCATATCTAGATTAAATGCATATTCAGCCAGAAGAATAGATTTTTTATTTACACCCTGGGAACAATTGGGATTTGCTACACTCTATTTTACGGGTAGTCGGTCATTTAATATTGGGATGAGATCTAGAGCATTAGATTATGGATTAAGTATGAATGAGCATAAATTTAGTATAGTCGATAAGACTAAATTACGAAAACCTGTGCCTTTAAGTTTTCCAAGTGAACAATCTATATTTGAATATTTAGATCTAGAATATAAACACCCAGAAGAAAGAATAGATGTAAATTCTATTACTGAGTATATTCCCAAAATAGAACCAACTAAAAAAAAGTTTATTATTAAACCCAAAAAATCTAGTATTATGACAGAACCAGTAGTTAACAAAGTAGTTCCTACAGTGGTTAACAAAGTAGTTAACAAAGTAGTTGACAAAGTAGGTTGTAAATCTGGAAATCTAGGGACAATTAAATTTACAGGGGATGTATTATTGGCAAAAGAATATATCGATAAAAATGGAGTTAAATCTATAAATCCAGTTGGGTGGTGGGCATCCGAAAAGTTTGACGGATATAGAGCTGTTTGGAATGGAGAAAATTTTGTTTCCAGAACTGGGAAACCATTTATTGTTCCAGAATGGTTTTCATCCCTTATGCCCCCATCTATTCCATTAGACGGCGAATTATGGCTTGGTAGAGGGCATTTTGAAAAATGTGGTATTTTTAAAAGAAAAATACCAAAGGATGACGAATGGATTAAATGGCAAGTTATGTACAATGTCTTTGACCTTCCAGCATCTACAAAACCATTTGAAGAACGAATGATAGAGTTACAAGATATTGTCGAAGAACGTTGTAAATGTGTTATAAAATTAAATTTACCAACCGAGGTCGTTAAAATACAATGTCCCATAGTTTTAACTAAGCACACTAAAGTAATATCTGAAAAACATCTAGACTCTCTTTTTAAAGAGGTTGTGTTAAAAAAAGGCGAAGGTGTTATGATTAGACAGCCTGGCAGTAAATACGAACAGAAACGATCCAATACTCTCTTAAAATATAAACAATTTTTTGATACCGAATGTACTATTGTGGGATATAAAAAAGGAACTGGAAAATATAGCGAATTACTGGGCTCATTTGAGTGCCAATTATTAAAAGGAAATACTGAAAAACATTTTTTTGTATCTGGTATGAATGATGAGGTTCGGACAAATTATAAAAAAACACACCCCATAGGGACCGTAATAACAATCGTATACAACGAATTAACAAAACTTGGTATTCCTAGACATAATCGGTATCAGAGAAAACGTGAAGATCACGGATTATAAATAATTTTAAATTATTATCTAAATAATTTGACGTTACTATTATTAATAACATTCACCAAATGGCTTTAAAATACATAATCCTATAATACTTAAAATTATTCCTGTATAAAATATAACATATCTTTTATTTTTAGAATCGTTTTTAATTTTAATCAAATCTGGATAACTTTTAAGGGCATCATTAAAGGGTGTACCATAATGTCTGCTAATAATCATATAAAATATACACGCCATAATATACATACTTGCGATATATGCTAATAAAGTAGATACTTCACAAATTTTCATTTTATATATATAAGTAGAAAATAAATTTGAAAAAATAAATGTTTATTTTTTCAAATTTAAAATGAATTCATTTGGTGATATCAATTTAAATCTGAAAGAATCCGATTTAGAAGATATTTTTAAAGAAAAAACCAACTACACAAAAGAAGATTTAGAAATTATTAAAAATATTATTATAGAGCTTTCTAAACACGACTATATAAATAAAAAACACTACACCCAAACAATGAATTCGGTCATAAAACTCCATATTGCCAACCTGCCCAAATTTCCTAGTAAAATTGAACTTAATATTATCTACAGGCGTTTAAAAATTGCGGGAATAATAACACCCAATGTTTCATTAGAAAAATTTATGAAGCGAAAATTTGGGCGTAGTGGGTCAGGCGAACTTCCAGTAGCGGTTTTCACCAGCCCTTCAAAATTTGATTGTCCAGAAGATTGTCAATTTTGTCCAGATGAAAAGGTAGAAAAAGAATTCACCAATCCAAAAACAGGCAAGACATTTACTAAAAAGGTTCGGATACAACCCAGATCATATCTTAGCACCGAACCTGGATGTATGCGAGCAGCTAAAGACAAATTCCACCCTATTACACAGACCTATGATCGAATTCATTGTCTTGAAATTATGGGACACGAACCTGATAAAATTAGATTTATTGTATTGGGGGGAACTTATTGTTATTATCCAATGGATTACCGCATTTGGTATATGACGTGTCTCTATTATGCATGCAACACATATAATAGTTGGTCTAGGCGCCGAATTATGAAAACATTGGAAGAAGAAATGCAACTTAATCGAATATCGGATGTTAGGGTTGTTGGTATAACGATTGAAACCAGACCAGACCATTGTTCTCTTGAAGATTGTGCTCATTTTATGTCTTGTGGAATTACCACGGTTCAAATTGGTATTCAACAACTGGATGACGCTATATTAAAAGGTATAAATCGTGGTTGTACGGTTGAACAGATCCGAACAGGCACCAAAAGAATTTTAGATTGTGGGATTAAACTTGATACGCATTATATGTTCGATCTGCCTGGTCCAGGTAAATTATGCCGTCTATCCCCTGAAGATGATAGAAATATGATCGATATGATTACCGAAGACGAGGATTTTGCGATAGCGGATCAATGGAAACTGTATCCATGTTCAACCACCCCACATACAAAAATTCTGGTTTGGTATAATAATATGCGGGAATTTATGACTGCACTTAAACAAAAAATAAATATTATTCGTCTACAACGCACTTGGCGAAAAAATAAGAATAAAATATATAGCGGTCTTGGGGGGGGTGACCCAATAGATCTGAGCAAAAAGAAGTATCTTCCATATGCCGAGATTGATGGTGGTTCTTATTTGGTTGATACATTGATCTACGCAAAACAAAAAGTTCATAAGGACACGCGACTAAACAGGGTTATTCGTGATATTCCAGATATTAGTATTGTGGGTGGAAATAAAATAACGAATCTTAGACAACATGTTCTAGCAAAGATTGAAAAGGAAGGTCTTAAAAAATGTGCTTGTATCCGATGTAGAGAAATCCAGGGCGGCGAATTTAATGTTGATGACCTTACGCTCGATGTTTATACCAGACATAAGGCTGGATCTGATGATCATTTTATCTCTTTCGAGGATTCTTCTGGTAAAATTTATGCGTTGGCTAGACTCCGATTTCTCAATGAATCATCGGATTGCTTGCCTCTTCTTGAGAACAGTGCTATTATACGAGAAGTTCACGTATATGGGGCGATTGTTAAAACGAATTCTGCCGATCCAACAAAACCACAACATTCTGGATTGGGGACAAAACTTGTAAAGAAATGTGAAGAAATGGCGAAAGTGGCTGGATATAATAAAATTTTTATAACATCTGGAGAAGGTGTTATAAACTATTATAAAGATAAATTGGGGTATAGTGTCGTATATGATGACTACAATGGAACAAAATACCATTATATGATGAAATCTTTAGAGACTCAGATGGTTTGTCCCTCTTTTTGGAATAAAGTTCTTCGGTATGGAGGGTATATTGTAATGGGATTATTTCTAGGGATATACAGCAATATTTACTTAAATTTAGGATACGAAGTGTATGTAATAATTATGTTTAGTTTATTAGTATATGGATTAATTTTAAATACATTTAACTACACAAGCGAATATATATAATGGTTAACTTCTTATAATTATATTACCAGTATATTTTTTAATTTTGTATTGACATAAAATTCCAACACCTTTAATATGATAATTATTTAGACTTTAGTACCTTCTCTCGTATGCGTCAATTATTGTATAAATAATAATATACAATAATATATGCCTATTATATTTATTTCATTATCTGAAACATACAGTGAAAAAATAAAACAACATGGCTTTGAATCAAAAACAATGAAAATTCAAGATTATGTCCCAAAGCCAAATAAAAAAACTTATTATGTATCTCCTGCCAATAGTTTATGCTTTATGGATGGGGGTATTGATTATGCTTTAAGTCGAATTATTTTTCCTAATATTGAGGTAGAAGTAAAAACTATTGTAAAACAATTAGGAATTACAAGTATTGTTGGAAAACCATATTTACCAATTGGGAGTTCTATAATATTAAATAAAGGCGATAAATCACTGGTAGTTTCACCAACAATGTTATTACCCCAAAATGTGTCAAATACGCAAAATGCTTATTATGCTACTATGTCGGTTTTATATAATATTTTAATTAATCAAAAGGAAAATATTGAAGATATTGATATTATTTTTACATCTTTTTGTTGTGGATATGGTAAAATGGATGAAGATGTGTCTATACTACAAATTATGGATGGAATAAAAAATTATATTTATTATGAACCTAAAACAATTCACAAAAATATCATCCTAAATGAACCAAATTTATACGATCAACCAAAGTATTACCAAAATACTGAATTTTTCACAATAAAACCAGAAAAAATTATAAATTGTTGAATGTGATAGATGTTATTCTCATTCGACAATTTATAAGTTATGTCTGATAGAAGTGGAAAAAAAGAATTACTGTGATATTATTCACATTCCATAATTATATATATATTTATTATATAAATTGATTGATTTAATTTACCCTTAAATTAAATTTGAGTGTAAATTTAATTTATTATAGATAATATATGAGTCCTAATAAAAAAACTAAATTGAATACAACTATAAATAAAACCTTATTAAAATTACAAGCTATTTATGAATTTAAACCATCTGAGGATAATAATAGTTTATATATTAACCAAACCAAATATTTAGTCGATCAACTATCAAATACTCTTATACTTATTGACAAATATACAAATAACTTAAAAGATACTTATAAATTAAATAAAATCTTAGATTATCCGATTAAATCTAGTAATTCTTTAGAACAACACATAATTAATATTCAACTCATTCAATTAATTTATAACTATGTATTAGACAGTACTATAGAACCAGACGATATTTTAAAATATGCTGAACTATTGAAACTCTATTTTAATAAAATAGACACTTACATAAAATATCCATCTAATTGGATTGGTTCTAGTCCAGCTGTATGGTTGCTAAATATATAATTAATTCTTATTAGCTTCATATAAATCTAACAGATTTAACAAATGATCATATTCTTGTTTAGAGGCAAGGATTATAGAAGAACTTTTATGAGGGGTATCCAAATTAAATGTAGGAATTGTATCTAAAATATTATTATAATTAGCGTTTAAACCGACCCCTCCAGCCAATTTAAATATATAAGCCATTGGAATAGATTCATACAGCATTCGAATTTTACCAAACATATGATTATTGTTTGATGGATAATAAAATATTCCATCGTTTAATAAAATCCGGTGGGCATCGGCAACTAGGGTACCGACCCACCTCATATTATAATTATTAGATTTATATTGTTGTAATAGGAACTTTATTTCGGGGTCATAACTATTTGATTCATTTATCGAATATATTTTTTGTCTTTTAATAATCTTATTAAAATGAATATCACTAACTTTATTAAAATTTTCCCATCCAGTTAAAATACTCATAATAACTGTATCTTCTTCGGTATAAACCATTATGCTATTAATACCATACATACAATACCCGCTGTGAACTATATCTATCAATTTATGAGCCTTTTTATTATAACTATAAATACCATATATTGACCCAGTATTTATATTGGAACTATAATTACTGCTACCATCTAAGGGATCAAATGTTACAATATAACTGTCTTTAGTCTCATCTATTTCTATATTTTTAAAAAATGTTAGGTTGTCTGTTTCTTCTGATATATACCCTATTATATTTAATTTATTATTTTTTAAATGTTTTATAAAAATCATTTCACAATCTATATCAATCTGTTTGACAACATCTCCTGACGAATTTTGACCATAACCTTCCACATCATTTAGCGTATTAAATCTTAAATGATGGGAAATCTCTTTGAAAATAGTTTTAAAAATTGAACTAAACATCTATATAATATTATAATAAATATTTTTTTTATCAAATTTAACTTTGTTTCTACAAAGTTAAATTTGATTAATTAATTTTAGATAAAGTTTATTTAAGTAGATGGATCAAGGATCCACATTCTTCTGTATATACGTAGAAAACTTAAAATCATCATCATTTTTAAAAATATGATACATAAAAAGAGCGTTTATCGTATTTAAATATGTTCTACAAAACATTGCCGATTTATAATAAAACCGAATTTAATAAACTTAAGGAACTATATTCTAAATTAGAACAGTCTATTAATTGTCTAAATAATGCTACAATTGAATTAAATTCTGTCCCAAGTTTTAATAATTTTTTAGGAGATGTAACCAGTGGAATAAAATGGACGTGGGCACAAGATTCCACAGGAATAGCGTATTTTGACCAGTTTCTAAAATCAATTGATTTTTATAATAATATAGGTTTGGACAATTTACATATAAGAGGGGCTAGTTTTATCACTATAAATGAAAAAACCATATCTTATTCAGATTTTCATTTGGATGTTATGACCGAATATAAAGCGCCGAATAATCCCGAAACGAATATTTTAACCGTTCTATTTCCATTATATGAATTGGAAAAAGCTATGGGACATTTAGAATATAAGGAAAATAGTGCAACCCATCTATATAGATATAAAACCAGTGAACTATTCGTTTGGGATTCGTGTCAGTTTGAACATAGAACCCAACCCTATACATTAAATAAAGCTTGTAAACGAGTTTTAGTATCAATAAATTTATCTACAAATAAGGACTGGGCAAAATCCGCTTTAGATAAAACTACGCTCAGTCAGGGTAATTTTTATTCTATTAAATCATTAATTTAAATCTTGTATTAGTATTATACCATATGGGAAGGGTTATAAAAGGATTGTAGATCCCAATAAAATAATTAGAATGGATCTCATAAATAAATAAATATGATTCATTTTAATTAAATAAAGTATACGTTAATATGACCACTTTTATATCACAAAGTTTTTCCACCTACAATAACCCAGAATTTAAAGAATTAAAAAATCTCTATTCTAATCTGGATACGTATATCCAATGTTTAGATACCGCCGAAATTAACATTGCTGGTGGGCTCTCTTTCACTCATTTTATAGATGAATCGGGGGTTAAATCAACCTGGGCTTTAAATACAGTGACAATTAATCTTTTTGATAATTTTCTAAAATCTATAAATTTTTATAATAATATGATTGAATTGGGTATTGGGTCACTCCATATACGGGGAGCGCGCTTTATAACAATCAATCCAGAATCTAAATTAAATGAAGAGTATAATTTAGATGTTAAAACCAACATCGGCAATCACTATAAAAATTATATAACAGTGGCATTGCCAATAGATGCTTGTGATTTAACTTTAGAATCTGCTGAAAAAAAATATATTATTGAACCTATGGAAATAATTGTTTGGGATTCTTTAACATTTAAATACCGAATGTTAAAGAATGGGAACAAAAAACAGGTAGTAGTACTGCTATATTTATCTATTGACAACCCGCTCTATAAAACCATCTTAGATAATGAGTTAGGTCAAATAGGAAATAACTATCAACCCAAATCAAAAATATAGTCTGATATAATTATCTATGAGTTCTAGATAATATAATAGTAATCTATTTTTTATGGGTTGTAGATATTATAATAATTATTATAACCAAAAACACGCCCACTCCTATCATAATGTATGCTTTGTTTTGCCACCACATTTTATTTTTTAATTGAACACTATTTTTCTTAAAAATAACTGCTGAGACATTAAGGGTGGTTGCTTTTTGTTCAATATTATCCAATGTACTACCTCTTTCTATCACCTTTTCACAATTTTTCATTAGTAAATATTTTGTTTCATCCACTTCCTTATTGAGAATTTTAATAGTAGTATCTGATGTTTCAATATCCATATTTAATAATAAAAATTATTTAATAATAATATAAATTGAATCAATTTTTATTATATAAAAATGATTTAATATTATTATAGAAAATGGAAAATCCACTATTCGACAACCGATTAAAACAATTATCTAAAATACCATCCCCCACACATTTGAATGGCCTCTCGGTATTAAACGATCTTAATAAAGCCCAGAAAGAAGGTACATTACATATATTATATAATGATTATTCTATATTATATGGATCGAATAAAGAGCTAAGTAATATTAATATCCCCCACATTTCACCCTCACCAAAAAATAAACAAATTATATGTGATCTAATTATTATTAATAATCCAGATGATGCCGAACGATTAGTTCGCAAACATATCAAAAAACAGCCTAATCTTAAACCCTTTTTAGGAAACAGCATCATTTCGAATACTGATATAAACGCGTGGAAACAGCAGAGAAACCATTACATATCAGCATTTGATTTAACAACACTTCATTCGATTATACCTATTACAGACAAACGTGCTTTACACTACATTCATACTCTAACTGCTTTATCCAATAATGGTACATCTGCAGTAAATATTAATGATTATTTTCTAAATGAAACCCTAGGACAATTACAACTAGCAATGTTTGGATTTTCATCCGAATTTATAGAAACAACACAATCTAATGTTAGGAGCATGTTTTCAGGTAAAAACATACCTTACACTAAAGAATTTATTCCAAAATTTTTCAATGAACTGGACAAATCAAATGGGTCATTAAGCCAAACTATGAAAGATAGATTTTTGGATCTTGGTAATAAACGGAATTCTGAAATGGTCGGAAATTCTCTTATATTTTCATTTGCTGGACACGATACTACCGCACACACACTGTCGTGGTTAATATACGAACTTTCTAAAAATAAAATAATACAAAATAAATTATACGTAGAAATCAACCATTTTTGGAAAACCCAAGAAAATAGAACAATTGAATATAGCGATTTAAAACGATTGCCTTACATGACCCGATGTATTATGGAAACACTTAGATTGTGGCCCGCTATTCCAAACGGAACATTTAGAGAATTAATAGAAGATGATTATATAGTAGATAAATATGGTAATAATATTATATTACCAAAAGGAACTTATATTCAAATACCTAATTGGGGGAGACATCGTTCCGATATGTTGTGGGGAAATGATGTGCTTCAGTTTAATCCAGACAGAGAATTTATTGGCGATGAATTATGGAACAACACCGTTATGAATAGTTATAATCCCAGCTCAAAACGCTTTAGCCCATTTACATATGGTCCAAGAGATTGTATTGGGAAAAACTTTTCCCAAATTGAGATGAGACTTATATTACTACATCTTATAAAAAACTTTGAATTTAGTTTAACAGACAAACAAAACATACGATATACTCCAGAAAATATAGGGTTTAACAGTTTTACATTGGGTCCTCGAAATATTGAAAATGATAATTTATCCGATTCCACATTAGGGTTATGGGTTAATGTTAAATTGCGCACCACCCAATCTAAACTTTAGTTAATATTATAGAATTACTTAATATTATAGAATTATTTTCATTCATATAGAATATATATGAAAATAATTTGCGTAAGTGGGTATTTCGATCCTTTTCACGTTGGTCATCTGGAGTATTTACAAAAAAGTAAAAAACTTGGAGACTATTTATTTGTAATTGTGAACAGTGATTTCCAGGCAAAATTAAAAAAAACAAAATCATTTATGAATCAGTATGAAAGATTGCAAATTATTAGATCATTAAAATGTGTGGATGGGGCTATAATAGCAGTTGATAAAGACCGAACTGTTCGTGAAACATTGCGAATTATTAAACCAGATTGTTTTACAAATGGGGGAGACCAGAATAATGACATTATCCCCGAAATAGATGTATGTAGGGAATTGGGCATTGAATTAGTGGATGGACTTGGGGATAAAATACAGAGTTCCTCTTGGCTTATAAAAGGCGCTGATAATACTCCTATTTAGACAATATTTCAACACCTTTTTCAGTTACATAAACCGTCTCTTCAAATTGTGCTACAACACTGTTGGGATCTTTCTCATACAATGGAGGGTATATATTTAAACAACCTTGTTTATGTAACTCAAAAAAATCATTTATATAGTCTTTTGGTGTATTATTTACATTATAAATATACCTTGGACAAAAAGCCAATGTTCTAAAATTATCGTTCATTAAGGTGTGTAAAATTTCCAATTTTTTAATAGAAAATTTCTGAACCAGTTTAGGTTTATCAACAAGCATAAAATGACTGTATTTTTTTATATCTTTTCCCATAATGGATGTTCCCAATCCATTGCTTGTGTAAACCTCAACCGCAATAATATCGTTTTCCTCAACTCTACAGTTATCATTTTTTTGTGGAACACTGTATAATAATTTTCCTCCATGAATCTTCCACGGAAGTATATTATGGCCGGTTATATTATCAATTGGTTTTATAGGAATTGTTTTTCCATTTAATTCCATTTCATACGATTCTACTATTTCTTGAGCAATTCCACTTAATGCTTTAAATCGCACATCAACTCCTAAATTTTTTATAACTTTATCAACCGCTTCCCTCGACGATTCTAATAAAATATCATATTTATTATCCATGTTGATAGTAAATGCACTGTCTATTATACATCCATTATGATGAACCCCAAAGTCTATTTTACAGACATCCCCTGGGTTCAACGTTTTCACATTATCCCATTCAGGTGTAAAATGCGCAGCTAGATTGTTAATGGATATTCCTGTTGGGAACGCTATACCTTGGTTAATTTGCTTTTCAGTTTCCTCTTTAATAGAATCTTCGATCGTTTTACAAATATCAATTAATTTCATTCCTGGTTTTAATTGAGATTTTATCAATGTTTGTGTTTTTTTATGTATTTCACCCGCTATTCGATAATCAGCAATAGACATTTCAATATATATATAAAATCGTTACTATTTAAATATTTATATAATGAGAATATAAATAATGAGAATATAAATAATGAAAAGGCTAAGAACAAGTTTGCTATTATAATATAATCAAAGGTGATAATGGGGTAATAGTGAGATCTATTGGGTTAAAAGTTAGATTTATCTAAGATAATGATTAATTAAATTCAAAATAATATTTTTGAATTTAATCTTAGATTTATCTAAGATAATGATTAATTAAATTCAAAATAATATTTTTGAATTTAATCTTAGATTTATCTAAGATAATGATTAATTAAATTCAAAATAATATTTTTGAATTTAATCTTAGATTTATCTAAGATAATGATTAATTAAATTCAAAATAATATTTTTGAATTTAATCTTAGATTTATCTAAGATAATGATTAATTAAATTCAAAAATATTATCTTAGACTATAATATATAAGAATGAGTGCTGTAAAAGGTTTATTATTAGTGAGTCACGGTGAAACACCTATTGATATAGGACAAGGCGAAGAATATGACACCACAAAGTTTATATGCCCACCAAACATTAGTATTAATTTGTTTGAGACAATGGGGGAATTTTTTTCTAAAAACGATGGCGGTTTACTTTCAAATCTTATATGTCAATTAAATACAACTGCCGGTGGGATTGATCCGTTTTTGACAGCAGTTCAAGAGCACAAAATAAGACTACCTCAAGGAACAAAAGATTATTTCGCTAGGAGATATTTACCAAACGAGGTTGTTCCCAATATGTTATTTACTTTAGAGGATGCAATAACCCAAGTAGGACTATTTGATTTATCTAATAGTTTGGGCACTCATATTATAGATTTAAATCAAAATGCTGGTCCACAATGGGACATACAATTTGACGCCGACCAGGAAGGGACTATTCTTGGTCAGAAAAGAGTTGTAGACGCACCATACTCTGATGTTAAACCGCATTGGGAGTATGAACATACATCTCAATCTTTGAGCAATATTTGTGGTAGAATAAGTCAAAAAGCTGGGGGAACTCTAATTAATTTAGTGGTAATATCTTGTAGGGGATTTACAAGTAAAAAATTAGAGTTCGCTAAAAAATCCGCGGATGAAGCTAAAGAATTTCAAGACAGAGTCTCCAGCGAATATAATGAGATGTTTCAAAGCATTGACCAAATAATTAGTGATTGTTCGGGTAGGCTGGGGGCTATTGATCCACAAATTGCTCAGAATGCACTAAATTTTAAAACGCAACTAGATACTAATATGAACTACCTTGTTGAAGGACTTAAGACAATTTCCAACTATGTTTATTTAGGATACGAAGAGTTTAAAGATATCACTGTCAAAATTGCTTTACAAGATCATTTAAATCCAAGGCCGTTTTATGAACTCCCCGCGGATCCTAATCTTTACGTGCCTAAATCTCCCGGAAATATCGCAGCTAGAGCCCATTTTGGAATACAGGGAGGGGGCTCCAACTATTCCACTATCTATGACCCGGTAACAAAAAAAAATATAAATATTAACTCAAACGAGGGGTCCAAAATATTAAATCACTATTTAGAAGAGCTGAAAAATAATTAAATCATATTATAATTCAATATTCGGTACATAAACAATAGTACACAATAGTGCACGTAACGCATCATTGGAAGGTTTCATATAATATGACTCATATCGGTTACGCCTGAAGTATCCCAATTTCCAATATCTTGATTAAAAGTATTAGCATTATAAAACATCTGTATCATATCTGTTACGCCTGAAGTATCCCAATTTCCAATATCTTGATTAAAAGTATTAGCACAAAGAAACAAGCGATGCATATCAGTAACATTTGAAGTATCCCATTTTCCAATATCTTGATTGAAATTAGGAGCATGATCAAACATGTAACTCATATTAGTAACTTGTGAAGTATCCCAATTTCCAATATCTTGATTAAAAATTTTTTGATCACTAAACATAAAACTCATATTAGTTACATTTGAAGTATCCCATAGTCCAATATATTCGTTAAACTTACTGGCACGCTTAAACATATGACTCATATTAGTTACATTTGAAGTATCCCATCCTCCTATATTTTGATTAAAGTCTGTAGCATACATAAACATACTACTTATATCAGTAACATTTGTAGTATCCCAGTTTCCGATATCTTGATTAAAATTAGGAGCACCACAAAACATAAAATCCATACTAGTTACATTTGAAGTATCCCAACCTCCAACATCTTCATTAAAATTTTGAGCACCCTGAAACATAAAACTCATATTGGTTACGTTTGCTGTATTCCAATTTCCAATATGTCCGTATTTTAGTTTTGCTTTAGATTCATTGCTTAACCAGAGTTTAACTGCGTCACGTAATTCTAAAGAATCTTTCATTTTATAGGATATGAGTGATTTAATAATCTGATATAAACCAAATTCATAGTCATTAATTTTTTGTACCATATATTTTAATGAATCATTGGACGGTTATATGGTATAAGTCATAATAGATGTATGATATGTAAAATAAAAATAACTTAATAAATCAATTTTATTTTAAATATTCATTCTAAATATTAGTTAGATAGTAGTATTATTTACGTTTGGAGTATTCCATCCTCCAATAACTTGATTAAAGCTATCCTCCCATTACTTTAGAAGTATCCCATCGACTAATATCACCATTAAAATTAATAGCATAATAAAACATATAACTCATATTAGTTACATTTGTAGTAATATCAATTACTACTATAATACATAATTAATTTTTGTAGCATCCCGAAACATATGAGTCATATTAGTAACGTTTGAAGTATCCCATCGACTAATATCACCATTAAAATTAATAGCATAATAAAACATATAACTCATATTAGTTACATTTGTAGTAATATCAATTACTACTATAATACATAATTAATTTTTGTAGCATCCCGAAACATATGAGTCATATTAGTAACGTTTGAAGTATCCCATCGTGCAATATATTGATTAAAATTATGAGCACCATTAAACATATAACTCATATTAGTTACTTTTGAAGTATCCCACCTTCCAATATCTTTATTAAACTCTTTAGCAAAACAAAACATATAACTCATATTAGTTACTTTTGATGTATCCCATCCCCCTATATCTTCATTAAAATTATAAGCATTATAAAACATATCGCTCATATAAGTAACATTTGAAGTATCCCATCTACTAATATCCTGATTAAACTCTTTAGCATTATAAAACATCAAACTCATATCAGTCACACTCGAAGTATCCCATCCTCCTATATATTGATTAAATTCTTTAGCATAAGAAAACATACCATACATATTAGTAACATTTGAAGTATCCCATCCCCCAATATCTTGATTAAAATTATTAGCATAATAAAACATCCAACTCATATTAGTTACATTTGAAGTATCCCATCCTCTAATATCGTGATTAAAATTACTAGCATCATAAAACATCTCACTCATATTAGTTACGTTTGAAGTATCCCATTTACCAATATCTTGATTAAAATTCATAGCATTATAAAACATTTCACTCATATCAGTTACATTTGAAGTATTCCATACACTAATATGTCCGTATTTGATTATCGCTATAGATTCGTTTTTTAACCAAAGTTTAACTGCTTCTTGTAATTCATCCGAATCATTCATTTTATAGAATACAAGTGATTTAATAATCTGATATAAACCAGATTCATATTCATTAATTTTATGTACTAGACATCTTAATGCATCAATTATATGAGTCATAGTAGAAGACATTAACTTATTAAATAAAATAAGTTAATAAATCAATTTTTTATATTTAATACATTCTAAATATAATTCATCACAGGTACATTTTGAAGTATCCCCCGCGCCATAATATCCTGATTAAATTTATTATCATTTGAAGTATTCCATCCTCCAATATCTTGATTACAATTATAAAACACCATGTTCATATCAGTTACTTTTCAAGTATTCCAATTAATAATATAATCTTTATTAAACTTTTTAGCACCCATAAACATACTGCTCATATTAGTTACTTTTGAAGTATCTCACATTCCAATATCGTGATTAAAATTAGTAGCATGAGCAAACATTTCAGTCATATAAGTAACATTTGAAGTATCCCATTTACTAATATCTTGATTAAACTTACTAGCATATCTAAACATACAACTCATAGTTGTTACATTTGAAGAATCCCATCCTCCAATATCTTGATTAAACTTATGAGCATCATAAAACATATGATTCATATTAGTTACTTTTGAAGTATCCCATCCTCCAATATCTTTATTAAAATTATTAGCTTTTGAAAACATACAACTCATATCAGTTACATTTGAAGTATCCCATCCTCCAATATCTTTATTAAACTCTTTAGCATGATAAAACATACAACTCATATTAATTACTTTTGAAGTATCCCATCTTCCAATATCTTCATTAAAATTAGTAGCACATTGAAACATAAAACGCATATCAATTACATTTTGAAGTATCCCATCCTCCAATATCGTGATTAAAATTATGAGCTCCATAAAACATCTCTCTCATATTAGTAACATTTGAAGTATCACCATTTTCAATATCTTGATTAAAATTAGTAGCACCTTGAAACATACAAACCATATTAGTAACTTTTGACGTTTTCCACCCTCCAATATCTTGATTAAATTTATGAGCATCATAAAACATATAAATCATTTTAGTTACTTTTGAAGTATCCCATCTTCCAATATCTTTATTAAAATTAATAGCATTATAAAACATACTATTCATATCAATTACGTTTGAAGTATCCCAACTTCCTATATCTCCGTTAAAATTATTAGCATTAA
>Ga0209119_1001855_pt1 | contig 20179 bp, 16 predicted proteins | sample COG_03_FD_184747 | JGI IMG/M metagenome (GOLD analysis project Ga0209119, IMG submission 184747) | Pelagic Microbial community sample from North Sea - COGITO 998_met_03 (SPAdes) (version 2) | ecosystem: Environmental > Aquatic > Marine > Neritic zone/Coastal water | place: Helgoland, sampling... | reverse complement strand
CGCGAACCTGTAAAATGGCATCATGATACAGCGCATTGCCGGCAGCACCGGCCACCGACTCAAGCGCATCGACTATAGGAACACCAGCGGCAAAGGTGGTCGCCAATGTGCGAGCGAATCGCGCCACCACTGCGTTATAGACAATACCGCCAACAATCGGCACCTTCAGTGTGTATTTATCCACCGCATAGGCAAACTTTTTCGATCTAAAGCGCGCCTCTTTAAAAGCGTAAATGGCCAGCGCGATAATAACCAGAATAACCATCCATGAACTCTGCAGCGCTTCCGATAATCCCAGTACAAAAAGTGTAAAGGCCGGCAGATCAGCACCGAAACTACTAAAAGTCTCAGCAAAAACTGGCACCACTTTGATCAATAGAATAGCCGTGACAACGATCGCCACCACCATAACGGCAATAGGGTAAGTCATCGCCTTTTTGATTTTCGCCTTAAGCTGCTCGGTCTTTTCTTTATAGGTGGCTACCCGATCGAGCATGGTTTCCAGCGCACCGGCAGTCTCACCGGAGTCCACAAGACTGCAAAATAGGTCATCAAAGTGGCGCGGACTCTTGCGCAGTGCATTGGCGAAACCACCGCCGGCAGCCACATCGTCGCGGATTTGAAAAATAAGCTCTTTCATTGTGTCGTTGTCGACACCGTCGGCAACAATATCAAAGGACTGCACCAACGGCACGCCAGCTTTCATCATGGTTGCCAACTGCCGAGTAAATAGTGCGATATCTGCGGGAGTAATTTTCTTTTTGCGGCTAAACAGCGGTTTAGGTTTCTTTTTTAGGGATGTTGAAATAATACCCTGCTTGCGCAGCTGACCCTTGGCCAGTGACAGATTGTCGGCGCGCAACTCGCCCTCAACTTTGTCGCCCTTGCGGTTTTTGCCCTTGTAAATAAATAACTGGGTATCGGCGGCTGTAGCCATAGCATATTCCTTTATTTGATCTCTGCTAACTTGTTAGAAGGCTAGTCTTTAGTAATTCGATTAGCTTCTTCAATACTAATTAGACCAAGTGCGGCCTTACGTAAAGCCGATGCTCGCAATGGTCTAAATCCTTCCTTGATTGCCGCATCGAGAATATCCAGAGAGCTGCCACCCTCCATGATGATGCGTGATATTGCCGGGGTGATTTTCAGGGTTTCATAAACACCTACGCGCCCCTTGTAGCCATTAGTGCAGGCCGCACAACCCACCGGTTTGTAAATATTGATCTCCTCGCGGGGAATACCTATATCATCAAAGCCCTCTTCCGTAAGCACATTGTCGGGAATATCCTCAAAGGGTTCGCGACACTGTTGGCAGAGCTTGCGGCCGAGGCGCTGGGCGATAATTAAATTCACCGATGTCGCCACATTAAATGATGGAACCCCCATATTCAGCAGTCGGGTCAGGGTTTCCGGTGCACTGTTGGTGTGCAGGGTAGAGAGCACCAGGTGACCAGTCTGTGCCGCTTTAATAGAGATTTCAGCGGTTTCCAGGTCACGTATCTCACCGACCATCACCACGTCTGGATCCTGACGTAAAAATGAGCGCAGTGCCTCGGCAAACGAGAGACCCACACGCATATTAATCTGCGTCTGGTTAATGCCTTCCATATTGATTTCAATCGGATCCTCCGCGGTGGAAATATTGCGCTCGGGGGTATTGAGGATATTTAAGCCGGTATACAGAGAAACGGTTTTACCACTACCGGTGGGGCCGGTGACCAAAATCATGCCCTGGGGACGTGCCAGCGCCTCCATATAAAACTCTTTTTGATCCTCTTCATAACCCAGCGCATCAATACCCATCTTGGCACTGCTCGGGTCCAAAATACGCAGCACAATTTTTTCGCCAAACTGCAGCGGCAATGTATTGACTCGGAAATCGATGGCTTTGTTTTTTGACAGTTTGAGTTTAACTCGACCATCCTGAGGCACGCGGCGCTCAGAGATATCCATGCGCGACATAACCTTGAGACGCGCGGCCAGACGCGGCGCCAGATTGTTCGGCGGTTTTGACATCTCTTGGAGAATGCCGTCAATACGAAAGCGCACACGATAGGATTTTTCATAGGGTTCGAAGTGGATGTCTGAAGCCCCAAGACGAATAGCATCGACAAGCATCTTGTTAACAAAACGTACAATTGGCGCATCATCTTCTGCGGAGTTAGTACCGCTGTCAGCCTGATCATCATCGTCGATGGTTTCCATATCCAGATCATCGAGATGGACATCATCGATGGTCCCTAGCGCCTCGCCAATATCGCCATCATTGGCACTTTCAAGCCACTTCTCGAGAGTCTCATTAATTGCTGAGTAAAGAGCCAGCACCGGCTCTACTGCAATACCAGTTTGAAACTGTATCTCGGTAACCGCGCGCTGATTAGTTGGGTCGGCAATTGCCACATAGAGGCGGTTGCCGCGCTGCATCAGTGGAATAGCCTGATGTTTTTTCAGCAATTTTGTGTCGACCAGATCTCTGGGGAAACTATCGGGGTTATGTTTTTCAAGGGCATAGAGTGGAATACCAAACTCTTTGGCTGCGGATTTACCAATCTGTTCAGAGGAGAGCAGATGTTTATCGCAGAGGTACTGCACCAGTGAGATTTTACTGGTCTTGGCAGAAACGGTCGCCTCTTCAAGCACCGTTGCTGCAATTAACTGATCGTCGACCAGGCGTTTTGGTAAACCGTGTAAAGCAATTTGTGGCATGTTCATAGGCGAATGACCATCCTCTATTAACGTTACCGGCAAGTCTACTGAGGGCTTTAAATTCATGATGTGCCAAACCCCACATAACAAGAAATATTATGTGAACCAGAGATCACTTTTTTTAAAAACAGTCGGCATCGCATGGCTATTTACAAGCTCGTTTTTATTCGCAACTAATAGAGAGGGCGTTTTTTTACGATGGGCTGCAAATCGAAACGCTTATTGATTTATTGTGATTATTTATTTGCGAATTGCTTTTATTTAAGCGTAGTCAAAATAATTCAGTTGGCGAGAAACTCATGGTGAATAAGTAAAATAAATAAGTGACAAAAAAAGTCACAAATTGACAGGCAGGGAACAGAAAATAGTCGTGATGCAGCGCTTCAAAAAATGTTTTTTTATCTAACCTGTTGAAATAAAACGACAAAAAATTATTGGCATGGCAATTGCTCAACCCTAAACCGAAACTCGTAAAGAACTATTTTTGCAGTTAACTGGATTTACCTATCTTTTAAAACGGAACTCAATGGAGAGTAACAATGAAAATGGATAAACAACAAAAAGGTTTTACCCTTATCGAATTAATGATTGTGGTAGCTATTATTGGTATTTTGGCTGCTGTGGCATTGCCTGCTTATAACGACTATACCCGCCGAGCGGAGTTCTCAGAAACAGTGGTTTCGACTGGCGTCCTTAAAACGTCTCTTGAAGTTTGTGTGCAGAGTCTTGGGTTAGCAGGGGCTGGTAACTGTGATAACAATACCAATGGCGTACCCGTTAATGTAACGGCGGCATCTGAGATAGTTGGCATGGCTCTTACGGGAACTGCGCCAGCTAAAACTGGAGCTGCGGCGACAGGTGATACCTATATTATTACTGCTACAGCGCCTACATCCTCACCTAATACAACTGAAACATTTACCCTGACAGGAACACTTCAAGCGAATGGCCGCATTATTTGGGATGGAGGAGTTTGTTCTAATACCAATGCAAATCTCTGTTAATGGTTTTGGTTGCAGTTCCATTAAGACAATAAAAAAAGGCTCCATCGGGAGCCTTTTTTTTATTTCAGCGAAAATATTTTCTAGTTAACCAACAAACCGCATCGACAAATCCACCGCACGAATATGCTTGGTTATACTCCCCGAAGAAATAAAATTAATCGCCTTATGGTTATAGGCGCGCAATTTCTTCTCAGTAATATCCCCGGAAACTTCAATTTTGGTGTTGCCCAACTCTATCGACGATAGCGCATTGATATCTGCCGCTGAAAAATTATCCAGCATCACAATATCCGCACTAGCAGCCAGTGCCTGATGCAGTTCATCAAGGTTTTCCACTTCCACTTCAACCGGTTTATCTGCTGAAATCGCGCGCGCCTTCTCTATCGCCTGACGAATACCGCCGCAGGCGGCAATATGATTTTCCTTAATTAAAAAGGCATCGTATAAACCAATGCGATGATTTTGGCAGCCACCGACAGCGGCGGCATATTTTTGTGCCAGGCGCAGTCCGGGGATGGTTTTTCTGGTATCGAGAATTTTAATCTCGCTATTGGGTGCCAGGGCTGCATACTCACTGGCGACGGTTGCGGTTGCCGAGAGAGTCTGTAAAAAATTCAGCGCGGCGCGCTCGCCGGTTAGCAATACTCGCGCATTACCGGTCAGGGTAAAGAGCTTTTGATTGGCTTCAACGCTATCCCCTTCACTGATATGCCATTCAATCTCAGTGTCTTTAGCGAGCTGCTGAAAAACCTCGTCAACCCAGGGTCGCCCACAGATCACTGCAGCTTCGCGGCTGATAACCACGGCGGTTGCCTGTTTATCTTCGGGGATCAACTGTGCGGTGATATCGCCGCTACCAATATCCTCTGCCAGTGCTCGTGCCACAGACTGGGGGATATCTTTGCGGGTGTCAGCTGATAGGTAATTGGCGCTCATTGGGCTCTCATTCGATCTGTTTATAAATGGCTGTTTGAAATTGCGCAGAATTATATCAGTAATACTGATAAGTAATTTATTGCCGTTTTGCTTTTGTCATTGGATTTTCCCAATTGATCTGTTTCAATACTCCCCAGACATCTATGGTTTTACTTTTTAAGAGGATGTCCCGCCAAGGGGTTGGCAAGTACAATGAGCAAGGGACTAGTTAACGGACATAAACAGCTCGTACAGTCGTTGGGGCAGCTCTGCCAGCAACATATTTCTGATGCCTTTAAAAAATTCAATGAACTCTGTTCTTCCAATTTAGTGGGTATGGCTGCGCGCGCCGAGAGCAATCGACTGCAGACGCTCTATCTGGATTCCCAGCGGCTGCTGAGAGTGCAGCGCTCTGCCATTGAGGCTGCAACCATAGCTGCTGCGATAGATCATTTTGCAATATTGGAAAATGATCTATCCTCTGCCCAAATTGGGCAAGCTGAGGAACACAGCGAGTCGCAACAGGCTAATCCTGAATCCGCTGATCCGAATAACCTTAAGCTGCTCGGCCATGAAGATCTTGAGGTGATGATTGCGTTGGATAATTGTTCCAGCCGTGTTCGTGAGGAGTTGCGTGGCGAGCTCCACCAGTTTGAGGGGCGCTTAAAGTCTCTGCTAGATAATGCCGCCCCTATCAAGATTTTGCCGCTATCCCCGGATGCAATTTTGGAGGCATTTGTCGCCGCTATTGATGAGGATATGATTGCTGTGGAAGTGCAGTTGGAGTTGATTCGGATGTTTGATCTCTCCTGCTTTGATAAGCGTTACGGGGAGATGCTCGGCGTAGCTAACCAGATGCTTGAGGATGGAGGATTTTCTCCGCTGGCTGATATTGCTGACGTCGATAAACAGCCCGTTGCTGAAGAGCCAGTCCAGGAGCCTTCTGAATCAGTCTCCGAGCAGGTCGATAAAGCGGAGGTTACAGTCGCTGATGAAATCGATAAGGTTAATGAGGCGGTTGCCAATTACGCTGCTAGCAACGATCAAAATCAGCCCTCTGAGACTGGCAATAGCCGTATTCAAACCGAGTTGTTAGCTAAAATTACCTCTATGCTGGAGCAGGCTGAACTGGAATCTACGCCATCTGATAAGCCCTCTGCTGAAGATGCATCAGCCGATGGCGGCGAAAATATTAATCAATCCGGTCAAAGCCCTAAACAAAGCTCTCAACAAAGATCTCAACAGCAGTCTCAACAGCAGAGCAGGCAATCTAAGCCCTGTATGGATAAGCCGCAGCTGCTCGCTGAGATTAATAAGCATATGAATGATCTGATCAGCAACCGCGCGGAGCTGTTGAGCAATGGGCAGATTACCCGTGAATTGGCCGCCACGATCAAGCAGTTAGAGGCGGGGGAGAACGGTAGTCGTCTGCATCGCAATGACCTCAGTCTTTTTCAGGTGGTGGAGAATATATTTTCCAGCTTTGGGCAGTCCATGGTGGTGGCTCCCGAGGTACAGCAGGTGATTAACCGCTGCGAGTTGCCGATGTTAAAGATGGCGATTAAAAAACCGTTGATTCTCGAGCAGGAAAATCATCCGATTAGACGGCTATTTAATGAAATGGCTAAGTACGCTATCGGTCTCGAGCAGGGTGACTGCGAAGATAATCAGATCTATCAGCAGATGTTAAAACTCTCAGAGTCTATGGCTGGTGAGTCCTTTGACGAGCAGAAGCTGCCGGGGATGCTTACGGAGTTTATGGCGATTGTCGATCGCGATAAACGTCTAACCTCTGCGGCGGAAGTAAGAGAGCTTGAGCAGATTGCTGCGCAGGAAAAAGTGAATTGGGCGCGCACTCGGGTTGAGGAGGAAATTACTCGACGTATTGTAGGTAAAGAGCTCTCTGAAACCGTTGTCGACTTTATTCAGCACAGTTGGTGCATGGTGATGCATATGGCTCATCTGCGCTCTGGCGAGGCGGGCAACGATTGGTTGGTGGCAATAAAAATACTCGAAAATTTGGTGCATCTGGTACGCCGCACGGCAACCGAGGCCGATATTAAATATCGCCATGAATTGCTCGCCCATATAGATGCCCGACTCGGGCATATCTCCACCGATGTGGCGCAGCGTGCGCTGCAGGTGAAGCAGCTGAGTCAAGTGTTGGGTATTGCTGAGCCGCCCACGGTGCAGTCTGCGGTGGTAACCGATATTGCCCCCGCCGTGAATAAAAGAAGAGCAAAAAAAGAGGCTAAAAACACAGCTGAGGTTGATAAGTTAGCCGAGCGGGATATGGTTGAAGAGATAAAACGTATCCTGGTGTCAGCGGTAAAAGCTGAGCTGCCGGGTAAGAATATTTCTCAAGTGGTGCGCGATGCCGAAAGCCTAGACAGCAGTGCCCAGCGAATCTTAATGGCGCTGCAAAAGGGTTGTTGGCTCGAATTGGGCAATGATATAAAGGCTCATAAACGCGGCAAGCTTGCCGGCATTGTGGGGCCGTCGTGGAAGTATGTATTTGTCGACAATAAGGGTAAGCTTATTGCTGAGCGTGACCGGGCGCGTTTAGCCCTGGAATTAATGGACGGCAAGGTGACTGTGCTGGATAATTCTCACCTGTTCGATAAAGCCATCAAGCAGGCAATTACTCAAATCAAAGGGTTGCCTGTTGCGAGTTAGCAGATACCCTAATGCAGATAAAAAATGGCTGGCTGAGTTCCGCCGCTGAAGTACCATCTCCAAATATTGATAGTCGGCCAGATATTGCCGATATCAGTCTGTTGGTCATTCACAATATTAGCTTGCCTCCCAATCAATTTGGCGGCGGCTATATTGAGCAGTTTTTTACCAACTGTCTGGATGCCGATGCCGACGAGTATTTTGCCCAGATATGCGACTTGAAAGTCTCATCGCATCTATTGATTGATCGCTTGGGCAAGATTACCCAGTTTGCCCCTTTGGCTGCGCGCGCATGGCATGCTGGCGTCTCGCAATTTGCCAGCCGTGAAAACTGCAATGACTTTTCCATAGGAATTGAAATGGAGGGCGCCGATAATATTGCTTACACTGATCGTCAGTACGAGGCGTTGGCATCGGTTACCGCGGCAATCTGCGCGCAGTATCCACAAATTACTGCGGATAGAATTGTCGGCCATAGTCATATAGCGCCGGGACGCAAGACCGATCCCGGCGAAGCCTTTGACTGGGATCGTTACAGGCAGATGTTGGATTAACTATTAGTAGCTATCAGTAACTAAAAGTCATTTCAAAGTTTTAAAATTATAGAGGTGTGCAGTGCATTTTTTAATTGTTCTAGTGGCGATAATAGCCCTTGAAAGCTACGGTCAGTTGGCGTTTATCCAGCGTGATGCCTGGGTGCAGATATGGCATAGCAAATTATCTGAGCTGTCGATGTTGGAGAGTTCTGCGCTGCTGCATTTGTTGGCATTTGTCCTGATTCCAGTGATTGTCCTCTATTTAATTATTCTTCAGCTGAGTGATAGCGGTTATGGCCTGCTGGTTTTTATTCTTGAGCTGGCGGTGTTGCTCTACAGTTTTGGTCGCGGTGATATCAGTGCGCAAATTGAGTTGCTGGAGTCAGATATTGAACGCAACGATCTGCAGGCCGCCTATCACGATGCCGCGGTGTTTAATATTGCCCACCGCAGTAGCAGTGCGGAAAACGCTGAAGATCTCTATCGGGAGTTGATCGCCGCCTTGCCCTACAGAATTTTTGAGCGCAGATTTGCCACCGTATTCTGGTTCTTTCTACTCGGTGCGCCGGCGGCACTGGCCTATCGTCTGTTGGCACTGCATGGGGATATGGCGCTTGGTGAAACGGAGATTGATGCTGACTCTGAAGTAGCGACAGCTGATATTGCAGACACAGAATTGGGTTCGAAGTCAGATTGCAGTCAAAAAGCCAATACTGCGCTGTGGTTATTGGAGTGGATTCCAGTGCGCTTTTTGGCCTTAACTCTGGGTCTGGTGGGTAGCTTTGCCCATGCTACTGCGCCGCTTAAAGAGTTGGTTTTATGCCCGCGAACCTCGACTGCAGATTTACTGAGTCGCTGTGTGACTGGCGCGCTGGGTGATATTCAGCGTCCGCAGACTGACGGCAGTGATAAAGACAGCACTTCAGACGGCACTTTATATGGCAATGCTGCTGGCTTAGCAATCATAGGCGAAATGGTGGCGCTGTTTACCCGGGCGATGATGGGCTGGTTGGTGGTAATTGCACTGTTGGTGATGCTCAGCTAATTTTTTTAATTTGTCTCTCTCTGATTCCAGGGCGCAACTTTAAATAGTAGCAACATGCCGGGAATCGCCAGTAGCGTGCAAAGATAAAAGAAGCTTTCCCAGCCTACTCCCTCGACAATAATCCCGGTCACGGAACTTGCCATGGTGCGTGGCACTGCAGTTAGTGCTGTAAAAAGAGCCAACTGTGTGGCGGCAAAAGCGGGATGGGTTGAACGCGCAATAAACGCCACAAAGGCAGCGGTGCCGAGACCGACGCCGAGATATTCAAAGCTGATTACCAGACCCAAGAGCCACAGACCTTCCCCGATGCGTGCCAAAACCGCAAAGCCGAGAATAGAGATAATCTGCACCAATCCAAATAGCCACAGGGCGCGGTTAATGCCTATTTTAAGCATCAAAATACCACCGAGAATACCGCCAAAAATCATTGGCCACAGCGCGGCATGTTTGGCGATAAGGCCGATCTCGGTCATGCTAAAACCGAGATCCAGATAAAACGGCGTAGCCAGAGCAGTAGCCATGCTGTCGCCGAGTTTATAGAGCAGCATAAAGGCCAGTATCAACGATGCCTGCTTGACTCCCTGACGGCTAAAAAACTCTTTAAAGGGTTCGGCGATTGCCTTTTTAAGTGTTGTTGGGTGACGCTCATGGGCTTTGGGTTCGGCGATGCAGATGGTTAAAGCTATGCCGATAAACATAAAGGCCGCAGTGATAGTGAATACCTGCTGCCAGGGCAGGCTGTCAGCCAGTATCAGTGACAGTGAGCCGGGTACCAGCCCGGCAATACGGTAGGCGTTGACATGAATCGAGTTGCCCAGCCCGAGTTCCTGGTCCGGCAGTATCTGACGGCGGTAGGCATCGAGAACTATATCTTGGGTGGCGCTGAGAAATGCGATGGCCAGACAGAGCCAGGCGATGCTCCATATCTGCGTGCTGGGATCAAAAAATCCCAGAGCGGCGATTGCGGCAAATAATAAAATCTGCGTGGCAAACATCCAGCTGCGGCGCAGGCCAAATGTATGGGCAAACAGCGATAGCTGATAGCGGTCGAGCAGCGGTGACCAGAGAAACTTCCAGGTGTAGGGCAGGCCTATTAATGCGAAGAAACCGATTTCCTTGAGACCAACACCTTCGGTGCGCAACCATGCGGGTACCAGTGAGATCAGCAGGTACAGCGGCATGCCTGAGGCAAAGCCGGTAAAGATACAGATCAACATGCGCTTATTTAATAGCGCTTGCCTGATGGTTGCTGAGTTCATTGGGATCCTTTTTAGTCGATAAATTTTAGTAGGCAAATTTATGGCTGCCAGTTAAATTTTTTCAGGCTGACTCGATTATTGGTTAACACTACACCCTCCTCTTGGAGTCGCGCCTTTTGAGTTTTAAAGCCTGGGCTATTCTCAGGGAGGCTGATTTCCCCCGCGGCATTTATCACTCTGTGCCAAGGTAGCTTAGTGCCCTTGGGCAGATTGCCGAGTATGCGCCCGACCATTCTTGCTGCTCTTGGCAATCCGGCCAGTTCAGCGACCTGTCCATAGGTTACAACACTACCCGGGGGCACGGCGGCCAAAACCAGATAAACTTTTTCTTCTCGAGAAGGCTCTTCTAGACTAGGTTCTTCGAGGCTGGTTTGTTCCTTGGCAGGCTTATTTAAGCCATTAATTTTCATAGCGTAAGACTACGCTATTCAGTCTGATGTTGAAATAGTTGACACTGATGTTGAAATAGCTGAAATGACCCCAATCTACATATTCAAACCAAGAGATAAACTGTTGGAGAGAAGCATACTGTGCGCTACCTTTTTTTGATCTTTGTCATTACCCCGGTGCTGGAGATGTGGCTGCTGATTACCGTTGGCGGCTATCTCGGCGCAATGCCGACCATTGGCCTGGTGCTGTTAACTGCATTTATAGGTGTTAATCTGCTGCGCGCTCAGGGCTTTGAAACACTGTGGCGCGGCCAGCGCAAATTTGAAGAGGGGCAACTGCCCGCGCAGGAGATTGCCGAGGGCATTATCCTCGCGGTTTCCGGCGCCCTGTTGTTGACCCCTGGTTTTGTAACTGATCTGGTTGGATTTTCTGGCTTAATTCCGCCCGTTCGGCGAGCGATTGCACAGTTTGTTCTGAGTAAGATGGTGGTTGCCAGCGTATCTGCAGGTGCACAGGGGGCAAGATTTAATGCTTCCAACTCTTCCGCGACCAATCAGGCCAGAGGTAAGGGCGATGTGATTGAAGGGGAATCTTGGGATGAATAGGTTGAGAGATTAACAGTTGATTGATTTAAAAGGAGTAACAGAGATGTAGAGAACAGGGAGAGTTAAGCAAATAGTTAAAAGGCAGGTAACAAAAAACTGCTGTGATCCCTTGAAAAATAATTATCGCACCACCATATAAAGTCCAGTTGCGGGAATCCGCAAGATTGTTCGAAAATTTCAGATAGATTAACCGGAGATACGAAATATGAAGATTCGCCCATTACACGACCGAGTGGTCGTTCGTCGCGAGGAAGAAGAAGCAAAAACTGCTGGTGGCATTTTGCTACCCGGCTCAGCCCAAGAAAAGCCCAACCAGGGTGAAGTTGTTGCTGTGGGTAGCGGCCGTATTCTCGATAACGGTGACCAGCGTGCGGTTGACGTTAAGGTCGGTGATACTGTTGTGTTTGGCAAGTATGCCGGGCAGGACACGATTGATGTCGACGGTGAAGAGTTAATCATTCTCAGTGAGACTGATATCAAGGCTGTTGTAGAAGCCTAATCGGATTCGAAAAAGAATTTTTGTGATAGCGCATTATTAGCTAGCTATTAAATAATCAGGTTTTTGAAAGGAAATAACCATGTCAGCAAAAGAAGTTAAATTTGGCGGCAGTGCCCGCCAAGGTATGTTGGACGGAGTAAACACTCTCGCCAACGCAGTAAAAGTTACTCTGGGTCCCAAGGGCCGCAACGTTGTACTCGAGAGATCATTTGGTGCACCTACGGTCACTAAAGATGGTGTTTCTGTGGCCAAAGAGATCGAGCTCAGTGACAAGTTTGAAAATATGGGTGCCCAGATGGTTAAAGAAGTTGCCTCTAAAGCGTCTGATGATGCAGGTGACGGCACCACAACAGCCACAGTACTGGCGCAGTCGATTATTATCGAAGGCCTCAAGTCTGTCGCTGCAGGCATGAACCCAATGGATCTAAAGCGCGGTATCGATAAGGCTGTTGTTGCAGCGGTTGCCGAGATCGCTGATATTGCCAAGCCCTGTTCCGAGTCAAAAGAAGTGGCTCAGGTCGGTACTATCTCAGCTAACAGTGATTCACATATTGGTGACATTATCGCAGAGGCGATGGATAAGGTCGGTAAAGAGGGCGTTATCACTGTTGAAGAGGGCTCTGGTCTGGAGAATGAACTGGACGTGGTTGAAGGTATGCAGTTTGATCGCGGCTACCTGTCTCCTTACTTTATCAACAATCAGGAAGCCATGAGCGCCGAGCAGGAGAGCCCATTTATTCTGTTGGTTGATAAAAAGATTTCGAATATCCGTGAGCTGTTACCACTGCTGGAAAACGTTGCCAAAGCGGGCAAGCCGTTGATGATTATTGCCGAAGATGTTGAAGGCGAAGCACTGGCCACTCTGGTTGTAAACAACCTGCGCGGTATCGTTAAAGTTGCTGCCTGTAAGGCGCCGGGTTTTGGTGATCGCCGCAAAGCTATGCTTGAAGATATCGCTATCCTGACTGGCGGTACTGTGATCTCTGAAGAAGTTGGCCTCGACCTCGAGACAGCAACCCTTGATCACCTGGGTACAGCCAAGCGCATAACCATGAGCAAAGAAGCTACAACTATTGTTGATGGTGCCGGCGATCCTAAAGCGATCGAAGCTCGCGTTCAGCAGATTCGTGCACAGATCGAAGAGACCAGTTCAGATTACGACCGTGAGAAACTTCAGGAGCGTGTTGCCAAGCTGGCAGGCGGTGTTGCAGTAATCAAGGTTGGCGCAACCACTGAAATGGAAATGAAAGAGAAGAAAGCCCGTGTTGAAGATGCACTGCACGCAACCCGTGCAGCGGTTGAAGAGGGCGTGGTACCTGGTGGCGGTGTTGCCTTAGTACGTGTACTGCAGAAAATCGCCGAGACTACTGGCGACAACAATGACCAGACCGTTGGTGTCGGTATTGCGCTTCGCGCGATGGAAGCTCCGCTGCGTCAAATCGTTGAGAATGCTGGCGGTGAAGGCTCTGTGGTTGTTGATAAGGTTAAGGCGGGTAAAGGTAACTTCGGTTACAACGCTGCAACTGGTGAGTATGGCGATATGATCGAAATGGGTATTCTCGATCCAGCCAAGGTTGCTCGCACAGCACTTCAGGCGGCGGCCTCTATTGCCGGTCTGATGATCACCACTGAAGCCATGGTTGCCGATGCACCTGCTGCTGAAGGTGCCGCACCTGCGATGCCAGATATGGGTGGCATGGGCGGAATGGGTGGTATGGGCGGCATGATGTAACTGCTGTCACTGTGATATTGAGCCCCGCAATGAATAGTTGCGGGGCTCTTTTTTGGCCGCTGAAATGACAGCGCAGCTGTCATCCCGACAGAGACTTTTAACATGTCATCCCGACAGAGTGTTTTAATATGTCATCCCGACAGAGTGTTTTAATATGTCATCCCGGCAGAGTGTTTTAATATGTCATCCTGAGCGAAGTCGAAGGATCTCCTTGCCGGTTATTGTTTAGTCGGAAGCGGGATAGCCCCTGTGTTGGGTCTTGAGATCGGTCCCATGGATTTAAAATTTCCAGCGCTCCCGCAACTCGCTGCGCTCAAACAAGCGCTCGCTCTATCTGGAAATCCTAAATCCATAAGCGGGCCCTGACTGATCTCAAGACCCAACACAGGGACTCTTTGGACTATCGGAGAAGATTCAAAGAAATATTGGAATTATGCTCAGTTTTGAACTTGGCTTACACGTCATACTGGCGAATGCCAGTATCTATGTAGCCTTGCAGACAGATCTCAGCCTACGTTGGGATAACGGCCTTCTTTCAATCTCATCCCAACAGAGAGTTTTAACATATCATCCCGACAGAGAGTTTTAATATGTCATCCTGAGCGAAGTCGAAGGACCTCAGTGGGCATCAAGAGATTCTTTACATAGGTTCACAATGACGAGGAATATCCACCCCAGCTCTCTAAAAATACCCCCGATACCCAAAAAAAAGCCCCAAGCAGAGCAAAGGTGATTGCTATTTGCACTGTATTGCCGAACAATTGCCCTTTATCAAGTTAGTAGCCCTTTGGGGTCACGCCAATCAATATAAAAGATAATAGGAGTTTTCTATGAGCGTTGAGTTTTTTGATTTTCTAGTCCGTTGGGGGCATTTGCTGTTCGGTATTACCTGGATCGGTATGCTTTACTACTTTAATTTTATCCAGGGCGGTTACTTTAAGTCAGCAACTCCTGAAGCACTTGCAGATGCCAAAGCTAAATTGGCACCTAGCGCTCTCTGGTGGTTCCGTTGGGGCGCCATGTTTACTTTTATCACTGGTTTGTATTTATTACACGTTGCTACCGGCAACAGCCAGCTGAATAACTACATTGTTGTTGGCGCGGCCATGGGTACGCTGATGTTCCTGAATGTTTGGACAGTTATCTGGCCTGCACAGAAAATTGCACTGGGTCTTGTTGAGGGTGGCGATAAAGCTGCCGCTGCTGGTAAAGCACTGCTAGCTTCACGTACCAATGTACTGTTCTCTGCACCTATGGCTCTCGGTATGCTAGCTGGCGCACACTATCCTGGCCACGGTTATAGCACAGCAGTTGGCGGTACTGGCTTGATTGTTATGCTGGTTATTGTTGCGCTGTTGGAAGTCAATGCACTGGTTGGCAAGCAGGGTCCTATGACTACTGTGAAGGGCGTGATTCACTCAAGCCTTGGTCTGACTGCTGTTATGGTTGCTGTTCTGAACTATTTATAAAAGGACGCCACAGGCCTTCTTCAAAAAGACGCCCCGGGCGGCTTGTAAAAGCATCCTTGAGCAGTTACTAAAAAAGCCGGCCTTGTGTCGGCTTTTTTGTGTCTGCATACAATGAGTTGTCAGGTTTATATATCTATACATTTCGGGATGGAGGACTATCTCAATTGGCGTATAATAAACTTTATACAGCACTCCAAAACAGGATTTTAAAATGACTGCGGATAAAAACCGTAATAACCCAATAGTCCCGGAGCGGGACGATATGATTGGGCGCTCTTCCAACTCCGCCGCATCCGCTGGCAAAAACAACTCATCGAAATCTGACAGTACTAGATCATCTTCAAATGGTTCCGGCGCCAACGGCGGTGGTTTCTGGAAGCTGTTAATTGCACTGCTATTTATTGGTCTGCTGCTAGCCGGCGGATTTGGCTGGCTACAGTTTAATACGCTATCGAAAAATCATACAGACCTCCAGCAACGCTTCGATGCGCTGGAGTCACGCCTCAGCAGTACCGATGAATCCATGAGCCAATCGGGAGCAGCACTGCAGTTAAAAATCAGCAAGCAGGGTGAGTCTCTGGAGAGACATTGGGCAGAAATTAAAAAACTCTGGGGTGTTACCAATGATATCAACAAGGGCAAAATCAGTAAGAACAAAAAAGATATCGCATTTTTAGCCACCAAGCGCACGGCCACGGAAAAGTCTATTACCGACCTCAGCGCTCGTGTTGATAAAGAGAATCGCAGCCTGACCAATCTCAGCGGCAACTATCTGGCGATCACGGCGGATATCGATGGCATTAATACAGCTGCCCGCAACCTGTCTGACAAGATTGCCGGTCTTGAGGGCGCGTTGAGCAAAATCGACCGCCAGTTGAAGATCAATGCCGAGGCGATTGATTCAATGGATGCATTCCGTCGCCAGACCAACCAGAAAATTTATAACCTTGAGAATAAACCTCAAGCGGCCATTCAGTCGCCAGCGCCGATTGTTGCAACGCCGGCCAGCGACACCTCAAACGGAACCGAACAACTCTAATGACTATTATTCGCCAACAAGATGTAATCGACAGTGTTGCAGATGCCCTGCAGTATATTTCCTATTATCACCCAGTTGATTTTATTCAGGCGGTAAAAGCTGCCTACGATCGCGAAGAGTCCAAGGCCGCCAAAGATGCCATGGCGCAGATTCTGATTAACTCGCGCATGTGCGCCATGGGCCACCGACCCATCTGTCAGGATACCGGCATAGTGACGGTGTTTGTGCGGGTTGGTATGGATGTGCAGTGGCAGGCCGATATGAGCCTGACTGATATGGTCAATGAAGGGGTGCGTCGCGCCTACACTCACGCGGACAATATACTGCGCGCCTCAATTCTCAGCGACCCGGATGGTGCACGCAAAAACACTGGCGATAACACACCGGCAGTGATTCACTACGAAATAGTCCCCGGCAATACAGTCTCCATCGATGTTGCCGCCAAGGGTGGTGGTTCAGAGGCGAAATCAAAATTCGCCATGCTCAACCCCTCTGATTCAATTGTCGACTGGGTGTTAAAGATGGTGCCGACCATGGGTGCCGGTTGGTGTCCGCCGGGTATTCTCGGTATTGGCATTGGCGGCACTGCTGAAAAAGCCATGATTATGGCCAAGGAAGCACTGCTCGATCATATTGATATCAATGAATTGCAGGCCAAAGGTGCAGAAAATCGCAATGAGGAGCTGCGCCTCGAGCTGTTTGAAAAGGTCAATGCGCTGGGGATAGGGGCACAGGGTCTGGGTGGCTTAACCACCGTACTGGATATTAAAATTAAAGACTATCCCTCCCATGCGGCCAACAAGGCGGTGGCTATTATTCCCAACTGTGCGGCAACTCGCCATGCCCATTTTGTGCTCGACGGCTCAGGACCAGCCCAGCTTGATCCACCGAATCTGGAAGACTGGCCAGAAATTACCTGGGAAGCGGATGAGTCGGTGCGACGGGTCAATCTGAATACAGTGACCCAGCAGGATATTGCCGAGTGGAAGCCTGGAGACACCCTGCTGTTGTCGGGAAAAATGTTGACTGGTCGCGATGCTGCTCATAAAAAGATGACCGATATACTGGCTCGCGGCGAACAGCTGCCAGTGGATTTAAGCGGACGTTTTATTTATTACGTTGGCCCGGTAGATCCAATAGCAGATGAAGCTGTGGGTCCTGCAGGCCCAACTACTGCAACACGAATGGATAAATTCACTCGTACCATGCTTGAGCAGACTGGTTTGATGGGTATGATTGGCAAGGCCGAGCGTGGTCAGGTTGGTATAGATGCGATTAAAGATAATCAGGCGGTGTATCTCATTGCCGTTGGCGGGGCAGCTTATTTGGTGTCCAAGGCGATTACTCATGCTAAGGTTGTCGCCTTTCCAGAGCTTGGGATGGAGGCAGTCTACGAGTTTGAAGTCAACGATATGCCAGTGACAGTTGCTGTTGATACCTTAGGCGAGTCAGTGCATAAAATTGGTCCGCAAATTTGGCAGGCAAAAATAGAAGAAAAAATCCTAAAATTAGACTAAATTTAAGTCGAACAGGTAAAGTTGATCTGTGAGATCAATGTTGGATTCATTATTACGAAAACACATTTTGTGAAAAGGCTCCTCGGGGGAGCGTAATTTAAAAAGGAAAGAAAAATATGAAAGGTATTAATTTAATTCTTGGAGCCGTTGCTTTGGCCGTTGCCGGAGCATCTTTTGCAAATGATCAATGGTACCTCGGTGCCACTGCAGGTCATTATGATTTAGACAGTGACCGAGCCATTCGTGATGATCACAAGGCTGCTACTGTGGGTCTTCAAGCGGGTAAGTATATTACTGACAATGTTGCTATTGAATTAGGCTATGGCACCAATGCAGGTCATGATGATTTCAGTGTAACTTCACTAAATGCGCTTATATGGCTTGGTGATGAAGCCTCTAAGTGGCGCCCTTATCTGCTGGGTGGTTTTAACCAGTATGATTTTGAAGAGACTAACAATCTATTGTGGAGCAGAGAGTACAACTCAGATCAGGTGATGGTTGGTTTGGGCGTGGGTACACAGTTTGATGGTGCCCTGGAATTTCGTGCCGATGTTCGTGGTATGGCTGATTTAGAAGGTATTGATGCCGAGGAGTATGGTTTACAGCTTTCATTAAACAAGCTTTTTGGTAAAAAATCAGCACCGGCTCCTGCGCCTGCGCCGGTTGTGGCAGCGCCTGTAGTGGCAGAACCTGAGCCTGCTCCAGAGCCTGAAGTTCGCACCATCACCGTGCGCCTAAACGTTGAATTCGAATTTAACAAAGATGTTGTACTGGCGATTTATGGTGATCAACTGGACGCTATTGCGGCAGCCATGAAAGCTCATGATGATATCGACCTGGTTCTTGAAGGTCATACCGATAGCAGTGGTTCAGATGACTACAATATGAGCCTGTCTGACCGTCGCGCCAAAGCCGTTAAAGCCAAGCTGGTTTCCGATTACGGTATCCCTGCTGAGCGAGTTTCGGCGATGGGTTACGGTGAAACTCAGCCAGCGGCAAGCAATGCAACTGATGAAGGTCGTGCGCGTAACCGCCGAGTGGTTGGCGAGCTATCTTTCTCTGAAGTCTATTCTTTTTAAGATAGATTTTTAGAGGGCTGTATTGACTAAATCGTAGTTTGCACGCAGTATCAGAACGGCGCTTTTACTTTTAAGTAGGCGCCGTTTTTTTATAGCTAGTTTTTTTAACTGGGTACAGCGAGCAACTTGGAGAATGGTATATGGACAATACATTTTATTGGCACGATTACGAGACTTTCGGCGTTAACCCCGCTGTCGACAGGCCGAGCCAGTTTGCCGGACTGCGCACCGATTTTGATCTCAATCCAATTGGTGAGCCACTGGTTATTTACTGCCAACCGCAGTTAGATATTCTGCCCGCCCCTCAAGCTTGCTTGGTTACTGGAATCACACCGCAACTGGCGCTGGAAAAAGGCCTGCCCGAACCGCAATTTATTCAGGCAATTCACCAGCAGCTGTCGCAGCCAAAAACCTGTAGTGTCGGCTACAACAGCATTCGTTTTGACGACGAAGTTTCCCGTTATACCCTGTATAGAAACTTTTACGATCCCTATCAGCGCGAGTGGAAAAACGGTAACTCGCGCTGGGATGTGATCGATATGATGCGCCTTACCAGAGCGTTGCGACCCGAGGGCATAGAGTGGCCAGATCACGAGCCGGGCCGTCCCAGTTTTAAGCTTGAAGATTTAACTGCCGCCAATGGTTTGGCTCACGAAGCCGCCCACGATGCGCTGTCGGATGTCACGGCAACCATTGCCATGGCCAAGCTGATCAAGGAAAAGCAGCCGCGACTATTTGATTATCTATTGCAAAATCGCGGTAAAAAACAGATCGCTGCAATGCTCAACCTAAAAGAGCGCAAACCGTTTTTCCATGTCTCTGGAATGCTCTCTAGGGCTCATATGTACGGCGCCATAATGATGCCGCTGGCCAAACATCCAACCAATAGCAATGGCATTATCTGTATTGATCTGTCGGCAGACCCAGAGGCGCTAATAAGTCTTAATGCCGAACAGATTCGCCATCTTGTATTTACTGCTGGCGACAAGCTCGCCGAGGGTGAAGAGAGAATTCCCCTTAAGGTTATTCATATCAATAAAGCGCCTGTGGTGACCACCCCAAAACTGATTGATAAGCAGGCTGCTTTAAGACTGGATATAGATCTTGAGCGCTGTGAAAAAAACTGGCAGCGATTGATGGCCGTTGATGTGAGTAAAAAGGTTGCCGATGTCTTTGTCGAGCAAACGTTTGCGCCAAAGCCCGAGGCTGAGCAGCAGCTCTACGGCGGTTTTTTGCCGGATCAGGACCGCGGCCTGCTCGACGATATTCGCCGCGCCAGTGCCGCGGACTTTCAGCAGCAACAGTATTACTTTGCCGATGATCGCTACAACCAGTTGCTGTTTAGTTATCGCGCGCGCTATTTTCCCGAATCATTGTCAGAGACTGAGCAACAGACCTGGTTTGAGAGTTGCCGCTGGCGCTTAACTAACGAGCAATCCGGCTATCTGGCAATGGAAAAAAACAACCTTGAGTTAGCGGAATTACTCACTGATAACAGCCTCAGCGATAAGAAGCGCGAGGTGCTGCATGCTCTGCAGGCTTGGAGTCAGGATGTTAAAAAACAGTTTTCACTGTAAGCCTTGTTTAGCGGTTCTAATTGAGAACAACCGCCAAACAGGCTAGAATCCGCCAACTAAATTACCCCCGAGGTATCGCGTGAATTTCACCGGCGCGCACATTCTTTCCATCAGCCAATTTCAGCGACAGG
>Ga0209119_1001852_pt1 | contig 20191 bp, 21 predicted proteins | sample COG_03_FD_184747 | JGI IMG/M metagenome (GOLD analysis project Ga0209119, IMG submission 184747) | Pelagic Microbial community sample from North Sea - COGITO 998_met_03 (SPAdes) (version 2) | ecosystem: Environmental > Aquatic > Marine > Neritic zone/Coastal water | place: Helgoland, sampling... | reverse complement strand
ACTATGTTGCACTTCGGGAACTCATGGCACTATCAATAATGAGACATATTAAGGCTTGCAAATGGTCCGGGGACAATTGGACGTACGACAACATGTATACCATCGTTTGTAAAACGAAAGTCTTCGAATTTAATTCGCGTGAGTTCTTGAAGGTATGCTTAACGTATGTGGACAAAATCGTAGGGGATAACTTGGTGTTTAAGATGGATGGGTTTCTCGAGTGGCTGATCGGGGCGCAAGGAACAATTAACGGCAAAGTATACCCAAATGTGAATCCAGTGTCTTCTACAGAATCAAAGCACGTGCCAACATACCTGTTGAACCCCGCGTTGTTCACACTTTTGGAATCCCCGGTAGATAAAGCCAAGGACTTTGACGACGAAACCAAGGACGTTGCCGCAAACATTATCGCGAATGTAGACAGCGTTCTGCCACTGGGCGCACCGTACGAAACGGTCACCGTGGCCACGGTGGGGGTCAAGGATACGGTAGTAAACATACAATCCACCCTAAACAAACTATTTTGGAACAAGTTTAAGCTTGCAGAGCCGGTGTAGAATGTACTCTATTTATGGTAATTGATCACAAGACAGAAACGAGTGAGTGGACAAGCGTACGAAAAGTTAATATCATGGCAGTTCGGTCAGCATTGATACACAATCCTTCATTGGTCGATTGTCACCACGGCAGTGGTGCTATCCGCCACATTAAATACATGGGGGGGAATACATTTATGATATTTGCAGACTATCAAAAGGATGAAATTCAACATATTGTAAAAGAGTGGGCGGAAGTATGCTACAGCCCGTGGTTTGCAACATTCAAAGTGGACAAGGAAACGGATGCTTGCAGCTGCGACGTCACGTTTTACAAAGTTACACACACACCGAGGCCGGGCACGCAGAAGGTTCGTATTTGCTTGAATGGTAACTCGCTTGAATTTCATTGGGACGATGGGAATGTGTGGGTCCAAACAACAAACGGGAAATTACGCGATGCGTTTGAGCGCACGTTCCAGGATCTTGCCCTGGAGCATCCAATGCAGCAAGTGCTGAAAGACTGAAAAATAAAATAATATGGAAAACCGGTTTGGAATTTTGGAATTTTGGAATTTTGGAATTTTGGAATTTTGGAATTTTGGAATTTTGGAATTTTGGAATTTTGGTTTGTACACGTTTGTACACGTTTGTACACATTTGTACACTTACAAAGTCTCATTATTTATTTTTCGGTAACAATGGCTTCGCTTAACTCAAGCTTGGATTCTTCTAACATGAACTTCTCCTTGGATGTCTCGCAACTCGATTTGTCCATCGGATCAATCTCGTTTGACACCGAACTAAGTGTTCTCCGTGACATCAGCTCCGCGGCAGGCAGTCTTGTATGCTCTCGCTGCGATGACACAAAGGCTTTGCTGAAGCTTTACCGCGACGTCTATGCAAACGAAAAGAAGCTCCAAGATGGCTCGTTGCTTGTAGCCGACTACGACGTTGAATCGGCGGTCAAGGTATTTTGGCAGGATACCGAGACCGTTTGGGACGGTCGGCTCAAAGCAATCAATTCTGTCCGGTTTACGTGCACAGTGGTGTTCGATGTGCAAGGCGACGGCGGCCTGGTTGAAGAGGAAGCGACCGATATGCCGCTCGCTTGGATCATTGTTGAACCATAACTTACTATCAATAAAACACACACGGTGGTTTGACATCAAAAAAATATAAGGATAGAAAAAGGAAAATCGAACTGTTCGCATATCCCCGCCTTACCCCGCCTTACCCGTTGAGCTACGTGGACACACTTGTTTCTAAAACCCAAATTGTTTCGACTACATACGTAAGTGTTGATTAACCAGATCCGTGTCTGCAAAAAGAAATAATTTAACATGGCATAACGTTGTAAACTCTAGATTGTATAATACTTTCAGTTCGTGCATGCAGAACGCATTTATTAATGGCAACGTTGTTAACAACGGTAATCATTTTGAATGCCACCCAGCGGCCAAATCTAAGCTGTTTCGTACAGGCAATTGCGGTAGCGACAATTGCGCCAAAATAGCTGCCATGGTACAACAGCAGCTGTCTGGGCAGCGCGATCAATTCTATGCAACATTAAGTGCGGCTTGCAAAGCGCATCATACATCTTTAATTAGTGGGTGTCAAAGACCGGGGCAATCGTCGGGTTTGAAACAATGTACACAAATTGTACAGCAAATCGCGATTTGCAAGACCTAGAGACGTTTTGTCTTTAAAAATAGTGATCAGATTTCTTGTAGTAAAAACTGTGGCGGCAGCCATTTGCTTGCCGATTTGTAAATCGCCTGCAAACTTAGTGTGTTGCTCTGGGGCATGCCATATAGATGGTTGCGACTGTTTGATGATGCGAGCTCCCCACCGTCTGTAAGTGTCGACAATTAAACAGAGCAATTGTATGCATCCAGGACAGTTGCAATTGTGACCAGACATGTGTTGCACCGTGCAAACATGGCTCAACACTTCTGCGCAAAACAAAGAGCACAGCTGCGTGTCGTAACTGCTTGCAAATGTAAAAGTTAAACTTGGTTGCGACATGCTCACTACAAAATGAAGCAATACGCAACACAACAAATGCTAATACTGTCAATTTTTGAATTGTTTAAACACATAAATTAATTCTTGCACTGAACGTAATTGAGCGCAATCATATGCCATGGGCGCATGTACAGAGCACAGTTGTATTGTCTGGTACACGGATGCGTTGTCAAGCAGAGTGATACATGTTGGCGTAGTGTTGTACAGCATTGTTTGGCCACACGGGCATGCGTGTGCATTTTGAATGTGGTCGTTGTTTACCGCATCTGCACACGAAGCACAATACAAATGTTGACCTATTTGAGCGTCGCATTTAAAACACTTGTATTAAAATAAATTGCGGCACTATTGCTGGTTCCGTTGCAGAGCCATATTGAAAAAAAATAATAATAAAAGGGCGCGGGGTGGATGCTTAAGCATTATAGGCCCGCCCACTCAAGTGAATGTTTTAAAGACACCCGTACCCCGACACGTGCGTGTACAATATCCCAAGAGACGATCATGTTTATTCGTTAACGTAGGGGCCACAGAGTACTACCACTCACACCGTGTTACCCTAAACAAACCACTGTCTAAAATGTCGCCCGCAGATAATGGTACCCTTTGGGACAAATCGATTGTTGCAGTCTGACCATCGTTCCAAGTGCCGGGCAACGAGTCGTCGCCACCACCTGATGACACGGAGACCGTAATCTCCCGACGTAATATCTCTGTGTCACCTACTGTGGAAATAACCAAAATCGAACCCGATTTGAGCTCTCGAATCGTTGTCATCTTTGTACCCGTACCCGTATGGGAAACCGTGTCAATGTGGTTTGTCGTACCCACGGGTGTGGATACTGTTATTGTCGCCTCTACATTGTCGTCAATGCCAACACGGACATCTGCTGCCTCAGTTCCAATGTACTGCAGATGCACCACTCCAAAATCACGCCGCTCTGCATCGTGATCAAGCTTTTGTCTTTTTGCAGGCGTCCACCCGGCAACATAATGGTCAAGGAAGTTGCGCACGAGTACAAAGTGGATATAATCCATCGTCACTGGCAAGAAACATGACGATAAACGCGTTTCAATCCGATTTAAAACATCGTCGTCAACACCAATCTCAGAAAGATGCCATGCCCGCTGATTCTTGATCGACTTGTGTTTACCAGAATTCCACGTCAACGTCAGCGGACATGGCTCCGCCCCCGCTACAACCCTATGTAACCGGTCCAAATCATTCCGCACTGCAATCAGACAATTGTCCATCGTTAATGTCGACATGATTTAGTACGACTCGCAATTCAAACTGTATAGTTAAATGTATTGCAATAGACTGCTTGTGGGTTTATTGTATGTGTAAAGGGGTTCTGGTGTGGTGTAGTGTAGTGGTGTGTGTGTGTGTTGTGAGAGATGATGAGATTCTGTTCGTGATTTATACGCCATGGGTAGCAGGTCCGATAGGAAACGTAAGCGTAAGCAAAAAAAACACTGACTGTAAAAGCTTTCATGCTCGCGTCTTGAAATTGCATTTAAGGCATACTCTTATCACAATACCACACAAAACCACACCGCACCACACCACACGAGGCCAAAACCCACAAGTGTTTCCTGGACGATCTTGCATACAAACCCCACCGTTGCATAAAACGTACGGCTGTTGGAAGATGGAACTGAACGACGTGCTCAAGAGTGACATTAAGAAGCCAACGTTGTCACCGCCTACGCGCGTGATACTGACACGGCAGATGTGTATAGAAGCGGCACGAGAAGACTGGAGACGACTTCGGAAGGTCTACAAAACTGGGAAAGGATGCTGGAGAACGGTTGACTGGAAGCGTGGCGGCAAAGCACGAAGTAATATCAGACGGTCTGTATTTCGGACCATGCAGCATGTCGAGATCAGCGATGAGATTCGGGAGGTCGTTGAGGATATTCTCGTAGAGAAGCTGCGGAAACCTGGATACGAGACGCACGAAAGCTACATACGATGTGCGCTGATCCCAAACTTTTTTGATGCACTTATTCAGAAAGTGCAATCAAACGCGAAGTCCCCCGAGCCCGACGCTTCCGCATGTGATGGTGAATCTTAGTAAACGACAAATACATACACTAAGCAATAAAGATAACGAGTTGTTTTATTTCCGTTAATAGAGGGTTTATGCACACACTACTTTGTTTGCTGCGGTATTAGCAGACGTCAAACATGATAATTCCTCGTCCGTCAATACTTGCCTGCTCTGCAACATCCCGCGAAGCCTTTTGACTGCAACAGAAGACGACCCTCTGTGTATAACAGGTGGTTCGTCACGCCGCCGCTTCAAGATCGACGTACGATGGTGGGCTGGGGCTTTCGTGAGTGTAACGTGTTCAATCGGGATTGCACCAGTAGCAAGAGTGCCGCTGACGTTGCCAGTCAATTGCCCGGTTTGATCGAGGCGCAAGTTGACAATCACGTCACCTGCAGTATACGCAAGTTCATTGTCGGTCGTATGCCCTTGGAATGTACGCGTCGCAACTCCAACGCCATACTTTAGATCGCATAATGCAAGCTGACCAATTATCAGGTCTACTGCCAGTGTTTGATCCATTGCGGTGTGGTGTGGTGTGGTGTGGTGTGGTGTGGTGTGGTGTGGTGTGGTGTGGTGTGGTGTGGTGTGGTGTGATATGGTATTATGAGAAATGAATCGCCCTTATATACAGATTCTTTGTCGTGTGAAAGGTGCGATGGGAAGCTTTGCATGTGCATTTTTTTTGCTGCGTGTGCATTTTTACGGCATGCAAATTCGAACTCGTAGTATATTTATTTGCCTGTATATATTTATGGTTTGTTTGTTTGATTTAGGCGACAGGTTCGTAAATGTATTTTTTGGGTGGGGTATATTTAAGTCTTTGGGGTCCCCCCGCTACGCCGTATACAGGTGAACAACCGCATGTTTATTGGTTTAATGGCGATAAAAAATGACTGCCTTTTGTTGTCTGGGCGCTGCTTGCAATTCCGTTCATTCCTACGGTGGGATTGTCCATTCGCACCGTTTGCCGGACATTATTTCTGCGATAATGGTTCCCATCTGCACCCATAAACCCATGCTGCAGAGATGTTTAGTTTTTTGCCACCCCCCTGCCTCGTGTAGCTCGAGTGCGGCGGGCCCGTTGAACTGAGCCGCCTTCAGCTGCTCTGCCTCTTGTATGTGTACTGTGCACTTTTGCCATCGCAGATACTCCAAAAGTTCCTCCGTATCGTTCATACGCTCAAGAAATGTTATGTCACAGTGGCCATTCTCTGCCTCTTTGCCTTTTGCGTACACACGTTCACGAACGCATTTGGCAACGCTGTAGTCGTCTACTGCCAGTGTTTGATCCATTGCGGTGTGGTGTGGTGTGGTGTGGTGTGGTGTGGTGTGGTGTGTGATATGGTATTATGAGAAATGAATCGCCCTTATATACAGATTCTTTGTCGTGTGAAAGGTGCGATAGGAAGCTTTGCATGTGCATTTTTTTTGCTGCGTGTGCATTTTTACGGCATGCAAATTCGAACTCGTAGTATATTTATTTGCCTGTATATATTTATGGTTTGTTTGTTTGATTTAGGCGACAGGTTCGTAAATTGGATACGCAGCGGCAACCTGTTGATTTATACACTGCTTCTTCATGTTTGTACGCCATGTTTTGTCACGCCCACGCTTGGCGCGGCCGTGCTTTCGTTCGACCGCCTTGTCCGCCGCTCTTGGGCACTCTATATTGTGACGTTCGTTCCACTGCAAATATATGGCGCTGTCCGATTGCTCCCGCTCTGTTGTCCCAAAAATTGGGCCAATCGCATGGACGTGGCACAATGTACACTTGAACGCAACGCATTTTGTCATGTGTTCTTCTACGTCTTCGCCCATGTAGCCGCAGCCGTTTAAGCACATGTCATCCATTTCGCCCGGGTCAGCCAGCATTCTAAACGAGACGGACGCATTTTCTGCATGTGTGTGAAAGTTGTGCGTGTACGGCTCGTACTGTAAGTCCCGATACACCAAATCACGAACAATTGCCTCTGCGTTTCGGAACGCAGAGTCCTCAGGATCTTCGATTGGGACCAAATCATCCTCGAATTCAACGTCAAAATCAACGCCAGCCGAAAGCACGGGCGCCACAGGTACTAAAGCAGGTACTGGAACTGCGGTAAGTACTGGTGCAGGTACTGGAGCAGGTACTGGAGCAGGTACTGGAACTGCGGCAAGTACTGGAACTGCGGTAAGTACTGGAACTGCGGCAAGTACTGGGGCAGGTTTGTCCTGTGCGGCATCGGGTAACGAAGGGGCTGTTGCCGGTGCTGGTTGTACTGCTGCATGTACTGGTAGTGGGGCGTGTACTGGCACCGGACCTCGTACCGGTTCCTGGTCCGGGGTTGGTACTCGTACCTGGGAGTTGTCAAGCGGTGGCTTTGAATACAAAAGAAACATCGCAGTGTCTTTCAGGTCATCGACCAAGAACTCAATATTCAATTTGTCCTTCACAAAGGTAAACGATGACCCGTCCTCGCTTGCAACTGCAATGTCTGCCGCCATTAAATGGGTGCCAGCCGGTCGATCTGAATCTGCTTGTAGTTCGATTGGGACTACAGTGTGCTCCTTGCATTCGACCTGGCACACCAACGCAATTGATGCGTTGTCATAGGGTACCATTCTGCCAGCTTCCATCTCCTGCAAGTCGGTAAACCCAATGGTCCCCTTTGTCGCTGCCAGGCGCGCTCGCACCCTATCTTCAGTCACGTGAAGCGACTCATTCTCACGCTGACACGACAATAGAACTTGTGTGTGTGTTTCACGATCACACAACGACGCTGAAAATTCAACGGGCCCAAACATAGCCTGCAAATCAATCTCAAAATTAGACAGGGGCATTGCGCAAGCTTGTTGTGGTGACAGAGATAGCGAGTTGCAACCGTTGACTATGACACTGGAAACTATGTCAATACCCTCAATGTTGTCCGTAGTCGTCATGCTGCAGTGTGTATGTGGTGCGTGGGAGTGGGGTGTGTGTAAAGACGGACCAAGTCTCGAATACTTATACTGTTGTTCTTTTGGGACCAAAGGGGCGATTGTGGGTTTCTGGGATTTAAATTGTGGTGTGGTGTGGTGTGGTGGGATGGGATGGGATGTGCGTTGTGTGGTTTTCTGGATATTTGGTCGTGATTTATACACCCCCGTGTAAAAGCTTTCATAGTAAGATTTGCATGTGCATATGCAAAAAAAATGCACACGCTGCAAAAAAAACACTGACTGTAAAAGCTTTCATACTCGCGTCTTGAAATTGCATTTAAGCTTGAAATTCTTCTCACAATACCACACAACACCACACCACACCACACCACACCACACCACACCACACCACACCACACCACACCACATTACACGAGGCCAAAACCCACAAGCAGTCCAGCCACACTTGAAATCGGAAGTTCATATAATACAGAGAAAGCTCGAACCCGCAACCCTATCCATCTATTACACTATGAATTCAGTATTTACATTACAGAAACTTGAGGCGGCTGTCGCTCTTGTACAGACTGTGAGCGATCACGAAGATCCAGATGGAACGATTGACGACAGGGTTTTGCATATACTTAACCGGGCCCTGTGCGAGCTCAAGGAGTGTACCGAGAAAGTTCGTAAGCGGATGACTAAGAAACGACAAGCGGAAACCGACACAAGTCCGGACGGAAAAAGATCCAAACTTGACGAGGAGGCCGAGGAGGCCGCGCTGGACATTATTGGCAAATCGTTCATGGGATTTGGGCTGGTCTCGACACCACTGAGAGACAATTTCCGCGTTGCACTTGCTGGGGTAGAGTCCAGTGGACGTGCTTTGCAGTACGCGTCTGAGCGCCTGCGGGGGGACCCTAAGATTGTGTGCGCGGCCATTGAGGACTGTGCGACGGCGCTTGAGTTTGCCTCACTGGGCCTGCGGGATAATATTGACATTGTAAAAAAGGCGGTCAGTCAGAATATGCATGCACTGGAATTTGCCTCAGAGCGAATCAGGTCCGATTCCGTCTATGTTCTGAGCGTCATTGAGACGATGGGCGGGGACGCACTCGAGCATGCCAGTCTTGAATTAAAGGCATCAAAGGAGATTGTCATGGCATCGGTTAAAAGGCCGTCCCCGCCAACGGGGTCCCCTATCAGACATGCCGACAGTATAATGCAGACTAACCTCGACATTGCGATGGCAGCCGTGGAGATGGATGGGATGGCAATCGCATATGTTGGAGACACCCTGCTGAACAACCAATCTCTTATAAAACGAGCAGTCGAACAGAATGGTATGGCACTGGAATTTTTAGACAGTAAGTGGAAAAGTGATACCGGCATTGTTGCTGCAGCGGTTAAGCAGAACGAAGAGGCGATTGTGTTTGCCATCAAACCGTAGATGAACGGCGTTTTAATGTATTTTAATTTGATTTAACACCACCAAATAAAACCCACAATTATGATTGGTGTGGTGTAGGACATGCCTCACGCGCACGTGCACTTGTCCACGGCAATGACACCTACAGAGTACACGCGGAGAGTGATAGTTCGAATGCCTGGGTTGCTCACGTTCATGTGGCTAGAGTGCGAACTTTTAAAACAGTGGGTTGGTGTAACACCCGCGTCGCACCCGCTACTCTACGTTTGTATTGGTGCACCGACGACTGCATTTTATCTTAGTCACACAGACATATTTTATTCTTAAAACTGTATTGTATTTAATAATCCTGTACCGCCCTTAAGGTCACTTGCTTTCCTCGTTTTCCTCGTATTCGGCGTTTCTTCAACCGCACGTAACTTGGACCTGCGTTTGAACGCCTTCCTGATTTTTGTTATCGCAATTGGAACAATTCCCCATGCTCGAAGTGCAGAAGAAAACTTTGCGATCTTCCCATCGTAAAGGGCATAGAGTTCATCCACAGACTTGACGTTTTTGCGCAACGCAATGCACGTGGGTTCGCGCCATGATGTGAAGTATGTATTACCCTCGCTTTCTTTCTCGACGAACGCTTCGATCGTTAAAGACATGGTTTGGGTGGTGTTTGGTGTTTGATGTTTGGTGAGTGGAGTAAAATGAGGTGTGGTGTTGTGTGGTGTTGTGTGGTGTTGTGAGAAGAATTTCAAGCTTAAATACAATTTCAAGCCCAAAGTATGAAAGCTTTGACAGTCAGTGTTTTTCTGTGTACGTTTCGTACGGTTTGTAAAAATGCACACGCAGCAAAAAAAAAGCTGACAGACAAAGCTTTCATACTTTGGGCTTGAAATTGTATTTAAGCTTGAAATTCTTCTCACAAAACCACACAACACCATCTCACACCACACCACACCACACCACACCACACCACACCACACCACACCACACCACACCACACCACACCTCGTACACACCATGAGTATGAAAGCCCGACTTGATGCATACGATGCAAAGTTGCAAACAGATGAGTCCAAAGCAATCAAACCCGGTTCAATAGAATTTCTTCGTCTGCACGGCTATGCTGTATTGTCGAGTGCAGCGACCGATAGTGAGATTGCAGCCTTGCTTGTACAGTTTAAAGATTATCATCAGAACTGGCCAGAGCAAGCCGAAGGCCATGTCCAGGACATGTCCGAGGACGTTGGCGCGGGTAGTTTTGGGGCTGTCAATCTCCCAAGTGCTTGTCACAATGATGGCACTGTCCATGCACAAATGTTGATGATAAAGGCAACCGAACCCCTGCTGGTTGATTACGCAAAGGCGTACGCCTACAAACAGGTGCAATACATATTTGATCGACCTTTGATCCGAACGAAGAAGCAACCATCAGAGGCAATACACACTGACAACAGCGCCGACGCAGACATTGACGATGTTGTGTTTGCCATGTTTTTTCCGTTGACCTCCAATCAGTGCGTATCGCTTGTACCCGGATCTCACTCGTTTGAACCACGCATGAAGGGCGGTGACTTTACGCCGTCGTCACCCGAGGACAAGGCCATTTTGAAGGGGCGACTTACAACTGTGCCTATGCCCACTGGGTCCTTGTTGATTATGCATGAGAATATTGCACATGGTATCTACTGCAAAAAACGAAAAAGGAATGAGCCATTGGAAGTGGTCTACCGGCAGTTTCTTGGCGCGGCAGTTTCAAAGGTACATAAAACATGGTTGCCAGAGAACCAGCTTCGACTGAAACGACAGGAGCTTATGGCCCACAAGGGCGGGGACGAACCCCCGCCCCTGTACCCAAAACTGTACTGGACCAATCATTGGAAATGTCTCAAAAAATACGCCATGACATTGCGACCAGAGATGCTAATAAACAAAACGTTTAAAACGGGCAAGAACGAGGGTATGACGATTGCCGTGCCAAATTCGTGCCCGCCAGTCGTGAAACGGTACAAACGTACAGACGAAGAAAACAATCGGTTTCTGCCTTTGTGGGAAGAACATGGGTTCAAGCGACAGCCACCCGCGAAACCCAATGTTGTTATTGTTGATTAGATCCCAGTCGTTGATTAGATCCCAGTCTTATTTTTTGTTACTTGATTGATCGATCGATCGATCGCATTAAACACTAGCAATGTGATGTTTAAAATGAGACTTGACCCAATCGTCTATGTATACCACGAGGCAGAACGATCCGACAAGGCTTAGAGACAAAAAGATACCAAGCCACCACCCAGAATTTAAATTTGAATCCATGCTACGTTGTGGCAGGTCAGTGTTTTTTTTTTGCTGCGTGTGCATTTTTACTGTGCATACGTTTCATATACAAGCCTACTAAAGCACGCACACCACCCACCACACACCACACAACACCCACACTCACACTCACACCCACACCACATTCACACCTACACCCACAAGTATTCCGTACAAGTATTTGGACATATACATTCGAACCCGAACACACCACACAAAACAAAACAAAACAAAAACATGATGCAATGTTCGGCTGTCAAAAATAATGGTGCACGATGCAAACAAAAAGGAAAAGAGACTCAGTCTGGTGGTCCCATTGTGAAATATCCTACCGGGACTTTCTGCAGCTACCACAAACCAAAGACCGTCAAAATCGAAACGCACAAACGCAACAGTCCAATTCCAATTGCACCGCCACCGCAACGACAGCGACTTGACAGTTCGATAGCCAAGACCGATAATTATGGCATGGATGGACTTCTCCTGCGCAAACCAACCGACTGGGAGCGTGACAGATACCTTACAGAGACAGAGGCGGTTGTTTGTCGTGACGTCTTTGGTGGAAACAAAAACCCTGCCACCATTTCTGCAGACCAAGTCAAACAGTGTATCGAGATCATTCGACACATCTCCCTTGACGGCTTTGGGGCTGATCTTCCCGTACGGACAACATTGAACAAGGGGGCGTTTCGCAAAGCCGGGCATTGCAAAGGCAACGAAATCGCCTTCAATGCAGAACTCCTGTACTCGTATGTCGTTGTGACGGGGGGCGAGATTGGACCTCGGAATGTCAACGGAAAGGTGTGTCGGACCATTGTTGCAATACTCCTCAGCGTTATGGAGCATGAGATTATACATTTCTTCATGCAACATTATGTCCCGCGGGACGTTCGAAAGGGCAACGGAAGAAAGTGGGAGTCGCACGGCACCGTCTTTATGGATATCGCAAAGAATATCTTCGGGCACACAACGCACAAGTCTATACTGAGTACAGAGGTGACGGCGCAGTCTATGACAAGGAAGACAACACAGGTGGAACAGAAGGTCATGGTAACGTTTCGAGGCTCTGACCCCCGCCCTGGCGTTGTAAAGAAGACGAACCCGGTTCGAGCCCGTGTCCTTGTAACAGAGCCGTCAGGCGCGAAAAGAATGTACACAGTAGATTACGGGCTCATGCAGAACGCAGACGTCCATACTTAACAATAAATCGATTGCAACACCGCTGTAGTATTTGCATGTCTTTTTATGGGGGGTTTAACGTCACGTCAAGATATACGGCGTGCCATTGGTACCTATTATAAAAGAGCTTCAGGTTTTCATCGAAAAGGTAGGCTTTGTCGTAAACGCTCAATCGCTCTTCGGATGTCATCCGTGGGAATATACAGTGGTATGAATACGAGTTCTACAGTTTTATTATTTACAAACATATCCAGGAGAATAAATGCCGCCAATCCACCGGGACGGGTTTTCAAACACGTCGCTGACATCGTCATAGATGCCCCGGACATCCATCAGATACATTTTTACCCAACCAGCCGCAGGAGCCCAATCGGTGTTGATTTCCATCCGTCGCAGCGTTGTCCACGCCGTCTCTCGCGTACACTCCATGGAGACCAAATCCTCGCACGCAGTTCGATCCATTGCCAACATTGCGGCAATCTCGTCAATATCCGCCAATGGCTTGGTGCCTTTGCCGGGGTTCATGCTGAAGTAGGCAACCGTGTAAAGAATCTTCGGGATCATCTCTTTCAGGTTCTTCATCGCCTCTGATGTATCCGCCAACAAACGGCCGTACGTGACCGCACCGTTGTGATACTCAATGCAGTTGTCGTACATCAACGTATCCATAAACAGTCCTGTTTCCCAGTGTCCCGCATCAGTGTCTGGAACCGATCGCAGAAAGGTGTCGTACGCAATTGCATTGCACGATGTCGGATCCATGGCGTGGTGTGGTGTGGTGTGGTGTGGTGTGGTGTTGTGAGAATACTTTCAACCTTAAATACAATTCTGATCCATATGATGAAAGCTTTGCACATCAGCGATTTTGAGGCACACATGAAACGTATGCACAATAAAAATGCACATGCAGCAAAAAAAAAACCCTTACTGTCACACGCCCCATTTAAGGTCGCAAATCTTCTTACAATACCACACAACACCACACCACACCACACCACAACATGATCCACGCGTCTACTTTGCCTACGGAGATACTACGCATCATTTTCTTGTTCCTGAACACCAGAACACTGGTTAAAATTCCACAGGTCTGCACATCCTGGCGGGATGTATGCTACGGACTCCGCGATGTCCGACTGAATTTTGGGTGGTTACCAGCATATGCGGTGTATCCTACCGTAATTGTACCCTGCATTGACTTGATGCTCGCGCGATTTCCGGGCACAACTTGTGTGTCTATGCCTGTTGGAAGCGCAACAGATGCAGATGTGCTTGGGATCGCTGAGAAATGCCGTGGATTGACGCACGCCCTATTTTGGGGCTGCGGGAACCTGACGGATGCAGCTGTGCTTGGTTTGACTGCCACGTGCAGTAGGCTCACGCACGTCAACTTTAATGGCTGCAGGAAGCTGACGGTTGCAGCCGTGGTTGCGTTGGCTGCCAAATGTCATGGACTTACGGATGTTTCCTTTTGGGGCTGCGGGAAGCTGACGGATGCCGCTGTGCTTGCGTTGGCTGACAAGTGCCGCAGGCTCGCCCACGTCCACTTTGGTGCCTGCCGGAACCTGACAGATGCAGCCATACTTGGATTGGCCGACAAGTGCCGCGGACTGACGCACGCCACTTTTAGTGACTGCTACAGCCTGACGGATGCAGCCGTGCTTGGATTGGCTGCAAAGTGCCCTGGACTAACGCACGCCGACTTTGCTGGCTGCCATAACCTGACGGATGCAGCCGTGCTTGGATTGGCTGACAAGTGCCGCGGACTTACGCACGTTGACGTTAAGTGTTGCACGAAGATGACCGATGCAGCTGTCACTGGAATGGCGGGCAAGTGCCGCAAGCTGACCAAGGTCAACTTTCGCAAATGCAGTAGGCTGACAGATGTGGCTGTGATTGCCTTAGCGAATAACTGCCGTGAACTAACGCACGTCAATTTGTCTGGTTGCGTAAAGCTGACGGATGCAGCCGTGCTTACAATGGCGAACAAATGCCCTAAGCTGAGAATATGTCGCACGGGACCGAAACCCACAATCGGCCCCGCACGCACGTAGTGTATCAGGACAAGACCAACCCCATCCATCTATCCACCTACACACACATGCGGTGCCCTTCTGCAGCGACGACAGCGATTGCCCGCAGGACGGTGGTCACGGTACCGGGCGGCGTCAAAACCCCACGGTGGATCAGAAAGTTATCTCTCGATATTATTAGCGACAAGAGCGGCAATGCAACACGTGTTGTACAGGCAGACTGTGTCAATGCAGTGCGTACAGAAGCGCTCGCCACCTTAACCATTTCAAAATAAAAAGACAAACCCACAATCAATCCCTTGGGGAACAAAGATATAGGTTGGCTTTCAATTTCATTTTAGACACTTAAATAAATATACACCATGACAATCACATGCACCACCCTCGTAACGAAGCTTTGCAACACGTTCCGGAAATACGGCAACGAAGTCAACGAGATTGCCCAAGGCCACTGGACGGGGGGGCTCTTGGCGGACGAGAACTCTTGGAACAAACCATTCGAGCTATCGTGGGACCGCACCTTTGACAACATGTCGTTGACGCACCGTACAAACGAATATTTCCATGGCAACCATCTGTGTACGTTCAAGAACCGGCAGATGGTGGAGATGCTCGACCAGTCGGGGATTTACTTTATGCTGCAAAACTTGCTGTTTTACTCACCAAACGCCGACTTTGCGGTCTTTGCGCTGCTGATGGTGTTGGAGGCGAAAGGTGGGACGATCATACTCGACGAAGACATTGTCCCTCAGAGTGCACTTGTGTCCCTGTTGTTTATGATTATGTGGCCTTCGGCAGATGCCCATGACAGCCTGCCTTTTTCTGCTGTCCACGAGAGTCCGATGGTGGAATACTACTTGCTCTTCATGTTTTGCATCGAGTCTGTTGAACAGTTCAAGATTGCGGAGAGCGCGATAAACCCAGAAATGATTGATCTGTGCTCTGACGCCCCACTTGATGAGCTGTGGAACCAGGTGGTGGGCGAAAAGTATACAGGGGCGGGCACTGGCCTCCCCGTCCCGGCGACCAATTACATGCTCACTGGCCCGATCGTCAAGGCGAAACGTACGTTCGTAGAGGCGTTTATCCCGTTTTGCATTGCCAACGCAACGGCCATGTTGACTGTGGCAGGGTACAGTGACTTGGAGCCAAGGCTGTCAGTTACCGATTGCAAGCTGGAGCCGTTGCCATTTAAGCGTGCATTCTATGCGACCGGACTCTCTGAAGAAGCCCAGCGGTGCGTTTGGACCGTGTTGCTGAGCACGGCCCGAAATCAGACCACGTACCGCGCAGGCGACAACCAGTCATTGCCTTGGCTTCCGGAAGAAATCGTCCTGTTGGTGTGCTATTTTACGACGACGTTTGGCACGTTTGACCCGCCACGCGCACGAACCGATTCAGGCGATGAGGTGTACAGCGAGTACGACGGTCCATCAGAACCCGAAACGGACGACGAGAGCGACTAGATATATTATAATTTATTTTCAGTACCAATACAACAATAGACAACAGTCGCACGGTAGGGCTAAATTATGGTGCCACACTCTAAAGTGTACTCGTTTTACTGCTCGCTCAACACGACGACCGTCCCGCCCTTCCACATAGTACGGTCGTTTGAGACTTGGGCACAGGTGTACAACCACACATTCAAGGAATACATAAGACTGCGGGGCGGGGGGTACCTGACCGCAGACGAGGCACACAACCTTATGCGCATGATGATGAAGCACGTTATTTCAAACACAGATAACTACAAGTGTGACAAGACTACACCACCCCGTTGCCGTTTGCCGTAATTTGCGACAGAGGTGCACTAGGGGGAAATTAACCCCATTTTCATTCCCTTGAGTGGGCGGGCAAAAAGTTGTCGCGGCCGCGACAACTTTCCAGGCACTTTTAGCGGCCAAATACAACCGTTTTTTGTATTTTAATAAATGTCATTTAAATATTGCGTGTATAGGGTCACCCTACGGCCAGACCTTTGAGAGCATGTTTATATAAATAAGGCCTCTCACTTTGAGACCTCTCACTTTGAGACCTCTTTGGCACATGGACCTAAATACCTAGGTGCATATCAAAAGAGCACACAAGTATTTGTACTCATTTACGTCGGCGCGGTTGGCACGACAGTCCCGGTTTCGCGCAATCCTGTAAACCCCCGGTTGCCGATGTGACGCACACGCCAATAAGTTGCAATCAAAAAACTTGTATTAAAATAAATTGCGACACCACTGTTGGTTCCATTGTACAATGAGCTTTGGTAATACGGTGTTGTCGTACTTCAGCTGGTAGTTAGGGGCCAACAAGCACTGGATTTTGAGCGATCGCAATGCTGCAGCGTGGTTGTATGCCCGGTTGTTTTCCGCAGTGTAGTACGCTTTCGTGAAGTTAATATTAAAATATTTTTCCAAAAATGGCTCAGCACAGTCCGTCATGATCTTAAGCATTTCCAGCGGCGATTGTGTGGTGTTGTAGAGCAATTCGCGCGCTGTCCAATCGCCGACAACCGTTTTGCATGCAACGTACGTTTGCCAAAAGCCCTTGTCTTGCATGCCAATGGGACAATTTGGTAAAAAGTGCCGCGTGTTTGATTGAGAAAACTTGCAACCGTCGCCGCCCATGCCACAACTGCACATGTGCGGACGCGCCTCGGCAAGAAGATCGGTGCATGTTTGCAAATGCTGTGGTGCAATGGTAGGCGGCAAACACTTTGAAGCAATCGTGTTAAATCGGGTATCGTGCGGATGCTTTGCTTGTGGTGCGCAGACGTTTGTCACAAATTCGCTTTCCACCGTTGCTGGTGGCGGGAACAAGAATCCGTCAGACGCACCAGATGAACACGTGGTTGTGTTTGCAAGCAGTTCCACAGCTTTGGCCGGCATGAACGGTGTGGCAATGGCCTCGGCACGGCTGACGGTGTCTCTAATGGCGCACCAGTCGCTCAGCACATAGCTGATGGTGGGATTTGTCGAATGATACTTCAGCTCGCACGGTGAATAGTCCGCGTGCATTGCCATAGCGGTACAAACGACACCAATCAAAAGCATAATAAACGACGTTGATTTGTAAAAAGAATACGGGTATATAATACTGTGTGTCGGGTATACTTGTGGGTTTATTTATTGCAATTTTTATGCTTATTTTTTTTGCAATGCGTATTCAATGTATTAATTAAGTGTCGTATCATCAAATGCGGATCGTAACATGTATTGACCTTGCTTGTGCTCCGACGGCCACGGCAACAATTTCCCGTCTGTTTGATCTATATACTTCACATTCATGCTGCCGTTGGGGCGCACACTTTCTACCTCTGCGTCGACCAGCGTTTCCCCCCGCAACACTTGTAGTTTGTCGCCAATCGAGTATTTAACAGGCACCATCAAAATAGCTTTAATACTGTTTGCGAAGATGCTGATTACATCTACCGACGCAAAATATCGCTGCTTCCATTCTTTTTTTACCCCGTCCCCGTTCTTCTCAAAGATGATATCGGTAGGTTGACCCACGGCTATCGCTTGCGTACCGAGTCGACCTGTGTGCAAATAAAGCTTGACGCCCGGCAATTTAGACTGCAACGTCCGTATAGCACCATCTATCAATTCCCCTTCTGTTGTTAAATGAGTGCAAACGGCTGTTAGCAATGAATGCCTGTGGTTCCTCAAGGCACACGCTACTGCATCTTGGAACAACGTATCGCTGTTTAACCCGTGGTTGTTCAATATTGGCAACAGCCGGGCCTCTAAAACCCTTGCTTCCCCCAAAAAATGCATGTGTGTGTCGTTGTACCATGATTCGCTTTCGTCTTCGAGCAGCTCTATCAATGTTATTGCACTTTGGTCGATTTCTTCCTGTATTTGTTCGCGTCTAGCCGGATTGTGTAAATAGTGGGGTCTTTCCTCTCTTTCTCGAATCTGCCTGGTGTACGCTTCCACGTGCTCGTGATGCGCTAATAACGCGGGCTTTGTCTCTTTAAATTTGATTTCCAGATTCCTCCGTATTTTATCTGCCTCGTCTGTATTTACTCTTAATTGCTTAGATGCGTGCCATGTATTATCACGGTCCTGTTGAGTTAATGCGCCGTCACTCAAAATTTTTGCAACTATCTCATTCGGCAGCGGTAGTTCAGCCAGCGGCTCGTTAGGCATGTCTGGTACAGAGGCGGATGGTTCTGACAGTTTTACCTGTTTTTCCGCCATCTTTCCGCTCTACTGTTCACTCAATGCTACCCTTTATACAAGCGTCGTATTATCAAATGGGGCGCTCTGCTTTGGATTTAGCAGCGTTCGTATAAGGCACCAGTAACCACGTGAATAAAGTGACGTTTCAATGTCGGACCAATTACGCGCGGTTAACACGGCGCTACGACAGATACAGAATTCACTTTCCACGGGAAACGAAAAGATTGAACAATACTTAAAACCCTTACAAATAGCTGTAGATCGAGCCAATGGCGACGGAAAAAACGGGGCTTTAAGCAAAGCGTTTGACAACATAAAAGTTTTCTTCGGCAAGAACTTGGAAGGCAGGTCGGAACTCAAAAAAAAACTAAAAGCGAACGTCGCAAAAGTTGCAGTTGAAAGTGCCGAAACAGCCGCACTGATTAATGGCTTAGTAAAATTAGCGGACCGTCTGCAGGCGAAAACAAGCGCTGCCTTTGCCACGACCGTGCCCCCCGTGGACCTCTTTGACTGTATCCGTCGCCGCACCCATGCACGGAACGACCAATTGGCCGCGTTTGTGGCCGCATCCACGGACCCGGTTCGTGATTTGGTGGCCGTGCCTGCGGCGCGCCGTGTTTCCCCCCTGATGTACGCTGTGGCGTGCCACAATACATCTGCCGTGAAGACAATGCTTGCGGGCATCCCCCCCAGTGTAACCAACGTTGGGTTTGCTGACTGCTTGCTAACCCACCCCCAGCACGGGCGCGGGGATCCGACGTGCACGGACGAAATCAAGGAGATTGTGACCCTGCTGAGCGGCGGCAATCGGCTAAAGTTCTCGCGGAATGTGCCGTGTGCGGTGCACGAGGGCCTCCAGGCCATAGTGGACCAGTACACGCAGTGAGTCTTATTTGCGGCTTCCGCCCCGCGTCTGGCTTGCCTTCCACTTGATAAGGGTTGAAACCGTTTCGCAGAACGCCTTTCTGTTTTCCTCTACAATGGCGCCCGAGCTGTCGACCAAGGCTTCGTTTTGGCGCATGATGATTGCATTCAGCATGTTTGCCACCGACGTGTCAAACACCTGCTCGAACTGACCATTGTGTAAAATGTGGCGAAGTATGGACGCCCGGGCCCAGTCGGGCTCCCCCGGGATGACGTGCCTGACGTTGAGGTTGTACGCCTCGTGGACGTGCGCGGCAATAGCGGCAGGCTCGCGTTTCATGGCGGCCATATGATCGACCATGTCCGTCAGGCTACCGTACAAATCCTTTTCTGTTTTCGGTGCATCCGTGTTGAATTCGAACGAGCAAAAGAAGCAAAAGTCGTCTGGGTACTGCGAGCAATGCACACCCTCCTGCCCCCCCCCGGCGGTATCATAGGCCGCGGTGTGTTCGTCTGCAACTATAACCTCCATTGTTTCTTTGTATTGGCGAACGTGGCATATAATAAAATAACGCGTACGGCCATTTATTTAAAGAATTATTTCCGTGTTTTTTGTTCGCGCCGGGATCGGCCGTTTTGCATTTATTTAAACACTTGGCGTACGAATTTCGACACCCCCCCCCCCACC
>Ga0209119_1001850_pt1 | contig 20208 bp, 19 predicted proteins | sample COG_03_FD_184747 | JGI IMG/M metagenome (GOLD analysis project Ga0209119, IMG submission 184747) | Pelagic Microbial community sample from North Sea - COGITO 998_met_03 (SPAdes) (version 2) | ecosystem: Environmental > Aquatic > Marine > Neritic zone/Coastal water | place: Helgoland, sampling... | reverse complement strand
AAATTTAATAAAGATTTTTATGCAGGATATTCACCAGAAAGAATCAATCCAGGAGACAAGGAGCATACTGTGGAGAAAATTTTAAAAGTTACATCTGGTTCAACACTAGAAATAGGGAAAAAAGTAGATGATTTATATAAATCGGTCATAACCGCAGGAACTCATTTAGCACCGACGATAAAAGTAGCAGAGGCAGCAAAAGTAATTGAGAATTCACAGCGAGATATTAATATTGCTTTTGTAAATGAGTTGGCAAAGATTTTTAATTTAATGGATATCAACACAAACGACGTGCTAGAAGCAGCAGGTACAAAATGGAATTTTTTACCCTTTAAGCCAGGTTTAGTTGGAGGACATTGTATTGGTGTAGATCCATATTATTTGGCACAAAAAGCGCAAGAATATGGATATAATCCTGAAATTATCTTGGCTGGACGAAGAATGAACGATAGCATGGGTAGTTATGTCGCTTCTCAACTGATTAAAACTATGGTTCAGAAAGATATCAAAATTAAAGGAGCAGAAATATTAGTACTTGGTATTACTTTTAAAGAAAATTGCCCAGATGTTAGGAATACAAAAGTGGTGGATGTAATTACTGCTTTAAAGGATTATGGAGTTAATATAACAATATATGATCCTTGGGCTAATGAAGAGGAGGTACAGCGTGAATATGGATTGAATGCGCAGAAAGAAATACCCCAACATAAGTATGATGCAATCCTATTGGCAGTGGGTCATAATAAATTTAAAGAGATTGATTTGTCAACATTTAAAAATAAAAATAGCGTAGTGTATGATGTAAAAAATGTGTTGGAAGATGAACTTATTGATGCAAGATTGTAAAATGCAAAAAATAGATGGTGAATACATAAAAATAATTTAAAAAACATAAATAGGCTTTTAAATAAAATACGCTTAATTACTGGTGGAACTGGTTCTTTTGGAAATGCAGTGTTAAATCGCTTTCTTCATATGGTTCATTTCTCAGAAATTCGAATTTTTTCGCAAGATGAAAAAAACAAGATGATATGCGTAATCGTTTAAAAAATCACAAACTTAAATTTTATATTGGTGATGTACGTGATTATACCATTGTTGAAAGAGCAATGCGTGTTCATTAAATTAATAAATTATAACATAAAAATAACGATTTAACGTAAGTCTATTAGTACATGGGCTAATAATAATTTAAGTATGGAATTTGTAAACGATGAGTATCTAACTGTTTTTAAAAAATAAAGTCATGAAAGATTCAATTATAATTTCGATACTTGGCGTCATCCAACTTTTTATAAGTTTGCTTTATCAGATATTCATATTAAATATTTTTGGAACTAGTAGAGTGTTAGATATTTATTTTGCATCAAATACTATTAACTTTATAATCGTTGCAGTTTCAATAAGTGTTATGAACTTTGCAATTACACCAATACTTATAAAATATTATAAAAAAAATGAGAAGAAAAAGTTAGAAGAACTATTCAGTAGTTTGTTCAATATTTTATTTATGTGCTTCTTTCTATTTGGGTTATTTCAATATTTCTTTGCACCATATATATTACAATTAATTCTTCCTGGCTTTTCTATTGCCGATTTAGAAATAGCTATTCAGTTATTTAGATTACAGGCATTCTTGTCCGTTATTAATATACTATCCGCGTTACTATTAGCGATGCATTATACTTTTAACTTTTTATATAGAACTATTATTTTTCCATTAATAGCTCAAGTTGTTCAATTACTATTTGTTTGGATATTTTACAAGCAGTTTGGTGTTTTTGCATTAATGTATGGTTTGATAATAAGTCAATTTATAACATTTGTATTATTTACTTTTCCATTTATAAAACTATACAAATTTAAAATTATTTTTAATTCAGAGTTAAAAGATGCATCAAGAAAAATATTTCCATTAATAATATCATCCAGTTTTTCGAGATCAAACATACTTGTTGACCGTTTTTTTGCATCTACACTATCAGCAGGAAGTATAACATTGTTGCAATATGGAGAGAAAATAATTCAAATAATTAATGAATTCATTAATAAAGGCATTTCACTTGTTTCGCTCCGTAAATTTTCTTTAGAGCATGATAATGAAAAAGAATTTCAAAGGCTTTTTCTCAAGTTATATAAAACCATAATTTTTATTATTGTTCCAACCATATTTTTGATTATTTTTTATTTGAGAGATGCTTTAAATTTAGTGGTTTTAAGTAAAAATTTATCTTCTAGTGATGTGGATAATATTTATTTAGTTTCTATTGCTTTTATGGGTATTTTTATAGGGGGGAGTCTTAGTTCTACAATTACGAATGCATTTTTCGCGAAAGGATTAACGAAGCTTATTGCTAAAATGAATATAATCTTGCAAATACTTGGAATTGGACTTAAGATAGGTCTGTTTTATTTAATTGGATTTTGGGGTTTACCAATCGCTTTTTCCATTACTTCCATTACAAGATCTTTTGTTTTACTTATTTTATATACTTTTTACATATATAATTATGATAAGAAGTTGCTTTTTAAATACTTTATAAAACTGCTCTTTATTTCGTTTTTAGCCATTTTTGTCTCTAAATATTTAATAGATTCAAGTATTGATTTATGGATGGTTAGGTTGTTTTTAGGCCCATTACTCTTTTTTGTAATATTTGCCTTACTAGCACTAAAATTTGAAAAGGATATATCCATTATTATTTACAATAAATTAAAATTCAGATGAATTATAAATCAGAGGCATTAATTATTGGTCAAGTTCCAATAAAAAAATATTTTGGAATATGGCAAAAAGAACAATTTAGAATTTTGAAAAAAGAATATTATCTAATGAGAACTTTTTCATTGCTAATTCCGGTACATGAAAAATACAACAGGTTAGAATATTTTATTTTCCGACTTAAAATAAAATTGATTGAATAAATGGATATAACTAACTTAAATTCATTTTTAAAATTTGGATATTTTTTGAATTATCAAAACTCAAAATTAAATTTTGATTATTCATTAATAAACAAAGATGAATATATAAATACACCCGAATCGGAGCTCATAGATTTAGGCGGAAGACTTTGGCTTAATGTAATCAATAAAAATTTTGAATTAGGCGCAAAGCATCTTGTACCTTTAAGTGCTGGTTTGGATAGTAGGGCTATTTTAGGAGCATTACTTGAGTTTACCGAATCTAAAAATATTCATACATATACTTTTGGAACACCAGGGACATTGGATTATGATATTGGTAATTATATAGCAAAGAAGGCTGGCACAAACCATTCTGCATACCCATTGACGGAATATAAATATTCTTTGAGTGAGGAAATTATGGTTTCAAATAATATTGACCATCAGTCAATATTATTTCATCATCCTCCCTTTACAAGTCTTATGAACAAATATAGTGATTTTAAGATCTGGTCTGGATTTACGGGAGGTGAACAAGCGGGTTCGCACGTATTGAAAAATCCATCTAAAAATAAAGAAGAGGCGATAATAAATTTCATTAATAAAAATACATATGTTAAATCTTGTAATTTATTAAATAATAATGATTCTAGTACAGGTTTACAAACTTACTTAAGTTCTGAGATGATTTTAAAAAGTAATTCTATTACGCTTGATGATTTATTTGATTTTAATTATAGACAACTGAGATATATTGCTCCTCTTGTTCTTATGCACGGTTTTAATTATAAAACTCCCTTTCTTGACGAAGAATGGTTTAGTTTTATGATGAGTATTCCAAACAATTTTAGAGAAAATCAGTATTTATATAATGAAATTCTTATTAATTCCTTACCAAAGCTTTTTAAATATAAAACTAAAAACAACTATGGATTGTCTTTAGGAGCAAATAAGATTAGAATAAAAGTTCAGAAAGGACTTCACTACATAAAAAGTAAATCTTCTATTTTTACTGATCCTTATATAAATTATATTGATTTTAATGAAGGTATTCGTAATAGAAAAGATTTAAATACAATTATCTATTCAAGCGTTATGGATTTAAAAGAGCGAAAAATTATTGATTGGATTGACATTGATAATATTTGGAAAAGACACATTAATAAAGAGTCAGACCATGCAGATGCTTTAATCACGTTAGCATCACTAGAAATTCATTTAAAAGCAGGTAAATCACTATAATTTACTATACATTTCAAAAAAATGCAAAATTCTAAAGTTATTTATATTTCAAGAGCTGTTTTCCCAAATAAATCTGCTAATAGTGTTCATTTGATGAAAATGTCACAAGCTATTTCTCGAACTTTTCGTGATGTAACCTTAATAGGATTAAAAGAACAAAAGAATAGAATAAGTAAAAAAGAGATTTTTGAAAACTATGACATCAATAGTAACTTCAATCTTAAACTAATATCTATACCAAAAAGAGGGATTTGGATTTATTTGTTAATTCATGTTTTTTTCTGGTTAAACTTTCAATCAAGAAAAAATAAAATAATTTACAGTAGAGAACCATTTATTATTTTTTTATCATTATTTCTTGGTTTTAAAGCTATTTTAGAATCTCATGATTTTTTTGAATCTGAATCCAAAAGAAATATAGAAAAAAAGATTTTTAAGCATAAAAATTTTTTGAAATTGATTGTTATATCAAATGCTTTAAAAAATGATTATTCGGAGTATTTCCAGAAGACACCTAGGATTGAAGTTCACCCAGATGCTGCAGATATTGTTGACGAAAATTATAGTAAAAATATTATATGGCCCAGTAAAAAAGCAACTTTACAAGTTGGTTATTTTGGGCATTTATACAAAGGTAGAGGAATAGAGATAATTATAGGTGCTGCAAAAGAATTATCAGATTTTGATTTTCATATTATTGGTGGAAATGACTCAGATATTGAGAAATATAAAAAGTTGACATTATCAAATAACATCTATTTTCATGGATTTAAAAATCAAAAAGAGTTACCTGGACTTAGATCAAAATGTGATATACTACTTATGCCATATCAAGAAAAATTAAGCGTTTATAATTATGATAAGAGTTCTGCTAAATGGATGTCACCAATGAAGTTATTCGAGTATATGTCTTCAAAAAAAGCAATTATTTCTTCAGACCTTCCCGTATTAAGAGAGGTTTTAAATGATACGAATTCAATTTTAGTTAAACCAGATGAAGCTTCGGATTGGATAAAGGCAATAATATCACTTTCAAATAAAGAATATAGAGAACAGCTTGCAAATAATGCCCATAAAGATTTTATTAGTAAATATACTTGGACGAAAAGAGCAGAAAAGATATTTAAATATTTATAGAACAGTGTAATCTCAAACAACTCCCTTTTATGATTCAATCAAGGAAAGATTTATCTTTTTATTTAGTGGAAGATGCAAAACGTTTTAAGTTGACGAATTGGTTTAAATACCAAGCTAAATTAATTTATGGAGGAGAAGACGCCCATATATTAAGATATTTAAAAACGTTGCGTCGTTATGAATATTACCATAATAATTCTAAAACTGTTGTTTGTAAATTGATTAGTTACTATTATAGATATAGGTGGATGCGATTATCGTTAAGATATAACCTTCATATAGGCATAAATATGGTTGGATATGGTTTTTATATGGCTCATTTAAGTGGAGGAGGCATTATTAACTGCAAGTCCATGGGAAATTATTGTAGTATTAACGGAGGAGTGATTATTGGAAACAAAGATAAACAATCTGAAATTTCGATAATAGGTAATAATGTGAAATTGAGCGTTGGGTGTAAAGTTTTTGGTAAAATTATAATTGGAAATAATGTTATTATTGCTCCAAATGCAGTAGTTGTAAAGAGTGTTCCCGATAATTGTATTATTGCAGGTATACCTGCTAAGATAATAAAAAAAGAAGGCATCAAAGTTGATATTAAATTGACATAATTTTAATTTAACAAGTTATTTACTCAAAATTATAAAATGATTTTTTGGATAGGAAACATAGTATTATTTATAATATATAATTTTTTTTTAAGTATTAGTCAATTAAAGAAAGAACAAAAAAATTCTTTCCTTTTATTGATAATGTTTTTGCAATTATTGTTTATGTATACGTTTGGTAGCCAAAATATTTTCCCCGATACGCTACCTTATCTTCAAGGTTTTGAATATAGTTCAAAAATAGGCTGGCTAGATATTCCAAATATTACGTATGGAGATGCTAACTTGAAGGCTGAGATTGGTTGGTGGTATTATAATAAAATATTGTCATCAATTTATAACAATAGCACATATTTATTGTTTGCTTCAGGATTTATATATCTTCTGGCTTATTTTAAGCTCATAAAAAAACATTCTCTAGTTACTTGGCTTTCAATATTTCTTTTTATCATGACTGTTTTCTACACTTCATTTTTTTTATTAAGACAAACATTAGCAGTTTCAATATGCTTGTTCTCATTACGATACATTGTAGAGAGAAAATTTTTGAAATTCTTTTTGCTTATTGGGATAGCCTTTTGTTTCCATCAGACATCTCTCATATTTATTACATTGTATTTTTTATACCCGCTTAAGCTTAACAATAAGTCCTTTTTTATTTATATTGGTCTCGCATTAATATTATCTCTCGCATTTAGACAAATGGTTAATATTGCTACTTCTAATTTAATTTTTTACGCCACTTATGGATCAGATGACAGTTACCATCTAGTTCAAAACAATACATCACTATATATAAGTCTGTCCGTTTTCATATTTATCAATTTCTGTTATTATCCTTTTAAAAAAATTAATAATTATGAGAAAATTTTTCTTTTTATGTTATTATTATTTCTTTTTGTGGAATTTTCGAGAATTGGTTTAGCTGGAACAATTGGTAGATTAAATTTATATTTTATCGCATCCATAATTATTCTATTGCCAAATGCTATTAAAAGAGTAAAGAAACCTATGATTAGATACATATATATGACTACTATATCTATTTTATATTTAATTTTAATGATGCAACAGATGTATTACGGATTTGATTTGATTTTTTAACTTGGATTTTACTATAAAACATTATCGTTCTCTATTTTTTTGTGAGCAAAGCTAATCTTTCAAGTACATAAGCTAATGAGTATAATTAATTAAAATGATATCAAGAAAAAATAATTTTGACTTAATACGACTATTTGCTTCATTTCAGGTATTATTTGGCCACGGCATGAAACACCTTAATATTAATAGTAATAAATCTATCATTGTCGATTTCTTTGGTTTTTTTCCAGGCGTTTTGATGTTTTTTACTGTCAGTGGTTTCTTAATATTTTCGTCATTAGATAGAAACAAGAATCTTAAAAAATATTTCTACAATAGATTTCTTCGTCTTTTCCCCGCCTTGTGGGGGTGCTTTTTTTTTACTTTGATATTATTGTTTAGTTTTAAAATAATAAACACTTCTGATTTGTTTAGTATACCAATAATAAAATGGATTTTTACACAGATAACATTTTTTCAATTTTGGACTCCTGAGATATTAAGGTCTTGGGGCACTGGAACACCAAATGGAAGCTTATGGACAATTGCAGTTGAAATACAATTCTATATTTTACTGCCAATTGTAGTACTTTCATTTAGAAAAATTGGCTTAATGTATAAATTTATATTTTTATCAATTGGTTCGGTTTTATTTAATATTTATATTTCAAATTTGTTAGAGAACGGAGAATCTAATATTGTTAAATTATGGGGAGTTAGTATTTTCCCGTATTTATATTGTTTCCTTTCGGGTGCAATACTTTATTTATGTTGGCCCAAAATAAGAAATGTAATTGAAGGGAAAGCAATATATTGGCTTCTTATTTTTTTAGCGTTTAGTTTATTTACAGGTAATTCTCCTTCCTATTTTCCAAATAATATTCAAATTATTTCTAATATACTTCTTTCTATACTAACAATTTCTTTGGCCTATACATTACCTAACTTGGGAAAAATATTAAAGGGGAATGACATTTCGTATGGAATGTATATTTATCATATGCTAGTTATAAATTCTTTAATTGCAATTGGTTGTGTAGGTCAAGTAAAGTATCTATTAATGGCAATAACGTTAACTATCATTCTAAGTTCTTTGTCCTGGTTTTTTATTGAGAAAAAAGCACTTTCTCTCAAAAATAAGATTAAATAAATAAATATGAATATTTGTATCGTTTCACCAGGTTACCCAACTTTAAAAACAATTGATTTTATATTTGTAGATCAGTTGTGCCGGGCTATCGCTATGAAAGGGAATAACGTAACAATCATAGCGCCTCAATCTTTAACAAAATCAGTCTTACGTGGCATACCTATAATTAAAAGGCATAGCTCTATTCCTCTTTCAAATGGCAATAAGATGACCTTATATAGACCATTTTATATTTCGTTTGGTAATAACAAAATAATAAAAAAATTTAATGAAAGGTTTTTTAATAAGTCTGTTGAACGTGCTTTAAGAGAAATTAAGGTAATACCAGATGTTTGCTATGGTCATTTTTGGAAAGCAGTTTATTCCATCTATCCATTTGCAAAAAGAAATGATATACCTTTAATTGCGTCTTCAGGGGAAGAGTTAATAACTTTTCATAATGATTATTTAGAAGAGGATCTTAAAGGATTTATAAGTTATGTTAAAGGGGTTATTTCCGTTTCAACTAAAAATAAAAACGAAATTATTAAAGCTGGTCTTGCTTTAGAAGATAGTTGCAAAGTTATATCGAATGCCATAAACTCAAAGTTGTTTTACAGAAAAAATAAGATTGAACTACGAAAGTATTTTGGTTATAATGAGGGAGATTTTATAGTTGCTTTTGTAGGTCAGTTTACCGAGAGAAAAGGAGTGAAAAGATTATCAAACGCGCTGACGTTATTGAATGATGATAATATTAAAGTCTTATTTATTGGAACAGGTACAGAGACACCAAGTTATAATGAATTTTTAATTAAAGGGAAAGTTTCCCATGATTTATTACCCGACTACCTTAATTGTGCAGACATATTTGTATTACCGACATCTAATGAAGGGTGCTCCAATGCTATTATTGAAGCAATGGCTTGTGGATTACCAATTATATCCTCTGATTTACCTTTTAATTATGATATACTTAATAAGAAAAATGCAATCCTAGTTGATCCATATGATATAACTGCAATCGCAAATGCAATTAAATTTTTGAAGGTAAACGAAGATATAAGAAATGAAATGTCGTCAAATGCAATAAAAACAAGCTTAGAACTTACTCTTGATAAAAGAGCTCAAAAGGTTTTGGAATATATATACACTAGAATTAATTAAATAAAATAATAATGATGAAAAAAAAAATTTATATGGCCGGAAGTGGCGGGATGCTTGGTGAGGCATTTTACAATCAGTTTAAAGATGATTATGAAATTAAATGTTCAGACAAAGATGTAAATGAGGATTGGCTTTCTTTTTTAGATTTTAGAGATTTTGAAGCTTATAAAAAAGAAGTTGAAAACTTTAAACCTGACTATTTATTTCATATAGGAGCCTATACAGATCTGGAATTTTGTGAAGAAAACAAGGATGACACTTATATGACCAATACATTAGCTGTTGAAAATGCTGTTTATTTGGCTAATCAATTAAATATTCCACTTTTATATATTAGTACAGCAGGTATTTTTGATGGTAAACAAGATTTATATGATGATTGGGATATTCCAAATCCACTTGGTGTATATGCTAGATCTAAGTATATGGGAGAGCGCTTTGTTTGTGAAAATGCAAATCGTTTTTTAGTTTGTAGAGCTGGTTGGATGATGGGATCTGGTCCTAAAAAAGACAAAAAGTTTATTCAAAAATTAATGAAACAAATTAAAGATGGGAATAAAGAGTTATTTATTGTTAATGACAAAGATGGTACACCAACGTATACACATGACTTTGCAAAAACGGTCAAGGCTCTAATTGAAAAAGAACACTGGGGATTGTATAATTGTGTTTGTGGTGGTCAAACAAGTAGGTTTGAAGTGGCAGATGAATTAATAAATCTTTTAGGTTTAAAAGATGAAATTAAAATTACTTCTGTAAATTCTGAATACTTTAAAGATGTTTATTATGCAGAAAGACCACCATCTGAAAGATTACTTACTAAAAAGTTAGACTTAAGAGGTGTTAATAAAATGAGGGACTGGCGTATCTCATTAAAAGAGTATATCGAAACTTATTACACAGATTATTTAAATCAATAATATAGAGAATAGATGAATAATAATTTTTTAATATCCATTTGCATACCTAGTTATAATAGACCAAAAGAACTTACCAGATTACTTGAAAGTATTGATAATAAAAATAAACAATTAGTTCAAATAATTATATGTGAAGACATGGCTCCCAAAAGGCAGGAAGTAAGGCTAGTGGTCGATAACTTTAAAAATTCAACATTGTATAATGTAAAGTATTCCGAAAACATTGAAAATTTAGGACATGGAGGCAACTTTAGAGAATGTATAAAAAAAGCAGACGGTGAATTTATTATTTTTATGGGGGATGACGATATGTTTATCCCAGAAACATTAGATGATTATTGTTTTTTTCTTCAAGAAAATAGACATTGTGGGTATATATTAAGATCATCAAGACAACTCCTAAAAAATGGTAAATACGAATATTTTAGATATTTCTCAGAGGATAAATATTTTGATCCTGGTGTAGATGCATATATTCAATTATTCCTTAAAAGTGTATTTATGTCTGGTTTCACAATTAAACGGACATTAGTGAAAGATATAAATATAGATTCATTGGATGATACGTTATTATTTCAACTATACTTGCTAGCAGAGGTATGTCTTCATTACCCAACTGCTTATTGTAATACACCATTTGTTCAAGGTGTAGGAGATGGAGTTTCTTTTTTTGGGACTAATGAAAAGGAAAAAGAATTATATACACCGGGAATCATGGTTACAAATAATATAAATTTTATACTTGGTTTTTTTAAAATAACTACGTTTGTAGACAAAAAGTACAAAATTAACACTACCGAGATGATAAAAACTGAAATGTCAAAATATTCTTATTCTCTGATGTCAATGGAGCGAAATTTTGGAAGAAAACAGTTTAAAAAGCATTCCAGAAAACTAAGAAAAATAGGTTTAGATAAAACAATACATTTCGATCTTTATTATTTTGGGCTACTAATCTTTGGTGATAAATTTTGCAGACAAATAATTTTGCTAATTAAAAAAGTTTTTAAAAGAAGATTAAAATTATAAAATGTATCATAAATTTTAAGATATTAGCTTCAAAATGATAAATTAAGTATAAGATTTATCAAATTAAACATATTAAGCTAAATTAATTATTATAGTTTAAAATTGAGAAGACTACTTTTATTAATTAATTACTAACCATGAATAAGATTCATTTGTCGATATACAAAAACAAGCTATCCAAAAGAAACCAGATAGCACGTTTGCTCTGGTCTATTGTTTGGAATCTTCTAGCTCGTCCCTTTCCAAGGAGTACAGGTAATCAGTGGAAATTGTTTTTACTGAGAATATTCGGCGCTAAGATGCATAAAAAAGCAAAAGTTTATTCAAGTGCACGAATTTTCATGCCATGGAATCTACAAATGTCTGAATACTCTTGTCTCTCACCTGAAGTAGATTGTTATAATGTAGATAAAGTAATAATAGGTCCATATTCTACAGTTTCCCAAAAAACTTATTTATGTACTGCATCTCATGATATTACAAAAAGTACACATCCTTTAATTACAGCCCCTATTATTATTGAAGCTCAAGCCTGGGTAGGTGCTGATGTTTTTTTAGGAATGGGAGTTACTATAGGCGAGGGAGCGGTTGTTGGAGCAAGAGCTTCTGTATTTAAGAATGTTGAAGCTTGGACTGTTGTTGGAGGGAATCCAGTAAAATTTATAAAAAATAGAAAAATTGAATTTAATAAATAAAATACCAATATCTGTTGTTGTACCAGTGAAAAATGAAGAGCGTAATTTACCTCTTTGCTTAGAAAAATTAGCATCATTTTCAGAAGTTGTAATTGTTGACTCTCAGAGTACAGATAGAACCGCTGAAATTGTTAATTCATTTGGATTTAAGTTAATTAATTTTAAATGGAACGGCCATTTTCCTAAAAAAAGAAATTGGACACTGAGGAATGTTAATTTAAAAAATGATTGGGTATTATTTTTAGATGCCGATGAGGTTTTAACTCAAGATTTTATTGATGAAATATCAATTATTATAAAGAGTACGAAACACAAAGCTTTTTGGTTAAGTTATAATAATCACTTTATGGGTAAAGAGCTGAAGTATGGCGATAAAATGAGAAAACTTGCTTTATTTAATAAAAATTTCGGCGAGTATGAAAAAATAGAAGAAGATAGTTGGAGTCATTTAGACATGGAAATTCATGAACATCCAATTATTGAAGGAACCAAAGGAAAAATAAAATGTTCAATTATTCATGACGATTACAATGGTTTAGATCATTATATTTCTAAACATAATGCATATTCAACTTGGGAAGCCAACAGATACAAATTGTTGAAAAGAGATGATTTTAATAATTTAACATTCAAACAAAAAATCAAGTACTCATTAATTAGTAAAGGATTACTGCCTTTTATATATTTTTATTACTCATATTTTTTAAAATTAGGGTTTTTAGATGGTAAGTCGGGTTATTATTTTGCAATGTATAAATCAAATTATTTTTTTCAAATTCAAACAAAAATTAAAGTAGAGAACAATTAAAAATAATAAATATGAAAAAAATATTAGTAACTGGTGGAGCTGGTTTTATAGGTTCACATTTGTGTGAACGTTTGTTAAAAGAAGGGAATGAAGTTATTTGTCTTGATAATTATTTTTCAAGTGACAAATCAAATATTCTGAAATTAGCCTCATTCCCTCATTTTGAAATTGTTCGGCATGATATAATTCATCCATATTTTGCAGAAGTTGATCAAATATATAATTTAGCCTGTCCGGCAAGCCCCATTCATTATCAACATAATCCTATTAAAACCATAAAAACTTCGGTGAGTGGTGCAATAAATATGCTGGGGCTTGCGAATCGGGTAAATGCAACAATATTGCAGGCAAGTACTAGTGAAGTGTATGGAGATCCTCAAGTGCATCCTCAAAAAGAGGATTACTGGGGTAATGTAAACTCGATTGGTATCAGATCTTGTTACGATGAAGGTAAGAGGTGTGCTGAAACTTTATTTATGGATTATCATCGTCAAAATAATGTTGACGTTAAAATTATTAGAATTTTCAATACTTATGGCCCAAATATGAATGTGAATGATGGTAGAGTGGTTTCCAATTTTATTGTGCAAGCCCTTAGAGGTGAAGACCTTACTATGTATGGAGATGGTTCACAAACCCGTTCATTTCAATATGTGGATGATTTGGTGGAAGGGATGATTCGTATGATGCATTCTAGTAATACATTTACAGGCCCTGTTAATTTGGGAAACCCAAATGAGTTTACTATGCTTCAGTTAGCTAAAAATATTATAGATTTAACTAAATCATCTTCAAAAATTAAATTTTTTCCCCTACCTAGTGATGATCCAAAACAACGACAGCCTAATATTGAATTGGCAAAAGAGAAATTACAGGGCTGGGAACCTAAAATACAATTAGAAGAGGGATTGATAAAAACAATTGCATATTTTGATAAAAAAATAAACTCAATTTGATTGTTATGAAATCGAAAGAAAAATATGGTTTAGTATTTTTTTTCTTGTTCTAATTATTAATTATATCATTTCCAAATTATAATAAATTTAATTTTAAAAGGTAAAAAAATGAAAGGAATAATATTAGCAGGAGGATCTGGAACAAGACTTTATCCAATTACTAAAGGTGTTTCCAAGCAATTACTACCGGTCTACGATAAACCAATGATTTATTACCCTCTATCTGTTTTAATGTTATCGGGTATTAAAGACATATTAATAATTTCTACACCTGAAGATTTGCCAAATTTTCAAAAATTATTAGGTGATGGTAGCGAAATAGGTATAAGTTTATCCTATAAAGAACAACCTAGTCCAGATGGACTTGCTCAAGCTTTTATTATTGGTGAAGAATTTATTGGGAATGATGATGTATGCTTGGTGCTTGGAGATAATATTTTTTACGGATATGGATTTTCTGATACATTGAGAAATGCACGAAAAAACATAGAACAAGGTAAATCAACTGTCTTTGGCTATTATGTGAATGATCCAGAGCGTTATGGAGTAGCAGGTTTTGATTTAGAAGGTAACGTAACTTCGATAGAAGAAAAGCCATTAATCCCAAAATCTAATTATGCAGTTGTAGGGTTGTATTTTTACACTAACGGCGTAGTTCAAATAGCAAAAAAAATAAAACCATCACACAGGGGAGAGTTAGAAATTACCTCCGTAAATCAAGAATACTTAAAACAACAAAACTTAAAGGTAGAATTATTAGGAAGAGGCTTTGCCTGGTTAGATACTGGAACTCATGATTCTTTAATGGAAGCAGGGCAGTTTATCGAAACCATAGAAAAAAGACAGGGCTTAAAAGTAGCTTGTCTAGAGGAAATTGCTTACCGAATGAATTATATAAACAAAGAGCAGCTTAAACAACTAGCAGAGCCTCTTAAGAAAAATGGCTATGGACAATATTTATTAAATTTAACGAAACTATAAAATGAAATTTATTAAATCAGAAATACCGGACGTTTATATAATAGAGCCATCAGTTTTTGGAGATGATAGAGGTTATTTTTTAGAATCTTTTAATTTAGAAAAGTTTGAAGAAAATATGTTTCCTATAAAATTTATTCAAGACAACGAATCGAAGTCCTCAAGAGGAGTTTTAAGAGGTTTGCATTTTCAAAAACCTCCCTATGCTCAAGCGAAATTGGTTCGCTGCATAGAGGGATGTGTAATCGACGTTGCCGTTGATATAAGAAAAGGATCACCTACCTATGGGAAACACGTTTCAGTTGAGCTTTCAGGAGAAAATAAAAGACAATTATTTGTTCCTAGAGGTTTTGCACACGGATACTCTGTGTTGAGTGAGAATGCAGTTTTTGCTTATAAAGTAGACAACAGGTATGTACCAGAGTCTGATTCGGGAATCAGGTATGACGATAAAGAGTTGAATATAAATTGGGGTTTAAATGAAGAAGATATCCAACTATCATTTAAGGACAAAGAGTTAGAATCTTTTAAAAATTTAGATTCACCATTCAAGTTTTAATATATGAATATATTAGTTACAGGATCTAATGGACAACTAGGTTCAGAAATAAAAGATTTAGTTACAAATTATAAAGACTTTAATTTCTTTTTTATGGATTTACCAGAATTGGATATTTGTAACAGGAGTCAATTAGATGTTTTTTTTATAGAAAATAAAATAAATACCGTTATAAATTGTGCTGCTTATACAGCCGTGGATAAAGCTGAGGAGGATAAATGGCTTGCTGAAAAAGTAAACTTCGAGGGTGTTTCAAATCTTGTAAATGCAGTAGCAAAAGTAAATGGTAAATTAATTCATATATCTACAGATTATGTTTTTGATGGAAATAGTTTTTTACCCTATCAAGAAACAGATGAGGTAAATCCAATAGGCGTATATGGAAATACAAAAAGAAGAGGTGAAATAGAAGTTATTAATTCCGGAGTTGATGGAATAGTGATACGAACGTCATGGTTATATTCAGCATATGGCAATAATTTTGTAAAAACAATGCTAAGACTAGGTAATGAAAGAGATGAATTAGGAGTGGTCTTTGATCAAGTCGGGACACCAACAAATGCAAGTGATTTGGCAGAAACCTGTCTTGAAATTCTTTCAAGTAAAACGTCAGATAGAATTTGTTCTAAAGGAAAAATATATCATTTTTCAAATGAAGGAGTTGCTTCTTGGTATGACTTTGCTTTTGCAATTATGAAACTTGGAGAATTAAATTGCAAAGTAAAGCCAATAGAAACAAAGGATTATCTTACTCTAGCCAAAAGACCTCATTTTTCGGTTTTGAATAAAACAAAAATTAAAAGTGATTTTACAATTGAAATTCCAAATTGGAAAGACTCTTTAGTCAAATGCATCTCAAAATTGAATAAAAAATAAATAAATGATAAAAAAAAAAATATTAATTACAGGAGGTGCAGGTTTTATAGGCTCTCACGTAGTTAGATTATTCGTTAATAAATATCCAAATTACCAAATTATTAATTTGGATATGCTTACCTATGCGGGTAATCTTTTAAACTTAAAAGACATAGAAGATAATGAGAATTATACCTTTGTGAAATGTGACATTTGTAATTTTGATAAAGTTAAAAAAGTTTTTGAAGATTACAAAATTGATAATGTAATACATTTAGCTGCAGAATCTCATGTAGATAGATCTATTAAAGACCCGTTTTCATTTGCACAAACAAATGTTATGGGTACCCTAAGTTTATTACAAGCAGCAAAACTTTATTGGAATGATGATTTTACAAACAAATTATTTTACCATATTTCAACAGATGAGGTGTATGGTTCTTTAGGAGCAAGAGGTTACTTTACAGAACAAACAAATTATGATCCACATTCACCTTATTCAGCATCAAAAGCTTCTTCAGATCATTTTGTAAGAGCTTTTTCGGATACATATCAAATGCCTACGTTAATTTCTAATTGTTCTAATAATTATGGTTCGTTTCAGTTTCCAGAAAAACTAATTCCGTTGTTTATTAATAACATTGTTAATAACAAACCACTCCCTGTATATGGAAAAGGAGAAAATGTGAGAGATTGGTTATTTGTAAATGATCATGCGAGGGCAATTGATGTTATTCTTCATAAAGGAAAATTAGGAGAAACTTATAATATTGGTGGTTTTAACGAATGGAAAAATATTGATTTAATAAAAGTAATGATTAAAACAGTAGATCGATTACTTGGAAGAAAAGAAGGAGCCTCTGATAAATTAATCACCTATGTAACTGATAGAGCCGGCCATGATTTTCGTTATGCAATAGACTCCAGAAAACTAAAGGATGAATTAGGATGGGAGCCCTCTTTACAATTTCATGAAGGAATAGAAAGAACAGTGAAATGGTACCTTGATAATAATGAATGGGTGAAAAGTGTAACTTCAGGAGAGTATCAAGATTATTATAAAAAAATGTATAATAAATTAAACTCTTAGAGTTTTTGAAAAATTCAATAATAACAACTGAGAAAAGTTTTGGATATGTTAGGAATATAATCTAGCAAATGGATTCTTTTTTATTTGCAAAAAAAGACTTAATTCAAAGTAAAATATTTTATGTTGGATATTACATTTTGTGTGACATTAAAGTTTAGAGTGATTAAATAGCCATTACTTTAAATATAAATTTCAAAGTGTAAGTTCAATAAAAAAATTAGGTCTTTAAGTACTAAATATTTAAAAAAAATTAAATATTAATTTTAACTTATAGATAATATGATAAGAATTGATCTAACTATTATAACAATTAGTTTAAATGTAGATAAATCTTTGCTCAATACCTTTAAAAGTATTGAGTTTTTATTAGAAAAAGGGGTAAAGTGGATAGTCGTCTTAACAAATAAGACTAATGATTTAGATTATCTTAACAAGGCTCATTTGATTATAGGTAAAGATAAAAGTTTATATAATGCTCTAAATATAGGTATCGATAATTTGAAAACAGATTACTTTATGTTCATTCATTCCGGGGATGAATTAATAAATTATCCAGGTTTTATAAATTCCTGTAATTTAATTAAAAATAATAATTTAGATTTAGTTTTGGGAGGTTCAAAGATTGGGAATCGTATTCATTTAAGTAAAAAATGGAAACCTTGGATGTTTATGTTTAATATACAACCCGCTCATTTACCAATAATTTATAAAACAAAATTTGTAGCTGCTAATCGATTTGATGAGTCAATTCCTGTAATTGCAGACATGTATATGTTAAAAAATATATTTAAACTTAAACCCAACTATTTGCACTCTGGAGAAGTATATATATCTATGGAAATAGGTGGGCTTACTACTTCAGGGATCAGATCATTTTTTTATGTCAATAAACAAGTTTCTATAGCTAATAATAGTAATATTATTTTTGAACATATAAAATCAATACCTAGGTTAATCTTAAAAATTATTTTAAAATGATAAAAATTAACAATAAGAATCAATTACTTTTCTCTAAATACTCAGGTGATTTTAACCCGGTTCATGTCGACCCTTTATACGCAAGAAGGTCAATGTATGGAGAACAGGTGGTTCATGGAGTAAATACTCTTTTATTGTCATTGGATTTTTTTTCAAAAAAAAATAATTTAATATTTCAATTAAGGTCAATTGAAGTCAGATTTTTAAAGCCAGTATTCTTAGATACAGAATTTGATATTAAAATCATATCGAATATCAAAAATCATGTTTTAATTCACGTAATTGTTGGTGATTCAATTTGTACTAAAATTAACTTCAATTATATTGAATTAGAAGAGTCAATTTTCTATAACAATCTTTTTGTAGATCGTCCCCCTAAAATTAAACCTGAAGTATTTAATTTTAACAAACCAGAAAGTAACAAAAGTGAATTAAATATTATTTTTGACCATCTTGATTTAGCCAAAATATATCCAAATTTAGTTTTAAAGCTAGATAACTATCAATTAGGTACTCTTTTAACTTTAACAAGGCTAGTTGGAATGAAATGTCCAGGTTTAAATTCTCTTTTTTCATCGTTTAAATTAAACTTTAAAGATAAATTAGATCCTAGTTTCATAATAAATTATAATTTAAAAAACTACAATAATAGATTTAACCTTTATGATATAAAGATTAAATCTAACGATTTTGACGGAAATATAATTGCGTTTAATAGACCAATTCCTGTTGCTCAACCAACCTATTTATCTTTAAAGTCATTGGTTAAGAAAAATGAATTTATAAATCAGAGACCTTTAGTTATAGGCGGTTCAAGAGGTTTAGGAGAGATAACTGCAAAACTCTTAGCAAGTGGAGGAGCTAGTGTTCTTTTAACATACAGCAAAGGTTTGAAAGACTCTAAATTAATTGTAGAGGAAATAACTAATAATGGTGGTAAATGTGAGTCTATCCATTTAGATGTTTTAAATAATAATTTTAATTTTTTTGATTCTCTAGATTTAATGAGATTTCCTACCCACATATATTATTACGCTACCCCATTTATTTTTTCAGGAAGTAAAGGATTGTATTCAGAGAAATTATTGTTTAATTTCTCAAAGTACTATATTTCAGGTTTTTATAATATTTTCAAATATTTCTTGGATAAAAAAACTGTAAATTTTTTTTATCCATCAACAGTAGCTTTGGATGATTTGCCAGCTGATATGTTAGAGTATACCTTAGCTAAATCTTCAGGTGAAAAACTTTGTCAATTTCTTAAAAACAGGTTTCCAGAAATTAATATTTATAAAACAAAATTACCTAGACTTGCTACAGATCAAACTATAAGTTTATTTCCTGTGAAAAATGAAAATCCTGAAAATATTATTCTAAATCATTTAAGAAAATTTAATGCTATCCATGAATAACACAATAATAAAAACATATCATACTGATCAGATAAGTGATGATTTATGGAATTCTTATTTAAATAATTTTAATCTTGTTTTTGAAAAAAAATTTGATTTAAAACATTTTCTAAATAAATATAACTCACACAAAAAAACCTCATATCATTCTTTTTTAATTGCAAATGAAATAGATGTTGTAGGTGCGGTTTCAATAATTCCAATGGAATATAATATTGGTGGTGTTAGAAGAAATGTTGGACTTGTTGTTGATTTATTTGTTTTAAGTGAATTTAGAAATGATCCTTTAGTAATTCTAAAGCTTTATCTTGAATTAAAAAAATTAATTAAAAAAAGCGAAATTTCTATAATTGTTGCAGTGCCAAATATAAATTCAGTTAGTTATTTTACAAATATTTTAAAATTCAAAAATATTGGCAATTTAAAATATTGGATATTTCCTGTCAACGTCGGTAATATTAAATTCAATAAGAATAAACTAATTAATTATTTATCCAATCTAATTTCTCGAATAAACCTAGCTTTAAATTATCCATTATCTATTTTAGTTAATTCATCAAGAAATAAATTTAAAATATCTTTAGACTTAAACTCTAATTTCATTAAAAATAGATTTACCGGTCCGTATAAAATTTATAATAAAAATAATTATCAG
>Ga0209119_1001849_pt1 | contig 20208 bp, 19 predicted proteins | sample COG_03_FD_184747 | JGI IMG/M metagenome (GOLD analysis project Ga0209119, IMG submission 184747) | Pelagic Microbial community sample from North Sea - COGITO 998_met_03 (SPAdes) (version 2) | ecosystem: Environmental > Aquatic > Marine > Neritic zone/Coastal water | place: Helgoland, sampling... | reverse complement strand
CATGAACACATTGGCTAACCGTGTCGCCCGTCGTCTTGGTCTCGTCCCCGGAAAACGGTAAACTCTTCTCGAATGCATCAATCTTACAAAACATGTAGCGATGTGCAGCCAGTCACGTCGATGTCGGCCGGGTGCAGTCATTGTCCGTCGACCCTGCTGGCGCGGGTTCGCTACAAAAGCTGAATACTAATTTTCAACCACGACGCTCTATGCAAACCGAACAACTCAACGAATCTATTCTAGCCGCCTGCGCCAAAATCGCGCCACTGTGGCCGCTGTCCCATTTTGTCGCGGTGAATCCCTTCGCTGGCTTTGCCGATCAGCGCTTTGCCAAGGTTGCCACATTCGCAAAACGTATCCAAGGTGCAGATACAGTCATGCCGCGTGCGTGGTTCAATGCAAAATTCAAGTCCGGCGATCTCGGGATGGAAGATTTACGCACGGCTGTATCTACGGCGACTCCAGAGGTGGTCGATAGCTTCGAGGCCTACGATGAGCCGCTTACTGTCGAGCATCTGGTTTCGCTGCTTGATGAGCCTTCGGTGGAGGAAACGCTGCTCTACCAGACCTGTTCGTTCAGCGCCTATCTCGACTCGCGAGTGGGCACTAATTGGCAATACGTCATCCGTGAGGAAGCGGCTAAATGGTGTGCGGCTTATGACGACGAGGGCCAGTCCTCTTGGAAATTCCCTTGGAAGGATTTAACTCTCTACCAAGGCTGGAAAGAAGCCGCCCAGATCGACAAGAACCCCGAGTTGTGTGGGCTCATTGGATTTCGCAAAATGGTTCAATCCTTCCCTGACGATCCGGATCAGGCGATCGCCCAGGCGGTCGAACTTCTTGAGATGCCGGAATCGCATGTCGAAGAGTTGCTCTATCGCATCCTCCTGACCTTACCCGGATGGGCAGGCCACCTACGTTACAAAGACCGGGAATACGAAATTCGCGGTGGCTCGGGCACCTTGCTCCACCAGTTGTTGGCCATCCTCCTCAACTATGAAGTCGCACTGTATAAACTGCAACAGGACGACAAGGACTTCCTCCTCGGCTGGCAGCGCAACCTCCTCGAAGAGCCGGAGAACTTAGGGGCGACTGTGATCGATCTCGACCTCGCCCAGCGCTTGGTCTGGCAATCCGCTCTGGAGAGCGCCTTTGAACGGAAACTCCGTGGGAACATCCGCCCCGAAGTCGCCGAGGTCTCGCAGCCGGATGTGCAGGCCGTCTTTTGTATCGACGTGCGCTCCGAGGTTTTTCGCCGCGCGCTGGAATCGACCCATCTGCAGGTTCAGACGATGGGCTTTGCCGGATTTTTCGGTCTAGCCATCGACCACAGCGTGCCTGGTCTTGGACCTTCGCAGGCGCGTTGCCCTGTCCTGCTCGTGCCTCCGGTCAAAACCGCCGACCACTGCGGCGGCATGGCCAGTTACGAGTTTGACCAGCTCAAGTTTACCAAGATCCTCGATCGTGAGGATAAACGGAGTTGGAAGCGCTTCAAGGAAGCGGCAGCCTCCTGTTTTACCTTTGTGGAAACAATGGGGCTGACCTACGCCTACAAGATGATTTGCGACGCCCTCGGTTACCATCTCACGCTCCAGTCACCCGATCTCGGCCGTCCGGATTTCCTTGAGAATTTGGACGTAGAAGTGCGTGCCGACATGGCTGAGGGCATCCTCAGCGGACTCGGCCTGAAGGAGAGCTTCGCCAAGACTGTGCTCTTCTGCGGGCACGGCAGCGCCACGAAGAACAACCCCTATGCCTCCGGACTCGATTGTGGCGCTTGTGGCGGCCACGCCGGCGATGCCAATGCGCGTCTCGCAGCGGCACTCTTGAACCAGGTGGATGTGCGACCGGCACTTAAGGAGCGTGGCATTACTATACCCGAAGGCACTCAGTTTATCGCGGGATTGCACAACACGACAACCGATGAGGTGACGCTCTTCGATACCGATGCCGCCGACCCGGCAGAGCTCGGCAAGCTCCGTGCCGCGCTCGACCAAGCGGGCGAGCTCTGCGCGATCGAACGCTCTGCCTTGCTCGGGAATGCGGCCAAGCAGTCGAATACCGTCAAAGCCGTCCGTGAGCGAAGCAAAGACTGGTCGCAGGTGCGGCCGGAGTGGGGCTTGGCTGGCAACGCCGGTTTTATCGTCGCGCCCCGAAAGTGGACGCAAGCATCCTCCCTGCAGAGCCGCGCTTTTCTTCACGAATACGATGCGAAGAGCGATCCCGAAGGGGCGGTGCTCGAGCAGATCATCGGTGGCCCACTTGTTGTCGGTAGTTGGATCAATCTTCAATACTATGGCTCGGCTACGGATAACACTCATTACGGTAGTGGCCACAAATCGATTCACAACGTCGTCGGCGGGGTGGGCGTCGCGCTGGGCAATGAAAACGATCTCTACCCCGGTCTGCCTTTCCAGTCCGTGCACGATGGTGAGAAGCTCATCCATGAACCGCTACGTTTGCATGCATGTATTGCGGCGGAGACCGAAGTAATCGATGGTATCCTTCAGCGTCAGGAGCATGTTCGCCACCTCGTCGAAAACGGCTGGGTGCACCTCATCGCCCTAGGCGCCGACGGCCGCCTCTGGGCGCGCCGTCAATCTGACGGCACTTGGAAGCAAACAGCGCTGCGGGCTGCGGCGGCGTGAATAGTCGCGTGCTGCAGCCTGTGTTCGCTGTAGCGCCACGCCTCGATTGTTTCGGAAGCTTGCATCTATCGTCGACTTATTCTTGTTAGAGGCATGCGTTATCTGTTTTCCATCGTCGCACCCTTTATCCTCTTCGTCTTGACTGCCGACGCTGCTTCGATCCAAGGGCGAGTCATCAAGGTTTTGCCTGATACGCGCTCCTTCGAGCTGGAGCTCCTTCAATCGGATGACGCCCGAATCTCGACTGGTAGCATGCAGACCTTTCGCGTCGGTGCGGGTGATCTAGCCATTGGCTACGAAGGGCGTATGATTCGGGCAACCGCTGCCTTCTTCAGCAATAAGTGGAATCTGGAGCAGGTCTTCCCATTGGATGGCCTCGGTGCCAAGGCCGCTCGCGATGTTAACCAACAGCTCCATCAAGCCACTGCCACGATGAGCCGCCGCAAGTATGTCAAACAGGGCGAATATATTCCCAACTTCGCCATGATCGATCAACGCGGTGAGTTTCTGCAAATTCGCCAGCTGCAAGGAAAGCCCTTTATTCTCAACTTTATCTTCACTCGTTGTACGGTGCCTACCATGTGCCCTGCCTCGAGCACCCGTATGTCTCGTCTTCAGGATGCTGCCCGGGAGGCCGGACTGGATAACCTTCAGTTCGTCACTATCACCTTCGACCCTGCTTTCGATTCGCCTGGCATCCTTCGCCAATACGCCGAGGGCTATGGCATGGAGCCGGAAAACTTCCACCTGCTGACTGGCGACCCCAGCACCGTCGATGATCTCCTTCGCCAATTTGGAATCCTCACTATGGAGGAGGATGGCACCATCAACCATACTATGGCGACACTCCTCGTCGACGTTAACGGTCGTGTCGCCTATCGAAAAGAAGGCGCCACATGGACTATCAAAGAATTTCTCAAAGCGGCGGAGTCCTTGTAAGAGGTCTAGGTGCGGGTGCCATTAAATTCACAGGGGAACACAAACTGCAACAGTTGCCGGAACGCGTCCCGCACCTAAAGGAGCGGACATACGTATGCGGCTTTCTCGCTAAGCAGGATGGCCCCTGACCCAGTGTTTAAAATGGCGCCATCCGTGTGCTGCTCCCCCAGATTCCTACTTGCGCCAGACTTCAGCGTATGCACATTCATACGACATCATTTATGCCAGACGCTTCCCCTCAATCATTGTCTAAATCTACCTGGACATCCATTGCTCTGCTCAGCCTCGTCTTCGTGGGGGCGTATTTCGTCCTGCGCGCATTGCCTGATGCGCAGTGCGGTTTCCTGCACTACGAAGAAATCGTGAACGCGGACGGCGAGATTGAACTCTGCGCCACTAATCATGCCGGCTTTCTCGATTTGACCCGCTTGACGTACCCGATCACTGCGGAATTGCAGACTGCGGCCCCGTTGACGCGCAGTAGCGAAGCGCGTGTCGAGCTGAGCTTGGAGACCTCCGGCGGCATGACGATTGCTCCACATGAGTTGGCCGTGACCCATACTGAGAAAATGCACGTCATGGTCATCGATCAGTCGTTGGAAGATTATCACCACCTCCACCCTGAAGCGGAGGGCTTGGATGGTGTTTATCAATTCGCCTTCACACCTGCGCGTGCCGGTACCTACCGCGTTTTCACGGAAATAGTTCCATTGCGTAGTCGCCGCCAAGCCATCGCGCTTAGCTCAATGGAAGTAGCCGGCGAGTCTCTACAGGTAGAGTTTGAACGATCGAACGAAAGCGTAGTCAACGGCATTCATTTTCAAATCGAAGGCGCACCCGAAGTTCTAAAAACCGGTCGTGACTATCGACTCGAACTCAGCGTATTGACTGAGTCTGGGGCACCCGTCGAACTGGAGACAGTGATGGGAGCTAAGGGGCACATGGTCGCCTTTGACGCCGAGGGTAAGGGGTTCGCCCATATGCACCCAGTTGATAGCGTCGTCTCTGCGCGCACTGCCGGCTTCGGAGCAGGCGCTGATGATGGCGCTGGGCTTGCTTTTCTCTTTAACGTCCCCAATCCCGGTTGGTATCGCCTCTTTGCGCAGATTCAAGTGGGTGGCGAAGCGGTCTTCGGGCGATTTGATCTCAAAGTGGACTAAAGCGATGGACGATTTTGAAACTTTTAAATCTGCGCGCGAGAAGATGGATCCCACCACGCGCAACATGAGCGATCACCAATGGCAGCAGGCCTATTCTGCCTATCGATCGGCTCGTGAGCGGGTAGTTGGCTCCGAGCGCAAAAGCAAAAAACGCCGCCCATCAAAAAGCGTACGCGGTGCTCACACGCCTTCCAGTCTGTCCTCGCTCGGGCTGCTCCGCCGCACCGTGCGCGACCAGTCTGCCTATGCCGACCTCCGCCTGATTATCGATCTGCTCGCCTGGATCGCTATTGCCGTGGTCGTTTTGGCCGCAGTCGTCTCACTCTTTTTCTACACCTCGATGCCGGCCGCCTTGGTCTCCTTGCTCGGAGCAGGCTTGGAAGTTATCGGAATTGTGGTCGCGCGACTACTTGCTCAGGTGTTAATTGATATACCAGACATCGCACTTTATCGAGGTATTCAAGAATCTACGCTCGACCGTAAGCCAAGCTTAGATTCAGAGGTCTGAGTTATGATTTTTTGAGAAACGCTTCTAAACGCAACATGCTCAATGCTTGATCTCTCGGGCGACTCTTACTGGCAAAGCCAAGAGTGCAAAATTATCAGTTGACCTAGTGAAAGCATGTTCACTTATTGGCTGTAACAAAGGATGGGCATGTTGAAAGACGAATTACAGGAAATCCAAGGGCTCTATGGCTCATTCAGTCTATCGGAAAGGATCTTGCAGAAGATATGGCTGCAAGGAGATTTTGATCAAAGCACTTTGCGCACGGAATCGGGTAAGCGACTGCGAGTGATCGATCCTGGTCGCTGGAATCTTTTGGAGGGGCCTGATTTTTTGGAAGCACAGCTGGAACTGGAAGACGTTGGGGTAGTTGGTGATGTGGAGGTGCACTTCCATTTAGATGACTGGCACTTGCATGCGCATCGAGGTAATCCAAACTTTTCGGATGTTTGCCTACACGTAGTGCTCTACCCGGAGAAAGGCTCGAAACAAACGGTCATCACTGCCAAGGGGACGGTCCCGGAGCTATTGTATTTGCTGCCGCTTTTAGAGCGGGACCTGGAGGACTATGCGGTGGACGACGCTCTCCTCGGATTGGAGCAAGTCGAGGACGCCGAGTGGATGTTGCGATTTATGGAGCGTGCTTTGGACGAGCGGCGTGCGATCCTGCGCGAGGGGGCATCGGCGCGCTGGGCGCGCAAGGTGGATTTCGCGCGGAAGCGTGTGCAAGGCAGTTCCTGGCGGGAGGCTTGTCACCAATACTGTCTCGAAGTGCTCGGTTATGCGCGCAACCGTGCCCCGATGGCCCGCGTCGCACTGAGCCACCGGATCGAAGATTTCAGCGAGGGGCGCGTGGAGGTGGAGGCGCTATTCGCGGAGGAGCGGGGACGCTGGCGCTTGAGTGGTTTGCGCCCAGCCAATCATCCGCGGCACCGTCTCGCACAGTATGTTGAAATCTGCCGAATGCACCCAGACTGGCCTGAGCGGTTAAAGCGGGTCTTGGACGATTTGGACGATTTTAAGGGCTTGGACGGCTCGGTAACCGGGGACGCATCTCTCTCGTCCGCGGCCTTTCGTAAACAGCAGGGGTTAGCCGGCTTGGCAGAGCGTATTGCCCAGGAAGTCTTTTCCGGCGCGATCAGCGCCAAGCGCCTAAATACTTTGGTCTGCGATGCGCTGCTACCTTTGGCGCAGGCGTCAGGCCTTCTGGAGGCGGAAGCCCTCTGGTGGCATTGGCCGGCCGGAGATGCACCAGAGCGATTGCATGCTTTCCTTAAGCAGTCGCAGGTTATCGACCGTGCAGAGCCGTTTTCCAACGGTCAGGTGCAGGGGGCAGTGCAGTTGATGATTGAGAGGTAGGGAGTGTATGATCCTAAAGCTTAAGATGTCATACACGAAGACGACAGTGGGATTCTGGCGAACGGTCTCTGGCCAAAAAAATCCCGCCGGTTAGCCGGCGGGATTTTTGAAAGTTAGGCTGGCTCGATTTACACGAGTTTGGCTTTGAGATCCTCTTTGGAAGTGAGGCCGACGACGGTGTCCGCGACTTTACCATCTTTGAAAATGAGGATCGTCGGAATCGCACGAATTTCATACTTGGTGGCGACTTCGCTGTTATTGTCGACGTTGACCTTGCAGATTTTGACGGCGCCACCGAGTTCTTCGGCAAGCTCTTCCAGGATAGGGGCGATGGCTTTACAGGGACCACACCACGGTGCCCAAAAGTCGACGACGACTGGAGCGGGACCGCTGGATACGGTCGAATCAAAATTGGAGCTATCGAGTTCTGTGATTTTATCGGACATGATATCTGTCTGGTTTGTTTTCTAGTTATTTGAGAAAAGGGAGCGTGTCTTGCACGAGCAGGACGGTGAAAGCAATCGCGATGGCGGCCGCGAGTGCATCGACAACGAGCAGGGTGACACTAGGTCCGGAATCTGGATTGATCGATATGGAGGGCGCGGGTGTGGGCGCGGGCTGTGCTGTGTCTGGCTTTTGGGAGATAGCCACTTTGGCTGGTGTCGGCGTCGGTGCGGCAGCGGGCTTTGGAGCGATCACTGACTGGGCCGATGTGCTCTCAGGCAGCTCTTCGGAAGAGGCGGCTGGCTGTGCTGCAGGCGTCTTGAGCGTGAGAGGGGAGCGGGAGGCGGTGTTGGGTATACTTTGCTCGTTCTGCTCGGCTTCGCCATTCTGCTCGGCTTCGATATTGTGTGCTGCTTCGATATTGTGTGCTGCTTCGTTAAGGCTGGGGGGGGCGGCAGGTGTTTCGTGGTGGGGATCTTTCATTATGTCGGTAGGCTAGGGGTGCTCCGGCTGCTGTCAAGAGGACCTTATTCCGGCGTGCTTTCTTTGATGATGTCCTTAAGCTCGCGGCGCTCGACAGTGTCGAGGGTCTTGCCCTTTCGGTCGAGGGTTTCGAAAGTTTTTAGGACGGTCTCTGTCATACGCTCGTGCGTCTCCTGCGAGCCGCCGACGATGGCGAAGCGTTCGGCTTGAGTGATACGTTTGTGTCCGTCTTTATGGTCGAGGCCGACGCCGATCAGGTGGGCCTGAGCTGGCTTAGATTGTGGGCTATTGGAGCGGCTCATTCGCTGGGATCGGAAGGAGATAATTCGGCTTCAGCAAGACGTAGGCAACGAATGTCGCCAAAAGCGCGATCCTGCTGTAGTTTGATTTTACTTAAACGAGTTAGTTCGAGGACTGCAAGAAAGGTGGCCACAATTGTGGTGATGGTCGTGCTTGACTCAAAGAGTTCCGAAAAGAGGAAGCTGGGCTCGTGCTTGATGCGGAGGAGGATGAGCTCCATGCGATCGGAGACGGTAACTTGCTCGGCATTGATTTGTCCTTCGTCGATGCGCTCGGCGAGGCGGCGGAGGACTTGGTTGAAGGTGTTCCAGAGGTCGACGCGGTCAACGGGTTTGAGCGGGCGCTCGACCGCTTCCACTGCGTCCTTAGGGCCGATTCGGGCGATCAGATCGTGACTACTTAGGATGAGCTTACGGATGTCTTCGGCCGCTTCTTTGAATTTGCGATATTCAAGCAGTTGCTGGACGAGTTCCCAGCGGGGGTCGATGTCCTCGTCTTCAACGTCTTCGTTGGACCCTTGATCCTTTTTCGGTAGGAGCATGCGGCTCTTAATATACATGAGCGTGGAGGCCATGACGAAGAACTCCCCGGCTACTTCGAGGTCGAGTGTCTCCATGGAGCCGAGAATGGCGATGTATTGCTCGGTAACGCGCTCGATTGGGATGTCGTAAATGTCGACTTCACTGCGCCGGATTAAATAGAGAAGCAAATCCAGAGGCCCCTCGAAGGCGGGGAGCCGTATGGCGAATTCGTTTTCAGGGATAAGGGCTTCTTCCATGGAGGGTAGACAGGTTTATTTGCCTTCTGCGAGGCGGAGCTGAACATCGAAGGAAACATCGCTCTCTCGCTCGGCGTCTTCACGAAAGGTGATGGCGTAGAGAATCTCCCATGTGTTGCCGATACGAGTACGCAGGCCGAGGCGGTAATGGGTCAAGCTGCCTTGGTCAGCGTCGAAGTTGAGATCGGTGAGGAATGTGTAGCGCTCGTTTATACGGTAAATAAAGTCGAGGCGATATTGGTCGATGTGTTGGTTGAGTAAGTTGGTCGAAAGGCCGAGATCCCAGATCTCACCGCTCTGAATTGTGGTGCGGGTGCGCAATTCTTCAAGACTCAAGCTCTCGGTTTTGAAGCGGCTGGCGAGGTCGAATTTGAGCCAAGGGGCGGGATTGATGACGAGCTCGACCCAAGTGGCGTTAAAGGTCTCTTCTTCGCCGCTGTCGTAGCGGGGGCCTTTTTCGAAGAGAATGTCTTGGTAGAGATTCAGCGCGGCGAGAGTGCGGGAGCCGTAGTCTTTGGCGCGAGTCTGGAAGAGGTTTTCGACGCCGAGCCGGACGAGGTGGGTCTCTGAAATTTGGTCGACGTTACGCAGATCGCTGAGATTGAGAAGGGGGCGCTCCAAATCGAAGACTTGACGGTCGATGGTGGCGATCTCGTTGATAGCGTCGGGGTCGGAAAAATAGCGGTATCGGAGTACGGGACGCACGAGGTGTCGGAGGCCGTCGATGCCCCAGGTCTTATTGACCGTGGGGTAGCTGGCGTAGGCGTGGGTTTCTAAATCGAAGCCCACTTCGTAGATCTCGCGGTTTGAGCTCCCGTCCAGAACCGTGGCGGGTGCGCTCAGGAAGTAGTTGTCGATTTGCTGATGGCTGTAGTTGCTGAAACGAGCGCCGGCCAGGGGTGTGAGTATAGCCCAGTCCTTGAGCCGGATGGGGCGCTCGATTCGGTAGGTGAAGTCGATGCGGTCGGACTCGCCTTCGATGGTAATGCCAGGCACATTTTCGTCAAAGTCTTCGCGCAACTGGACATAGCTGGCGGAAGCGCGGTGGTAGGCGCCTGTATTGAAGATCGGCACGGGCAGGAGATCATAGCGCACTTCGGGTAGGCGCTCTTGCACGATTTGAAAGTCATTTGGGCGGAAGCGGCCGAAGGCAGAGACAAGGTAGTTATCTCCCGTATAGACGGCTTCGGCGAAGTTGTCAGGGAGCTGGCTTTCGTCGAAAAGATCATCGCGGAAGTCGCGTGTGACTGCCGAGTCCGACCAATAGCTCAGCGAGGCGGTGGTGGTGAAGCGCTCGCCGATGAGGTGTTTATGGCGCCATTCGGCAAAGCCACGCTCGGCGTCGATCGGGCGGTTGAGTGTATCGAGTTTGAGTTCGGAAGCGTCGCCTTGGTCGTCAATATAGCCAGTCGTTAAAGCGCCGACTATGCTTTGTGTTGAGGAGTTGTAGACGTATTGAGCAGTCGGCCCAGCAAGGAGTCCACGCTTGCTATAGTAGTCTAAATTCGCACCCGCTCGTAACCATGAGGCCACAGGGAAGAGAGTGGCGGTTTGCAGGTAGTAGCCGAGCTCTCCGTCGGAACCAACGTTGACATCGAACATGTAGGGGGCGTCGCCCATGTGATGAGTGTAGGAGGGAAGGTAGAAGAAGGGCACGCTACCAATTTGGAAAATGGCTCCGTCCATGGATACATACTGTCCGGCCTCGTCTTCGGCGTAGCGGAGCGTGTCAGAGCTGACGCTCAAGCCGAACGGACTCGGGTCTCCGTAGTAGACCCTTGCTCCTTTTAGGGTGGTATCTTCGGTCGTGCCGCCGGCGCTGACACCGTTTACGTAGTAAGGCCATTGACCGGTTCGAAGAATATCGACGGAATAGAGGCTTTCGTTGGCATCGAAGCTCAGGCGATCGGCGATGAGACGTTTGCCCTCGCGTGTGATCGCGACGTTTCCGTCAGCATCGGCGAGTGCATAATTTTGATAGTAGGTGATCCGATCTGCCCGGATGCGGGTGTTGTCGAAGTCGAGTCGCGCATCACCCCGAGCGACAAGTCGCTGGGAGTCTTCGTCGAATTCCAGAGGTTCAAGCGAGCTGAGTTCAGGCAGAGCCGCGCTCAAGGAGATTGAGGACGTCAGTGAGAGAATTAGAAAGGTGTTCCGGGCGTTTACTAGCACGGGTCGGGACTATGGGCCGAGGATTTTCGGTGGACAAGTCTTTTATGCCAGGTGCTCTTAGAGTTCACGGGAGCCAACGTAGACGCGGATGACACGTTTGGTCACGGAACAGAGTGTTTCCCATGGGATGGTCTCGGCGAGGCCACTGAATTCGGTGGCGGTGATTTCGCTGCCCAGATCTCTACCGATGAGTACGGCGTGATCACCGATCTGGGCGGCGGGACAGTCAGTGACGTCGATAATCGTCTGATCCATAGTCACGCGACCGAGGATTGGGCAGCGCTGGCCATGTAGGAGCACGGCGCCACGGTTGCTGAGCCCGAGTGGCACGCCGTCTCCGTAGCCGGCGGTGAGCACGGCGAGGCGTGAGTCGCGGCTCAGCTGGCAACTACGTGCGTAGCTGATGTCGGTGCCGGCAGGCAGGTCTTTGACTAGGCCCACGCGGGTGTGAAAGCTGAAAACGGGCTCGACCGTAACACGCCCGAGGGCGGATTGCGGATAGGGCGGGATGCCGAATTGGAGGAGGCCAATGCGCACGGCATTGAAGGGGCTGTCGCCGCGCAGGCTGTCGATCCCCGCGGAGTTGTCGGCGTGTATGAGTAGGCCTTCGGGCAGTGGTGCGGCTTCGAGGAGCACGGCTAGAAAGCGCTCGCGCTGCGTCTGGGTAAAGGCGGGATCGCTGTCTGCACTGGAGAAATGGGTGTAGACACCCTCGAGTTTGAGTGCGGTCAAGGCGTTGATCGTCTGCAGAAGTGCGGTCGCTTCGGTGTGCCAGACCCCAAGACGCCCCATTCCGGTATCAACTTTGAGGTGGATCTTGATCTTGGTTGAGTGCTTTTTGGCGAGGGCGTGCAGGCGCTCGCACTCCGCCTCTGTACTGACGGTTGCGGTTAGATCATGCTCGATGAGCAGTGTGTCTTCCTCTGGTAGGAGTGGGCTGAGCAGAAGGATTGGCCAGCCCGCGCCCATGTGGCGTATGTCGAGAGCTTCAGCGGCGTTGGCTACAGCAAAGTAATCCACGCCGCTCTGCATCAGGCGCCGCACGATTTGCGGCATGCCGTGTCCATAGGCGTCAGCCTTGACCACTGCGACGTAGCGCATTCGCTGAGGCAGCGCGGCTTGGATACGCTTTAAATTGCGTTCAAAGGCGGCCAGGTCGATCTCCGCCCAGCAGCGGTGGTGGAGGGCTGTGCGTTTCATTTTTAAATGATGGGAATCAGGAAACTGTTTCTCTGGCGTAGAAAATTGCATCTGCGAAAGTGCAATAGAATCAGCTTAGGCGCGGTGACGGGTCGGTGTCCATTTTTGAAATGTGTTGATGCAGGAGCTGTAGAGTTGGACGCCTTTGGTGGCTTGCAAAAACATGGGGTGCTGACACACCTCCGCGATCCGCGCAGGACTATATTCAATGGTTTGCGCACCGGGCGGGAGGCTTTGCCAACCCTTGCGCTGGGGCAAGTGATAGAGAGGGCCTTTCCAGGAGACGAGCTCTGTATCGTCGATAACATCGATGGAAATAGGTTTGCCGTTTTCGATGGTCAGGGCATTCCAAGCGCCTTTTTTCCAGTCGGAGACGAGGAGGGCTTCTTGCAAATCCGGCGAATCATGCAGGAGGGCGAGAGCGCAAAGCTGAAGGCTGTTGTATTTGTAAAGCTTCGCGGTCTCGGGATAGAGGCGGATCCATGTCTCGATCGCCATGGCACAAAGCCGCAGGCCCAGGACAGAGCCGGGCCCCTCACAGTAGAGATAGGCGCTGATCTCGTTCAAGTGCGTGCCAGCCTCTTGGAGAGCCGATTCGATGGTTGGAAAGAGGTCTTCCAGCGGCGCACCTTCGCGCTGGACTTGAGCGAGCCAGCGATCATTTTGATCCAAAACTCCGGCGAAGACGGTGCTTCCTGAGCCGTCGATGACTAGTAAGGGCTTAGGGCTCATAAACCTTTAAAATGTGTGACCAAACCTGTGACAGTGGCCTTAGTGTCGCCGTATAGCATGGGGGTATATGGCGCGGCAAAGCCGAGCCAGACGGAGAAGCCATTGTAGCTCGTATGAACCGCCAGGATGGCGCCGACCACGGTGATCCCCGAAATCGCGTTCGACCCTGACATCAATGGGGTGTGCAGCCGTGAGGGCACTTTGCCTATAAACTCGAAGCCTAGGAAGGCGGCCAGCACAGAGATGAATAATAGGAGTCTGAGTTCCATAGGTATTGAAGGAGGGTAACGTTTTTCTACTTCTAATGATTCAATCTCTCCATCGGGTGGCAAGCAGTAAGCAGCAGGCGGGGTAAGAGTCTTGCATGTTGCGATAGATTGTTTTCACTGAATTTTGTGAAAATAAGTAACAAAGCCATCCAATCCATCACCAGTGTGAAGTCCGTACAACCGCACGCTGTTTTGGGTATGCACCCACACATAAAAGGTAAGGTCAATTGTCTGGTCGTGCGCGCCTATGTGGATGATGCCAAAAGTTGTGAGCTGGTTGATGTTGCCAATGCAGAGGGTCCCCGTTACAAGCTGCAGCGCTTGACCAAAGACGGTTTCTTCGAAGGCATTATAGAAGACCGCGACGAAGTCTTCAAATATCGGCTTCGGATTGAGCGCTTCAACGGCGAGATTCGCCAGTTTTTTGATCCGTATAGTTTTCTTCCAACGCTTTCGGAGCATGACGTCTACCTCTTCAGTGAAGGGAGCGACCATTTCCTGCACAGGAAAATGGGTGCGCACATCCGCACGATCGACGGTGTCATCGGTGTCTCTTTCGCGGTCTGGGCACCCAACGCCGAGCGTGTTTCCGTGGTCGGCGACTTCAACCACTGGGATGGGCACTACCATCCAATGCGCAGTCTTGGGGCTTCGGGTATATGGGAGCTGTTTATTCCGGGGCTCGAGTCGGGAATGAAGTATAAATACGAGATTGGCTCTCGTCACGGCTTCCCTCTGCTTAAGACCGATCCTTACGGCACTTTTTTCGAAGCGCCTCCCTACAACGCATCGATCATTTGCTCGGTCGATGACAGCTACGAATGGAACGATGCCGAGTGGATTGAACACCGCGCCAAGAGTGACTGGAAGAATCAACCAATCTCGGTCTACGAAATGCATGTAGGCTCTTGGAAATCGGTCGTGGAGGATGCCGCCCGCCCACTCAGTTATCGTGAGTTGGCCATCGAACTTGTCGAATACCTGAAGGATATGCGCTACACGCACGTTGAATTCATGCCGCTCTCTGAGCACCCATTCGATGGTTCATGGGGCTATCAAGTCACCGGCTTCTTTGCGCCGACCTACCGCTTCGGCTCTCCGGAGGACTTCATGTATCTGGTCGATGTTCTCCATCAAAATGAGATCGGTGTAATCATGGACTGGGTGCCTGCTCACTTTCCAACCGACAGTTTTGCCTTGTCCCAATTCGACGGCACCGCGCTCTACGAGCATGCTGACCCGCGTCAAGGCTTCCACCAGGACTGGGGCACGCTGATCTTTAACTACGGACGCAACGAAGTGCGCGGCTTCCTTATCGCCTCTGCATTGGCCTGGTGCGAGCGCTACCATATCGACGGTCTGCGTGTGGATGCGGTGGCCTCCATGCTCTACTTAGATTATTCACGTGAGGAGGGACAATGGATTCCGAACCAGCACGGTGGTCGGGAGAATCTTGAGGCGATCGATTTTCTGCGCAAGACGAACGATCTAGTGCACAAATATTACCCTGGTACTTTGCTGATTGCCGAAGAATCCACCGCCTTCCCTGGCGTAACTAAACCTACCTCGGAGGGAGGACTCGGCTTTGATCTCAAGTGGAACATGGGTTGGATGCACGACACACTCGAATACTTTCAAAAAGACCCCATTTATCGTAAGTATGAGCACCACCAGCTTTCCTTCGGTATGCTTTACCAGTATTCGGAGAACTTCACGCAAGTCTTCTCCCATGACGAGATTGTCCATGGTAAGCGCTCCATGCTCCTTAAGATGCCAGGAGAACCGATCTCCAATAAAGCGCACCAGTTGCGCTTGCTCTACGGGCTTATGTGGATGTGGCCGGGTAAAAAAACGCTCTTCATGGGCAGCGATTTTGGGCAGTCGGCCGAGTGGAACTATAATAAAAGTCTCGATTGGCACCTACTTCAGTATCTCGATCACCACGGTATCCAGATGGTCGTGCGCGACCTTAATCGACTTTATCAGGAAATCCCCAGCCTCGCGACGGGCGACAATCGCCCCGAGGGATTCGAGTGGATCAACTGCACCGATGCCGAAAATAGCATTCTCACCTTCCTTCGTAAGGCTGATGCGCCGACGGATGATCTCACCGCTGTGGGCAACTTCACTCCTGTGCTGCGCGAGGGCTTCCGAGTCGGCGTGCCACACTTGGGATTTTGGAAGGAAATACTCAACACAGACGCCAAGGAATACGGAGGCCTCGGCTTCGGTAACAACGGTGGCGTTCTGGCCGAAGCAGTTGAGTGGGATGGACGCCCGTATTCTATTAAACTCGACTTGCCGCCGCAATCGATGAGCGTATTTCGCTATCAAGGTTAACCGTTATAGTTTTTATTAAAAACGTTCGGTTAGCCTGCTGGTCAAACGGGTTGTCTTCAATTCAGTCCTAATCCAGCGTATGTGCACTCGTTGCACCCCGCTATAAAATGTCAAACTCCATCGAATTACTACAGTTACTTGAAAGCCGTATCGCCCATTTGCAAAAACATGTTGAAGAGCAAGACGCTGAGATATTCCAACTTTCCAAACGAATCGATACGTTAGTCAAAGTCGCGAAAGAGCAAAAGGCACAGCTCGCCGCCGTGGCCGAACTCAACTCGAGTAACACGGATGACATGCCCGCGGATGAGAAACCGCCGCATTATTAGGCTTACAGATTCTCGTTCAAGACGGTTGTCTTTGCCCGATTTCGCGTTCTATCTGTTTATATGGAATGGAAACAAGTACGCGAGTTTGAAGATATCCTCTACGAAAAGTGCGATGGTATCGCCAAGGTGACGATTAACCGCCCGCACCGTCGCAACGCCTTTACCCCTGATACCGTGGCGGAGATGATCGAAGCCTTCTCTGATGCGAAAGATGATATCTCTATAGGGGTTGTATTGCTCACGGGTTTCAACCCTCAGACGGACGGCAAATTCGCTTTCTGCGCGGGCGGCGATCAAAAAATCCGAGGCCACAAAGCGGGTGGTTATGTGGGTAAAGACGGCGTGCCACGGCTCAATGTGCTCGATCTGCAGAAGCTCATCCGATCCATGCCTAAGGTGGTCATCGCGCTGGTCGCCGGCTACGCGATCGGCGGCGGCCACGTCCTGCACGTCGTCTGCGATATGACGATTGCGGCGGACAATGCTGTCTTCGGTCAGACGGGTCCCAAGGTCGGTAGTTTCGACGGTGGTTTTGGCTCCAGCTATCTCGCACGCATTGTTGGGCATAAAAAAGCACGTGAGATCTGGTATCTTTGCCGCCAATACAATGCCCAGGAAGCGCTAGACATGGGCTTAGTCAACAAAGTCGTGCCCTACCAAGATCTCGAAGCTGAAGGTGTGCAATGGGCCAGCGAGATTTTGCAACACAGCCCACTTTCGATCCGTTGTCTTAAATCGGCCTTCAATGCCGATGTCGATGGCCAGCAAGGCTTACAAGAACTGGCTGGTAACGCGACCTTGCTCTATTATCTAACGGAGGAGGGTGAAGAAGGGCGTAAGGCATGGAACGAAAAGCGTCCGCCCGCCTATAAAAAGTATCCTTGGCTACCTTAGCCTATTGACCCGCACTCACCTGCAGCTGATTTTTACTGAGCGTAAGCCCTCGGATTTATTTTCATTATCAAACACTTCTTTTCAGTCATTTGTATTTCCTTTTTATTTGCTTTGGTTGCCCTCGCGTCGCCGTACTCGACCTCGGAGCCGACTGACTTTACCGTCGTCACCTATAACGTTGAAAATCTCTTCGATGTCGATGGGGTCGCTCTCTTCGAAGACTATCTTCAAGACACGGAGGTCGATCCTTTTGGCTACAGCCGAAAGAAATTGTTGACCAAATTGGAAACGATCGTCGCAGTCCTGGAAACCATCAATCAGGGTGCGGGCCCCGAGATCATACTTTTCCAGGAGCTTGAAGCAGACATGACTCCGGAGAGCAAGATCGAGGACTATGAAGCCTTTATCGAACAACACGCCGACACGTCTGTCGCAGCAATGCTGACTGGAGAGTGGTCAGCCAACTTTGCCGGCTATTCGGCCGCCGCCTGGCTGCTTAAGGCTTTAAGCGACCAGGGACTTAACGGATACCAAGTGGTGACTGTTCCGTCCAAGGGCCCGGACTCGGACATTGCCCACACCAATGCCGTTTTTTCGAAATTCCCCATCCGTGATGTTCACCGTCACCCCTTGTTTCAGGCGCGCGATATCATTGAGGCCGAGATCGATGTAGACGGCCATCCCCTCATCGTTTACGTGAATCACTGGAAGTCTGGTGCTTCTAAGCCGGAGCGCGAATCGATCCGCGTAGCCAACGCCAAAGTCCTTCGTAGGCTAATCGATACGCGCCTGCAGGCTGATCCGCACGCCGACATCCTCGTGGCGGGCGACCTTAACTCGCATTACAACCACTCCATGCTCCATCCTGAAGTCGAAACTGGCATTAACGATATCCTTGGTTCCTCCGGTAATGAACTCTTTAGCGGAAACGATCTCTACAACCTCTGGTTCGAGTTGCCGGTTGATGCCCGCTATTCCGAGGTTTGGCGTGGCCGTCGTGGCAGTCTGATGCATATGCTACTCACACCCGGGCTTTACGATGGCTCTGGCGTGAACTATGTCGATGGGAGTTTTGAAAAATTGCTCATCCCTGGTATCAACGCTGACGCCATCGGCCGCCCGCTGAAATGGCATTTCAGCGGTGAAATCGGTGGAGGCGCTTCTGATCACCTGCCAATTTACGCTCGTTTCACCACCCAGCCTTTCGTGGCAGTAGGACAGCCTAGCCAAGGTCAAGATGCGCCGAACGTTGAGCGCCCGCTCAACGTCTACGACCATATCGGAACTCTCGACATTCCCGATGGCCACTTTCTCAATGAGCTCAGTGATGCCGAACTTGCCCCCTACGTTGCACAACTATACACCGTGCAGGCCATTGTTTTGCAAATACGCCCCCTCCGCCTTCAAGTTGGTAACCGTGTTTGGCCAGCCTATTATGCGCATTCTAGTATCATCTCAGAGGGCGGCTTGCCCACGTATTTGGAAAACAATGAAGGTAAAGTTCGCCTTATCGTGCAGCTCAATTTCTATCGAGGTAACAGCCAACTTGTAGTTGAGGGTATTCTCGGTAGTTGGTGAAAAAGATTACTGGCGAGTTTATTCGCGCCGACTGCGCCGAGCTAATCTATTAAGATCGCTAATCGGCTTGATGTTAATCTAAGCAAACCCAAGCCCACTTTTTGCAAATCCCACGCTTGCCCCCCCTGTGGAAATCTCCCAAGTTCCACGACCCATGAGCAAAAAGTTCTACATCACTACTGCAATCGACTATGCTAACGGTTCACCGCACCTCGGTCATGCCTACGAAAAAGTGCTCACTGATATCGTCGCACGCTTCCGTCGCTTGATGGGTGATGAAGTCAAGTTCCTCACTGGGCTCGATGAGCATGGCCAAAAGGTTCAGATGTCCGCCCAGAAAGAGGGTGTCCCGCCGATCGACGTCTGCGACCGCCTAGCTATTGAGTTCCAAGGCCTGTGTCAGGCGCTCCACATTTCCAACGACGACTATATACGCACCACGCAGCAGCGTCATAAAGATGTCGTGCAGGACATTCTGCAAAAGCTCTATGACAAGGGTGAAATCTACAAGGCCGATTACAACGGCTTCTACAGCGTCCGCCAAGAGCAGTTCGTGACCGAAAAAGAGAAGGTCGACGGCCACTGGCCGGCCATCTATGGTGACGTTGTCGAAGTAACCGAGACTAATTATTTCTTCAAACTCGCTCAATATCAAGACTGGCTTATCAGGACGATCAAGACCAACGAGCAGATGATCTATCCGCGCTTCCGCAGCGCCGATGTACTCCAGTTTCTTAAAGAGCCGCTCAACGACCTCTGTATCTCACGGCCTAAAGAGCGTCTGGAGTGGGGTATCGAGTTGCCCTTTGACAGCGACTTTGTCACTTATGTTTGGTTCGACGCGCTTACGAACTACATCACCGCAGCTGGCTACGGCACCGATGAGTTCGATAAGCACTGGCCGGCCGACTACCACGTCATCGGTAAAGACATCCTTGTCCCGCCGCACGCCGTTTACTGGCCGATTATGCTCAAGGCCCTCGGCATCGAGTTGCCCAAGCACTTCCTGGTCCACGGCTGGTGGCTCAGTTCAGGCGCGAAGATGTCCAAGAGCACTGGCGAAGTTGTCAATCCACTCGATCTCATCGAGCAGTTCGGTGCGGATGCTTTCCGCTACTTCGTCACCCGCGAAATGAACGTCGGGCAAGACTCCGAGTTCTCCCTCGATCTCTTCATGAGCCGCTACAACAGCGATCTCGCCAACGACCTCGGCAATCTCGTTAGCCGTCTCCTTAACATGGGTGGCCGCTATACCGATGGCAAGGTGCCCACCGCCGAAGTCGAAGAGGCCCCAGAGAAAGAGATCAAAGCGCTCTGGTCGGCCACCGAACAAGAACTCATCCCGCTCTTCGAGGACTTTCAGTTCCACAAAGCGCTCGACCGTATCTTCTCTTTCGTTTCCGGTATCAACCGCTACGCCGAGACCCGCGCGCCTTGGAAGCTCGCCAAGTCCGAAGCGCCCGAAGACCAAGCCGCGCTGCGCACCTCGCTGGCGACGATGGCCGAAGCCCTCCGCCTGGCCGTTGTCCTGCTCACTCCCGTCATGCCCCAGATCTCCGATAAGATCCGCGGCCTCGTCGGCGCCGATAATTTCGACTCACTAGAAGGACAGTTGCAGTGGGGGAACACTCTCGAAGGTAAGGCGCTCGGCGAGAAAACGATCCTCTTCCCGCGTCCCGAGCCTAAATAAATTAATCCCAATCAAATCTGAAGATTCTGGCGGCCATCAAATGTAACATCTATAGAATGGCTCCAGATTAGCTCATAAATGAGCTCGCTCTGATACCTATCTTGGCGCCCGCAGGCATTCAGATAGAGTTGTAAAACAACTGGTCGAGGTTACCTGAAATGGTCCACTTGAAAAGTTAGTCTGGATCCCTAGAAAGGACCAGAACATGAAAGGCAAAAGATACAGCACCGAAACGAAGACCCGCATTCTGCGTGAAGCAGAGTAAGCGGTAATTTTATCCCCTCGATGCGCTTTTTTGCATTCTGCTCCAGTTTTTCGGTGTGAGTTCGCTGATGACTTTGAGATCGTTTTTCATCAGAGGGAGCCTTTCGAGCACATCGGTGAGGTA
>Ga0209119_1001830_pt1 | contig 20355 bp, 17 predicted proteins | sample COG_03_FD_184747 | JGI IMG/M metagenome (GOLD analysis project Ga0209119, IMG submission 184747) | Pelagic Microbial community sample from North Sea - COGITO 998_met_03 (SPAdes) (version 2) | ecosystem: Environmental > Aquatic > Marine > Neritic zone/Coastal water | place: Helgoland, sampling... | reverse complement strand
TACCATTTAGAAGCCTCACAAAACCTCTACCATCGCCAGTTTTACCAAGTAAGGTATTTTCAGTACTGGTGTCTGTAGTTGCAAAATCTACCTCAATCTCAAAATCACCAGTAAATGCACCAGTAAATGCAATAGGCGATGCAATCTCATAATAAGCATTTGCAACCGGGTCTAGGTCTATGAATGTTCGCGTAATAGATGTTAATTTACTAACAATTGTTCTTACAATTGTTCTTACAATTGGTCGTACTATGAGTTTAAACATTATTTCTTCCCGTTATGCTCAAGTGAGTAATGGTTCCCATCATTGAACCTACCGCCCCATCTACAAAGTGGGTGTAATGATTCCCAGTAGATCCCGAATGGCTCATGGTCTTTATCAGTTTTAAATAATTTACCGTCTTTGAATATGTTTAAATCAACTGCAAGTTTTAACTTGTGACATGAGTTTTTATGACCATACCCTTTATTTTCACCTATTGCGCCATGCAATCTGGGGTCTCTAAACCAATCGCCACCCCTTATCTCATGATCTCTTTCGTGAATAAAAAACATTAACTTACATAGTAACCTGCTAAACAATTCTTGTTTTTGCCCTAAACTAATTTGTTTCATCTTTAGCCTTTGCTATAGCAAGCTGCACTTCTATTCGCCTAAAATACCAATCTGATATATTTTTAATGACTAGCGATGCAACACCAATGACGGGTACATAAGTTACCCATTCTGGCGACTGATTAGCGCAAAATTGGACAAATTCATTTTGTGAGTTTCTAACAATACCTTGTGCAGTTCCACCACCAACACCTATACCTACACCTAAATATGTGATCAATTTACTAGCAATTGGATTTCCCGAATCGCTAATCAGTTTTAGTAACTCCATTGGACAAAACCTTGTTGCATGCATAAATCTACCTATTTAAACAACATAATACCACAACAAGAGGGTGTCTTTTAATACTAAAGTTTAATAATTTAACATGAGAAGTGTAGTAATTCTAATTGTTACACTTCTCATGTGAACTTTTATTATTCCTGCATTGGAGGAAGTATTATTTCTGTTAAGTGTTTTTCAACAATACTTTCCAAGTCTAAACCGTCATAAGTAGAGTCAGCATTAAAGTTAAAATCCACACCGTTATGTTCAACGTTAGTTAATGTGTAAGGTGTAGCGCCTTCTAATTCTGCCTCTTCTGAAGGCCAGTAATATACTGAGTAAACTACATGTTTTGAAGGATCAGGTGAATCTTGCTCATACGTAGCAAAATCTTCTGAGTTAAGCTTTATAAAACTAGACGTGTTTTCATGCATATCGGCTCTACGTACTTTAAACGTAGCGTCAGTGTGAGTCATGCTTTGTGGATCTGTAAAACTTATATTTTGTAACATGGTATTTTCCTGATTATGGTTAAAATTAAATAATATATTTGTGTTATTTTGACATTGAAACTATTCATTGCCAAGCAACCTTTCCAACTTAGTCAAACGTTCTTCTAAACGTGCGATAGTTTCAGCTTGTCTAGCTATAGTATCCGTATGCTCATTTACAGCAGCAATAGTTAAAACTACTGTGGCAGGTATTGAAACATTACGTATACGCCCTAGCTTCGTGTCATCTGTATATGAAATTGCTTCGGGCATAACCGCTTCAACATCTTGTGCAATTACTGATGCTTTGCGAGGATACTGTCCGTTAACTTTCTCATGATCAGTACGTTCGTGAGTAGTTGTTCTGAGGGTTCTAAGCTTTTCAGCGGCATTGGTTATTGGTTGCAGTTCTTGCTTTACTCGTATATCTGACGTTGCTATAAATTCTCTAGCTGTCATTCCTCCATTAGTTGAGATAGCGTTATTTGCTGTATTGGATACAAAAAGACGTTTACCAACTGTGGCCCTAATGTATGTTGTGTCTGCCATGTAGAACCCAGCACCACCTGACATTTTAAAACTTGATGCATAGATTTCCCCACTTACGGGATTATATTTAACTTTATTTGTAGATGACCTGTACAAACGACTGTTGCCATCATCAAACACTATGTTGTAAAGAGCATTTGCTGAACTAGCATTAACGGTTACTCTTGAAGCAATAAAAGTAGAACCTATACCGCTATACGTAGCATATCTAGCATCCGATTCAGCTTTACTATACGTTTCCAAGAAAGTACGTATGGCTGGCTTACTAGAGCAGTAACGTACATAGTTATCACTGCCATTGCTAACCCGATAAGCTATTGCACCACTTATAGTACTTTGATTTCCGTATGACGATCTTAAAAGTCGAACATTTATATCTGAAGACCCATTACGTTTAACTACAGTGTTTGCCACTTTATCTGCGGTTGTGTTTGATAAAGGTACATACGTAAACGCAGCTTGCTGTCTGAGTTCGAACTCTGATGAATCTTTACCATCCAGTTTATCTGCATCAATGTTAAGGGCATCAATCTCGGTTTTGCCAAAGTTACTGCTATCCCAGATTGTTTTCCAAGTACCCCACGCAGACTCACTTGTCGCTGCACGGTGTTTTAACTGCGGCCCTGTATATGCTATTTGTTGCTGAGGGTGATTAGGAGAGTAAGATCCCCATTTAGCAATTGTTTGTAATACCTGCCAACTATCATCTCCTGCTAAGGTGTCATTCCTGTTCTGAAAATCATACGATACATGTTTATCTGGGTAGTAACTAGGTGGTCTAATAGCTCCGCGAGTATCAGGAATAAACAGTTGTGAATGAGAATGGCTATCGTCAGCAACTGTTAAATAAAGTGTGGCACTACCCATATCCGTAAACGTAACAGTACCAGTCGCATCACCATTAATCGTCAAAGACATGTCGTGAGTTTTAGGTAAAAAAGTAGTACCTATACCACTATAAGTGGCGTATCTCAAATCAGCCTCAGTTTTAGAATAAACACTTAACGAGGTTCTAAAACCAGTTGCAGTATTCTTACGTATATAATTATCACTTGAAGAATAAAATACTGTATTAGTTGTCGCCCCTGACGCACCATGCGACATATTCACATAAGCACTCTGTAAGTACCTTGTGTGTATATCACCATTATCATCACGTTTAACTACAGTACCAACTCCTGTAGAATCACTTACATTTGTAAGTGGTACATACAACTGCCCCGCAGTTGACTGCAATAAATAACTAGGGATGTTTCCTGAGTGATAAACAGTTTTAGTAGTTCCACCACTTGTATACTGTAATTTATTACCAGCACCTAACCGCAAATAGTTAGTCATGCTTGTCGTGCCGCCTGTTGTGCTTCCTCCAAAAAGAAACTCACCGTTGACAGTAGAAACACCCATCAATGCTTTATGGGTTTCTCCTGTCTTCCCTACCGCTAAGTAACCAGTCGAAGTAAATATGTTGGTACCTGTCCAGCTTTGGTTAGCAGGTAATTTACCATAATTATAACTACCACTTGCAAGCATAAATGATGATTTAGTAGCACCATCCAGTGTAGCAGCATCTACGTTTAACGCATCTATTTGAGCTTTAGTAACATTACCAGATGAAATGTCAACACCACCTATAGTAAGTGTATGACCAGCCGTTATAGCTACGTCACCATCTACGTTGAGTGCCGTACCACTTGCTTTTTTAACGTTTAATAGGCCATCAACACCTAATGCGTTACCATTTGGGTTACTAAAAACACCCGCAAAATTTGATGTATTATTTGATTGTGCATATAGTTTGATTACACCAGAAGAAGCAAAAGCTTCGTTGTATGCGTCTGTATTTATTTTTACATAACTTCCTACATTTACAGAATTTGTACCAATCTCATCAAATATCCCAATACCGTTTACAATTAAGTTACCGTCAATAACAGTATTTACGGGTTGCCAAAAAGAACCGTCCCAAAATTTAGTTTCTGAAAAAGGGCCGACTGAGCTACTTATGGTCACTCTGTCATACACTTTTAAGTCAAAACCTCCATTGGTTATTGCTTGTAGAGCCAATGAGTCAGTCCAAGAAGTTCCTGTAATATAAAATTGCGACGATCCTCTTGGGCCTGCTTCAGTGCTAGGCAGACCTTGCTTGCTTTTACTGAATGATTGTTGTGCAGTCAAAGAAATAGGCGTTACACCGTCGAAAGCCAGTCCTGTAATATTAAATATACGGTGCCCTGTGTCACCAGAAAGACTAGAAATATCATTAACAGGCAGTACTAGGTCACCCGCAGCTAATCCTGAACCATAAGTAGTGTTACTCACTCCACTATCAGTAGTCGTTACTCTCCACTCTCCCGCACCGAATTGTACTCTGTAACCTAATGCTCTAGTTCCTTCAAAGAGACGAACTGTCGTACCTGAACCAGTAAATACTCCATTATTACCATCTTTATCTGTAGGTATTTGATGTGTTTCATTACTCAGTATGACTTGGAATGGTGATGAACCGTCTGATCCATCGACTAATTTATAAATTGTGAAGTAATCTATAATGCTATTATCATCATTAGACTTACACCACACAGTAATACTGTTATTGTTTCCTAAGCTGGCAGCACTTACAGTGTATACAGCACCCCCTCCTCCGTTACTCCACAATAAAGAAGTAGAAATACCTTGAGTCGCGGCTGTTACAGTTATGGTGGCATCACTTATCAAGTCACCATTTTTGTCGTACTTAAATGCAGAGCCTGTTGCCGAAAGAGTTAATGTCTTAGCTGCAACTGTTTCTCCTTTTGAACCAGATATTCTTCTGGGAGTAGACCACCCAGCTCCTTGTATAACACCTAAATGATTTTTGGTACCAATTATCATCCATATAAATAAAGTGTCTGTAGCTGCACTAGGAGAGTCTGTCCATGTAGAGTCAACTGGATCATCGGGGTCATCTGTAGGTTGTATAGCTGATAACGTAAATTGATAATCAGTGTAATCACCTCCATCACCTTCTTCACCCACTATGCGAATAGGAGTAGTCCAACCTCCTGTCCCAACTCTTTGTCTCATGTACAAGTCATTAGTCGCAAAACCAGCAGAGAAATTTGCGGCTGTTGTATCAGGTGAATACTGTACTTCTATTGAATCTCCAACTTCGCCTTTAATAATATATTCAGAGTATGCTGACCATCCACTGTTACTCCACGTTGTTACTCTGTCATCACCTGTTCCTGTACTTGTTGCGCTATATCTTGTAGTAGATACCCAAACTATTTTTCCATCTTCATAATTAGGAGTATCAGAATTAAGAGTAGGATCAGGATAAGTTTCAATAGAGCCATTAAACGTACCACCTACTGGCGCTGGCGTTGGTTGATTTACGCTATTTCTATAAATAAAAGACACAAACGAACCATCGTTACCATCAAAGTAATCTCTGCCTTTAATAGGATTATTTACAATAATAGATTCACCACCAACTGTGCCATCGTCTATAGTGTAAGTGCCATCAAGATTATCAGTTATAGTGGGGATTATGGCGCTAGGAGAATTACCATCTTGAACTTTGACAATATTGAAAGACCTAACAAATGTTGGGTAATCTTCCCTAGTCGCTGTGAATGTAATCAAGCCCTGAATGGCAGATAATGATCCAACAGTGTAAGTGCTCCCAGTTAATGAACCTGTGATACCAGCACTCTCGCTTGTAGTTATTGTCCATGAATTAGTATCATTAAGCGAACCAACTAGTATATTTAATTTTGCAGACGCACCTGAAAAATCACCATTATTACCATCACCATCGGTATATACAACGTAATTTTCTTTAGTTAGCTGTGCAGAAATACCGTCACCCACAGTAGCGTCACCTGAAGGTTGCTGGTAATAATCAAATATAGTTGGGTCAGTAATATCAACTGTAGGTACACTTTTACCAGCAACGATACCAAAAAATGTTTTCCCAGTTGGGTCAAGCGATATACCTACACCTGTTTCATTATCAGCGTATACATACCAAATGTAAGTCGTTTTTTCGATACCATTAACCGATACGCTTTCCCAATCACCTTTACCATTTGGTGTAACAATTCTATATTCAATCAGATAAGTAACATCGGGTGTCACATTACTTATAGTCTTGGCAATAGTGGTACCTCCTGAAATAACTGTCGCGTCAACACTGGTGTACCATTGCCACTCATATGTAAATTTGTTAGATTCAAGCTCAGGAGGCGCAACAGTTATAAAACCTTCTTTCGATGTGACAGTTGGGTCATCCGTAGAAGTTACTGGTATATAAATATCAAATTCAAGTAATGTAGCCTCACCTTCTAAATTTATACCATAAGGTACAATATTAGCGGTATACGACTCGACAATAGGACTGGTGATAAGCAAAGGTGATTGAGATACCCTTTGGTTTGTTTGTACCAGTAATTCACCCACATATATTTCAACGGCATACCATAATACGCGAGAATCATTTAATTCATCCCATTGTAAATAAAATTCGCCATTTACAACATTTAACTCAAACCCTGTGACAGCAGGTATCGTTAAAGTAATAGGTGGGTTAGCAAACGCAATAGGTGTAGGTACAACATTTGGGTCAGGTACATAAAAAGTATCGTCATACGCAATACAGTTTAAAACAGTTTCACCACCATTTTCAGATACCTCACTTACTCGCCAGTAGGCATTGGTTTCTTCCATAATTTCAGATGTGTGTTGAATCACATCACCTGTTTCAAATAACCAACCAATAGCGCCCACAGGTATTTCTAGTGTTCTAGGTTGTCTTGATATTCTAGCGTCAACCATTGTCCAATATAGTGCTTGGTCAACTTCAGATACATAATCCAAAGACGAACTACTAAAATTAGCGATACCTCCATCTTCAGCTAACCAAGCTGTATGTATGGCTGTACCATACTCAGGAAAGGTTGTTTCCACATCCACTTCAACTAGATCACCTAATTGAAGATAGAAGTTATCGTCGAATCCGCCATCTGTTTGACTACCGAATCCACCACCAACTTGCGAACCTTCACTCTCATCTTGAACTAACTGTTTAATAGTATAAGTCAGGCTATTTAATCGTTCTGTAAAATCACCAGACTCATATTGCGTTTCACCTTCTAAATCATCCTCATTAAAAGTCCATACAGATGAACTTTTAGTTTCAACCCTCACATTAAATTCACCATAATAATCAGATGTATATAATCGTGTTCCCTGCATCCATACGTTCATGTTATCAACGATGGGTTTACCAGTATCAATTTGTACATCTATCAAAATGGAGTTAATACCATCATTACCTATTGAGTCAGGTATCTGATCGAAGTGGTTTGCCAACTCGATAATATTAGAATTGGTAATAGGTATATTACGTTCACCTGCCCCATACTCTACCGAGCGTAAATAATCGGCATATTGTAATGCTGGGTTCCTTGAGAATACAGTTGTTGGTGTTTGATATGGGCCAACGTATGCACCCAATCTTGGGTCATATACTTTAGCACCTCTGACAGGTACTGTTATCTTAGGTGGACTGTTTAACCAATCATCTCGGTTCCTATTCTTGACAAATAAAAGTGTTAAGCCCTCACCTCGCATCCCTGTCAATCTGTTTTTCTCGGCAACATCCATGTGTTCAAACCAGAAACCTAGATCACCGTTATCGTTTTCTTCCAGTAGTGAAGATGTACTTGCATCGGCAGGTGTCCTAACCCTACACGACCATCCGCCAACATCACGCGCAGTGTTTGTTACCACGGTTATGTCAGAGCTATCATCATCTAATCTTATATTATTTACATCAACATAATCACATTCACCAATACTTATTACATAAATAAAGGTAGTGAAATAATGTCTATAAAATGTTTTTGACTTACGATGCTTGAGCATTAGTATAGGAACCAACTCGGCATTCTTAGCACCGTATATTTTAGGTAGCGCAGGTGGTTTTACTTCTTGGTCAATTGTACCGTTAAAATTTGCGGTATATTTATCTTTTTGCTCACCAGTAAATACAGTTGGACTATGACGCATTATTCTATCATTGGGGTATCTTTGCTGATGGCTAGAATCAATAGCATACCAACCATTATCTGCCGATAATGCGCCCAACACTGAGTCGATAACCAGTGTCACAATTCTATCTTCATCACCACCACTGAATGAATGACTTAACCCCCATGCAGTACGCACAGGTATAAGAAAACCTTCAAGAACAGAACCATCTTGAATAACACATCTATTTATAGATGTTGGCTTGTTTACATACTTTTCTGTTTTTATAGCTTGAATAATCGCAGGGTCAGTAACAGAAAATGACAATTCTAATTTATCCGATCCAGTAGAAGCTTTGCGACTAATACCATCAATTTCAACAATATTATGATTAGGAGTATAATTTTTACCACCAAGGTTTATTGAAGTGTGGTAATCAGTGTAATAAAGTATCCTATCGTTACCACCACCATACACGTCACCTAGATTAATTGTGATGAGGTTTGCATAAATGAAATTACCAGATGTTAAAGCGTCTTTTACTGCCTGTGGTGCGTTTATCATATTTTTTCAACAGCCTTTAATACTAGTTGCATATCTTGATTGTTTGATGCCTCCATCGACACCTCGATCACACCGTCAGATTGTAGATACCATGTTACATTGTTTACAATAACAGTGGTGGCGTTAGTTAAAGCCAACCTAATCCGAGATGTTAACTTTACATTCTGTGTACCCGATTGTAAAAGAGTATCTTCTGCAACTTCATAGACTTTAGTGTCATTTGGCATCTGTATATAATCACCTGCTAACAATTGCCAAGTACCTGTAGATGCCAAGGATATAATGTCTCTATTTGCAGACTGCGATCCAACAACTTTAATACCAGATGTAGGTACTGTGCCTTGAGAATAACTTAAACGTGGATGCACAAATAACAAAATATCATCAACAGCCCTCGATAATTTGGCCTTAATGCCCCTACCTTCAGTCATTGCCATATCATTGGTAACTAACTCGAATTCATAACGATGTACCCCTGTGTTGCGTTTAGAGCGTTTTAAACCCACACTATCGGACACATACATTAATCTGTTTTCGGTTATTGAACATTCAGCCCAAGGGAAGCCTACATTGTTGGATATATTAAGCAAAACGTTTACCTCTATTTTTACTACCTCTCGTAACCGAATCATACACCATTGTGTCTAATACTTTATTAGGTTTTTTAAGGGATCTTGCTACGGCTCTGGCTATTGCTTCTGGTGATACATTACCACTTGATGTAATGTTAAACGTATTGTTACCACCACCACCACTCATAATTTTAGCAGTATCTTCACGACCAGTAACCCTAGTGCCACCAGACTTACCTTTGACCAACATTCCATCAACCAATTCGTCACCGTACTCAGATACAATACCTATTTGATTCTGAGGTATTACACCACCTTTATCAAACGCACCAGCGAATCCTACAGCGGCTGCTGTCTGTGCAGTACCAAAAGCGGTAAACGCTGACGCAGCAGCAGGGGCCAACGCTGGGCCAACAATAGGTATCGCGGCAGTAGACGCAGCCGCATTTAGCGCACCAAGTGCAGTTTCAGCCGCACCCCTACCACCCACATTCAACACATAGACAGCTTTGATAGCCGCCATTTCAACTGTTTTTGCAGCCAACGTGGCTTCAACCTTAGTGGCTTCAGCCGCCACATGCACACCTGCTTCTTTTGTTTTTAAACCAGTATCCAATGTGGAGAATAATAAACGTTGTATACCCATTTGCACTAAGGCAGATATACCTGCTGCGGCAACTGACTTAAATGTATTTTTAAATGCATCGCCCAAATTATCGGCATTTACTATCGCATTACCTATACCGCTTGACAGGTTCTCTATCGTGCCTTCCAGCATATCAGCAGATATTTTTTCAAAGTCCATTGACGCAGTTTTAATGCCTTCAAGATATTGTTCCCACGCAGTACCAGATATTGCAAGTCTGTCACTTTCGTAATTTCTTTCTAATGCTTCAAGTTCAATTTTGTGGCCTTTCAACAATCCCTTTTCTTCTTCATATTGTGAGCGCAACTGATCTAACTTACCTGAGTCAGTAAGTGATGCTCGTAAACTTAATAATTTTCTTTCAGCAGCGAGTGCTTCATTTTGTACACGTTTTGCTTCGGCTTCTGCTTTGGATTTTTCACTTAACGCTTTAGTTGCGTCTTGAATACCTTCGACTCTTTCAGCCTCAGTAACTAGAGCTAAAGCATTAGCTCTAGCAGTGTCAATTACCGATTTTTCAGCGCCTTGCTCTATAAGTTGAGCTATTTTCTTGTTTGTATTATATCTTATTAATTGACTGTTAGATTGACCAATTTGTCTGGATTGGTCAGCTAATTCATTGGTTAAATCCTTATTACTATCCTTCCATTTTTTCTGTTCATCTATACCTTGATCCAGAGCGGAAGTATATATTGTAATATTCTTAGCCCCATCACTAACTATTTTTGCTTGCTCTTGCTGCAATACGGTATTCTCTAAAAGATCTTTATTTATTTTCTTTAATACTTTAGCGGAATTAACATCATTATTACGTGAGTCTTGACCTATTTTTAATCTTATCTTGGTTACTTTAGCGTTTTTCCTTAGCTCAATACCTTCTTTTTTTAATGTTACTAATTTTTTTGTTGCCGCATCAATACTTTCGTTTTCTTGCAATACTAATAATTGAGATTGCTCTTTAGTTAACCCTGTACTTTTGGCCAAATCCTTTAAAGCTTCTGATAACTCCTTAACTGCTTTACCACCGTCGAATAATGAAGGTAACAATAGGCTACCCATCATACCCACAAACGCTATTCCAGCACCTATGATTGCACCAGTTGGGCCGAACCCCGCAGCAAGTTGTGACCCCTGCTGTGAGAAGATTGTCATGGCGTTAGTACCCATCTGCATCTGTACCGCGACATCTTGCATTTGGTAACCGAAGTTCTGCATTTGACCACGCATACCACGGAATGACTTTTGTACGGTAGACCCTGCCGCTCGCTGCAATTGGTAGGCTTTAACTAACTGTAATGTACGTTTCTTTTGAGTTAAGGTAGCAGTTGAACCAAGACGATATAAAGCGTTTAACTGTTCTTGTTGGTCAGCAGTTCTACCAACTCTAGATGATAGTAGTTTAAATTCTCTTGATAAATCGTTGTAATTTTTCTCGGCCTTTTGAGATGCTGCGGTAGAACTCCTCAATGCCTGATCTGCTTGTGACACTGAGTCACGTTGTAACTGGTAAGATTTTACTAACTCTACCGTTGCTTTTTTCTGAGATAAAGTCGCAGATGACCCTAATCTATATATGGCGTTTAACTGTTCCTGCTGGTTAGCTGTTCTACCAACCTTGGATGATAGTAATTTATACTCTCTACCTAATGAGTTAAAACCTACTTCAGCTTTTTTAGCATCGCCAAAACTTTGACGCAATGTTGCACTAAGTGATTTTGTATCGTCAACAGTAGCTTTTACACTAACACCAAATTTTTTACCCAAAGAATTACTAAGCTTATTCATTGAGTCTTTAGCTTTGGTGCTGTCTTGTTCCATTGTACGCATGGTGACTTTCATATCACGCGCAGCTTTTTTACCATCATCAGTATTAACTTTGACTGTATAAGTTATCGTTCTCATTTGTGACATTAGCTTAATACCCTTTTAAGATTGGTAATGGATTCTTCGACTGTTGACTCTTCTTCGACGTACTTTATTGTAGGCTTATCGTTGTTATCGTCAATCGAAAAAAAAGCCGACCAGTATTCAAGTTCAGAGTCAGGCCAACTCATTACCTCAAATACAGGACGGCTTAGATGATTACAAATACGTTTTATCAATAGTAGCGATGGACTACTTAGTATTTCTTTTTTTTTGCCTTCAACCCGCTAGTTAATGGATTAATTTCTAAATAAGCATCCACCAATAACGAGCTTTGTTCATAAGACATTTCATTATAGATACGGTCTGCACCATCATCATCAGGGAATAACAATTCACCTTCTGTATTTTTGAGTACCGATGCAAGGGCGCAGCAGTTAAGCATTTGCCCTTGTTCATGATCAGGTAATTTACTATCAACTACCTTACTGATTAAGCTAAACCGCCTAGCTGTTTGACCTACAGTAGCTTTATCAATCAGGTAAGATTCAACAACCTTACCTTTCTCATCTTGAATATCTACTTTGATTTGTTTTTCCATATTATGCGCTCGCTGGATCAGTCCATGTTACATCAGTGTTTTGTTTGGCATTGACGGTAAACATCAACCATTCTTCACCAGTTGGTTCATCCATCTCAAAACCTAATGTTTTAATGGTGAATACCGCAATCGTACCAGTACCCGTAGCATCAGGTTTATCTGGAAACTCAATCTTGATAAGCATACTTTGATTCAATTTAGCAGCATTACGGAATGCTTGCTGATCTGTATCTGAACCAACATATTGGCCTTTAATACTCTTATCAGGGGCATCTTGTAAACCAGCACCATATTTTTTATTGGTGTCGGATAATGTGGTGGTTTCTTTTGCTTCTGACATTAAACCAACACCACCGATATTCGTAATTTTAGGAATAACAGTGTAAGCAGGTGTATCTAAATTTAAACTAAAACTTACAATCGTTCCAGCAGCTAACTTTGCTTCATTTGACATAATTTAACCCTCATAGGTTTGTAGATCTATTGTTGAACGGTAAAAACCTTGGTCAATATCTGACTGGGGATCACTATTCCTGTAAATGACAAAAACCCGCTGGAATTCATCAGTAGCTGTATTATCAATCGTTTCTATTTCATTTACAAGTGTGTACATATCTGTTGAATTTTCACAAATCAACGATAACCGCCATGTACAGTATTTATTTGTCTTACTACCGTCAAGAATCCGACTAAAAGCATGTGTTATGTCAACAAAACTTATAGCAGGAAGTTCCACACCTTCGGGTACAAAATCCCGATACACACTACATGAAGCAACAGAACTAAGTAAAGAATAAAACTTTTCATCATTCATAATTTGTCTGTCTCTTTTTTCATGTGTTTCAATATTGCAGGTGTTATTTTTTTGTTGTTAGCATCCCAAGCTGAACTTAAAAACGGTATAGGTGCAGAACCTTTATGCATCATTCTACCTTGTTTACCTTTAGCTGGTCGTCCTCTTGGACTTTTTTCAGTAGGTAGTTGTTCTAACCTTACACCAGCCACAGTCGAATGCGGCCTTATCCCATGCTCATACATATATGCTAATACAGGTGCAGGTAACCGTCTGTCTTCACTGGCGGTTTTACGCGACATATCGTAGATACCGACCGAACCGTACACACCACCATCGTCACCTATTTCTGCAGTATGCGATACAGATTCAACCATTACACCTGTCATATAACCTTTATTAAACATCATTGTAGTGTTGGATCTCATTGCAGAAGCAATGGGTGCTAATGATTCATCAATACTTTCTTTGACACTTAAATTAATACCATCAGAAAAATTATCCCACAAATTTGATATGTCTTTAAAACCGCTGGCTGTTAATGACATTTTGATAGCCATTATACTTCCCTTTGGGCTGTAATAATCATCTGTAGGTTATCATCAGAAGGTCGAATGCTTTCAACCGAATATAATTCACCTTTCCAGTCTAAGAAATGTTTGTGTAATAGTCGAGAATCATGTCGAGCAATGATCGATACATACTCGTTACTAAGGTTTACACCAGCCTTAATCAACTCAGATCCACTTAACACTTGCACGTTACCTCGCATCTCAAATACAAGAGTTGTGACTTTAGTATTACGACCTGTCGAGTCTCTAACGTTACCCATAGACTTAACAGTTAGTTTATGTCGCAATCTACCAGCACTGATCATACAATCTCAATCTTAGTAGTTTTTAACAAGTTTAACGCACCCATAGGCAATTCGTTCATTTTATCAACTGCAGTGCTTTCACGGTTAGCATATAAGTCTGCGACAATAATTTTACAAGCTTGTTTGACCATGTGAGGTACTTCATTAGCAGAATAACCAGCATTAAACACCACTGTCACATTGGCATAAGGGTCAACACTTACATCTTTGAGTGTTAATACTTCTGAATACTCATTGAATTCGTATGTGACCAATTCATCACCAGCCATAACCGAAATTATTGAATTGATGGGTGAATAAGGTAGGTAAAGCGATACTTCTTGAGCTACAAATTGACCTGTGACCAAACACCTACTAAATAAACGATTAGTAGCACGTTCACACATATCAGAGGCAGCTTGTATTAATGTGTTTATATAATCATCATCATCATTGAAGTCTACAATGTTTAACTGATTTTTAGCCTCGTCCAAGGTTAATATAATTAATGGCTCAAGGCGTGTGAATTTGGTAAACATTGTAATCCTCTTATAAAAAAGGCCAGTGGTGTTACCCACCAGCCTGATTACTTCTCGGAGTTAATTAAGCACCAGCAGTAGTTGCAGCACCTATGATGATAGCATCATTTTTACCCACAATTTCAAAGTATTCTTTATTTACTTTGACGATGGTAGAACCATCACTTGTGTAAGGGTCTAAAAGGATATAATCAATATCACCAGCACTAATGTAAAACGCAGAATCCAACTTACCGAAGATAAGGAAAGGAGCATTAGCTGCGTTGAAGTTAGGCATATAATCGTCTAAAACTACAGGGTAACCATTGATGGACATTGGTTGACCCATATAACCAGCAGAAAAAACAGGATTATCGTTAGCATCACGTAATTTTTTGAACTTACCCAATGTAACTCTGTTCATGTACCATTTAGCACCAGCCAGATAAGCTGTTGGCAATGCTGTTTCAAAGTCAATCAACCAATCAACAGTTGCTTTATCTGTAGCAGGAAGTCCACCAGAAACACCTGTACCGACAGCAGGGTAGAAGTCTGGGTTACGTGCGCCAGTACCAGTTGTAGGTTTAAATGACTCACCTGTAGTATTGGTAAGGTTTAGACGGTTACTAGACAGGATACCACGCATGTTTTTGCTGTTACCATTACCGAATAGGATTTGGTTAACAACATAACGGCCTACTTCATCATCCAACAAGCGTAACAATTGACCATAAAGGTCTAAGTCGCTACCACTCATGGCTTCATCAGTAATACGAGGTTTAGCATTGATTTTAGCTATCTGGTTAACTACTTCTGCGTAACTTTGCACTTCAGTTTCAGAAATGGCAGTACCAGCAACATTCTCAATACCTTGTTGTACAGAAGGGTAAGAGATCAACACTTCTTCACGTAGGCTACGAGGCATATTGCGCATACCAACAGCACCCATAATTGGGTAAGCTTCACGCGCACGTTCAGTTACTTCGCGAGATAGAACTTGGTCAATAGACTCTAAACCAACACCAGTTCCAGTAAGGTTCAAAGCAGCCTTAACATGGTCAACGACAAACGATTTAAAACGACCAGTATCTTTACCTGACTCATCTTTAGCACGAATAAACGAACCAATAGCAGTTTTAACAGCAGTTTTAAGTTGCAATTCTTGTGCTTTGGTATCTAAAACCAACTGTGGCTTGTTACCTTTAACTTCAAGATCAGCAATCTCGTTCTTTAACTCGGAAATGTCAGCAGCAAACTTGGCTTTTTGAGCTTCGCTTAGTTGCTTTTCAGATTTAAGTTCAGTAGTAATTGTGGCAATTTCTGATTCAATAGAAACATTTTTGACACGCAAGTTTTCGTAATTTTCTTGTGCTTTTGCAAGCAATTGTTCGAGATCCATAATAGGACTCCTGTAAAAAGTTAATAAAAATAAGTAATGTTAGTCACTGTATCTCACAGTCTTTTCACAGTATCCCACTGTTAGTTAAACATAGAGTATTTTTTAAGTGAACTTAAGTCAAGTGATGATTTTATACTTGGCTTATATACCGAGCATATCATCATCGCTTGCTTTCGAGATAAACCACCTTCACGCAACAAACGTTCTAGTTCTCTTACTGTAGGGAATTCACCTTCGTCAAAATGTGATTTTATACTCTGTAGAGTAGATTCATCATTACAAGCAAAATTAACAAAAGAGATTTCTTTGACATCTATTTCGTGTAACTCATTAACTTGTTTTTCTCGATTCATTTTCTCTTGGATGACATTGTAGCCAATAGAGAATTTATTAATGGCATCATCTTTAGCCAAAACATACAAGTCTGAACCTGCCGTTGTTTTAGACAATTTACCTTCAAAGAATAAACCCTTACTATCTTCTTCTATTCTGTGTATTTTACCTACAGGCATGGAATAAGCATCATGTGACCACAACAATGAAGGTGTAGTGCCATTATCCTTATGGTCATTTATACTCTTGGTATAACAACCATCCATAGCCACATCTAAGGCTTTATCCACTACATTTTTTACATTACCGTAAGCAGTGAATGACATATCATCCCCTTGACTTTTAAACTGGCAATCCATAAATAATTTATTCATCGGTTTCGACCTCTGTGTTTTCGGGTTGTTCATTCGCGGTATTTTCCCGCTCCAAGGCTGCTGCTTGTAATTTTGGTATGTCGGTTAATAAACCGAAGGTGAGATTGTTTGTATCAATTGCGAATACATCACCACCATCAACTTTGTCACGTCCTAAATCTTCACGACCCTCATTCAAGCTTATTAAACCAGTCTTGATTTCAGCGGCAATGGATTCAGCCTGAGACTTGCGGTCACCTCTTGTATATTGTCGTACATCTATCTCCACAATAAGACTTGTGGGTAGTATATTATTTAATGCGTTTTCAAACTTAGTGATTAACGGCACTAACGAATCACGCAAATAAGATTTATTATTTTCTTCAAGGCTATTATACTTTTGCGCTTCAACTACACCTACACGCGAAGGCGGTACTCTAAACACACCGCATATTTGTATTCGACTGAATACTCGTTGTTTAATCAATTCGCTATCAGCAGGGGATAAACCCATCGCCTGATATTTTAACCCGTTTTCCAACACAGCAGTTTTGCCAGAATTACCAGCACCGCCATGAGTCTTACCCCATTCATCTTTTAATCGCTGTATAGCTGCACCATCTTTAAATATGGCATCTGTGGTGAGTACACCAGATGGCCTTGCACCTTTCTCCATTAAGCTCGCTATGTGTTTCTCTTGGCTTACAGCCACACCTATGGTCATAGCGGCAGCAGATATAGGCGATAAACCCTCATATCCATTTAAGCTGTTTAATTTGATGTGAATAAGGCTATTACCAGCAAACTCGATTTTAGGTTTACCATCATTAGTAGAATACGTGTAATACACTCTACCGTTGGTATCCATTGCTGGACGGATATTAGTTTGAAACCTAAACGGTATTAATTCAGCAATGTTCCCAAATTTATTAAGTACAGGTAACATATAAAAATTACCGTACAACTCCATATTTGTTACATACATTTCCATCAGGTCTTGTGTGGTCATATAGTCGTTAGGTTTCATTGAGAAGATACGATGTTCTCTTGACCCACGTTCTAATTTTTTACCACTACGTTTAACCAACAACGGTAATTGGCCCAATGATTCAGCTTTGTCACGAATACACGTATAAACAATATCGGTATCAATAGCTGAAACAGGTGTTACATTTACACCCGCATGTGTGTTATTGCTTCCAAACATGGGGATACCAAACTCATTTTCATATTTGCTAAGTAAACCCTTAGTTTCCATCAATTCAGATTTTACGGATTTAGATGCAAACCAATTTGAAGGATTAATGTTTATACGCATAAAAGTTCTCTGGTTTCATAAGGGTTTACATCCGCTGGTTCTTGTAAAGTAGCGCAAGAAAGAGCAATAATTGTAGCTACTAATGGGTCAATCTTGTCCGTCTTATCGTTCTCACGGACTACTTTAACATTATTTTGCTCAGTAAATTTTGCTATAGCACATGTACAAGCAAATTCAAATAGTAAATCATTGTATCTGAATGTGGCCTCTTTAATCAATCCCTCTAATTTTTTAGCGGGTTCGGACATATTACCTGTACCTTGTGAAACAGATACCATAGTGAAGTTGTCACTTTCAATTAAATCTTCCGATATCTCTTTCATGTGCCAAGGATCATAACCTAGCATTTCAACGTCAAAATACTTAAAAGCCCATCGTATAATATCTTTAACCTGTTCATCACGTATTGTACTTGTATCCACCAATATTAACACACCTGTGTCAACAGCCTTACGATATATTTGTTTTAGGTGGTCGGTGGCTTCTTCCATTGTCTTTTTAGGTAGCAGATGAACATAGAAACAATCAGCCCCGTACATCTCGTTAGGGAACAATAAACATAACGAAGTTAGATCGTGAACCCTAGATCTATCAATTCCACCAAAGCATTTTTTACCACCATAGTCACCGACCACCTTGTCAAACTTGCATTCATTAACTTCATCCATGTTGAGCCATTTATCGTAACCAGATACAAACAAATTTAGATGCTTGGTTAGAAAGTTTATTTTCTCCTCGCTGGATAGTTTAGCTTCGATACACCTATCTCGCATATAATCTAAACGAGGTTGATATCCTATAGCTGGGTTAGCTTTTATCCATACATTTTCGTCATCCCATTTATCACCTTTGTCTACCTCGTAGATGGCGTAGAAATAAGCATCTTGTTCAATCACTCCCGACAACACAGATTTACCAGCTTTGTTTAGGTCAGTGCATATTCCATCAAGCACAGTTCCAGCAGTAGTAATGGTAAACATGAGTCCTTCTGGTTGCGCACCAAAAGCAGATACCATTACCCCATATAGATTTCGATCCTTGATTGCATGGCATTCATCCAGATTTGCTACAAGCGGGTTTTTCCCATCCAGTGTGTTACTGTCCGAAGCCAACGGCATAAAGTGGCCTTCTTTACTGGGCATCAGTATATCGTGTGTTCGTGCCTCGAATATGGTTTGCAATCGGGGAGATAACTTAATCATAGTATGAGCGGCAGACCATAATTCTTTAGCTTGGTCTTTCTTAGTGGCGACCGAATATGCTCTTGGTTTGAAATAACCAGACTTGTACATGTAGTACAATGTCAGTCCACCAGCTAATGTGGACTTGCCGTTTTTCCTACCCACTTGAACGTATGCATACTTGTATTTACGCAAACCCGTATCGGTAACCTTCCAAGCTACAAGACAGCATACAATAAATATTTGCCAAGACAGTAATGATGTAGGTTTACCCACTTCCTTACCATCAGTGATAGGTATAAATTTAAACCATAGTACAACTGACTTAGCAGCTTCAATATCAAAATAGACATCAGTCCTATTTAAGTCATTTAAATGACGTTCACAAGCTTTTCGTATCCACTGCCCAGCTTTAATGTGACCATTCACAACGTCATGCGCATACTTATGACACCACCGATAATCCTGATCACCTTGCACTAGGTGATCAAAAGCGTACTTACTGTCTGCTGTTATTGCCATAAATATTTACACATCATCAAAACCATCATCCGAGTTATTACCCGCTGATAATACCTTACCTCGACTGGTAGGTGTCATTTTGAATTCCTTTAGATAGAAACGCACAGCAGCTTGGGCATCTTTCAACACGTCCAATGCAGGATTACGTTTTAACACCATCTTACGATCCCCTTGGTATTCCATGTTCATACCATTATTAGCAATAGAATAATTACAATCATCTACTAATGCCATGTTAAACGCCAACATACCTAACCCATAAGTATCAACCGATTGTATAACAGTTCCATTGTCTTTTATTTGGTCATACATTGATTGATAATAAAATATCTGTAATTCTGTTATTATAAAATTCGGGTAAGCATCCCTTATACCGAATTTTGTTCGGTCAATTATAGTTCTTGCATACTTTTCTTCGGTACCTTCGCATTCGTCAGCATATTGTTCTGTTGCCCTAGATAGTTCTGGCAATGCAGGTGATCCCATCATCATTCCTCGTCATTTAATGTGTGTTTTTACCATTTTAACCTCATGAAACGATTTTACAATACGACATTTTGTCATACTGTGTGTCTACCTAAACAGCCAATTCACTTACAAAAGAGGGAAGCGGGGATACCTAGATACCTGCCGATTTGTCGTACCATCCCCCCCATCATTTCATCCGATTCAAGGCAATACAAGGCATTACACGAGGCGATCAACAAGAGTATGATAAAAGATTAACCTATAATTAAAACATGCTTAGAATTGTATACAGTGACGAATTGAGCTATGCCATTGAGTTAGCTATGCCATTGAGTGAGCTATGCCATTGAGTGAGCTATGCCATTGAGTGAGCTATGCCATTGAGTGAGCTATGCCATTGAGTGAGCTATGCCATTGAGTGAGCTATGCCATTGAG
>Ga0209119_1001829_pt1 | contig 20374 bp, 21 predicted proteins | sample COG_03_FD_184747 | JGI IMG/M metagenome (GOLD analysis project Ga0209119, IMG submission 184747) | Pelagic Microbial community sample from North Sea - COGITO 998_met_03 (SPAdes) (version 2) | ecosystem: Environmental > Aquatic > Marine > Neritic zone/Coastal water | place: Helgoland, sampling... | reverse complement strand
TGTGGACCCAGCAGCGTTGTTCTTTCGTCGTCGGGTAGACGTCCCGCAGTGCGGTACAAAAAACCCAGCGCACCGTGCCCGCAGGCCAAATCAGGCGCAATCGTCAGCCCTCGTTTTTTCAGGCTCCAAAGAAGGTCTCGCCAGCTATCCTCTTTCTCGCGGCGCATGGAAAGCGGGATGTTCTAAATCACTGCTGGAGACAAAAAGTTCAGCTTGGGTGACGAAAGGTTTCTGCATGAAACGACGATACCAAATACTCGTGCTATTGGGAATCCTCTAGTTATGCTGAGGTCTCACCTTATTATGTATTAAGGAAATAGTCTGATATTTGCACTTGGTCTTCTTTCCTCATTCTATCAACATGTTTTATTATAAAGCTATTAGACACTACGCTGTCCCCATTACCCTGATTTTCAAGAGGAAAATATGAATTAAAAATTTCTTGAATGCTAGATTTAACGTAGTTACTGGAAGCTATTAGGGCCTCCAATTCTAAAACCGCATTGAAGATATCTGATCCTTCACAGTTTTGTATATCATAAGCCGAAGGTATATCGTTTACCTCTGTAACTTGGCCAATTTTATAAAAATGCGCAACTTGCTCCTCAAATAATACATCTACGCCATTATATCGCATTAATGCGGGTATCTGAATGGTTTTTTGTCCAGGATAGCCAGAAATTCCAAAATGGTTAACCGATAGGAGGGGTACGCCCAGAACATCAGGTATATAAGCGAACCCTGAAGCAGATGCTAAAACCATATGGGCGTTCCTAATCAACATATAATCGTATTTACTATTAGCGAAATCAGAATTTGCATAATCAATTACTCCAAGTCTATGAAAATCAGCTGGCATCTTTTCGCGACCTGCAAAAATAACTTTGAAACCCGCTTCTAAATAATATTCTATCGTTGGAAGGTATGTAATTGGATCAAAAGCTTTTGCTGTTGCATTAACCACTTTATCTTTAATTTGAATTACTACGTATCTATTAGATCCTAGAAATGAAAGAAATTTTTCTGATAGTTCAATATCTTTCCTTAAAGGAAAGTATTCCAATGACTTCTTACGCATACAAAAGTATGGTACCTGTCTATCTCTAAATACCGATCGATGCTTCAATATTTGGCAATTTATCGAATTTTGTGTCTTCTGAAATACATAATTCCCTTGCCCTGCATCGATTGCTAAATCAAAAAACCTAAGAGCCAATGGATATAAAAAAGCGTTTAATACACCGCTCTCTACAAGTCGCACTCGGTCAGTCGATAGTATTTCCTTCATACCGATTGTAAGCTCGTTTTTAGGGTGTAAATACCAGACTTTGAAACCGCTGTAATTCTTTCCCTCCCTTATAATCCGGTTAAGGTAATCAAGCTCCGGATAAATATGACCAACAGCGTAAATGTTACTGATTGAGATCAGAACCTTTTTCTTTCTTAAATATAAATAAGCAGGAAAAAAAAGAAAATATATGTACTTAGCTAAGAAAACGGACACAATACTATGATATTTTAGATTAGGTGATATGAAGCTATTTACTCGCCTATACCTAGTAAAACATATAAATCTTAGCAGATGGATTATAATTTTACTTAGTAAGTACCGCCTTAGTTTGGAAAATGTTTTTAAAGTGTTTCGCAATGACGTAATCCAATATATATTTTTCGATACAGACACAATTTCAGAACTGTAAGCGCCCTACGCATTAGAAAATTTAAAATAAAGTATCTATTTGCTGTTTTAACTCGCTAATTTTCAGAGGTGTATTCCCTCTGCGGGAAACTTGAATACTTGCAGCAAGCGTGCCCATAAAACTAGATAAGTAAATATCTCTTGTTTTACAGAATGTTAATGTTGATATTGCCAGCAGAGAGTCTCCTGCTCCACTTGAATCTACTGTTTCAACATCTAACACTCCCAAGCGATCAACCACGATTTGGCTGTTCATTGAGTTGAAAATCATCAAGCCTTCTTCCCCTAATGTCATAATCAAATTAGAAATTTTATTTTTGACAAACAGCTTTTCACCAACGTATGCTAGCCCACTGGTAAAATCATTAAGAGCAACTCGTACTTCAACTTCTGTAGGTGTCAGTATGTCTACACCAACATATTTGTATAAATCTCCGGATTGTGACGATGTTTGGCAATCAGCAACAACGCAAACTTCTTTTGATTTACATAAAGTAATTATTTTTGACACTAAATTTGGACTGAGTATGCCATAATTAAAATCAGATAATATAATAAAGTTTAACTTATCAACTTTACGCAGAACACTCTCGTAGATAGTCGCCTCAATATTTTGATCAATAAAATGAGTTGACAAGTCACTAGCTCTAAAAATGCTCTTTTCGTCCCAAACATAACGCCTTTTAGTCGTGGTTTTTCGTGACGGATCAATTAATATTTCTGGTGTTAATGCAAACTTAGAAAGTTCTTCCTTACTCGAGTTACCTAACTCATCATCACCCACCACGGTCATAAAGACAATATCAGCGCCAAGGCTTCCACAGTGCGCTGCGACTATACCAGCCCCCCCAACGTACCTAAGCGTTTCTTTAGTCTCATAAACAATATTTTTATCTTCTTGAGACATGCCCACAGGTAGGCAGCTCGTATATTCATCATAAATCAAATCGCCTATTATCAGTCCACGTAATTCAGAAAACTGGGACAATACTTTATTTACTTTTGACCGCGAAATTCCATACCTTTGCCGATAAGCTCGGGCAAAAGTATCTAAACCTTTTTTATTTTTCTCTACATTTAAAGTCAAACGGATTGAATCAGCACCACTCATAAATACCATTTTGGCGCCGACTGAATTTATTGTCTCAATTTCAGGGTTCAATCTATTCGTAAACTCGTGACCTTTTAAAACAATTGAAGGTCTAATTTCCTCTATCAATAAGTCTGTATCTTGAAATTTAAATATGTCGTCTATCAGTTTAATGGACAGTAAATTAGCGCAACGGGTTTCATAGTCCAAACGCATCTCGGTGTTCGCACACTGGTCATCAAGTAGACCAATGATTAATTTGTCACCTATTTTTTTTGCATACTGAAAAAGCCGAATATGACCTGCATGCAAGATATCGAATTTACCATAAATTAAAACTGTTGTCATTATTTTCAATCACCCTTTTGGAGATATTGCTCTGATTCAACTAACCGACGCAATATGAAACGTTCACACAGTGCTTTGGGCTACAATCCACCTGCGCCAGAGGACATTATACAGATGGACCTAAGGCCAATCATGCATTAACTTTCAAGTTGGAACATTCAAGTGGGGTGCTCAAATTAAATCCGGGTTGCAGATCAATTTAACAGAGTTTTACTTTAAAAACGGATTATTGGCCGTATTGTTTTTGAATCTAATAAATCGTTCAATGCAATATTAATATTTTCAAATTCATAAAAATTTCCAATAAGGTTAGCGATGGATAACTTTTTATTAATCTTTAAAATTTCCAATTTCTTTATACTTTCATCAATCAAACCACCTCCGCCCCAGGTGCCAATAATTTTTTTCCCACGAATTAATTCGTGGGGATCAATAGATATTTTTTCTCCACTTGGTGGGTGTGAAGCAAAAACTAGCACCCCAGTATCCTTTATCATGTTGAAGCCTGCTTCGATACTTGACGTGGTGCCCCCGGCCTCAAAACACACATCAAATAGACCTTTATTTTGAGGTAGAAACTCCTTAAATTCACTAGACTTAATATGGTGGCACTCAGTTATCCCAAGTTCTTCCGCTATTTTTAGTTTATCTAGATTGACATCGACAACGGTAATATTTTTTAAATCTAGTGCAAGACACGTAATCAAAACGCTGAGGCCAATGCCTCCTAGACCTATTATAACAATTTTATCAGTATAATTGGGTGTATGTTCTGTCAAAACCATGCCTGCGCCAGTGGGTATGGCGCACCCTAACAATACAGCTTCTACATCGTCAAATGCTGCAGGTTTAGTAAAAACCTTATTCTCCGGAACTATGCTGAACTCTGCAAACGTTGCTGTTTTGCCAGCATTTATTGTTTCTCCAGCAACAGTTTTAAACGTAGGTGTAGGGCCATCTTGGCCCGAAGAGTTAAGCCATGAAGTTACTACTTTTTGGCCAGGGGTAACTTTCCTTACACCAGCACCTACTTTGTAAATCGTCCCAACCGCCTCATGGCCTAGTAAATGGGGCAACCATTTATCAGGGCCCCTACCTCCAGAAACTTCCATAAGTTGACTTCTACACACTCCGGAAAAATCGTTTTTCACAACTACCTGGGTCGGTTCAGGATCCGGTAAAATAAGTTCTTCTATGCTTAGTGGCTTTCCAAGTTCCCTCAAAATAGCAGCTTTGAACGTTTTCAAATAGACTTTCCCTTATTTTTTCCTGTGAGCACAATTACCATTTAGTTTTCTGTGCCGCAATCGATGCCCGCATGTTTTAAAATTATTATCCAATAACATTCATGGCCTGAACAGTTTATTGAGGGTCAAGTCCAATGCTTGATCACATCCTAGTTTTGGTGCGATGCAAAAGGGATTATCCATCATTCCCAATGTACTATTTTCGTGAACAAAAAAATCTTTTCCTAACCTCTGCTTAGCAGTAACACTGGATATTAAATCATTTGATTTAGACAACTTTATCAATAGTTTTTCAGCAATTTCAAGATATGATACGTTTCTGTCACCACTAATATGATAGGTAAGTGAGGTTTCCAAATTTGAAATATCAAACATTATCTTAACTACCTCATGTAAATCAAGAGGAGAGCAATACATATCAGTGAATGGATAGATAGTTTCATCACATGCTATTCTTTTAGCCCAACTTTTTAATAGCGGTAGTAGGGTATCTGATAATTTGGTTAACCTTACTATTGTAACTTTATCATTGTTGGCAACTTTTTTTTCCAGCAAAGCCTTTAATAAGCCATACTTATTCATTGGGTTTTGCTCTTGTTTTAGAGACGGGTAAGGTAGAACTCCATCAAACACCATGTTAGTCGAAGGAAGTATTATTTTTTGACTTCTGGACTTCAAGAAATCGATGAAACGCTCCGACTGTTCGACATTTACCTTATAAGCTAATTCATAGGAGTTTTCGCATAGATCAGTAGCAGTGATAGCCGCCAGGAAGTAAACACAAAATAGATCATCAGGAATATTTGACCAACTTTTTTCGTCCATGAGATCAAAATATATAAATTCTGGCCCCAATCCCTTGCGTCGAGAAGTTCTATTAAAAAAAAATTTATTGAGACGTAAAAACTCACATAACTTTTGGCCAATAAGGCCATCAGCGCCAGTTACCAAGTATCTCTTTTCAGTCAAAACAATAGACTATGTACATTATGTGAATTCATTAGAAGGGACCCTTAAACCAGTCACCAGGTATGTCATGATGGAGGCTATGCCTAATTATAGGTTTTGTGATCTCATAGTTGTTAGTCATGGAAAGTACTTTATTGATCACATCATCTGCATTGTTATAGTAGTTTTTAGTAAGAGAATAACCCGTTGGCTCTGGCATGTCGGGCAAAGAAATTTTTCCTGCTTTGTATTTTTTCTGTGCATGCTCCTCTTCCATAACTCTCGATATAATCTCACTTGACACTGAAAACGATCCTGCGCTTGTTTCAACACATAAAATATTTTCTGTCTTTTCAAGGGATTTGAAAATAGTTTCATAATCGAGGGGCTTGATAGTTCTTAGATCAATTACTTCGCAAGAAATGTTGTGCTCTTTTTGTAAATATGTGGCTGCATCCAAACACTCAGAGACCATGTAAGAGCTAGTCACTATGGTCAGGTCAGTGCCATTCACGACCACATTTGCTTTACCTAACGGCAATTCGTAATATCCGGACGGAACCTCTGAAGTAGAATTATGCAGCCATCTGTGTTCTAAGAAAACTACTGGATTAGGATCAAATATTGATGCCATAAGCAAACCCTTGGCGTCTGCAGAATTGCTAGGGCAAACTACTTTCAAACCAGGGATATGGGCGAACCACGCTTGCAAGTTTTGTGCATGCGTAGGCCCTTGCCCCCAGCCTCTTCCTAAAATTAACCTAATGGTTATGGGTATACTGACTTGTGAGCCGAACATGAAGTGCCATTTGGCAGCTGAGTTAACAAGTTGGTCCATTGCAAGAAGAAAAAAATCTAATCTTTGATGTGTCATAATAGGTTTGAAGGATCGCATTGATGCACCAATTCCAATGCCTGTCATTGCATTTTCAGAGCAAGGTGTATCGAACACCCGTTTGGGGCCAAATTTTTGTAATAAACCTTGAGTGGTGCCGAAAACCTCTTTTGGATCCGTAACTCCTAATCCAAAGCATAATACCTTATCGTCCTCAGCCATTGCAATTGAGATTGTTTCAGAAATCGCATCTGAATATTTTGTTATATTAGTAGTCATTTAGCAAACTCTCCAAGCATGGCTTCACTTTCGTCGGGAAACGGAGAGTCTTCCGCAAATTGGAAAGATGCATTAACTTCTGTTGCGATTTCGTTGTTAATCGCTTGTATCTGTGCGGGGGTCAGCATCAACTCTTCAATATATGCTTTTATTGGATCTCTGCTTCGCCAGCCCTCTATTTCTTTGTTCGGACGATAGTTCAGATCATCGTCAAACATTGGCCCACAGTGCTCTCGCCACCTGTAAGTTTCACATTCAACCAGGATGGGGCCACCACCGTTTTTAATATTTGTTACAAGTGAGCTAAATTTATCAATTAACTCTACTACATTATTTCCATCCAAATTAAATGATTTTACGCCCATAGCTGAAGCCACTGCAGATATGCTTCGGTTAAGCGGCTGTCTAACTGCTTTGGGGCTATAAACAGAGTAATGATTATTTTCACAAACAAATAAAACTGGTAGTTTATGCAGAGCTGCGAAATTCAGGCATTCATAATAGACGCCCTCTTCCGTTGCACCGTCACCGAAATAGACGACTGATAAGTTTTTAGTTTCTTCAAGTTGCAACGCAAAACCTAGTCCCACACCAATTGGTATACTATTTCCAACAATTGCTGAGGTACCCATGAAGCCGACTGACCTATCTATAAGGTGCATGGATCCACCTTTCCCCTTTGAGCACCCAGTTGACTTACCATATATTTCAGCAATCATTGCTGGTAAGTCACCACCTTTAGCCAAGTAATGAGCGTGACCGCGGTGAGTGCTTACAGCCAAATCATCTTTGTCGAGAAAACTTGACAAAACCGCTGGTACAGCCTCTTGGCCTATTGATAAATGCGTCGGACAACGCATTTTTCCTTCTGAGTATCGAGATGCAATCTCCTCCTCAACAGCTCTAATTTTCTTCATGGCTCGGAGGATAGAGTACTCAAAGGTAATATCATTTTTGATATTCATGGCATGAACCAAAAGTAGTCGCCGGTATATCCAACCTCAGCGAAAAGTTTAATCCAATCATCAACAGATAAAATTGTTTTAGCCGTTAAATTCCATGCAAACATACGTTCTTTCTCGTCTTCATTATTGTAAGCATCAACAGTAATGAAAGATTTTCCCTTGGATACTCTTTCAATTTCACGAAGCGATTGCTTGCACTCTTCTAATGGTAAATTATGGATTGAATTTATTGATATCACCACATCAAAGCTATTGTCAGAAAAGGGGATATTTTTTGCGTCGCCGACTTTGGCATAAGGCTTAACACTTTCAAGGCAATGGGAAATAGCATACTCAGAGACGTCTATTCCAGCAATTTCCAAGCCAGGGATATCTTCTTTGAGGTCATGCAACATAAAGCCTTTTGCACACCCCACGTCTAAAACGCTCATGCCGGGAGACAAGTTCCAATGCTTTCGAAATGTTGGGATAACAGGTTTCCAAAAACGAGGATTATATGTAAAGCCACCATAGCCATTTTTCCTATCACCATCGAAAAATTCCTGGCCAAATTGTCGTGCAATTGCTCTGTCTGCATCTGTTTTGCTATCCGCACGCTCAAATACATTACGTTTAGATAGAGGGTAATTAATTAACAGGTTTGTCGCTTCACCCATTAGCCTTCTCCAGAATTTTTTTCATCGTCTTAATTGTATGAAAATTATCACTATCGGTTAAGACCCCATTTTTATGCGCTTTGATTATGTCATCTATAGCATTTGAAATAGTATGCTTTGGTGTGAACCCTGTTGCAGTAAGTTTATCCGAGTTTTGCCTGTACGATCTTGGATCGTTAGATGGCTTAATTTCAATTTCGCAATCGATTTTACTTTGTATGAGCTCGGCAATCTTGAGGATACTTACATTTTCGAAGCCGGCATTATAATTGCCACTATCAATTTTCTCGGAATTTTTCAGAAAATGTTCATAAACCCCCACCATATCATTTATGTGTATATTGGGTCTTGTTTGCTCCCCACCGAGAACTGTAATTTTTCCCTTTGAAACCGCCTGATAACTCAAGAGGTTTACAGCCACGTCCAACCTCATCCTCGGCGATAGTCCACAAACTGTTGCGGGACGAATATTATGGATCTTCATATTATCTGAGTAACTTAAAAGGACACGCTCGGCGACCATTTTTGTCTTATTATAAGCCGATATTGGTACGAGGCTTAAATCTTCTGTGACATGCTCCTCGTCTTTTAAACCATAGACACTTCCAGAACTGGCAAAAATAAATTGATTGACCGTACCGGCTCTACCCGCTTTGTCCATAAGCTGCTGCGTAGCCAGAACATTAACCTCCCATGACAAAGTTTGATCTAAATCAACCGCAGGATCATTCGCTATATTTGCTAAATGAATTATTTTGCCAACATCAATTAAATCATTAGGAACAATTTCCCGAGTATCTTTTTTATCAACTTTTAACCTTGGGTGAGCACCAAGGTAATTCCCAAACCATTGAGTATCTATTACGTGAACTCTATATCCAAGCCCAAGAAGTCTTTCGACCAATAAAGTTCCCACATAACCACAGCCACCTGTAACTAAGATTTTTTCCATATTTTTTCTCCAAATAGTTATGATTTATGTTCATAGTGCCACTTTAAATTTTGAAACTCTTCAAAATTAGCGTCAACCCAAGACACTGTTTCATTTAGGCCCATATCGAATGGCATGGCTTCCCGCCAATTAAGCTCACTTCTAATTCTATCAGATCCAAGTTTGTAAGCTTGGTCTTTTCCTAGTCGTTCTTCGCCAATTATAGCTAAATCTTCAAGGGATTTACCGTAGATAGTTGCAACTTTTCCTACAAGATTTTTGATTGAAATCAGTTCTTTTCCAGAAATATGATAGGTTTCGCCCAACTGCCCCATTTTGCAAATTTGTAGAGTTGCGCTAGCCACATCGTTGATGTGAATGAACGACCTTTCTGACAGGCCGCCACCATGCAAATCGAGCTTAATTCCTGAAGTTGCGGCAAGTATCGCCCGCGGGATAATTCTGTAAAGTTGCTGCCCTGGACCATAGACATTGGCGGCTCGCGTAAAAATTACTGGAAAGTTGTGACCTTTAAAATATGTGAGTAAGTGCAGGTCGCATGCAGCACGAGATGCTGCATATGGAGTACTTGGTGCAAAATTATAATTCTCAGAAATCCATCCCGAATTTGATCCGTACACCTCGGGAGTAGACACATGAATATACTTTTTCAGGCTATCTAATTTTCGCAACAAATCATGAAGTCTGATCTGAGCTATTACATTTGTTTTATACCAATCGAGTGGGTTTTTCCAACTCTCTGCAACCATTCCTTGTGCTGCAAAATTTACAACGTGGGTCGGTTTGTAATCAGACATTAATTCAAATAATTCTGTTAAATCACCATTCAAATCAATTTTATAGAACGGGTATTCCACCAAACGAGCATAGTGCCACCGGTCAGGCAAAAAGACTGAGTTCGGTCTCTCTGATCGGCTTATTCCAATCACTTCAAAATTAGCGTTTACTGCTGAACAGGCAAAGTGAGATCCAGAAAAAGAATTGGAACCTATAACTAAAAGTCTATCTGATCCCATTATTTGTCTCCAGCTAAAAGTGCACAAATTTCGTTAAAATGCCTGTTATAAAAAGTAAAGCAATTCAGGCGTATTTCACAAGTGGTTTTTTCATCTCGTGTAATACTTTGTGCTTTTCTAAGAGCATCTCCGCTGCCTATATCTATGTTATATCCTAAGTGATGGAAGCATTTGATCTGGCCAATGAACTTTGGAATTAATTCGGTTGAGATATCAGAAATACTTGTATCCGCATTTAACAGTTTAAGTACAGCTGGCCTAAAAATGTAAATTGCTGCATTAGCCAAATTTGATGGAGGGTTTTTAACTTTTTCGTGAAATTTCTGTACGATTCCAAAATCATCCAGTTCAACAATGCCAGATTTTTCGGGTTGATCAGTACGAAATGTAGCCATACTGATTGGATAGTGGTGCGAATTGTGAAATTCTACAAATTTTTTCAAATCGATATTAGTATAATTGTCCGCGTGAATAACTAAAAAAGATTCTCCCAAAAAATAAGTTTGTAGTGATCGAATTGTACCCGCGGTCCCAAGTAATTCAGGTTCATAAATGCACTTCATTGGAACGCTACTATTAAATGTATCAACAAAATTTGATACATCACTTTGCTTCCAATGAGTGTTGATAATCACAATCTTTGGTAAGACCCTGCTGATTTCATCAATCCAATAAGCCAGAAGCGGAATTCTATTGATAGGCATTAAACACTTAGGCCATGCATTGGTTAAAGGTCGTAGGCGGGAACCGATACCGGCTGCTAACAGTAAAACTTTCATTTGACAGAAATATTCTCGCCATTAGCAAAGAAATCTACAAGTGCCACTAGCCAAATATGATGATACATTTCAACAAAATTATACTGGTCACTGTTAACCCAAAGGTTTGTTGTTCCCAGCACTTTAAGTGGATTTTGTGAATTGAACCCAGACAATGTTACAAAAGGTATTTCAGCAGAGTTACAATAATCAGCTGCATTTATTATATTTTTTGATTTACCGCTGCTACTAATTAAAAAAACTAGATCTTCATCATCAACATATGCTTTTAGAGCTTCAACGACCCAGTTTTCATAGCCATAATCGTTGGAGAAACAGGTTAAGAGATCTGCTTCATTGAAATTTATACTCCTCAGGCCCACAGCCTTAGTGAAATCCACAGATAAATGGCTAGCTATTGCCGCAGACCCACCGTTTCCTACAAATATTAGCTTTCCACTCCTTGTCCTGCATTGGCGAATTAATTCAACAGTTTCACGAAACTCCACTCCTGAATCTTCAGTGAACAGGCTATTTAAGGCTTCGAAATATCTTGATAAATAGTCCATTTTATTTTCCTAAATTTATAGTTTGATGCGCATTTAACCAGGCTAATTTGAAGTTTCACGTGGCACTATGTTAGCTAAGTCTGAAACCGTAACAAATTTCAGCAAAGAGTTGGGAGGTTTGTTAACAAAATTTTTATTCCCATTTAAGTTAAAAACAAAATTCTGTAAAATTCCGGCATTTATCGACGCTTGAATGTCTGATAAATTGTCACCTACCATCACAGAGGTTTCTGCGAGTATCCCCAGTTGTTTGAAAGCTTTCATAAACATCCCACTTCCTGGCTTTCTATTGGGGCAGTTTCGAACTGAAGGATCGCATGAACAATAATAGTAATGGTCCCAACCCGCTCCGTTTATATCTAAGAAATGTTTCAATTCTCGCATAAAATGTGAGAATTGATCTTCAGTAAAATAGCCTCTGCCTATACCCGATTGGTTTGTGACAATTACTATCTTATAACCAAAGCTTTTAAATCTAAGAATTAGTTCGATAATACCTGGTACAATTAGATCAGGTTTCCAGATGAAAGCGTAGCCCGTATCTTTATTTATAACTCCATCTCTATCTAAAAATAATGCCTTCATAGTATATTACCCATTATTTCCTAAAATTGAAGATGTCAGTTACGCAACTGTGAGGCACTACTTCGTCCTACTCTTAATCATATTGGTATGATAAATCCAATCTCAATACGGTCACAGCGACCGTTTTGAGATCAACTAAATCCCTTATAACTTCTTATAACCGTTTGAATGGATTATTCATTAAAGTGAGGGACCTTTCGGGGGGCAGGTCACTTGGACTAAACTTTTGAAGCGAATTTTTCTATGACGATAAAGTAGGATACCAAAAAATCCTAAAATAGTTTTATAAATTTTATTAACTCCTCGCGATGGATTTTGAATTAGGAATAGCAACCAAGTAAAACCCAGTTGATCCATTGTTTTTCCAGTATCAGCTGAAAATACGAAATCAACTGACGCACCCAAGCAATAGATTTTCAGAGACCCACCAAAAGACTGGGAGATGCCATTTGCAATCAAGTCCTGCTTCGGCCCGGAGATGCCCAGAAATATCCGTCGCGTATCATCTGGAATCCTGTTTGCGATAGTTTTGCCATATTCATATAAGCATACTGCGTCGTTACTAAGATTTGGTATAATAAAATAAGAAATATTGTTAGAGTCCGGCTCTTTTGGAAGTAGAAAGAAATCTTTTTCGTCCACACAAAGATCCAACGCCGTACTAAGGCCGGATTTTCGTTTAATTGTTTTCCCTGCAACTAAACGGGCTAAAAAAACAATCGATAAGCTATCAAAGTAAATTATACTTTCTGATAATTTTTTTTCGTAGACTGTTTCCCAAGTGAGGAGGTTAACAAAATGATACACTACGGATTTTTTCACACTAATTCCCAGAATAGTTAATAAGGGCCAAACTTTTACTTAAAACTCTATTGGCAAGATTTGAAGACATATTAGTTTCCACCAATTGGTTTAAACCCTCCGTCTTCCAGACGGACAAGGGAAATCAAAAGTGCGCCGGAGGCGCTCATTCAAAAAGAACAGTTTCAACTGTTCCTGTTGATCCCACCAGCTTTACTTGGTGGTGGTTCAGTTACTTGAGGTAAACGCGATCAATAAAATGTCTATGAGCGTCGACCGAAAGTTCACTATTATATTTTTCATCACAAGCATTGCTCATATTTTTTCGGCTCTCAACGTCATTAACTAATGACCTCATTATACGGTTAAGTTTTTCTGCAGTATTTGCATCATATACCCTGCCTACACCACCCTGAACACAAAATGGCAATGCACCGATGTTATTAACTAGGCTGGGTATTGAGTTGGCGACAGCCTCTCTGATCACCATCGGATATCCCTCGTACCACTTTGATGGGACGATTAGAAATTGCGCACCCCGAATTTCCGCGATTACATCAGAATACTTTTTTCGGCCAGCTACAATAAGATCGTTTCGTCCATCTGCAATAGTTTGTAAGGTTTTCAATAGTGGGCCATCTCCAACTACTTTAAACCTCATTCCTTCGATAGGCTTATGCAACCACGCAGAGACTGCTTCCATTATTCCTTTTTCATCACTTAGGCGACCGATAAACAATATGTAGTTGGACTTTGAATTATAGGATTTGTTGAGTTTTCCATTATAGAAGTTGGGCTTAACCAGTATTCTATTTTCACTAATACCCCCCTGAATTAGGATGTCTTTATGAAAATTAGTCAAACAAATAAACTGGTCGATATGTTTTTGCCAGAGATCTAACTGACGGGCTAAAATATTACCAAACTGAGCTACTAGTGACGCAGGAACACTGTCTCGATAGCATTTGTTTGTAATTCCAGATAGGTTTAATTTTTGGTTAAGACAGGAAGTACACACTTGGCCCTTTCGTAAAAATAGTCCATTTATACAAAACATCCGAAAGTTATGAATAGTCATTAATTTTTGTGGAGCTTTGACTGTTAGTACCGACGGCGACAACAGAGGGAATGTATTGTGAAAATGTAAAGTTTTCACAGAATGTTGATCAACGAATGATTGTAATTTTTTGCGTTGGTCAAAGCTCCATAGACTGTTTGCTGAAGCTGAAATTAGGGCCCTAATGCCAGACTTTAGGTTGTCATTGTGTTGTATGTACTTCAGTGGACTATAACCTGCCGTTCTTAAAAACTCATAATCCTGATCGAATACGATATTTTCTCCACTTGGAGAATCTGATTTATAATAATTATGTACTAGACAAATGGTCATTTAACATTTTTTCTAAATATTTTAAATTTAAGTCTTGAATTGAATTAGTGCACTCCACTCCGAATTCATCACAAAATTGTGCTACCTTTCCAAAATGGTCTGAATATTCAATTCCTACAGTTTTGATATCTAAAAAATGACTGAATACACACGCATGCAGCCTCATACAAAAAGCCATATCAAACTTAGAGATTCTCAGATAAGAATGCATTCTAGTAAAATTCATCTCGGCATATTCGATTTTGAAATTGTCACCAGACACCTGATCGTTAATTCTGAGAGCGCAATCAATATCAGACATTCCAAAGCTGTCAGTGTTGAATGGAACAAAATGAAAGTCTACTTCACTATTCTGGTTAATGAACTTTGAAAAGGTTTCATAGACGGTCTGGTTTAAGCTAAATATTGAAGAGCTATTGTATCCATATAAAAAATATTTTGCCCATAATGGACGTAAATTCAACAGAACCTTCAATTTAGTTCTCCTTTTAGAAAGCTAATTGCAGGATCTTCGATGCAGACTGCTCCCACTAAATTATTTTGCTCACAGAATTGCACAGATTGTTTACTCCTAAACTCCAACACTGCACTCCTTTTAAATACATAATTTAAAAATGTTAAATAAAAACGATTACCACTCTCAACGATTCCGCAACCTTTAACCTCCACTACGGCATCGCACCGTGCTGATCTCAAAATCAAATAATGAGACAAAATTATCGTAGGTAACCACATTATTGGTCCACCCCCAAAAATAATTTTATCGTACGTTTTCGCCCTCCGAAGGGCCTCAAAAATAGTTAATGTATCAACGTTTTGGCGATAATAAGTTGGCAGTCCCGCTATCCAGAATTCAGTCCGATCGGCTCGAATAGACGCTACTGTCAATTGTGCGCTTGAATATTGAGAAATCACGCCGCCTAAAATAGCAGAATCACCAACATGCTCACCTCCGTATTGCCCAATTATTAGTATTTTCTCTCTTTTTTGTTCAATACTTTGAGTTGGAAGCGGGTGCCTATGTAGATAAGCGCTCCCCAATTTTAAAATAAAAGTAATTCTGCGAGTAAGTTGTTGAGGCAGCAGCATGTTGTAGAATTCAAATACACCGTCGGCTAAACTTGGGATCATGCTTTGATCATGAATGCACGTATCACAAGAAGATTTTAAATCACGTTGCATTTTTTTTAGATTAGCCGTAGTCAAATCTTCAACGGCAACTCCACTTCCTTTAAAAAGTGAACAAGGGTAAGCCTGTCCGTTCCCATCCAAATAAACGCCGCTTCTTTTGAATAAGCAGTTGCGTTCACCAAAATATTTACTTTTCAACAGAAATTTTGCTAATTTTCTATAATATATTTTTTTAGATCGAGAACTGGTTTTCATCAACTTTTCAGATAGTAAAAAATCAGCAAAGAACGATCTTTGGTCGGCCTCCAACGCACAAATTGGCTGATCAGATTTACCTAACCGTGTTATGTTGGTTGCAACTCTGAATGACGCGTTAATCCCATTACTTTGTGCAAAATGTAGGACATAAGGCGCTGTATACACATTTAAATTAGTTGCAGTGAATTGTAAGTTTACTCTAAGTCCCATTTTTTTGCAAAAATGTATCGATTTTAGTAGCTTTTCAAAGCCTCCTGGTACACCTCTTTGGCGATCATGGGCATCTTCATTTCCATCCATAGAAAAATTAATGCCAAAGTCGATCTGATTACTACGCAAGTCTTCAGCCACAGCAGGCACTATTTTTTTTATTCGCTCAAATTGAAAGCCATGAGAAGTAATGGAGATAGATTTTAGTCGTTTAAAATTTTTGATAAACGAATGAATTAATTCATCTAGATCATCTCTTAAAAAAGGCTCGCCACCCGAAATTCCAACGTGATTTGTTGTTTTTTTCAGAACCTCAGAAAAATTCTCTATGTCATCTTTAAATATTGAAAATCCGTCATTACTTTTCCATAGATCACACATTGTACATTTGGCATTGCAAGTTTCGATAACCGAGTAGTTCAGAACTGTGGGTTTTCTCAGCCAGTAACTTACAACTACGGCAATTTTAAGTAATATCTTCATATCATGCCGAGTGTTTCTTTTATAAAACTCAAGTATTTGGAAAAAATGAGTTTTTTCTCATATCGCCTTGATTGTTTTGCGCTTGCAATGGCGTTTGTAAAAGTATCCTTGTCGATAGAGTTTGTAAAATTTTTTATATTTTTAAAATCGTGCACACCAGTATAAAAGCCTATATTTTTTACTAAATTTTTTGGTGGAATTAAATAATATAAGTTATTGGCTATGCAGTAAGCAGAAATCAGATAATCCCATGTATCTATTTTATTATTCTGAAGCGCGCGCCATTTCCTATTAAAATAGAAAAATTCTAATATCGAAATTTTATTTATCGCTTTTTTGATCAAGTTATCAATCATGGTTTTAGTAAGACTGGCTTCAAGAAAATCTTGCCAACAGCGTTTTGTTGTCGCCCACCCCCAAATATGTGGATAATGTGTTTTAATCAAGTTTTGACCATTACGTTTCATTGGCACAAAATTTGAACCTCCTAGTGCAAAGACATTGTCACCATCGATTATTTTTGAGATATTTAAATCACAAAATTCTAAAAACCTAATATCATATTCGATGTCATCTTCTAATATTACACCAACGTCCACTTGTTTAAAGAACCAAGTTATAGCAAATAATACGCCTGTACGACACCCTTTGTTTTGATCAGAAAAATGTATGTTTTTTATAGAATTGTTATTCTTGTGCTTATTCAAATATGTTCTTATTTTTTCGTTTTGAATACCATCACTTTGGTTGTTTTGCCTTGGCCCATCTATACATATATATATCCTAGCAGTATTTCTAAAAGTTAAGATTCGTTCCACTTGCTGCTCAAGAAGATCTGATCGGTTAAAACCTATGATTAAAAAGTCATTTATTTTTGACAAAACTTAACGTTCCCCTGCTTGTTGCTGCAATTAATCCCATTGACAAAAATGTAGCTATTGCGGCCCCAGTTTCATTGTAAACAGGGATGAAAATATAATTTAAAACAATGTTCATGATTGCACCCATGCCAACAATTATTGAATATTTTAATTTATTATCGTTAAGCATTAGTAGTGAGCCTGAGAAGCCGAACCAGCAAACTAAGACATAAGTCAATAATGTTAGTATAAAGAAAAGTCTTATTTCATTAAAATCTATGCCGTACAGTGACATGAATAAATATTTCCCCGAAAAGTATAATAAAATAGCTAACATGACGATTAAAAGGAACGATATTATTTCTATTTTTCTGCCACTATGTTGTTTGAAAAAACTTTCTATTCCCAACATTTTACTTTGGTATAAGCTGTCGATGGTTCCATGTAATGTTAATAGTATAAAGGCAACTGTCATAACTAATTTGTACTTACCAAGGGCCTCTAAACTTACATGGTTTTCCAACATAATTACGTCCATTGACCTAATTATGATCATACCAGCCCCCATAGCCAAATACCCAAATGATAATTTATAAAACAACCAAAAGTCAGTATTACGAGGCCATAAAATCCAATTAATTTTATTTTTTTTGGAATAAAAAATGAAGAGAAGGATTATATTTAAAACACCCATCCCTATGATTAAATCTAACAAATATTTCTGAAGGGGTTGAAAGTTTGCAACCAATATCACTGCGCAAAGGACAACCCCATTTCTAGACACATACTCTGCAGATAAAGCCAAAATGAAATTTTCATTCGATCTAAAAATGGAAACAAATACACCCGATATGCAAAACATCGCAGCCAACAAAGATGATTGGACTAAGGTTTCATTTAGATTAAGTATTTTCCAAACTATTAAAACCAGCACTAATAATAAACCATTGTGGAGAAGTGTGAGCATAACTGACGCAGCATTGTTTTTTTTATTTAAAGATAACTCAAATGAAGCTTGAGGTATCCCAAAAGAAAAAATTAAGCTTAACAAGGACACCGTTGCCATGACGTATACATACTCACCGTAATCTGAAAAGCCGACTATCACTGGCAGCAAAAAACTCACTAGCAATGCTGACGATAGTGATATTCCTCGGTACAAAATTGCTAAAAAAAATCGACTTTCTTTCAAAACCGTTCGTCCCGCACCCATTCATTTTTTTTAAGAAATTTAATATACTCTTCTAAATCCATGCTTGTCGACCAACCCAGATTTTTTAGTTTTTCATTTACTATCAGAGCACTTTCTCGATTTCCACTTTGTTCAGGACAATACTTGATTTCGCTTTCAAAAAGCTTTGCAAGGTCCAAGATAGTATATGACTTGTCATTCCCTATTCCATACCCGTCGCCATTTCCATCGCGACTGGCCAAAAGGATACCATTTATTGTGTCATCTATGTAGGTAAAATTGCGTTTCTGGGTCCCAGGTAGGTTTACTGGAAGGATTTTGCCTTCCATTTTAAGCTTTAAAAACCTTGAAATGACAGTGCCATATTTATCTGAGTAATTTTCATTTTTTCCAAAAACATTGTAAAAATATACAATGGAAAAGTGTTTATTTAAGGAGTGTCCAAAACCTTTCACTAACTCGGAATTAATTCGTTTTGATATTGCATAAGGCGTCTCCCTATCTTCAGGCGTGTATTTAGCAAACTTGGTGCTTGAGCCTGAATAAATGAGTTTGGCATTAGTTCGTGTCCAGAAATTTAAAACTTTACTAGTACCTACTAAATTAGATTCAAATATATCATTAATAAAAGTGAATGAATTCTCTACTCGAGAGTATTCCCCAAAATGATAAATATAATCAAAATCAAAACTGTTTAGTTCAAATATTTTTTCTGTAGATAGATTAATATATTCCACACCTGGGTGGTGATTTTTTAGTTTGCCACTCGTATAATTATCAATGCTGGTGATCCGTGGGTTGTCAGAATTTTTAAGAATCGCACTAATTAAATTGCTCCCAATGTAGCCAGCGCCTCCAGTAATTAATATTTTTATATTTTTGGGAAAAAAAGTTTTTTTCATTTTTAATATCCACGCACTATTATTCAACTCTCTAAGGCTGTATCGATTTCAGGACTAGTATTTTCATTCTACCCTAGTAGTTTTCGACTATTGTAGCCCCGAACCCGCTCCTTTTTTATAGTCTCCAAAAACTCCATTTATTGTTCCCGATAACACCCCATTATCGGAGGTTTCAATCTATTGAATTTGATTTAGATTTTACATAATGCGACGTTACATCGAAATTTATATACATATTTTTGATTCTATCTTTTAGCCTAAATCCCGCTCTAACTCAGCAATCTCTTTTTTTAATAGTTCATATTCTTGCTTTTTACGCTCAAGAAATTTACTTGTAACCAAAGATTTTTCACGAATACCTTTTGGAGTTAACAAATAAGAATATTTTATCTTTTGCGAGCTATCTTTAAAATTTGAAAGCTTTATAAAACCCTTATCAATTAATGATGTTAATAGATAATAGGTAGATCCGTTAGAAATTCCAACTTTTTGTGCAATTTCACGCGTGGTCATTTGAGGGTTTTCATTTATTAATTGAAACACTCTAAACTTTGAATCTTCCTGATGCTCTTTACGACGACTAGCCAATAATAGCTACCGCACAAAGCTTTGTGACAAAACTTTGTAATTTTATGTTGTAAATAATTATACTATTCTCATTATATTCAAAAATGAACATGCATATTAGTACATCTACTGTCAACGGTATGTTTATATTATAATGAGACTATATACAAATGGATATATTACAGTTATGGCACAAATCATAACGATTAATCTTGATAAAAATAATCAAAATAATACTAGTAATTTATTATTTTTTAGAGAATATTTGGAATTATTACATATTTTGTTCAAAAATGAACGCTAATTCATAGGTATATTTACATGTCAAAAGAGTGGTTCATTCTACAGTTTAAATCCAATTCACACCATATAGCGGCAAAAAATTTAAACCGACAAGGGTTTGAAACATTCTTACCCTTACATGATACCACTTCAAGAAGAACATCTCGATTTATAAATACTTCTAAACCTCTGTTTCCAGGCTACATGTTTATCAGATTTGATAAAGCAGAATCCGAGTGGCATAAAATAAACAGTACTTACGGTGTATCTCGCTTAATTACTTTTAATTCTATTCTTAAATCAATTCCTACCATATTTGTTGATCATTTAATGAAGCGATACGATTTATCG